>Ga0247841_10000034_pt1 | contig 365013 bp, 317 predicted proteins | sample LaCruzMarch2015__2_FD_192410 | JGI IMG/M metagenome (GOLD analysis project Ga0247841, IMG submission 192410) | Freshwater microbial communities from meromictic Lake La Cruz, Castile-La Mancha, Spain - LaCruzMarch2015_18m | ecosystem: Environmental > Aquatic > Freshwater > Lake | place: Spain... | reverse complement strand
GCACCGGCGTCAACGCCGACCTCTTCACCACCGGCAAGACCTTCTCGATGGCCGCTAACGGCGCGCAGTTCTTCCAAAACGGCGCGCTGCTCAATAACGGCAATGCCCTAGGATACACGATCCAGTTTGTCAGCGTGTCCTCTTCCAGCGCGACGATTCGCATAACCCACATTTGATCGAGCGAAGCAAAAAATGACTTTTCACCAGGGTCAATTACTTTATAGATGACAAATAAATGTATAATATACATGTAGTTATGGTTAAGACGAAAACGAAATCGGGAATACTGGCATATCTAGCTGCCGTTTTCGGCATCGCCCTCGCCTCGTGCTCGTCATCGCTCATCCCATTTGTTCCCTACAATAATTATGTCGAGGATCTCGACGCTCACGAGCGATTTGACGGCGATGGTTACTATCGCCTCGGCGATTATTCGCCTCTCACCTATCTGAACCACGATGGTGCCGAGGAATCTTTCGACGGGTTTGCCGATGTCTTTCGCCACAAAGGCGTGCACAAGAGCATCCGCGCCACCGGGCGACAAAAATTATTAGTCATCCCCGTCGATTTTGCCGACTATCCTTCCAGCGATCTCCCCGAGGGCAGCGCAGGCTCCTTGAGCGTTCTCCAAAATGCTTTTTTCGGAGCGGACGAAAACGCACAATGGCGTTCGGTGGCGGGTTTTTACAATCAGTCCAGCTATGGCAAACTGGTGCTCGACGGGAAGGTGACCGACTGGTATCGCAGCTCCTATCTGGCATCCGATATTCGCGATTCGTCCTCGAAGAGCACGATCGTCCGCAGCATCTACAATTCCGCTTTGGCTTGGTACGATGATCAATATGGAGATCTCGCAGCGTATTATGCCGACGGGAATGCGGCGAATCGCACCCCCGTCTACCTCGTATATTCGCATCCGTCCGAAACGGGAGAAGGTGGCCGCGACAAGATGTTCTGGGCTTATACCATCAATCAGAGCGATGCCTTGACCTGCTGGTCGAGCTACTCGCTGACCTATCTCGATTCGGGTAAGCCCGAGACCCACACCTACATCCACGAAGTCGGGCATCTCCTCGGCCTCGACGATTACTACAACACCGATGGGGAGACATATGGTCCGACTGGTCGCGCGGACATGATGGACTACAGCATCGGTGATCACACCGGCTACTCCAAGATGCTCCTCGATTGGACGAGACCCTATGCGGTGACGGATTCGTGCGCCATAACCATCCGCCCCTTCGCTGTCAACGGCGATTTGATTTTAATCAAAAACGGCTGGAACCAAACGGCGATGGATGAATATCTCCTCCTCGAATTCTATGCGCCGACCGGCCTCAACGCCCAAGATTCCGCATTTTCGTGGAGCGGAGCACGCTTGATGCGCGAAGCCGGGATCAAAGTCTATCACGTCGACTCGCGTGTGGCTTTTTTGTCCACGGACATCTTCTCGCGGCCCATCGGCTACATCGCAGATGGCGGATATAGCAAAGCCACGAACCGCGTCGCCATCGCCCACACCAATTCGCGGACGACGACCTACGGCGATAATCGCCTGTATCACCTCCTCGAGAAGAGCGGGGATAATACCTTTCTCGCCGGGGGAGTGGCCACGAGCGAGACGCTGTTTAAAAAGGGCGATACTTTCGGCATCGAAGCTTTTGCGGATTTCACCTTTGATAGCGGGGAAGCACTCGGCTATACCTTCGCCGTCACTCAGTTGACCAATACGTATGCGACGATAGACATCAGCAAGATTTAGCCCGCGATTTTTCTTGACGAATGTCATTATAAATTGTTATTATCTTTCAGGACGCACATTCAGGCCGCGATGGCCTATTTATTTGAAAGGTGTTTGATACACCGGGAATTGTGTACGTACATTCCATCATAAGGAGGATGTCCAATGCCAACAATCAATCAGCTGGTCAGGCAAGGGCGCGTTCGCTCGACGTTCAAATCGAAAACCCCAGCCCTAGGTAAGAGGTGGAACTCGCTCAAGAAGAAGCAGACCAACCAAAACTCAGCTCAGAAGCGGGGCGTTTGCACCCGCGTCGGGACGATGACGCCGAAGAAACCGAACTCGGCTCTTCGCAAATACGCTCGCGTCCGTCTTTCAAACGGCTACGAAGTCACGGCCTACATCGGCGGTGAGGGCCACAACCTACAAGAGCACTCAACCGTCATGATCCGCGGCGGTCGCGTCAAAGATCTACCTGGCGTTCGCTACCACGTGATCCGCGGCACGCTGGACACGGCCGGCATCGAAACTCGCCGCCAAGGCCGCAGCCAATACGGAACAAAGAGACCCAAAGCCGCGAAGTAACGCAGCGGTGGGAAATATTTAAGAGGAGAAAAATTATGCCACGCAAAGGAAGTGTGAGCAAACGCGATGTCTTGCCAGATCCGATCTATAGTTCGAAACTGGTCACGCGTCTGATCAACAAAATAATGCTCGATGGTAAAAGAGGGACGGCTCAGACCATCCTCTATAGCGCTTTCAAGAAGATTGAAGCCAAGACGAGCAAGCCCGCCATGGACGTTTTTGCCACGGCCATCAACAACATCATGCCGGAAGTCGAACTCAAAGTCCGCCGCATCGGTGCCGCTAACTATCAAGTTCCGGTCGAAGTCACGGCCGAGAGGAAAGTAACCCTAGGTTTGAGATGGCTCATGACCTATGCTCGCCTCCGCAATGACAAGACCATGGAAGACAAGCTCGCCAACGAGATCATCGACGCTGCCAATGGTACGGGCGCGTCCGTTAAAAAGAGGGAAGATACGCACAAGATGGCCGAAGCTAATAAGGCGTACGCTCATTACCGCTGGTAACGAGGAGCCTCATTATGTCACGTGAATACGATCTAGAACATACCCGAAATATCGGCATCATGGCCCATATCGACGCGGGTAAAACGACCACCACGGAGCGGATTCTTTACTATACCGGAAAAATCCATAAAATCGGCGAGGTCCACGATGGATCAGCGACGATGGACTGGATGATTCAAGAGCAGGAGCGCGGCATCACGATCACCTCGGCGGCCACGACTGCTTTCTGGAAAGGCAACCGCATCAACATCATCGACACTCCGGGGCACGTCGACTTCACCGTCGAAGTGGAGCGCTCGCTCCGCGTCCTCGACGGCGCCGTCACCGTCCTCGATGGCAAAAATGGTGTCGAACCGCAGACCGAAACCGTCTGGCGCCAAGGCACCAAATACAACGTCCCCCGCATCGTCTTCGTCAATAAGCTCGATGCTATCGGCGCTGATTTCGACATGTGCGTCGAGACTTTGCACACCCGCCTAGCGGCCAACGCCGAGGCCGTGCAGTATCCCATCGGCGTCGAGAGCAATTTCAAAGGCATCATCGACATCGTTCAGCGGAAGGCCTACACCTATTCGGCCGACAAGAATGACGGCCCTCTTGAAATTGCCATACCTGATGAGTATAAAAGTAAGGTTGAGACCTTGCGTCAGAAGCTTCTCGAGGCCCTCGCCGCTTTCGACGATGACCTCATGGTCTTAGTTCTCGATGGTCAAGAACCAGCGATCGAACTGATTAAAAACACTATTCGCAAGGCTGTTTTAAGCGGTGACTTCTTCCCCGTCTTCTGCGGGTCAGCCTACAAGAACAAAGGCATCCAATTGCTGCTCGACGGCGTCGTCGATTACCTCCCGAGCCCCATCGACATCCCTCACCAGAGAGGATTGCTGAGCGATGGGACCGAGTACATCTGCGAACCTGAGGATCATCTGCCTCTCGCCGCCTTGGCCTTCAAAATCGCCACCGACCCTTTCATCGGCCGCCTGGCTTATGTCCGCATCTACTCTGGCACTTTGAAAAGTGGATCCTACGTCATCAACACGACTAAGGATATCAAGGAGAGAATCGGCCGCGTCGTCCTCATGCACGCCAACCACCGCCAGGAAGTCGAAGAGCTTCACGCTGGTGACATCGGCGCCGTCGTAGGACTGAAGAACACGACGACCGGTGACACTCTGTGCGACGAGAAGCTAAGCATCCTACTTGAGAAAATGGAATTCCCAGAACCAGTCATCGAGCAAGCCGTCGAACCGAAATCGAAAGCCGATCAGGAGAAGATGGGCGTGGCTCTGCAGAAGCTGGCGGAGGAAGATCCGACCTTCCGCGTCCACACCAACCCCGAATCGGGGCAGACGATCATCGCCGGTGTCGGCGAGTTGCACCTCGACGTCCTCGTCGACCGCATGAAGCGCGAGTTCGGCGTCCAAGTCAACGTCGGCGCTCCGCAAGTCGGCTATCGCGAGACGATCAAGAGCAGCGGTGACTGCGAAGGCAAATACATCAAGCAGTCCGGTGGTCGCGGCCAATACGGGCACGTGCGCATCCACTTTGAACCGAATCCGGGCAAAGGCTTCGAATTCGTCGACAAGATCATCGGCGGCGTCGTCCCTAAAGAATACATCCGCCCAACGCAGGAAGGCCTGCGCGACTCTCTAGAGAGAGGTTTGGTCGCCGGATACCCCGTCATCGACATCAAAGCTACCCTCTACGATGGCAGCTACCACGAAGTCGACAGCAGCGAGGCGGCCTACAAAATCGCCGCCAGCATGGCTCTCAAGGAAGCAGCTAGAACTTGCAATCCGACCATCCTCGAGCCAATCATGAAGATCGAAGTCACAGTCCCTGAAGACTACTACGGCGACGTCATCGGCGATATCACCCGCCGCCGGGGTCAGATGACCGGCGAATCCCAGCGCGGAAACGCCAAGACGATCGAGGCCGATGTCCCGTTGGCCGAGATGTTCGGATACGTCACCGATCTCCGTTCCTTCACCCAAGGCCGCGGCAATTACACCATGCAATTCTCGCACTATGGTGAATGCCCGCGCTTCATCCAAGAGGAAATCGTCAAGAAATCCGGGATGAGCCAACGCTAGTAAATTAATACGTTGTATTGATTTTAGGAAAAGTTTGCTATAATATGAATTCGTTGAATTTATCAAACATTTAAAGGAGGAAATTCAAACATGGCAAAAGAGAAATTTAATAGAGTTAAGACCCACGTCAACGTCGGTACCATCGGTCACGTCGACCACGGCAAAACGACTTTGACGGCGGCTATCACGACCGTTCTCGCCAAGAAGGGTGGAGCGACTGCTACCGCCTACGATCAGATCGACTCGGCGCCAGAAGAGAAAGCCCGTGGTATCACGATCAACACCGCCCACATCGAGTATTCGACCGACAAGCGGCACTACGCCCACGTCGACTGCCCGGGGCACGCTGACTATGTCAAGAACATGATCACAGGCGCAGCCCAGATGGATGGCGCGATCCTCGTCGTCGCCGCCACTGACGGCGTCATGTCCCAAACCCGCGAGCACATTTTGCTCGCTCGCCAAGTCGGAGTTCCCTACATCGTCGTCTTCCTCAACAAGGTCGACCTCGTCGATGATCCCGAACTCGTCGACCTAGTCGAGATGGACGTCCGCGACTTGCTGACCTCCTATGGATTCCCTGGCGACGAAGTCCCAGTGATCCGCGGTTCCGCTCGCGAAGCCCTCGAAGGCAAAGACGATAAGTGCATCAACGAGCTTATGGATGCGATCGATAACTATATTCCCGATCCCGTCCGCGACAAGGATAAACCTTTCTTGCTCCCGATCGAAGACGTCATCACCATCACCGGCCGTGGCACCGTCGTCACCGGCAGAGTCGACCGCGGCATCTTAAAGCTTAACGACGAAGTTGAAATCGTCGGCATCAAAGACACGCAGAAGACCGTCGCCACCGGCATCGAGATGTTTCGCAAACTGCTCGATTACGCGGAACCAGGAGACAACGTCGGCGTCCTGCTCCGCGGCATCAACCGCGAGCAAGTCGTCCGCGGACAAGTCCTCGCCAAACCCGGCAGCATCATCCCGCACACCAAATTTACCGCCAGCGTATACGTGCTCAAGAAAGAAGAAGGTGGACGTCATACGGCCTTCCTCAGCAATTATCGGCCGCAATTCTATTTCCGCACGACTGATATCACCGGCATCATCACCCTTCCCGCGGGAACGGAGATGGTCATGCCTGGCGACAACGTCGAACTCACCGTCGAGCTTATCCACCCCGTCGCCATCGAAAAGGGAACCAAATTCTCCATTCGCGAAGGCGGCAGGACCGTCGGCTCAGGCTCCGTCACCGAAATCCTTAAATAAGATTTTAACCTCAGCGCTGATTAAAGACCTATTTAATAGGTCTTTTTTCTTTTCTCTGTTTTGGTATAATATCCTAGTATGGAAAATCTCCCGACGATCAATCGGAAACGCTACGATGAAAATGTCGCTTTCTACCGACGCGAGAAAATCATGTCGCTGCTCTCCTTTGCCTCGACGGAAGCGGTGCAGCTCGCCTTGCTCATCTTAGGTTTTACCATCCTCCCACGGTTAGTCGCCGGTTTCGCTCTCACGCAGCTGATCGGCATGCTCTTCATATACTTGCACAATTCTCGCCTCGTCCTCGAGATAAGGTATTTTGGCGTCAAAGATGAGTTCTCCTTTCGCGCTCTGTTCTATCATGTCCTCATCATATTAGGAATCGAAGGCTGCCTCGCCCTCACGTCTTTCGTCTTCATGGATAACGCTCCCACTTGGGTCGTCGCGAGTGGATTAGCGGTCTCGATGGCCTTGGTCCTCCTGTTCATCATCGAGCGCAAAACATATGAGAACGTGCGCGTCTACGTCGACTACGACCGACACCTCTACAGCGACAATATCACCAAGCTTAAATAATTATTTTGCTTTCAGCATGGCTGGTATACAATTGGATAGAGAAAAAGCGCAGTGCTTTTATAAATAAAAAATGGAAAACGAAATCAAGATAAAGAACATCATCCACCCCGGAGCTGGTTCGCGGGCTGTCGCCGCTATCATCGATTTAGGCATCGCCGCGCTCGTCGGCTTCGGCCTTTTCACCCTCCTGTCGCAATTCGTCTTCGTGCCGATCAGCCACAGCGCCGCTACCGTCGACTACGCCGCGTTCGACGCTTCGGCTGCCGAGGTGATGGACATCCAGACCGCCAGCGGCTTGTTCTATTACGACGACGAAGCTGAAACCACCGACATCTACGATGAGCTCGAGACATATCAAGAATACGATTCGATGATCCAAAATTACTATTTTGTCTACTTGCAGACTCCTGGCCTGATCGATGCCAGCTCTGCCGCCAAATATACGAATTACTGGTATAACGTCTTCATCTATGGCCTCGCTGATGAGCGAGATTTGTACTCTGATGGAGAGATGGCGGCGCGCTACGATATCGCGACATCTACTGGCTCGACCTACTTCGAGTATCAAGTCGATGGTGCCGAGGTCAAGCAATACGATCTCCTAGCCTCTGTCAAAGCTAGCCAGCATGTGGGTAGCGACCCCACTGCCGAGCTGACCGATACCGCCGCGTCTTCTCTTTTGAGCTACTTTTATAACGGCAACCTCTACACGTCGAGCGGCACGGCTTCCATCTACGTTCTGACGATCGAAAAAGACTTCGCCTACCGCCCTTTCTTCGCCGATGTCTACTCCGCTTATCGCGACCTCGAATACCAAGTGTATATGTGGTCGACGTTGCTGCCGATCATCACGGCCGTCTTCCTCGTCTCGATCCTCGTCTATTTCGCGATGCCGCTGATCATCAAGAATGGCAAGACCATCGGCAAGTTCGTGATGGGCATCGGGCTCGTCAACAAGCTCGGCTATCGCCTTAGCATCCCTCAGCTCGTCCTGCGCTTCTTCGCACCTATGGTCCTCATCATCGGCCTGCTCATCATCGGAGGCACGACCTTCGCCATCGGCGCTGGTCTCTTCGTCCTCGTCTCGTATACCCTCGTCATCTTCACCAAGGAACACAAAGCCATCCACGACTACATCGCCGGGACCGTCGCGATCGACACCCGCCGCTCAGTGTGGTTCAAAGATGCTGCCGAAGAAGCCGAATACAGCGCGAAGATCGAGGCCATGCCCCGCTTCGAAATCGAATCGCATTCTGATGGCGATGACCAAAATGGCGGAAAATAACGCTCGTTTAACGCGTTTTCTTTCTTTTTGTATGGGATTTTCTCTCGCCTGTCGAGGCCGAAAATGATTCGTTCAGCTGACCGGTTTTTATTCCCCTTTTCTGCGCCCTAATTAAGTAATTAGTCCTTGTTTACAATCTCTTGTTTATGATACTATCAATTTAGATAATTACAGTAACCACCCTGTAGGAGGTCAATGATGCAAGTAAGAATTGAAAATCTTACCAAAGCCTTCACGAGTCAGAAAGGGCCGGAAGTCATCGCGGTCAACAACATGTCCTTTACAATTCCCGATGGGAAATTGATCGGGCTGCTCGGACCTTCCGGTTGTGGAAAATCAACCACCCTTTATATGATTGCCGGCCTTCATAAGCCAACCGAAGGAAAAATCTTTTTTGGCGACGAGGAAGTGACGAATGTCCCCCCGGAGCACAGAGGCATCGGCCTCGTCTTCCAAAACTATGCTCTCTATCCGCATTTCAGCGTCCGGCAGAACATCACTTTCCCGCTCGACAACGTCCGTCCCAAACTGAGCAAGCTCGAAAAAGAAGCTATTGCTCACGAGATGGCTCGCATCGTCGACATCGAGAAGTATTTGGACCGCAAACCGAAGGAGCTCTCCGGTGGTCAGCAGCAGCGCGTCGCGATCGCTCGCGCTCTATCTAAACGGCCGAAAGTCCTTTTGCTCGATGAGCCTCTCTCCAACCTCGATGCGCGCTTGCGCCTTCAAACTCGGGAAGAGATTAAGAGAATTCAGCGCGAGACAGGCATCACGACCGTCTTCGTCACCCATGACCAAGAAGAAGCGATGTCGATCTCCGATACGATCGTCGTGATGAAGGATGGCGTCGTCCAGCAGATCGGCGAACCGCAGTACGTCTACGATGAACCCGCCAATATGTTCGTCGCCAAATTCCTCGGCTCTCCCGCCATCAACATCTTCGATGGCCAGATAAAAGGCGGCGTCCTCATCGTCGAAGGCGTCGAGCTCGATTCTGGTGTGATCTATCAAAAGCCGCACATCATCGAAGAGAAGATCGAACTCCCTCGGACCTTGGATGAAAAGGGCAACCCCGTCGGCGAGATTCAACACGAGATCAAGAGGACCACTCTGACGGATCGCTCTGTCAAAGTCGGCATCCGCCCCGAATCGTTCCGCTTGAATGAAAAAGGACGCATCTCCATCAAGACCAATTACATCGAGCACATCGGTCGCGATATCTCCATCGTCGGGGAGATCGATGGTCAGAGCGCTAGCCACGTCAAGGTCATAATTCCTTCCGAACTGCGCCCTCAGGTGATCGGCAAGGACGTCTCCAAATTTGAACCATCCCGTTTCTACGTCTTCGAAGAAAGCGGCGAAAGGATCAAGTAGCCGATTGGTGAAAAGGTAAAAAAATGACCGATAAACCCAATCTAAAAGCTATCGATAATCCGCCCGAGAGCGAGAATCTCTCCATCGGCTCTTATGCCGCAGGAACGACTCTCCAGGTCGCGAAGCCGAAATGGTTCATGCCCGAGTGGCTAAAAGCCATGATCGCTCTGCTCCCCGCGCTCTTCTTCCTCCTCATTTTCATGATCTACCCGATCCTCAATACATTCCTCTTGTCCTTTTTGCAGGACTTCAATTGGGTCGGAGGCTCAGGATCGTCGTTCGCCATCATCAACTGGATCTATTCGCTCTCCCCGGATTTCCGCGGCGACCCCGCTTTCTGGTCCATCAGCAACTATATCAACGTCTTGGGCGACCCCGTCTTTCTTAAGTCTCTCGGCAACACAGCTCTGATGGTCGCGGTCAGCGTCCCCCTCACTATCGTCATCAGCCTTCTCATCGCCGTCTGCCTTAACTCGATCAAAGTCTTGCAAGGCTTCTTTCAGACTGTCTTCTTCCTTCCCTACGTGACCAACGCCATCGCTCTTGGCATGGTGTTCAACGTCATATTCTCCAAAGGGGGGCCAATCAACAGCCTGCTCGGCTTCGACTTCAACTGGCTTTTGGCCGCGGCCGGAGCCTCGCGCTGGTCGATGTTCTTCGTCATCACCGTCTACTCGGTGTGGAACGGCTTGGCTTTCAAAATCCTCGTCTTCATGTCGGGCCTCGCCACGATCGACAAGCAGTACTACGATGCCGCCCGCATCGATGGGGCATCGAAAACCCGCATATTTATGCGCATTACTGTCCCGCTCCTCTCGCCGCAGATTCTCTACATCACTATCACTTCGTTCATCGGCGCCTTCAAAGCCTATACCCAAGTCATCGCCCTATTTGGCAACGGAGCCTATGACTTCGGTGGTACCGGCGGCAAGGAGTGGATGACCGTCGTCGGTTACGTCTACATCATGATGCAGAGATCGCAAATCGGTCGCGCCGCGGCCGCCTCGATCGTCTTGCTCATCGTTATCTTGGTTATCACCGTCGTGCAGACGGCCATATCTAAGAAACGGGTCCACTACTAGGAAAGGGGTGATATCATGGCTGAACACGAAGTATACTTCACGACGCGCCGACAGATGATGGCCTACAAGACCAGCAAAGTCGCCACGAAATTCCTCCTATATCTCTTCTTAACCCTGTTTGGGCTATTCATCGTCTTCCCATTCTTCTACATGATCGTCACATCGTTGAAGAGCGAGGCTCTTTACGATAGTGAGGCCGCCCGCAAAGTCATCAGCTTGTTCCCGCAGTTCGAGAGCGTCTATGCTCTGACCGAGCAAGGCGCCTTCATCCGCACGTGGCAACTTTTTGACAACTACCGGATCGTCCTCGATTCGTCCAACAGCTTCTTCGTCTATTACATGAACACGATAATCGTCGCCTTGGTCTCGACGGCCTTCACGGTCGTCACCGCCGTCTTGGCGGCCTTCGCTTTCGCCCGCCTCGAGTTCAAGGGCAAGAACCTGCTCTTCACGATCATCTTGGCGACGATGATGGTCCCAGGCGAGATGATGGTCATCACCAACTTCCAAACCGCTGCGACTTGGAACTGGCAAAACACATATGCCGCTCTCATCTTCGTCCACGGCGTATCCGTCTTTTACATCTTCTACCTCCGCCAGACGTTCCAGCAGATCCCTAATGAGCTGTTCTTAGCCGCCAAGGTCGATGGCTACGGCCATTTCCGCTATCTCTGGCGTGTCATGGTGCCCATCGGCATGCCGACGATCGTCACGATCATCATCCTATCGCTCATGGGCTCGTGGAACGCCTACATCTGGCCCAACCTCATCGCCAGCGGCGTCAACCCGACCTTCGGCCACTCCATGCGCCTGGTCTCCAACGGTTTGATGGCGCTGTTCACTGGTGAGTACAGCTCGGAGGATACGGTCAAGGTCGCGGCGTCGATGGTCGTCACCCTCCCGCTCTTCATCTTCTTCCTCATCTTCCGCAAGTTCATCATGCGCGGCGTCAGCCGCTCAGGTATCAAAGGTTAGTAATTGCGCTTTGCAATTAATAAATTCTACAGAAAGGAAAATCTATGAAAAGATTTCTGAAATCAGCAACCATCACGTCCGCGCTCCTCATGACTGTCGCGGCCCTCTCTGGATGCAACCCCTCTCGGACTTTCGACGTCGATATGACGGTCGACACTCGAGGCGTCACGATCCAATTCTGGACGGGTTTCGGCGCGGTCATCAACTCGACTCTCGAGCCGATGCTCGCCGATTTTACCGAGCAGACTGGCATCATCGTCGAGTACGAGGCCAAAGGCGGCTACGATGCCCTGCAGCAGGCCATCAACCTCAGCGCGACCTCCGAATCATATCCCCATCTCGCCAACGGCTATCCTGATCACTTCGCCGGCTACATCGCCAGCGATATCATCCTTCGCCTCGATGGCTTCATCGAGCACGACGGGGATATCCCTGAAGTCCGCGACGAGGGGACAGCCACCGAGTTCATCGAGCTGCCGGAATTCGACATCGATGACTTCTATCCAGCTTACATGACAGAGAACCAGACCCTCGAATACGATGCCGAAGGCAATGCTTATACCTTGGGCATCCCGTTCAACAAGTCGACCGAAGTCGCGGTCATCAACACGACGGCCTTCGATCTGTTCCACGCCATCGATGACACCGTCAAAGTTCCCGAGACCTGGGACGAAGTCGAGACCATCGGCGCCAAGATCAAAACCATCATGACCACGCGCGGTTATTACGGCAAGGTCGTGGGCTCGGATTACAACGCCTACACGGATAGCACGACTTTTCCAGTCGGCGTCACCCAGATCATCGATTTCAAGAGCGTGACCGCGGATAATTTCCGCCTCATCTCCTACGACTCGCAGTCGAACTACTTCATCACCGGCGTCCGCCAATTTGGCGGAACGTACACGGAGATGGATCAGCAGACGCGCAAAGGTTATGTCACCTTCGATAACGATGGGACGCGCGCCATGATGACGAAGATGCGCGAGCTGTTCGATGCAGGTTATATCGGCATCCCCCAAACTTGGGAGGAGACCCAGTATTGCTCCGGACCGTTCACCCTCGCCAAGAGCTTGATGAACATCGGCTCCAGCGGCGGCGTCATCAATGCCGTTCCGCAAGCCAACGCTTTCGCCGTCGATGCCGTCGCCGTGCCTTATGCGTCGGCATCGGCCAAGACCGTCATCTCCCAAGGCACGAACCTCGCTCTCTTTGATAAGGGTACGAATGCCGAGAAAGTCGCCGCTTGGAAACTTCTCAAGTATCTGACCCAGTACAAAAACGGCAAGTTCGCCGCCGGGACAGGCTATTATCCGACTTGCGTCAGCTCCTTTGAATCCACCGAATACCAAGAATATTATAACAACGTCTTCACCAGCGCTGGCGATAAGGTCAAGATCGCCGCGGCCAAAGTCAACTCCGAAGTCTACAACGGCAGCGGCACGTCTTGGAGCAAATTCGTCGATCCAGGCTTCGTCGGTTCCAGCTACATCCGCCAAGAAGCCAACTTCATCATGCCGGAATTGTTCTACGGGAATCCGCAGAAGAGCGTTCAGCAGATCATCGATTACTACTATGATGTATTCAGCGATTACGTCCGCAGCTAGATGAAAGGTGGTGTTTATATGAAACCACGCGCGCTCAGCATCTTTTCGTCGGTGGCGATCGCCGCCCTCGCGGCGCTCAGCAGTTGCAACGGCGACGACTTCAATCCCTACGCTGTCAACTTCGATGTCGACATCGCAGGTGCCAAAATCGATTTTTGGAGCCCTTTCGGCGCTGACAACAACCTCGTCGTCGAAGATTTGCTGGCCACCTTTGAAAGCCAGACCGGCGTCGAGGTAAACTACGAGAGCAAAGGCAGCTACGATCAGCTCAAGCAAGCCATCGATCTCTCGGCGACTTCGCGCACTTATCCACACATCGCCCTCGGCTATCCCGACCACTTCGCGGGATACGTGACGAGCAACATCATCGTCCGCCTCGATTACTACTTCGAAAACGGTGGCTCTTACGATTTCGGCGATTACGACGCGGCCGACCGCGCCTTTGCCATGAGCGACTTCTACGAAGACTACATGGTCGAGAACCAGAGCATCGAGTTCAAAGAAGATCTGACTGGTTGGACCTTGGGCGTTCCTTTCAACAAGTCCACCGAGATCATGACCATCAACAAGACGTTCTTCAACTGGGCGATCACCATGAATCCCGAGATCATCGTCCCCACGACGTGGGAAGAAGTCGGAATCGTTGGACCGAAGATCACCACTTTGTTACAACCGTATTTTGGCAAAGTCATCGGCAGCGATAACATCGCCTATGACGATGCTCAAGATGTGGCCGACGCTGGCCAGACCGTCGTCCTCGACATGACCAACTCCAGCGCCGATCTCTTCCGCCCCCTCTCCTACGATTCGCAAGCTAACCTCTTCATCACGACGGTGCGGCAGAGCGGCGGGACCTACACGGAAGTCGACAAGGCCACCGGCAATGGCTATCTCGCCTACGACAGCCAAGAGACGATCGACGGGCTTCAGACCTTGCGCGATCTCTTCGATGACCACGTCTTAGGCGTTCCGAAACTCTGGGAGGAGTCCAAGTATTCGTCCGGACCCTTTAAAGACGTCATGGCCGTCATGGCCATCGGCTCGACCGCCGGCGTCGCCAACAACGCGCCTGCTGGCAACAAGTTCACTCTGAGCGCCGCCCCGATCCCTTATTCCGATGCCGAGCGCAAATACGTCATCTCGCAAGGCACCAACCTCTGCCTCCTCGACCGCGGCAGCGAAAAGCAGAGAGCCGCCTCGTGGCGCCTCCTCCAATACTTATCCAAATACGCTAATGCCGAATTTGCGATGAGGACGAGCTACTTCCCATCCTGCAGCTACGCTGAAAGTCAGCCTGCTTATCAGGAGTTCTTGACGAACCCCGGTTTCTCAACGGCCGAGAGGATCAAGTCCGAAGTGGCGAAGGTCAACAGCAACACTTATATCGACCAGGACCAAAACTGGATCAAATTCGTCGATGCTCCGTTCGTCGGATCCGCCTACGTCCGCAACGAAGTAGTCGCCATCCCAGAGGCTTTGTTCTTCACCGATGCCTCGATCCAGGCAATCATCGATAACTCGTACAACAGCATGCCTGAATACGTAAGGCCGGCATAGAAAGGAAATGCACTGATGAAATTATCGAAATTCTTTCTCGGACTTACGCTTCTGGCCATCCTGCCCCTCAGCGGATGCGAAAGTGGATGCACTGTCTTAAACACGCCGAATGATCTAATCGCTACCCCGATCACCGATGCGTTTGAATTTGATAAGGCCGACACCTATGCCGCGAGCCGATTTACGGACACCGGGCTCGGCGCCGCCGTCCTCAAATCGACGACCGATGGCGATACCGCGAACTTTGAGGTATCTGGCTATTCCGAAACCGTCAAGCTCCGCTTCCTCGGCATCAACACTCCCGAATCGACCGCAAAGGTCGAGCCGTGGGGCAAGAAAGCCTCCCTCTTTGTCAAGCACATCCTAGAGACGGCGCACACCGTCGTTTTGATCAATGACGTCCCCGTCTTTGGCCAGCGCGACAACGCCGGCAACCGCTTCCTCGGCTTCATCTGGTACAAAGCGACCGCCGAAGCCGATTTCCGCCTTTTGAACCTCGAGATTGTCGAGCAGTGCTTCTCGCGGAACTTCCTCTTCGAGACCAATTCGACAATCTGCGATTATCGCGCCCAATTCGAAGCTGCTGAAGCTCATGGTCTCGAGTGCGGTTACCGCGTCTATGGCACACCCGATCCCGACTACGACTACAGCGACAATGTCGCCGAGCCGACGATCCGCTACCTCCGCGATCACTACGACGAATACGGCATCACCGAAGGCGGCAGCAGCGGCAAGCAGCTGATCATTTCCGGGCTCGTCGTCGGTCAGATGGGCGACAGCATGGTCATGCGCGACATCACCGATGTCGATGAGGATACCGGCGAGTATTGTTCGATGTATGCCTATGCCGGTTATAATTCATCTCTGGCTTCCGTCGTCTCCGTGGGCGATGTCATCAAAATCTATGCTCGCGCGACGATGTACAATGGCAACATCCAACTCTCCGACTTGAAAACGGCGACGACCGGCAATCAGAAGATCGTCTGGCTCGCCATCGGACCCAATTCTCCGATCCTCGAGCAAGTCTATCCCATTAGCCAGTATCCCGATGGCGATCCGCGCTATCCCAACTATCCGACCGACACCTCGGCTTACGAGATGGACGCCGACGGATTCGCTAACTACACGGATTTTGCTCCTTACTCTGGATTCGTCGTCTCGACTCTCGTCACGATTCGCTACGTCACAGCTACGGAAGACGATGAGACCGAAGAAGGCGCAGGCGCTGGCGAACAATATTACTATAAGAAAGACGAAGCTAACAACATGACCGTCTATGGTGTTTCGAGTGCGACAGGCGAGCCGCTATACCTCAATCTGCGCGTCAGCGGCGAGTGCTATCCGTACCCGAATTACACCCTCTTCACGGTCGGTCACACTTATCGTGTCGTCGGCTATCTAGCGGCATATTTTGAGCGCTATCAAGTTCAGCTCTTCAATAACACTCCGGGCCGCAATTACATCGTTGATGTAACAGCATAAAAAGATTTCATAGAAAGGAAACAAACATATGAAACTTGCTAAAATCCTCATTCCGGTCCTAGCCTTGATGGCTCTTGCGGGTTGCGAAAAGCCAATCCCCACCGAGCAGCTGGTCGTCGATGCCGTGAGCGAAATCGGCGCTCTTCTCACCAACGGTTCATCGGGCACGCCTTACAGCGATAGGACGATGACCATCAACCTCAGCTCCGGCGAGACTCTCAACGCCACGACGGCTCTCAAGATCAACGCCGAGACGCTGAAAGTCGATGCGGCGAATGGCGTCGAGGTCACAATCGCTTATGCTTTCGATGAAACGACGGCCGCCAACTGGAACACCAAGCTCGGCTCTCCCGATGCCAGCCACGCCCGCTTAGCTCCGAAAATCTTCGACTTTGAAGATTATGTATCGACCCTCACCGGGACGATCGCCTGCGGAGATGTCACCAAAGCTATCTCTTGGACCATCGCCGTCGCCCAGCGCGGATACGAATTAATCGTAATCCCCATCAGCGAAGTTCGCGGCAACGTCGTCGCCAACCAAGAGTTTACGACTCGCGGCTACATCACCGGCACGATGGAGCCGAACACGACCCACCTGTATTCCGGCGTCTTCATCGCTGATGGCGAATACGCCATCATGCTCTATGCCGGTCAGCTCTCCAACCTTTGGTTCTTAGGCGAATTCGCCATCGGCGACTTAGTCATCGTCACCGGCGCCTACTCGCCATACAACGGCCTCTCGGAGATGAAACCAGTCACTCTCGAAATCGACTACGCTTTCGCGGAAGTCGAAGAGCCAGTCGATATCGTCATCGCTGCTGAAGCTGAATTCACGACCGCGGCTTTGACCGGTCACGATGGCTGCATCATCCAAGTCGGTGGTCTAGTCTATCAATCTGGCAAAGGCAATTTGACGGCCGGAGGCAGCCATGCGACGATCAAATTCAAATTAGGCGCTACCGATGTCGACATGTACGTCAATTATCACGTGGGCACCACGACGCAGCAAGCCATCGTCGATTTGATGGCCGATTGGGTCGAAGGTCAGACGACGATCGATTACCATGGTCACCTGGGCTGGTATAACAAACCGCAGCTCATGCCTTTGCTCGCCGCGACGATCACGACTCTCGCCTAGTTCCACACCATATAACTGAGGGGGACATAATGGAAAAGACTTTTAAAGATAGAATCTTGGAAGGATTAACGGCACTATTGGAATATGTCAAGAAGAACATCTTAAGCTTCGTTCTCATCTTGCTCACCATCCTGCTTTTCATCTTCCTCGTCCTTCCCGCCGCGACGGTCACCGTCAGCAATATTTCTTACGCATCGCAGCAAGTCACCTACGTTCAGGAAACTCTCACAGATTACGTCGCTTCCTATCGTCTCTCCGATATCCTGTTCGGGCGGATTATCCAAGGCACCACTGGCACCTTCACCGAAAATAATTTGGTGACTGCCGCCATCACTAACGGGGTCGTAAAAACGTTCTCCGCCGTCTTCTTTCCCAACAACGTCTTCGTTGGCACGGGACTGATCTTATTCATCGTGGCCGCGGTGCTGATGATGATTCCGAAGCTCGCCATCCGCACCATCGGCGCCGCTTTCTCCCTCATCGGTGCGATCCTCATGATCTTCATCTACTTCCACGTTATGTATGAGCTTCCGATCGTCCCCACCTTCGTCAGCGTCGAGTATGCTGTCGACTTCCTCGCCGGGCCTATCGTCCTCATCATCGTGGGCGCGGCGATCGCGGGCGTCGCCATCTTTATCACCGTCCGCGACTATCTCGCCGCTTACCGCCATGGCCAAAGCGAGAGGCAAAGATACCTTCGCGGCGGCGCATAATTCTCGGCATTTATCACCTATGGGCAATCGCGCTGATTGCCCTTTTCTATAAGAAAATCGATCCTTGTCCTTGAAACGTGGGCAAAAATCGATTACTATTATTTGGCATTAATGCACCGTTAGCTCAGATGGTAGAGCAGCTGACTCTTAATCAGCGGGTCACAGGTTCGATCCCTGCACGGTGTACCAGATAACAAAAAGCCGCACATTGTGCGGTTTTCTTCTCTGTTGTCGAGCGTCTATGATAAGTATATAATTGAGAAAAGAGGAATATTGATGAAGGGTCCATCGCTCACCAGCGTCCGCAAATACATCGCCGCCATAAAAAAATCGCCGCGCAAATACCTAACCTCTGAGCACCTCTCCAAAGAGCTTGGCGTCTTTCCGGATGTCATCAATGAAACCTTGTCCTATTTCAATCCGCTCGTCACGATGGATTTCACCTTTGACATCCGGCCTCTCCTCCCGCTGATGGAAGTCTATGCCGCCGAACTCTTCGCGAGGAGCAAGGAGACAGCCGCTCCTCACATCATCGTGACGAAGAAGAATATATCGGACTACGAGTCAATTTCTGACTTCATCCTCAAAAAGATGGTTTTTACCAGCGGGCTCTTCGATCGCAACGCTCATCTCAGCGACACCGACCTTCGCGTCTTAAAGAAGTTGATCGCTGCCGAGCAGGCGGAGCGCAGAGGGAAAAAACCTCGAAAATAACACAGCGGAAGCGATTACATAATCAGCTTCCGTTTTTATATCTCCGCCCGCTTGAAAAAATGTGCGTATCCGCCTATAATGAAGCAGGTTAAATCAAGGGAGAAAATCCATGGATATCAAAAAGAAATTCTTGTCGATTGATGGCAATACCGCCGCTGCGCTCGCCAGCTACAATTTCACGGAAGTGGCAGGCATATATCCGATCACACCTAGCACCACGATGGCCGAACTCGTGGATGTTTATGCTTCGCAAGGCAAACTCAATTTCTTCGGCAACGTCGTCAAAGTCGTAGAGATGCAATCCGAAGGAGGCGCCTCCGGAGTCGTTCACGGCGCCTTGCAGAGTGGGGCGTTCGCCACTTCATATACAGCGAGCCAAGGCCTCCTCTTGATGATTCCGAATATTTATAAGTGGTGCGGCGAGCTTCTCCCCGCTGTCTTGCACGTGACGGCCCGCAACATCGCGACGCGTTCGCTCTCGATCCTCGGCGATCACCAAGACGTCTATGCCGTCCGTCAGACCGGCATCACGATCATGGCGTCTCACAGTGTTCAGGAAGTAGCCGATTTGGCTCCGTTAGCCCATCTCATCGCCATCGATGCGGAAGCACCCGTCCTTCACTTCTTCGATGGTTTCAGAACCTCGCACGAGATTCAGAACATCGAGTTGATCGATGATGCGGAATGGAAAAAGTTGCTGCCTCTTGATAAAGTTGAGAAGTTCAAAGCCCGAGCTCTGAATCCGCATACCCACCCCGTGACGCGCGGAGGAGCCGAAAACGACGATATCTACTTCCAAGGTCGCGAAGCGCAGAATGCGCACTACGCCAAAGTCCTCGGCATCGCCGAAAAATATTTCGCTGAGGCCACGCGGCTCACCGGCAGAACTTATGCTCCCTTCACATATTATGGCGACCCTGATGCCGAACACGTCATCATCGCCATGGGTTCCGTGACGGAGACGACTATCGAAGTCATCGACGAGCTCATGAAACGCGGAGCCAAGGTCGGCCTAGTCAAAGTCCATCTGTATCGCCCTTTCTCGACTAAGCATCTCGTCGCTGCCCTCCCCACGAGCGTCAAACGCATCGCCGTCATCGATAGGACTAAGGAAATCGGGGCTCCTGGCGAACCTCTGTACCTCGATGTTGTCACCGCCCTTCGCCAAGAAGGCCGCGACATACCAGTGTTCGGTGGTCGCTATGGACTATCGAGCAAGAATGTCCCACCCCGCGATGTCAAGGCGATATACGACATGCTCGATAGCGCCAAGCCTTTCCATAATTTTACAATTGGCATCGTTGATGATGTCACCAATCGCTCGCTTCCGATCGACGAGGATTTTCATCCTGCTGTCGACTATACCTCCTGCCTCTTTTATGGGTTAGGAAGCGATGGTACGGTCTCGGCTAACAAGTCCTCGATCAAGATCATCGGCGACGCGACCAAGCAATATGCCCAAGCTTATTTCCAATACGACTCTCGCAAAGCTGGCGGGGTGACCCGCTCCCACCTGCGCTTCGGCAAGACCCCAATCCATTCGACCTACTTTATCGGCAACGCAGATTTTATCAGCTGCTCGATGGACACATATGTCTTTAAGTTCGACATGCTGAAAAACCTGAAGAAGGGTGGAACCTTTCTTCTAAACAGCGACATGGATGATGAGAAGCTCATCGCCGCTCTTCCCAATCGCGTCAAACACCAACTAGCCAAGAAAGGCGCCAGATTCTACGTTATCGACGCCAATAAGATTGCCCACGAAATTGGGATGGGACGTCACACCAACACGATTCTGCAAGCCAGTTTCTTCTACCTCAACCCAGCCATCATGCCATATGACGAAGCGGTTGCATGGATGAAGAAATTAGCCCTTAAGGCTTATGGCAAAAAGGGTGATGAGGTTGTCAACCTCAACTACCGCGCCATCGACGCTGGCATCCAAGGGCTGCGCGAGATTAAGGTCGATTCCAAATGGATCGAGCTTCCCGTCCACAGAGTGAATCTCAAGACTGGAGACGATTATTTCGATAATTACGTCGATATCATCGGCTCGCTCGATGGCGACACCATCCCCGTCAGCAAATTCACCGAGCACGAGCTGCTCGACGGGACGATGGATAATAACATCACCTTTAAGGAGAAGCGCAGCATCGCTGATGTGGTCCCCAAGTGGATCAAGGAAAACTGCATCCAGTGCAACACGTGCGCTTTTGTCTGTCCCCACGCCACCATTCGGCCTTTCCTGATCACCGATGAAGAATTAGCCAAAGCTCCCGCCATCGTCAAAGGCGACGTCCTCAACGCCGTCGGCGGACCAAGTGTTGCCGGATTGAAATTCCGCATCCAAGTCTCATCCAAAAACTGCGTCGGCTGCGGTCTGTGCGCTGCGGAATGCCTCGCAAATAAGGCTGGTCGCATCGCCCTCGAAATGGTCGAGGCCAAGAGCCAATTCGCCCAGGAGGAAGGCGCTGACTACCTCTATAAACAAATTTCCTACAAGAGCGATAAGTTTCCGCTCACGACCGTTAAAGGAGTCGGCTTCCTCATGCCTTACATGGAAGTCTCGGGAGCTTGCGCCGGTTGTGGCGAAACGCCATATTATCGCTTAGCCTCGCAGCTCTTCGGCCGCGACATGCTCATCGCCAATGCCACTGGATGCACCTCTATCTACAGCGGCTCAACTCCGCTCACGCCTTTCTGCAAGGACAATAACGGCGAAGGCATCGCTTGGGCAAACTCGCTCTTCGAAGACAATGCCGAATATGGGTTTGGCATGCGGCTAGCCACCAACTATAAGCTCGGACAAATCGTCCGCATCCTCGAAGCCGCTTTAGCGAGCGAGCAAGTCGAGAGCGAACTCAAAGAAGTGGCGAAAAAGTATATGGAGAATATTAAGGACAAAGGCGAAACGCGCAAAATTATCCCAGATTTGCTGCGTCTTGTCAAAGCCAGCAAGGATATCGACGTCAAGAAACTGCTCGGGCTCGAGCGCGACCTCATCGACAAGTCGGTGTGGATCGTCGGTGGGGATGGTTGGGCTTACGATATCGGCTATGGTGGCCTCGACCACGTCCTCGCCAACAACGAAGATGTCAACGTCCTCGTCCTCGACACCGAAGTCTACTCCAACACTGGCGGTCAATCCTCCAAATCCTCTCAGGTTGGTTCAATCGCCAAATTCACTGCCAGCGGCAAATCTGTCGCCAAGAAGAATCTCGCCCTGATGGCCATGGCTTATGGTCACGTCTACGTCGCGCAGATCGCTTTAGGCGCTAACGCCATGAAAGCTATTCAAGCCATGAAAGAAGCCGAGAGCTACGACGGGCCGTCGCTCATCATCGCTTATTCGCCATGCGTCAACCACGGCATCAAAGGCGGGCTCACCAATTCGATCAAGACGGAGAAAGCTGCTGTCGAATGCGGTTACTTCACGACCTTCCGTTTCGACCCCCGCCGCGAAGCTCAAGGACTGCCAGCCTTGCAGCTCGACTGCAAAGAGCCGGATTTCACCAAGTTCCGCGATTTCGTGATGGCGGAGACGCGCTTCTCGCAGCTGCCGAATATCAATCCCGATCACGCCGAGGCTCTCTTGACGAAATCGGCAGAGGATGCTAAAAAACGCTGGGAGAAGATCAAGAAGTTCGGTTTATAGCACTTAGTAGAAAACGCAGCAAAAACCCGATGAAATATCGATTCACCGGGTTTTTAAACGCTTTTTGGAAAATAAAAATGGTCGGAACGGAGGGATTTGAACCCTCGACCCCTACCACCCCAAGGTAGTGCGCTACCAAGCTGCGCTACGTCCCGCCATGTTCGGCAGTAATATTATAATGCATAAATTGGTGAAGTCCATGAAAATAGTGCCTTGTTTTTTCCAGGAAGATTCTTTGCTTTTTTTAGCGTCTTGATAGAATGCGAGTTATAGGAATGATAAAATAGACTTTTGAGGAAGTGACATGGAACGCAAGACTATCTTCGTCAAAGGTGCTCGCGAGAACAACCTGAAAAATATCGATTTGGAAATACCCAAAGATGCCTTGGTCGTCTTCACCGGTCTATCTGGAAGTGGCAAGACGACTTTGGCTTTTGATACTATCTACAATGAAGGCCAGCGCCGCTACGTCGAGAGCCTCTCCAGCTATGCCCGCCAGTTCCTAGGTAACGTCGACAAACCTGACGTCGATTCGATCGAAGGTCTCTCACCAGCGATTTCCATCGACCAGAAAACCACCTCGCACAACCCGCGTTCGACGGTGGGAACCGTAACCGAAATATATGATTATCTGCGCCTTCTGTTCGCCCGCATCGGCGTGCCGTACTGCCCGATCCACGACGAGCCGATCGTCGCCTTTTCTGCCTCCAAGATGGTGGACATCGCCCTCGGTTATTTTGAAGGGACGAGATTGCAGATTCTATCGCCGATCGTCCGCAACGAAAAAGGCGGTCAGATCGATACCATCGCGAAAATTAAGCAACAGGGTTTTGAACGGCTGCGGGTCGACGGCAATTTCCTGCGCATCGATGAGGTTCCCGAGCTCGAGAAGAACAAGCGCCACACCATCGATATCGTCATCGACCGGCTCGTCGTCAAAAGCGACGCCCGCACAAGGATTTTTGATGCCGTCGAACTCGCCTTGGACTGGTCTCATGGCTACGTCGTCTTGCTGAGCGATCAGGAAGAGCGCTTGCTCAGTCAGCATCATTCGTGCAAATACTGTGGTTTCTCCGTCCCCAAATTAGAGCCGCGCCTCTTCTCGTTCAACGCTCCATTGGGGTATTGTCCGAAATGCAAAGGCTTAGGTATCAACCGCGAGGCGGCTTTTGATCTGATTGTCCCCAACGAAAATCTATCTATTATGCAAGGCGCCATCCGCTACTACAAGAACCAAGTCAACGGCAAGAATATCGACTGGCAGGAATTCAAGTTTTTGTGCGAGCAGTACGACATCGATTTGAACAAGCCTTTCCGCCACTTGAGCGAGGAGCATAAGAAAATCGTCTTCTTCGGTAGCGACAAGCCATTTACTTATGCGATAACCTCGGTGAGCGGCAACAAGAATCACCGCCAGGGCTACATCGAAGGCGTCAAGAGCAAAATCGATCGCCTATACATGGAGACGGCGAGTTCGATGATGCGCGATTACTATGAGATATACATGCGCGACAGCGAATGCCCCGAATGCCACGGCGCGCGCCTCAACAAAGAAGTTTTGGCCGTCAAGATCGATAAGCTCAACATCTACGAGGTCACGGAATTATCTATAACCGAACTTCTGGCCTACATCGACGGACTCGAGCAAGTGCTGAGCCCGATGGAGAGGGAGATATCGCAGCTCATATTGAAAGAGATTCGCAACCGAGCGCAGTTTTTAAACAATGTCGGACTCAATTACTTGACCTTATCGCGTATGTCGATGACATTGAGCGGTGGCGAAGCCCAGCGCATTCGTCTCGCCACTCAGATCGGGAGCCGCTTGTCTGGGGTTTTATATGTTTTGGATGAACCCAGCATCGGCCTGCACCAAAAGGATAACGACAAGCTGATCGCGACGCTTAAGTCAATGCGCGATCTTGGAAATACCTTGATCGTCGTCGAGCACGATGAAGAGACGATGCGGGCAGCTGATTACATCGTCGATATCGGCCCAGGTGCCGGCATCCACGGAGGGCGGATCGTCGCTCAAGGAACCCTTGAAGACATCATGTCCGCGCCGGAATCGATTACCGGCGACTACTTAGCAGGTCGCAAAGCGATTTCCATCCCTAAGAAGAGGCGTCTTGGAAATGGAAGGTTTTTAACCGTCGTCGGGGCGCGCTGCAACAACCTGAAGAACATCGATGCCAAATTCCCACTTGGCACTTTCATCGCCGTGAGCGGCGTCTCGGGCAGTGGCAAATCATCTCTCGTAACGCAGACCTTATATCGCGCTATTCAGCATCGACTGACGGGAGAGGACACCTTTCCTGGCGAGCACGACGATATCCTCGGCCTCGACAACATCGACAAAGTCGTCAACGTCTCACAGGAGCCGATCGGCCGCACGCCGCGCAGCAACCCGGCGACGTACACCAAAGTATTCGACGACATTCGGTCGCTGTTTGCCGAAACGATCGAAGCCCGAGCACGCGGCTTCGATAAAGGCCGTTTCTCATTTAACGTCATCGGGGGGCGATGCGAGAACTGCCAAGGCGCTGGGGTGACGCGCATACCCATGAATTTTCTGCCTGATGTCTACGTCAAATGCGATCAGTGCAATGGCATGCGCTACAACGAGGAGACCCTGCAGGTGACATATAAGGGGAAGAACATCTTCGAGGTTTTGGAAATGACCGTTGAAGATGCTTTGACCTTCTTTGAGAATCGCCCCATGATACGCCGCAAGATTCAGACGCTCTACGATGTCGGTCTCGGCTACATCAAACTCGGTCAGCAGGCCACGACCCTCAGCGGTGGTGAGGCACAGCGCATCAAATTGGCCTTTGAATTGCAGCGTCGAGCGACAGGCAAGACCTTATATATCCTCGATGAGCCGACGACAGGATTGCATACCGATGATGTCAAACGCCTTATCGAAGTACTGCAGAAAATCGTCGATAACGGCGACACCGTTCTCGTCATCGAACACAACCTCGATGTCATCAAAGTGGCCGATTACGTCATCGATATCGGTAAGGATGGCGGAGATGCTGGCGGGCGCATCATCGCCCAAGGCAGCCCAGAAGAAGTGGCTGCCGATCCAGAGTCTTACACCGGTCATTATCTAAAAAAGATTTTAGATGCCAATGCAAAGAAAGTTGTTGGATAACGGAATAGATGTTATCCTTTCAAACAGGTATTGAGAAATGTTAGTAGCACTAGTCTACATTGGTTTAATCCTCGTCCTCGCGTCTTTCGGCTTTCTCTATCTAACTATCAAGAAAATCGTCAAGGATAGCGAATATCTCTTCCTTATGCGCTCGCAGATTGTTCGTTTAGGCATAGGAATCGGAGCAGTCGGCCTTTTTTCGCTCATGGTGATGGTCGGCATCATCTTGGGAAAAGAGTGGCCGTTGAGCGGGGGTGAATACGCTCTTTCACTTCTCGGCTCCTTGCTTCTCGGGTTGGGTCTCGCCTCGCTTTTCGTCGCTTTCTCCTTGAATTTCTACAAGCCGACTCTCAGCGCCAAAAACTTGAAGATTGCCCGCATCATCATGTATGTGGCCATCCCCCTCATCATCATCGCCCTCGCCCTCGCGACCCAAGGCGTCTCCGCTCATATCGAATACCCGTTGGCCAACCGCATCTCGCTGAGCGAGGGCTTGGTCGACCCATTTAACCGCACGGCGGAACTGAATGTCACCTTCTATGGCATCTTGATCGTCGGTGGCGCCATCATCGTCTATTTCGTCTGCGATCACTTCTTCTTTAAGAAATTTCGCCACCACGGGATTTTGGACTCCACATTCTACGTGGCTTTTCCCGCTGGGTTGATCGGGGCGCGCCTTTGGTACTGCTACGTTCTCGAGTTCGATGCCTACGCTAACGACTTCCTCGCTGTCCTCCAAGTCTGGGATGGCGGTCTCGCCATCATGGGCGGCGCTATCCTGGGCATCATCGCCGGCGTGACTTTTTTGCTCGTCAAGCGCAAATACGTGAACATCCGCTGGGCGATGGATGTCGTCGTCCCGGCCATTCTCATCGCCCAAGCCATCGGTCGGTGGGGCAATTTCTTCAACCTCGAAGTTCATGGCGTTGAAGTCGCGGCCTCATCCTGGAGCTTTCTCCCCTCGTTCATCTTGAACAATATGGCGTTTAGCTCGACCAGCGGACACGCCGCTGCCGGCAATATCTACGTGCCTCTGTTCCTGATCGAGTCGATAACGAACCTCGTCGGTTATTTCGTCCTGACCTATGCCGTCGGCAAAGGTCTCAGAAAATGGCTGTCGCTCGGCGATTTGTCGATGGGATACCTCGTGTGGTATGGCATCACCAGAGCCATCATGGAACCCCTGCGCGACGGCAATTTTGAGTACAATCAGTCATGGTATTCTTCCTTCATCCTCATCGCCATCGGCGTGCTCGGCATCGTCGCCTTCCACGTCTATGATTACATCCGTAAAAAGAAGAACCTGGAGCCTCGCACTTACGAGACGGTTTAGCGAATATGTATAAACTTGTGCTTTTTGACATGGATGGCACTATCGCTGACACCGATAGCATGATCGTCGCGACTTTCATCGAATTATATCGTCTCTATCGTCCTGATCATCAGCCCACCATCGATGTCATGCTGACATTTTCAGGTCCTCCGATCAGCGAGACCCTCGCCCGCGAATTTCCCGATCTCAAACCCGATTTTGCCCTCTCTGAGTTTCGGCGCCTCTCCCTTCCCAACTACGATCGCTACGTCAAGTCATTTCCTTATGTTAAGGAAGCCATCAGCGATCTCCACCATCGAGGTATCAAAACCGGAATCGTCACCTCTAAGCATCGCTACCCGTCAGAATACACGCTCAAGATAACCAATCTCGATGATGTTTTTGATCTGCTGATCGCCAACGACGATGTCCACCTCCCCAAACCGAATCCCGAAGGCATCTTCCTCGCCATGGAGCATTTTGGTATCAAAGACAGAAGTGAAGTATTATATATAGGAGATACGATCATCGATTACATGACCGCGCGGCGAGCAGGCGTCAAAGTCGCCTTAGTCACGTGGACGCCGCGGATCTTGCCAAGCGATGTTCGAGCAGATTATTATCTTGACTCGTTCAAGGATCTCATCGAGGTAGTGAAAGATGAATAAGCAATTTGATGTCGTCATCATCGGTGGCGGTATCGCCGGCCTGACCGCCGGGCTCTACATCAAGCGCAGCAATTTGAGCGTCGTGGCCATCGAGCGCAACGTCTTTGGAGGCAAGCTCAATAAGCTCGGCGACATCTTGAACTACCCTGGCTACGAGCAGATCGGCGGATCCGACCTCGCCTTTAAGCTGATGGAGCAAGCTGACCACAACGGCATCGCACTCGAATATGGCAATGTCGTCAACGTCACGAAAAAGAACGATACGTTTCTCGTCGAAACCGAAGAGCATATCTTCGATGCCAAGGTCGTCATCATCGCCACCGGCACGATCGAGAAGCAATTAGGGATTCCGGGCGAGAAGGAATTTCTCAACCGTGGCGTATCCTATTGCGCGACGTGTGACGGCCCCCTCTACCGCAACAAACGAGTGGCGGTGGTCGGCCATCTCGACACCGCCCTCGAAGAAGCGTTCTACCTCTCCGGCATCGCTAAAACCGTCTACCTGATCAGCCACGTCGAGCAAAAAAGCATCGAGTCTGAAAAGTTCCATGCCATCTTGTCCCGCGCCAATATCGAAGTCATCGACCAGAGCGACGTCGCAACCATCAAAGGCAGCGAACACGTCGAGGGAATCGTGATTCATCATTCTGCGAGCGGCAAAGAGCAGGCGATCGACGTCGATGCGGTCTTTCCTTTTATCGGGCAGAAGACGCTGATCGAATTCCTCGCCAATCTCCACGTCGAGACCCGCAATGGCTACCTCGTCGTGAACAAAGATATGGAGACCAACATCGCTGGCCTTTTAGCCGCTGGAGACACAACCGATAAAAAACTCAGGCAATTAGTAACGGCCGCCGGCGATGGAGCCATCGCCGCCGCCAGCGCGATAAAATACGTCAAAGCGAAAAAGATCCCGTAGTGTTTTAAGGTTAAGATTGAGCCGCCGTTGTAGGAACGACACGTTTGCTGCATCGATACGAAAAACAAACGCAACCCTATGATGGTAAACGTGTCTTCTCGCCCGCGAACGTTTCCCAGCTCATCCAAAGACGGTCGGTGCTGGTCTCGACGAAAAAAGTCCGATCGATGCCCGAATAATTATGTGATTTCCGCTTTATTGGCTGTGTTATGATAATATCAAGAGGCAAGTTATGATTGATTTAATTGTTTTGACTGGTGTATCTGGAGCGGGCAAATCCACTGCCGTCCGGGCGTTTGAGGAAATGGACTATTACATTGTCGAAAACGTTCCTCTTTCCGTCATCCCCAAACTGCTCAAAGCGTTTGAGGAAGATGCCACCAAATACCATCGCACCGTCGTCGTCATCTCCGTCGATGAGGCGCTGAAGGCAGCCGAGCTAGCCCGGCAGAATCCAAGCTTCAAAGTCGTCTTTCTCGCTCTGGATGCCTCTGAGCCAGAGCTGCTGATGCGCTTTCGTCTGACTCGCCACATCCATCCTGCCCAAGCTCATGGTTTATCTCTGGCCGACTCCATCGCCAGAGACAGGACGATCATGAAAGAGATCCATAAAGATGTCGATATCTATATCGATACGACAGGAAAGACAGCGACCGAACTCCGCAAATTCATCTTCACGAATATTCAGGGCATGGAAAGTGGCAACTTGACCATCAACTTCGTCTCCTTCGGTTTTAAGCACGGCATCCCTTACGATGTCGAGATGGTCTTCGACACCAGGATCATACCCAACCCCTATTGGATTAGCGAGCTCAAAGATTTGACGGGCGAAGACGAAGTTGTCAAAAAATTCGTCCTCGAGAACAAAGAGGCTCAAGAGCTGATCAAGAATATCGAAAAATACCTCGATTATTATCTGCGCAAGGTCAAAGAGGAAGAGCGCAATTTCTTCGTGGTCGGCATCGGCTGCAGCGGTGGGCAGCACCGCTCGGTCGTCATCGCCGAGTACTTGGCCCAGAGATACGAGAGCAAATATCGCACCCTCTGCTTGCATCGCGACATCGGGAAATACAAGAAGTGAGACCAACCATATCATTTACGCGCAAGGTGAAAGAGGAACTCGTCGCCAAACCTTTTGCTGAGGAGCGGCTGCGCTCTTTGATCGCGGCCTTCATCAAGGTCAATGGGCGCTTATCGATCCGCGACCATCAGACGTCGATCCTCCTAGCGACCGAAAATGCCAAGATCGCCAAATTCATCTATCTGATCATTCAGCGCATCTACGGCATCAACGTCCGCTTTTCGTATGAAAAGACGATGAAGTTCAAAAAGAGGACGTCCTACAACATCATCATCGATCAGGAAGCCGAATACATCATGAGCGATTTGGAAGTATCTTTTCTGGAAGGAAAGATCGCCAAGAGCATCGTCTTTAACGAGGACATGGTGGGCGGTTATCTAGCGGGCGCTTTCCTAGCTTCTGGCTCAGTCAACAGCCCACGCAGCTCTAACTACCATTTCGAAGTGTCCCTCAACGATGAAAATTACGCTAAGTGGTTCATCAAACTCATCCAAAAGTATAAAGGTGGCAGCTTCGATCCGAAGATCACCATCCGCCGAAACCAATACGTCGTCTATCTGAAGAAGTCTGATCAGATCGCTGATTTTCTAATCCTCATGGGCGCTACCGACTCTTCGCTCGAATTCGAAAACGTCCGCATCGACCGCGACTTTGCCAACATCGGCAACCGCCTTCAAAACCTCGATGCAGCCAACTTCAGCAAAGTTATGAAATCATCCTCTGCCCAAATGGACGATATTCGCGTCATCGACAAGGTGCTCGGCATCCCTAACCTCACGAATGAGAAGCAGCGCCTCCTCGCCCAGCTCCGCTTAATTAGCGAAGATGCGAGCATGGATGAACTGGCGAAGTCGCTCGGAGAAAGACTTGGTAAGGTCGTCAGCAAGTCAAACATCAGCCACCTCTTCCGATCGCTGCACGCCCTAGCGGCGCGCTACCGCGGAGAAAATGATGAAAACTAATCTGCAGCTAGGTATCAAAATTGCCAAGATGCGCAGGCAGAGAGGCTGGAACCAAGAGGAATTAGCATTCCGCTCCAATCTGAACCGCAACTACCTCTCCGATTTAGAAAACGGACGCCGCAACCCATCGCTTAAAGTCCTCGAGAAAATTGCTTTTGCCTTCGAGATCGATCTGGAGACCTTATTTAAGGACATCACTTCCTTTCCGTTCGTCTAAAAGCCGATCTTTTCTTTTCTACCTTGAAAAGGTAAACGCTTACAATGCTATTTTGCTTAAACAATATCCTCAATTCCTATATAATGAACGCGGTGCAAAAGGAGGACATATATATGTCAATCAAAATTGCGATCAATGGATTCGGAAGAATTGGACGCCTCGCTTTTAGGAGAGCTTACGAGACTGGGGATTTTGAAGTCGTCGCCATCAATGACTTGGCCGATGCGGTTTCCCTGGCCTATCTTCTCAAATATGATACTGCCCACAAGCGTTTCGGAGTCGACGATATCTCCGTCGACGTCGCCAAAAACGCTATCGTCTATAAGGGAAAGGCCATCCCCGTCCTCGGTCAGCCTGATCCCAAGTTAATCAAATGGTCCGATTATGGTGCCGACCTCGTCTTGGAGTGCACTGGTCGCTTCAAAGGCAAAGTCGATGCCGCCGTCCACATCGTTGATGGAGGCGCTAAAGGCGTCGTCATCTCTGCTCCAGCCGATAAAGACACGCCAACCTTTGTCTATGGCGTCAACGAAGGTAAACTGACCAAAGACATGACTGTCATCTCCGGCGCGTCCTGCACGACGAACTGCCTCGCCCCCGTCTGCAAAGTCCTCGTCGACAAGTTCGGCATCAAAGGTGGCTTTATGACCACCGTCCATGCCTACACTAACGATCAGACCACGCTCGACCTCGTCAAGAAGGGTAACAACCGCCGCGGCCGCGCCGCTGCCGCCAACATCGTTCCGACGACGACCGGAGCTGCCAAAGCCATCAACCTCGTCATCCCTGAGCTCAAAGGCCGCATTCAAGGTGGCGCTCTCCGCGTACCTGTCATCGATGGTTCACTCGTCGATCTCTCGCTCATCCTCAACAAGGATGTCACCATCGAAGAGATCAACGCCGCGATGAAGGAAGCCGCCAATGGCTCGCTAAAAGGCGTCCTCGCCTACACTGAGGACGAAGTCGTCAGCAGCGATATCATCGGCGCGACCGCCGGCTCGATTTTCGATGCCACGCAAACCGCTGTCTTCACCAACCCCGAAGGTCAGCAATTCGTCAAAGTCGTCGCTTGGTACGACAACGAATATGGCTACACTTGCCAGTTTCTGCGGATCGCCAAGGAAATGGCTAGAGTTTTGGGTTTGAGATAGCATCCGATCAAAAGTGCCTTTCATGGCACTTTTTTGATTACATAGGAGGTAATCTTTATGTTTACCATCGACCAATTAGGCGATATCAAAGGCAAGCGCGTTCTCGTCCGCGTGGATTTCAATGTTCCGTTAAAGGATGGCGCCATCCGCGATGATAATCGCATCGTCCAAGCCGCTCCTACGATCAAGGCCCTCGTTTCCCGAGGGGCGAAAGTCATCTTGCTCTCGCACTTAGGAAAGATCAAGCACAAGGATGCTCCAGAAGCTGTCGCCGACCAGAAGAAGAAGAATAGCCTCGCACCGGTTGCAGCCCGCCTCTCGGAGATAATCAAAGCCCCCGTGGCTTTTTGCCCGGAGACGACCGGCGATCTGGCCAAGTTTTTCGTTCGCACGATCGAAGCTGGAGAAGTCGTCCTCATGCAGAACACCCGCTACGAAAAGGGTGAAGAGAAGAATGATCCCGAACTAGCGGCCAAGTGGGCGGAAGGCATCGACATCTACGTCATGGATGCTTTCGGCAGCGCTCACCGCGCTCACGCTTCGACCTATGGCGTACCCGAAATCCTCAAACGTGAAGGCAAACCCGTCGCCGTCGGCTATCTCGTCGAAAAGGAAATTCGCAATCTGCTCCGCTGCGTCGAAGTCAGAGATAGCGATCGCCCCTATATCGCCATCCTGGGCGGATTTAAAGTATCCGACAAGATTAAGGTCATCTCCTCTTTGCTGAAGAAGTGCGACAAGATTCTCATCGGCGGAGCCATGGCTTACACTTTCGCCAAGGCTTTAGGCCGCTCGATCGGCACCTCGCCATGCGAAGATGACCAACTCGAATTCGCCCGTCAGTGCTTCCAAGAAGCCAATGGTCGGATCCTCCTCCCCCTCGACTCTGTCGCCACCGATGCTTTTGAAGGTTGGACGAAGAAAATCGTGACCGAAGATGCCAACATCCCAGATGGACTTGAAGGTATGGACATCGGCCCGAGAACGTCTGCTCTCTATCAAACCGAGATCGCCAAGGCCAGAATGGTCTTTTGGAATGGTCCGATGGGCGTTTTCGAACAGAAGGACTTCGCCTTGGGCACGATCGCCATCTGCGAGGCTGTTGCCAAACTGAAGAATGCCTTCACTGTGTGCGGTGGTGGCGACTCCGCTGCCGCTGTCAGCGAATTCGGTTTCACCAATGCCTTCTCCCATGTCTCAACTGGCGGTGGCGCATCGCTCGAAATGATCGAAAATGACGGGCATCTCCCCGGCATCGATATCCTTAAATAGGTTCGCCCATGAGGAAGAAACTGCTGCTCGGCAACTGGAAGATGAACAAGACGCGGGAAGAGACCAAGGTTTTCGCTTTGGGATCTTTGGCTCTATCAGCTCTAGCCGAGCATCATGGCATCGATATCGGCGTCGCCCCGGCATATCTCTCTCTGGATGTCGTCAGAACCATCAACCCCAACATCATCGTCGCTGCCCAGAATGTGCATTTCAAAGCCCAAGGAGCCTACACTGGGGAAGTCTCCATTCCCATGCTCCGCGAACTGAACATCGGCTGGGTCATCGTCGGCCATTCTGAGCGCCGGATCTACGATGGTGAGACGAGCGAGAGATGCAACCTCAAAATCAAAGCTTTGCTCGAGGCATCCATGACTCCCGTCTACTGCGTCGGAGAGACGCTCGATCAATTCGAAAAGCAGCTGATGAAGAAGACGATAAAGCAGCAAATCGAGGCTGGTTTCAGCGAAATAAGCGCTGAAGACGCCGCCAAAATCATCGTGGCCTACGAGCCAGTTTGGTCGATTGGCACCGGAAAAAATGCTTCGGTGGATATCGCTCATGACGTCTGCGTCTACATCCGTGGCTTGCTGAGCGAGAAATATGGCGCTGTCGCCGAGGCTGTTCGCATCCTCTATGGCGGCTCGGTCAAGCCTGAAAACATCAAATCATACCTGAGCGTCGTCGATATCGACGGCGCCTTGGTCGGCGGAGCGTCCCTGAGCATCGAATCGTTTAAAGAGCTCATCAGCAACATGGTTTGAGGATTTGGACATGAACTACGCAACCTACGAAGAAGCTAAAGCAGCTGGAGGAAGCAAATTCCTCGCTTTTATCTTTGGCTATGTAGCTCTCGGATTGCTCATCACCGCGGGCATGTCGGCGCTAGCTAGCTACCTCTTCACGAGCGTGTGGCCGATAATGGCTAATCCCGAGCTCTATCTCGGCGTCATCATCGGCGCGGCCGTCCTCCAGATAGTCCTTATTCTTTGGATTACTTTCGGAGTGTTGCGCCACGGAGGAAACATGGCTATCCCCTTTCTCCTCTACTCGCTGTGCATGGGCGTTTTGCTCTCGGCTCTGACGCTGACCATCGACCCTTATATCCTCGGCGAGACTTTCGGCATCACCTGCCTCGTCTTTCTCATCATGGCCTTGGTCGGTTACTTCTCGAAAGCCAACCTCTCGAGCCTGATTTTCGTCGGGATGGGATTGCTGCTCGGTTCGATCGCCTTATCGCTCTTCAATATCTTCATCGGCTCGGACACTATCGGCTGGATCGTGACCTTCGCCGCTTTCGGCGCTATTATGCTCATCACCGCCTTCGATATGTGGCGGATCAAGAAGATCATCGAGCAGGGGGCGATGTCGAATAACCTCGCCATGTACTGCGCTTTCAGTCTCTACGTCGATTTCGTCTACATGTTCATCCGCATCGCCATCATCCTCTCCCGCATCCGCCGCTAGATTCTGATCGTCGATAGCGCGCAGACCGCCGACCATCGCTCAGCGATTTTCATATCGATTTCGGATCTGCATCTCGAGCGTCCGCTATTGCGAGTTTGCATAATGCGATATAATAAAAGAAAGAGAGGTTATGAACATGACGAAATTTTTTAGATGTCCTATCTGCGGCAACCTAGTCGAGTCGGTGGTCGACAGCGGCGTTCCTATGATCTGCTGTGGCCAAGAGATGGAAGAGATCGAAGCCAACACTCAGGAGAACGTCGCCCTCGAAAAGCACATTCCCGTCGTTGGCGTCGCCGGCAAAATCATCACCGTCAAAGTCGGAGCGGTGAACCACCCGATGCTTCCCGAGCATTTCATCCAATGGATTCACCTCGAGACCAACCTCGGGATCAAGCGCACGAGCCTCCACCCCGGACAAGCTCCAGAAGCCAAATTCGTGCTCGTCGAAGGCGAAGCCGCCAAGGCCGCTTACGAGTACTGCAATCTTCACGGACTTTGGAAAAAGGACCTATAATTCCGTCGATCCTTGTTTATGGAGACCGGCTTATATGCCGGTCTTTCATTTTTTGTCGCAATCAAGGGACTGCATTTCGTCGCCATTTATGCCACATAAAACTATTAATGACTCTTACGCACGCGAGGGCGAAGGTCCGGCCTTCGAAAAAGAAGATTTTGTTCTTGACACTTACTACGTAGCGATGTTAACCTATTAAAGCATGTGAATGAGTCCGAGAGGACCTATACTAGCGTATAGCATGCAGCTGATCTTTGAAAACTGAACAGATGTACAAACAACATTAACGTCAATTTTTTAACAATACAAACCAGATATAAATAATTTTGAACTAGAATAAAACTTTTGAGAGTTTGATCCTGGCTCAGGATGAACGCTGGCGGCGTGCCTAATACATGCAAGTCGAACGAGGGTAGCAATACCTTAGTGGCGAACGGGTGAGTAACACGTAGGTAACCTGCCTTTCAGTTTGGGATACCCGAGGGAAACCTTGGCTAATACCGGATACGTGCTTCGGAGGCATCTCCAAAGCATAAAAGGGGCCTTAAAGCCTCGCTGATCGATGGACCTGCGGCGCATTAGTTAGTTGGTGAGATAACAGCCCACCAAGACAAGGATGCGTAGCCGACCTGAGAGGGTGAACGGCCACACTGGAACTGAGACACGGTCCAGACTCCTACGGGAGGCAGCAGTAGGGAGTTTTCGGCAATGGGGGAAACCCTGACCGAGCAACGCCGCGTGAGTGATGAAGGTCTTCGGATCGTAAAACTCTGTTATAGAGGAAGAACGACAGCCTGAGGAAATGCAGGTTGTTTGACGGTACTTTATGAGAAAGCCACGGCTAACTACGTGCCAGCAGCCGCGGTAATACGTAGGTGGCAAGCGTTATCCGGAATTATTGGGCGTAAAGAGTGAGCAGGCGGCAGTTTAAGTTTGGAGTTAAAGCGAGGGGCTCAACCCCTTAACGCTCCGAAAACTGAACAGCTAGAGTGCGAGAGAGGTAAGTGGAATTCCATGTGTAGCGGTGAAATGCGTAGATATATGGAGGAACACCAGTGGCGAAGGCGACTTACTAGCTCGATACTGACGCTCAGTCACGAAAGCGTGGGTAGCAAATAGGATTAGATACCCTAGTAGTCCACGCTGTAAACGATGAGAACTAAGTATTGCCGTGAGGCAGTGCTGAAGCTAACGCATTAAGTTCTCCGCCTGGGGAGTACGGTCGCAAGACTGAAACTTAAAGGAATTGACGGGGCCCCGCACAAGCAGTGGAGCATGTGGTTTAATTCGACGCTACGCGAAGAACCTTACCAGGACTTGACATGGAATTAAAGACCCTAGAAATAGGGGGATAGTCATAGTTCACACAGGTGGTGCATGGTTGTCGTCAGCTCGTGTCGTGAGATGTTAGGTTAAGTCCTGCAACGAGCGCAACCCTCGTCCTTAGTTACCATCATTTAGTTGGGGACTCTAAGGAGACTGCCGATGTAAATCGGAGGAAGGTGGGGATGACGTCAAATCATCATGCCCTTTACGTCCTGGGCGACACACGTGCTACAATGGCCGGTACAAAGAGAAGCTAAGCCGCGAGGTAGTGCTAATCCCATAAAGCCGGTCTCAGTTCGGATTGAAGTCTGCAACTCGACTTCATGAAGTTGGAATTGCTAGTAATCGCAGATCAGCCACGCTGCGGTGAATACGTTCCCGGGGCTTGTACACACCGCCCGTCAAACCATGAGAGCTGGTAATACTCGAAGTCGTTATCCTAACCGCAAGGAGGGAGACGCCTAAGGTAGGACTAGTGATTGGGGTTAAGTCGTAACAAGGTATCCCTACGGGAACGTGGGGATGGATCACCTCCTTTCTATGGAGAAAGTAATCCGGCAATAAATTGTCCGGATTGTACAATACTAAACCTAAATGCTAGACGAAATTTTTTCTGGCGACGTTGGTGTCTATGCCATCTGTTCAGTTTTGAGAGATTAGATTCTCTCAGCTATCGTTCTTTGAAAACTGAATACTATATAACATGTTCTTTCTGTTATGTCGCGATTTCGATATTGATTTCATCAATCGGCGAGATTTGCGATAACAAAAAAATACAATTTGATAGATTGTAAACAAGACAATTACTAAACCTAAATTTTACGAAGTTAAGTTAATAAGGGCGTACAGTGGATGCCTTGGCACTAGAAGGCGAAGAAGGACGCGACTACCTGCGAAAAGCGATGGGGAGCTGGAAGTGAGCTTTGATCCGTCGATGTCCGAATGGGGAAACCCGGCATGAGTCATATCATGTCATCTTGCGATGAATTCATAGTCGCAATGAAGGAAAACCTAGGGAATTGAAACATCTTAGTACCTAGAGGAAAAGAAAGAGAAATCGATTCCGTCAGTAGCGGCGAGCGAAAGCGGAAGAGCCCAAACCATCTCTTGAGATGGGGTGTGGACCACAATGTGGGATGTGTCATATCAAAGTCAAACGGTTTGGAAAAGCCGGCCATAGAGGGTGATAGCCCCGTAGGTGAACTGATGTGACCCCCTAGTGAGTTCCCGAGTACGGCGAGGCACGTGAAACCTTGTTGGAAGACGCGCAGACCACTGCGCAAGGCTAAATACTAACTAGTGACCGATAGTGAACCAGTACCGTGAGGGAAAGGTGAAAAGAACCCCGGGAGGGGAGTGAAAAGACTCTGAAACTGTATGCTTACAAAAAGTCAGAGCCCGTTAAAGGGTGATGGCGTGCCTATTGAAGAATGAACCGGCGAGTTATGATGTCGTGCGAGGTTAAGTCGAAGAGACGGAGCCGCAGCGAAAGCGAGTCTGAATAGGGCTTTAGTACGATTTCATAGACCCGAAACCTGACGATCTATCCATGAGCAGGTCGAAGGTGGGGTACAACCCACTGGAGGACCGAACCGACGTTCGTTGAAACGCCCGCGGATGACTTGTGGATAGGGGAGAAATTCCAATCGAGTTAGGAGATAGCTGGTTCTCCCCGAAATAGCTTTAGGGCTAGCGTCTGAACATTGCTTATTGGAGGTAGAGCACTGAATCCATAAGGGCCGTTTCAAGCGGTACCGAATGTAATCAAACTCCGAATTCCAGTAAGTTTACTCAGGCAGTCAGACTGTGGGGGATAAGCTCCATGGTCAAAAGGGAAACAGCCCAGACCGTCGATTAAGGTCCCTAAATTCATGCTAAGTGTAAAAGGAAGTGAAGATGCTTAAACAGCTAGGATGTTGGCTCAGAAGCAGCCATCATTTAAAGAGTGCGTAACAGCTCACTAGTCGAGTGCCTTCGCGCCGAAGATTTACCGGGGCTAAGCATGATACCGAAATCACGGATTTTAAATTTATTTAAAGTGGTAGGGGAGCGTTCCATGTGGATTGAAGCGGCACCGAGAGGAGCCGTGGACTGCATGGAAGTGAGTATGCCGGTGTGAGTAACGATTGCGGGTGAGAATCCCGCACACCATTAGACTAAGGTTTCCTGGGGAAGGGTCGTCCTCCCAGGGTTAGTCGGGACCTAAGGCGAGGCCGAAAGGCGTAGTCGATGGACAGCAGGTTGATATTCCTGCACCCGTATGTATGCGATGTAGTGACAGAGAAGGCTAACCGATCCCGGTTATTGGATTCCGGGCTAAGCGAGGTACCCGTGGCATTGGCAAATCCGTGCCACTGAGGGGAAGGCGTGATAGGGAGCGAATGGAGCAATCCTAGTAGCGAAGACGGTGATGCCTGCTTTCAAGAAAAGCTGCTAGCTTAAGTACATGCGGCCCGTACCGAGAACGGACACACGTGGTCAAGGAGAATATCCTAAGGTGAGCGAGTTAACTGTTGTTAAGGAACTCTGCAAAATCACTTCGTAAGTTCGCAAGAAGAAGTACTCTCGCAAGAGAGTCGCAGTGAAGAGGCCCAGGTAACTGTTTATCAAAAACACAGCTCTATGCTAAGCCGTAAGGCGATGTATATGGGGTGATGCCTGCCCAGTGCTGGAAGGTTAAAAGGTGAGGTTAGCCGCAAGGCGAAGCTTTGAATTGAAGCCCCAGTGAACGGCGGCCGTAACTATAACGGTCCTAAGGTAGCGAAATTCCTTGTCAGGTAAGTTCTGACGCGCACGAATGGTATAATAATCTGGGCGCTGTCTCGACAGCAGACTCGGTGAAATCTTAATACCTGTGAAGATGCAGGTTACCCGCGACTAGACGGAAAGACCCCATGGAGCTTTACTATAACTTAATATTGAGTATTTATGATTCATGTAGAGAATAGGTAGGAGACTTTGAAGGCGGGGCGTTAGCCTCGCTGGAGTCATCGGTGGAATACTACTCTTGAATTATGACTATTCTAACCTACGTCCTTTACGGGGCGGGGAACAGTGTTAGGCGGGTAGTTTGACTGGGGCGGTCGCCTCCCAAATTGTAACGGAGGCGCCCCAAGGTACCCTCAGTATGGTTGGAAATCATACATTGAGTGCAAAGGCATAAGGGTGCTTGACTGCGAGACCTACAAGTCGAGCAGGGACGAAAGTCGGGCTTAGTGATCCGGCGGTTTTCCGAGTGGAAGGGCCGTCGCTCAACGGATAAAAGCTACCCTGGGGATAACAGGCTAATCGCGTCCAAGAGTTCATATCGACGACGCGGTTTGGCACCTCGATGTCGGCTCATCACATCCTGGAGGGGTAGTACCTTCCAAGGGTTGGGCTGTTCGCCCATTAAAGTGGTACGCGAGCTGGGTTCAAAACGTCGTGAGACAGTTTGGTCCCTATCTATCGTGGGCGCAAGAAGTTTGAAAGGATCCATCCCTAGTACGAGAGGACCGGGACGGACGTAGCAATGGTACACCAGTTGTCACGCCAGTGGCATAGCTGGGTAGCTACCTACGGAATGGATAAACGCTGAAAGCATCTAAGCGTGAAACCAACCTTGAGATGAGACTTCTCATTCGCAAGAAGTAAGACCCCTCTAATGTTAAGAGGTTGATAGGTCAGAGATGTAAGTGCAGCGATGCATTCAGTCGACTGATACTAATAGGTCGAGGACTTAATTTTATAAGATTTTATAACGAATCAAAAAAGTAAACTTTGGGTAAGTAGTGATATAGCAAAAGGACAGGTTATTACATAGTATTCAGTTCTCAGAGAACATAGTTCTCTAGAAAAAGTCTGGTGGCGATGGCGCGGTGGACACACCTGTTCCCATCCCGAACACAGAAGTTAAGCACCGTAGTGGCGAAGGTATCCGGTTTTCCGGGAAGAATAGCGAGCCGCCGGGCTTTTTCTTTTTTGTAACCTCATTAGCTTTTTGCTATATAATCAAGACATGGATCAAATGCGGATTATCCCCCTGCGCTCCGCCATCGATTGCCAGGAGAGCACTCTGGATGTGGAGCGAGACGTTTTGCTATGCGAACTGTCATCGCTCTCGGGGCTGACTTTCGTCCGCGAGAATAAGCGAGAGATCCCCGCGCTTTTCATCATCGAGACCGGAGGGACGGAAGAGCAGTTCAAGAATCTGTTCCACTCCGTCGAGCCACCATATTATCTTCTGTCGACGAACGCGCGAAATTCCTTGCCCGCAGCTCTGGAGATATCCGCTTTTCTGCGCGATCAGAGCATCCCGGTCGAAATCATCCAGGGCCAGATTGTAACCATGGCCAAAAGGCTTCGCGAAATCGCGGATGATCGGGCGGCAAAACGAATTATTAAGGCAGCGCGGCTCGGAATCGTCGGCAAGCCATCCGATTGGCTCATCGCCTCGAACATCGATCGCGTGCGGGCCAAGGAAGTCTTCGGAGTCGATTTTATCGATATATCGTTTTCGGAGTTCCAAAAAGAGATTGCCAAAGCTGACTACCCACACGACGAAATCACCGCAAAAGTGGCCGAAAAAGCTGCAAATAGTCAATATCTAGCCGTCGCCTTGGACATCTACGGAGCCTTGAAGAGGCTGCAGCAAAAGTATTTTCTCGATGGTCTGAGCGTCAGGTGCTTCGACCTCCTCTCCACCTGCAAGAACACCTCCTGCCTAGCCTTGGCTTTGCTCAACGCCCAAGGTCTTTCCGCCGGCTGCGAAGGCGATTTGCCCATCCTCCTTTCCATGCACCTGATCAAGGACGTTCTCGATCAGCCGTCTTTTCAAGCTAATCCTAGTCAGGTCGACATCGACGATCACACGATCGTCTTCGCCCATTGCACCATTCCTCTCTCGATGTGCCAGAGCTATCAGTTCGACACGCACTTCGAATCGGGTTTGGGCCTGGGAATTCGCGGGGCGATCGCCCTCGGACCATGCACCGTTTTCCGCCTGTCCGCCGACTTGCGTTCCGCCTATATCAAAGAAGGGAAGATCATCGCCAATCCTTCGCGTTCCGACCTATGCCGCACCCAGGTTGTAATCAGGATGGAATCAGGGCTTTTAGAGCTGCTCAGCCAGCCTCTGGGCAATCACCATTTGATCATGCGCGGCCACCACGCTGAGAGGTTAGCGAATTATCTGCTCTCCCGCGATCGCCATCTGCGCATCATCTAATTCGTTTCGGACGCGTTCGCCTACATAGGCGCCCACAGGATATAACTTGGCATAATTTCGCTAATGTGCTATATTGCTTTAAGGTGTTTTCACCCCTAAGCAAAAATGACAATTGACAAATCGACGCCTTATGGCGACATCAATATTTCTATAGAAGCCATCGCCTCCATCGCCGGCAATGCCGCCACGGAGTGCTATGGGGTTGTTGGGTTGGCCAGCAAATCCTCGATCCGCGAGAATATTGCCGAGCTGCTAAAATTCGATTCCTTCGCCAAAGGAATTCAAGTCATAAAGATGAAAGACGCCTACGAAGTCAACGTCTACATCGTCGTGGCCTATGGACTGAAGATCACCGAGATCGTCTCCGAAGTTCAAAAGAAGTTCAAGTATGTTCTCGAGAAGACTTTTGATCTTAACTTCAAGGCGATCAACGTCTATGTCCAAAGCCTGAAGAACATCAATTAACCGGAGTTTTGAACAATGAAAAACATCGATGGCAAAATGCTAAAAGAGATGATTATATCGGGGTCTAACAACCTGTATAACCACTATCCAGAAGTCGACGCCTTGAACGTCTTTCCCGTGCCTGACGGCGACACGGGCATGAACATGAATTTAACCATGTCGTCGGGCATGAAAGAAGTGCAGAACCGCAACGACAATAACGTCTATGACATCGCCATCGCCTTCTCCAAGGGTTTGCTGATGGGTGCTCGAGGCAATTCCGGCGTCATCACCAGCCAGATCTTCCGGGGCTTCTCGCAATCGCTCGAAGGCAAGAAGACGATGAACGCCATCGACCTAGCCGAAGCATTTGTAAACGGCAGCGAAGTCGCCTACAAAGCCGTCATCCGCCCGGTGGAAGGCACGATTCTCACCGTCATCCGCGAATCGTCCAAAGATATGCTCACGCACGTCAACAGCGACACGACCATCGAAAAGGCGTTTTCCTTTTTGCTCATCGAAGCCCGCGCCTCCTTGCAGAGGACGCCGGAGCTTCTGCCGATCCTCAAAGAAGTCGGTGTCGTCGACAGCGGTGGCTATGGCCTCGTCACCATCCTCGAAGGCATGGAAAAAGCCATCCTCGGCGAAGTGGTCGAGAAGTCGCAGGCTACCGTCTTCGAAGATAGGACCATCCAACCTGAGTTCAAAGGCGAGATAACCAATGATGATTTTGGCTACTGCACGGAATTTATCCTTCGGCTCGGACCCGATGCCGTCAAAAAACCTTTTGTCGAAAAGAGGTTTACCAGCGTTCTGCAGAGCCACGGCAACTCCCTGGTCGTCGTCAAAGATGAAGATATCGTCAAAGTCCACATCCACACCATGGAACCGGGATCGATCTTGAACTATGCGCAGAACTTCGGCGAGTTCGCGACGCTCAAAGTAGAGAATATGACCGAGCAGCACCATCACCTCGAGACTGGAGTTTTGAGCGAAGCGCCCGAAGAGGCACCGATGAAGGATTATGCCCTGATCGCCGTCAGCGCCGGCGAAGGTCTCGATCAGATCTTCTCCGATATCGGCGTCGACTGCATCGTCAGCGGTGGTCAGACGATGAACCCTTCGACCGAAGATTTCCTCGAAGCTATCAAAAAATGTCACGCCCGCAACGTCTTCATCCTCCCCAACAACTCCAACATCGTCATGACGGCTTCGCAGGCTTGCGATGTCGTCGAAGACGAGACGATTGCCCGCGTGATACCCAGCAAGACGATTCCGCAAGGCATCGTCGCGGCCATGATGTTCAACCCCGATCTCGATCCCGAGGAGAATTTCAAAGAGATGAAAGCCGCGCTTAAAAACGTCATCTCGGGATCGGTCACCTACGCGATTAAAGACACGGACATCGAAGGAATCCACGTCGTCAAAGGTTACTACATGGGTTTCCGCAACAAATCCATCGTCGTCTGCGTCAAGGACAAAATCGAGGCATTATACCAATTGATCGCTGCCATGGTGCACGAAAACGCCGCCATCCTCACCGTCATCCTCGGCGATGACGTCAGCGAGCAAGAGGAAGAGGGAATCCATGAGACTCTCACCGAGAAATACGGCGAACTCGAGATCGATGTCAAGCGGGGCGGCCAACCCGTCTACTCTTTTCTCGTCGGCGTCGAATGATAATCTAAGACCGGTTAACCGGTCTTTTTTGATATGATGCGCGGCATTTGCTACAATTAGGATATGAAATTTTCGAAATCGCCCCGCATCGATAAAGCTCTTTATGATATGGGCATATACACTTACCAAGATATTGTCTTTCACCTGCCCCGAAGATACGAGAACCTCCAGCCGACCCACGAGCGCAACCTGAAGGATAAGGAGCGCATCGTCGTCGTCGGCCACATCGCCTCCCAACCTGTCAATTCGCGCTTCAGTCGGGCTAGCGTCACCCGCTTTTCCTTTCTCACCAAAGCCAAGACATCCTTCGCGGTGGAAGCCTGGAACCGACCGTATCTAGCCAAAGCGCTCGATATCGCCACGACCTATACCCTCGTGGGCAGCTATGATGCCCTCAAGAATAAGCTGAATGTCATCAACATCACTAAAGGTGAAGTCTCGCCCGACGACTACATCCGCCCTGTCTACACCCTCCCCACCGCCATCACCAACTACCAATTCATGCATCTGATCGAAAAAGCCTTCGACGATGTCAAAGGCAGCGTCGTCAGCGATATTCCCAAATACTTTTCCTCCAAGTACCGCCTCCTCGACAAGGAGGCTGCTCTGCGCCTCGCCCATCGTCCTCGAAGCCCCGAAGACATCTATAATGGTCTCCGCGTCTTAAAGTATGAAGAGTGCTTGCTGTTTTCGCTCAAGACGCAGATCATCCGCGACACCAACAAGGAACTGATCAAGAACGAGCGTCAGCACATCGATGGTCAGCGCCTTTCAGCCTTCGTCGACGCTCTCGCCTACAAATTAACGAGCGATCAAGCGCGAGCTGTGGAAGAAATAATCGCGGACATGGACGAGCGCTCTTTGATGTACCGCCTTTTGCAAGGCGACGTCGGAACTGGTAAGACCCTCGTCGCAGCAATCGCTTTTTACGCGAATTACCTTCGCAACGACCAAGGTGCCCTCATGGTTCCGACCGATGCCTTGGCTCGGCAGCATTTTCAGACCATGCGAATCCTTTTTAAGGACACACCTCTGCGGATTGCTCTGTTGGTCGGATCGACTCCAAAGAAAGAGCGCTTTCAGATCAACATGGGCATCATGAACCACAAAATCGACCTCGTCATCGGAACGCACGCTCTCTTTTCCGAGGACGTCACTTTCTCATCCCTCGGTCTCGCCGTCATCGACGAGCAGCATCGTTTTGGCGTCAACCAGCGCCTCTTGCTCGCGTCGAAAGGCGAGCATGCTGATCTGCTGCTGATGTCGGCCACGCCGATACCGCGGACGCTCGCTTTGACGCTATATGGCGACCTCGACGTCTCGACCTTGAGCGTATTTCCTTTCGCCAAGCGGAACGTCGAGACGATTATCACCACCAGCCGCGAAAGCGCTGTCGACAAAGCGATCGGCGAGGCGCTCGCGAACCGAGGGCGGATCTATGTCGTCGCCCCCCTGATCGACGAAGGCAATACCCAAAAGGTGTCTGTCGAACAGCTCTATGCTCGTTACCTGCTCAAATATCCTGCGAAGGTGAGCCTTCTGCACGGCAAGATGAGCGCGGACGATAAGAATTATGCTCTCAGCGAGTTCGTCGCTGGGAAGACCCCCATCATCGTCGCCACCAGCGTCATCGAGGTCGGGCTCGATGTCCGGGAAGCTTCGGTGATAGTCATATACGCTCCCAACGCTTTCGGGTTAGCCAGTTTGCATCAGCTCCGCGGCCGCATCGGTCGCGACGGAAAAGCGGCGATGTGTCTGCTCGTCTACGATGGCGATGACGAAGAGGAGATCGACAAGCTCGATGTCCTGGTAAAATCCGATGATGGTTTCTTCATCGCCGAAGAAGATCTAAGAAGGCGAGGTCCTGGCGAGCTGAGCGGCTACCGCCAATCTGGCATCGCCAGCTTTGATTTCGTCAACCTCGTCTCGGACTTCAAGATGTTCGAGTGCGCTAGAGAGGACGCGAGATTTATCCTCTTGGAGCGGGAGCAGATCGGTTTTAAAAGGGTTATCGCGCGGGCCAAACGGGAAATCGCCGAAGCCAAGTTTACGAATGTCTGATCGCCTTCGTGCAAAATGTCATTTTTCTTTAGATAAAAGAAAGGCGATGATAAAATGTCGATAAAGGTAAAAAGCATATGATAAAAATTGTTGTAGATATGATGGGCGGCGATTTGGGAAGCAAAGCCACGATCGAGGGCATCTTGGCCTTTTTGAAAGATCGCGCCGATGTCGAATTCATCGCCGTGGGCAAAATCGAAGAGCTCTCTGCTTTGCGCGGCAAAGCGACTCTCGTCGATGCTCGCGATGTCGTCGCGATGGAGGCTGGGGTGATGGACGCGATTCGCGCCAAAGGCTCTTCGATGGCTGTGGCTATCGATCAGGTTCTGGCCACCGATGCCGACGCCATCGTCTCCTGTGGAGGGACCGGTGCTTATCTAGGCGCCACCTCGATTCGCCTCAAAAAGCTGCCAGGGGTCCTGCGACCTGGTCTCATCTCCCCGTTCCCCACCATAATTCCCGGAAAGCAAGTCGTCATCCTCGACATCGGCGCTTCCAATGAGAACTCCGCCGCGGAGATTGCCCAGCTGGCCGTGATGGGCAGTTTATATGCCCAAAACGTCCTCGGCGTCAAAGAGCCGCAGATATATCTTCTGTCGAATGGTTCCGAGCCGGAAAAGGGCTCCCCGGAGTCGAAGGAAGCTTTCAAACTATTGAAAGATCATCTACCTGGCTTCGTGGGCAATATCGAATCCCGCGATGCCCTCGATGGCGCGGCCGACGTCATCGTCACCGATGGTTTTACCGGCAATATCTTTCTCAAAGGAACGGAGGGCGTGGCGCGGATGATGTCAGCGATGATCAAAAAGGCTTTTCGCCGCAGCTTCCTTTCGAAAATTGGTTACCTCTTGTCCAAGAAAGGCTTTGAGGAGATGTCCCGGACCATGAACTACAAAAATTACGGTGGCGCCATGCTCTTAGGCATCAGCAAAGTCGTCGTCAAGGCTCATGGTTCCAGCGATGGCACAGCTTTCATGCATGCCTTGCGCGTGGCCTATTGCCTCGCTGAGGCCAAAACACCTCACCTCATCGAAGAAGGGTTAGCAGCGCATGAATGATCTGAGCGAACTATTCCGCTATTTCCGCATCAAGCCAAAAGACTTACATCTTTACGAGCTGGCTTTTACTCATCCTTCTCACAACCTCGATGTCGGGACGACGCACGAAGATTATGAGCGGCTCGAGTTTCTCGGCGATGCGATTATCGGCGCCTCGATCGCCGATCTATCCTTTCGCGCCCATCCGGACTGCGATCAAGGTTATCTGACCAAGCTCCGCAGCTCGTTGGTCAGCACGGCGGGTCTAGCCCGCTACGCCCGCTACCACCACCTAGCTGAATACATCGTCGTCGGCAACAGCTTTACTGGCGAGATAGCGAAATCAGAGAAAGCCCTGGAGAATGTTTTCGAGGCCTTTATCGGCGCCATTCACGCCGATCTTGGCTTCAAGGTCGCTTATAGCATCGTCAAGCGCGTCTTCGAAAACGATATCGTCAAATATACTCCCGAAAAGACGGTCGATTATAAGTCTCGCCTTCAAGAGGAGACTCAATCCGACCATCGCAAATCGGTGACGTTCCGCCAAATCAGCGAAAGTGGCCCTGCCCACAATCGCATATACGAGATGGAAGTTCTGCTTGAGAAAGGCGTCGTCCTCGGCCGCGGGAGTGGACCAAGCAAAAAAGCCGCTGAGCAGGAAGCAGCAAGGGATGCTCTGGAAAAGCGAGCTGGAACTAGACGATGAGCCTATTTGCATACCTGAAGGACAAATTTTCCCACAAAGGTCAGAAAACCGATAAATACGTCGTCGGGCTCGAGAGATCCCGACGCCAATTTGCGGATCGTCTCAAAGAGCTCACCAAGCGGTACGGGCAGGTCGACGCGACCTATTTCGAAGAACTGGAAACGATTTTGATCGAAGCGGATGTCGGCGTAGCGCTGACTATTCGCATCATCGAAGAACTCCTGGGCGAGACGCGCCTTAAAAACGTCGAGGATCCACAGCTCATCAACGAGATGCTCGTCGATCACCTCTTCGTCGGTTACGCCCTCAAAGGGTCGGATATCGTCAACGAAATCCGCTTTCGCGACCACGGGCCGACTGTCTTGCTCGTCGTCGGCGTCAACGGTGTGGGCAAGACGACGACCATCGCCAAGATCGCGTACCGCTACCAGCGGCAAGGCAAGAGAGTCATGCTCGCCGCCGGCGATACCTTCCGCGCCGGGGCGACCGAGCAACTCGAGGTGTGGGCCAATCGCCTCCATTGTCCCCTCGTCGTCGGCGAGGCCAACCAAGATCCGGCCAGCGTCGCCTTCGAAGCGGCTGTGAGAGCAAGCAAGGAAAATATCGATCTTTTGATCGTCGACACGGCTGGTCGCCTGCAGACGAAGAGCAATCTCATGGCGCAGCTCGCAAAGATATCTCGCGTTCTAGCCAAGGAGATACCTGAGGCCCCGCACGAGACTTTCCTCGTCCTCGACGCCACGACTGGACAAAACGGCGTCATCCAAGCCAAAGCCTTTCAAGAATCCACGCCGATCAGCGGCATCGTCATCGCGAAGATGGACGGCACGTCGAAGGGTGGAATCATCCTCGCCATCCGCGACGAACTCCACCTCCCCGTCCGCTTTATCGGCTTAGGCGAAAAGATCGGTGACCTCGAGGAATTCGACCTCGATAAATACCTTTATGGGCTATGCCTGGGGGATAGATGATGAAAGATCCGATCAAAGAAAAGAAATACTACGCCGACCTGCTCGATTACTATGGTCGCATGCTCACCTCCCCTCAGCATCAGATCATGCGCGAATACTTTCTGTCCGACATGTCGCTGAGCGAAATTGGCGAGGACCGCCACATCTCGCGCACCGCTGTGCTCGACGCCATCCAAAAAGCCTCTGCTAAGCTGGCCAAATACGAGGAGCGGCTAGGCCTTATGAAAGCGATCAAGGAAGTCAAAGGCCGAGCATCGGGCGAGACCCTCGGCATCATCACCGAACTGGAGAGCAAACTCAAAAATGGCATTTGAATCACTGAGCGACAGATTTGCCGCGATCTTTAAAAAACTGCGCGGTCAATCGCGCCTCACCGAGAGCAACATGGACGACATGCTCAAGGAGATTCGCGTGGCGCTTCTTGAATCGGACGTCAATTTTAAGGTCATCAAAGACTTTCTCAACGAGGTAAAATCCAAAGCGATCGGCGAGCAAGTTCTGCTGAAGCTCAACCCATCGCAGACCATCGTCAAAATCGTCCACGACGAGATCGAGCGACTTCTAGGTTCGGGTGATGACCAGATTGTCTTCAATCGCCATAAGCCCACGATCATCGTGCTCGTCGGTCTGCAAGGCTCAGGCAAGACGACGACCGCGGGCAAGCTGTCGCTGCTATTGAAAGCGAAGATGAGCAAGAAAGTGCTCTTAGCCGCGTGCGATGTCTATCGTCCCGCCGCAATCGATCAGCTCGAGCAGATCGCCACCAGCCTCGACATCGATATCATCAGCGACAAGAGCGGCGCTAATCCCGTCGCCATCGCCCGAAAAGCTAAGTTAAAGGCGTATGATGACCACTATGATGTCCTCATCATCGACACCGCTGGGCGGCTGCACGTCGACGAGCATCTCATGGATGAGCTCACCAACATCGTCAACGAGGTCGCTCCCGAGGAGATTCTTCTCGCCTTTGACGCTATGAGCGGCCAGGACGTGGCAAACGTCGCCTCAGCTTTCAACTCGCGCCTCAAGCTGACGGGCGCGATCATGACAAAGCTCGATGGCGATGCGCGCGGCGGTGCCGCTCTCTCGATCCGCCACCTGACTGGCGTGCCCATCAAGTATGCCGGCACCGGAGAGAAACTGTCGGACTTGGACGTCTTTCACCCCGATCGCATGGCTGATCGTATCTTGGGGATGGGTGACGTCGTGAGCTTGGTTGAGAAAGCTCAGGAAGAACTAGACGAAAAAGAGATGAAGCACTCCGTCAAACGCATGATGTCGGGGAACTTCGACCTCACCGATATGCTCAACCAGATGCTGCAGATCCAAAAACTGGGCTCCTTGGGCGGGCTGATGAGCCTCATCCCGGGCATGCCGCGGCTCAGCGACGAGCAAAAAGTTCAGGCTGAGAAGGAAACCGCTAATCTCGAGGCCATCGTCAATTCCATGACGCCGGAAGAGAGACGAAATCCGGAGATCTTGCGCAACTCTCGCAAGGTGCGCATTGCCAAAGGCAGTGGCAAGACCAATGCCGATGTCAACCGCGTCATCAACAAGTACGAGAAGACCAAGGAGATGATGCGCAAGATGGGGCAGATGCAAAAGAGCAATAAAATGCCACCTGGCGGACTAGGTGGCTTCGGGCGATAGAAAGATCAAAAGCCCCTACTTCACCTTGATGAACTTGTGACCCTTTTCCAGGGCGATCTTCTCCCATTTGGGAGTTTCATCGCGAGCGCTTTCCTGCAACAATTTCAAATCGCTCTTCTCGAGTTTGACTTCAGCGAATAGATCTGGGCGGGAAACTTTGGTAATCTCCAGAGCTTTTTTCCTCCGCCACTTGTTGATGGCGGCGTGATTGCCGGAGTAGAGGATGTCGGGTACTTTGTCGCCGTTAAAATCGTATGGTTCGGTGTATTGTGGATATTCGAGAAGGCTAGATTCGAAGGATTCTTCATCTAGCGATTCGTTGGCGATTGCTCCCTTTTGCAGTCGGACGAGAGAGTCGGCGATGGCCATAGCTGCAATCTCGCCGCCAGTGAGGATGAAATCGCCGATGGATACGAGTTCATCGACATATCGATTGGCGCGTTCGTCGATGCCTTCATAATGTCCGCAGACGATGATTAAATCGCCGCAATCCGCCAGTCGTTTAGCAGTTTTTTGGCTGTATCTCTCGCCCCGAGGGGAGAGCATGATGACGTGGCTAGCCTCCGTTCTGCTGGCGTTTATGGCATCGACTAATGGTTGGCATTTCATGATCAGCCCCGCGCCACCTCCGACGGGAGGAGTGTCGACGCGGCGATAGCGGTCCTTGGTAAAATCGCGGATGTTGACCGTGGTGATGGACACAGCCTTTTTGTCGATGGCGCGCCTGATGATCGAACTGTGCAAAAAGCCTTCGAACACTTCCGGGAATAAAGTCAGAATCGCGATTTTCATAGCATTCCTTCGATGACGTTGACGACGATAACCTTCGAGTCGATATCGACGCTGAGGATGAAGAAGGGGACGAAGGGAATGAGGATGTCTTTCTCTCCATCTCGAGAGACGCGCAAGGTCTTCTGCGCTGGATAATCCTCGACTTCGCTGACGAGGCCGATGACCTGCCCTCCCTCGCTCTTTACGCTGCAACCGACTAAATCATCGTGGAAGTAGTAACCATCTGGTAGGTGCTCGCGGTTTTTCTCGACGAGGATGGACATCCCGACCAATTTTTCAGCATCTTCGATGGTGTCGATGTTTTCAAAGCGGATGGCGAAGTGGCGACCCGATGCTCGCGAAGCGGAGATTTCCGTCGGATAGGTGATATCGGTTTCGTCATCGCGGAGGAAGACGGCCTTCCCCTTTTTGAAACGCATCAGAGGAAAATCGCTCGCGGAGAGAACTTTGACCTCTCCGCGGAGACCGATGGTCGCGATAATTCTGCCGATAATTACTTTTTCCATATTAAAAAAGAGGACGGGGATTATTCCTCGCTCTTTTCGTCAAACGACTCGAATTTGAGATGCACGCGCTTATCCTCGCTCTTACCGGCGACGGAAATAACCTCGCGGAGAGCGTTGGCGATCGAGCCCTTGCGGCCGATCAAACGGGCGGTGTCTTCATTTTCGGCGACGATCAACAATACGACGTCGCGTGGTGAATCACTCGGAAGTTCACGGATCATGACGATATCCTTGTTTTCGACAAAGGAATCGATCAGAGCGTGAATGATCTTCTCGTAATCCATTATTTTGCTCCTTTGACGGTTTTCTTGCTTTCGGCGAATTTCGCCATCAAGCCTTTGCGATTGAACAAAGTGCGGATGGTGTCCGAGGGAATGGCGCCGAGCTTGAGCCATCTCATCGTCGCTTCTTCATCGATGACGGCACTATCGGAACCCTTGGATGGGTCGTAGTGTCCGAGCTGCTCGATGTAACGCCCATCGCGGGCTGAGCGGGAATCGGCGACGACGATGCGGAAGAACGGATCCTTGTGACGGCCGACTCTCGTCAATCTGATTTTTACTGACATGTTATACTCCTTTTTTTTACGTGGTTAGTGTAGACCCAATAGCATTTGCTGTCAAGTAAAAATGCTTAACAGCTGATGCCTTCCATCTTCTCCCTTGTAAACAAGATACTTATTTGTTAATATAACTAAGCGCCAAAGTGCGCTGCGGACGCTCCGCTGTCATATTCAGGACATGAACGCCTCAAGAAACCATATGAAAGAAGGAGGAAACATTGTGAATACCAACATCGTTAACGAAGTTACCGCTTCACAGCTCAAATCTGATGTCATCGACTTCAGCTCTGGCGATACCGTCAAAGTCTTTGTCAGGATCATCGAGAACAGCAAGGAGCGCATCCAAGCCTATGAAGGCGTGGTCATGCAACGCCGCGGTTCAGGCATCAGTGAGACATTCACCGTCCGGAAGATCTCTTCGGGCATCGGCGTGGAGAGAACTTTCCCGCTCAATTCCCCGGCGATCGCCAAGATCGAGCTCATCAAAAAGGGCAAGGTCAGGAGAAACAAAATCACCTATCTCCGCAAGCGTTCCGGCAAAGCTGCCCGCATCAAAGAAGTCCTGTAAAGCGACACCTCATCAAAGCTCCCGACACCGGGGGCTTTTCTTATTGAAAGCATGTTTAAAACCAAATTATGGTTTTATTGTAAAAGCGCCTTGGCGCATATATACTATAGCGTAGGTAAAACGATGGTTGATACGTACTTAGAGCTCAATGGCGATCCCCGCCACGATAAAAATATCCGGAGAGAACTCGGAATTAAAACACATCGTGTCCGCACTTTCTTTAAAGTGCTCCTTTCCGTCCTCTTCGTCGCCACCATCCTCGCTGGCAATGTCGTCATCTTCCATAATTTGTATTATAAGTCGTTCTTTGTCAACGGCCAGTCGATGTATCCAACCCTCAATGGCGATGCCACATGTAGCAATGGCGCTCCCATCGGGGTTGTCCAAGGCTGTCCAGACGATGGCAGCATCGTCGAATACGGCATAATGGATACCCATCAAATCGCTCTCGACGATATTCGGCGCTTCGACATTATCGTCACCACTTATTCCGAGCTCGACGACAAGGATAAAATCAAACGCGTCGTCGCCCTCCCCGGCGAAACCTTCTACATGATCGATAATGCCGGCACGGCAGTGAACGGCGATCTTTACGTCATCCCCGAAGGCGAGAGCGAAGGCGTTTTGATCTCTCAGCCAATCCGAGACGAATTCAAGATTCAAGGCGTTTATACGACGTGTTCCGAACCGCGGACGCTAGCTGATGATGAATATTACGTTTTGGGCGATAATCGCGCCCACAGCGATGATTCGCGCGGGCATGGTCCGATCAAGACAGAGTTCATCAAAGGTCGAGCCATCGCCATCGAAGGGACGTGCACCCTAGTATGCCCCAGTGGCGGAGTATGCCACGCGGAGAACATCCGCTTTCATTGGCCGCGATTCTTGAGGTAGCATTATGGCAGATATCCACTGGTTTCCCGGACATATGAATCGCGCTCTTCGCGAAATCGCGCAGAAGAGTTCCATCGTCGATTTAGTCGTCGAACTTCGCGATGCCCGAGCCGTTTTGAGTTCGGCCAACCCAGATCTGCTCGCGGCGATCAAAGAGAGGAAACACCTCATCGTTTTGACCAAGCGCGACCTAGCCGAAGAGCGAGAGACGCGCAAATGGATCAGTTATTTTCGCGAGCGAGGACTGGAAGCTATCGCCGTCAATCTTCTCGACTCCGCCGATGTCGCTTCTCTAGTCGCCTCGATCGTCGCTAACGGCAGCGACAAAAGAGCAAGAGACGCTTCGCGAGGCATGAGAGTTCAGCCCGCGAGGGTCATGGTCGTCGGCGTTCCTAACGTTGGTAAATCGACCATGATTAACAAATTGGCCAAAAAGCGAGCTGCCCAAGTCGAGAATCGCCCCGGCAAGACTAGAGCTCAGCAGTGGATCAAAGTCGGCGATATGTTCGATCTCCTCGACACTCCGGGGATTTTGCCCATGAAGTTCAACGATCCCAAAGAAGCGGTCAACCTCGCGCTGCTCGGCATGGTCAAAGAGAGCATCCTGCCAAAGGAAGAACTTGCTCTCAAAGCCCTCTCTTACCTCAGTCGATACAATCATGGAGCGCTCGAAGAACGCTATTCTCTCGGCGATATCGCGCTCTTGTCGCCGAACGACATTTTGCGGAGCATCGCCCTGAAGCACGGCTCGATCAGCGGTGGTGGGCCAGATATCGCCAGAGCAGCGAGCGACGTCCTGGTCGATTTTCGCAATGGTAAAATTGCTCGCGTGAGCCTCGAGGCCGTCGATCATGCCCTTGACATATGAGGATGCCTACTATTCGTCGGCAGTCAACTTTATCGCTGGCGTCGATGAAGCTGGACGCGGACCTTTGGCGGGACCTGTGGTCGCCTGCGCTGTCGTCTTTCCGCGCGCGTATATAAATAATGAAATAAATGATTCGAAGAAGCTCAGCGATAAGAAGCGCCGCCGGCTTTTTCCGGAGATAGTCAGCAACTGCCTTTCCTATGGTATCGGCATAGTCGAGCCAGAGACGATCGACGAGATAAACATCTATCAAGCTACGAAGCGAGCCATGCGGATGGCCATAGCCAACCTCACCTGCCCGATCGACTGCATCATGACTGACGCGATGCCGCTCAGCGGTTATGAAATTCCTCTCTACAGCATCATCAAGGGCGATGCCAAAGTTCGGGCTATCGCCGCCGCTTCGATCATCGCCAAAGTGACGCGCGATGACCTCATGCTCAACCTCGACAAGCAATATCCTCAATACGGCTTTGCCAGAAATAAAGGTTATCCGACCAAAGAGCATGTCGCTGCTCTTTTGGCTCACGGACTCGTCAGCGGCGTTCATCGCTTGACCTATGCTCCGGTGCGCAGCTGCCTCTTTCAGAAGCAGGCGCTCTTATAGACTCTTGTGCACGATGCCTTTTGCCCTCCTTATATATAAATAGGAGGTTTTTTCATGAATGGTCGCGACATCTTAATCTATTTATCGATCAAGTACAAAGGAGACTGGGATGATATCTATGGGGCGATAAAGCGGAAGGAGCATATCGACGAGAGTTCGTTCAACGACTTGACATCTCTCGTCAAGGCTAAGACGCTCACGATCCTCGACAAAGCATACCCCGAGCATCTCAAGCAATGCCATAAACCACCTTTCGTCCTCTATTACTACGGCGATGCTGATCTGCTCTCCCACCCTCAGGAGACCATCGCCTACATCGGCAGTCGCAAGGCTAGCGAATATGGTCAGCGGATGGCGCGCATCATCGTCTCCGAACTCGCCAAGAGGATGGTGATCGTCTCGGGGATGGCGCGCGGCATCGACACCACAGCTCACGAGACCGCCCTGAGCGCCAATGGTCGAACTATAGCCGTCTTGGGATCCGGCATCGACTATTGCTACCCGCGCGAGAACAGCGAACTATACGCCAAGATTAAGGATGAGCAGTTGGTGATCAGCGAGTATCCGGGAAAAACTGAACCTGATCAAGGGCAGTTTCCTCTGCGGAACCGCATCATCGCCATGCTGTCCAAAGCGGTGATAGTGGGGGAAGCCGATATGAAATCTGGTACTCTGATCACGGTCAGCTTCGCGCTGTCGTCGGGGCGCGATGTCTGCTGCGTCCCCTATCCTGGCGACATAAACTCCGCGTGCAACAGCTTGATTAAACAAGGGGCGAAACTCGTGGAAAACGCACGCGATGTATATGAAGAAATGGGAATCGAACCCAACGAAAAAGAAGTTGTTTCACTCCCGAAATACGACTGATTATATTTAAAGGAAATAAAGTATTTTCTTTAATAGAGCAAATCGTTTGCACGTCGATTGACAAATGGGCTAGACATCTCTATATTTATCAATTGTAGTTTGAGGGATGCGAATGAAAATCGTAATTGTCGAGTCGCCAAAAAAATGCGAGACGATCAGCCGATATCTCGGCAAGGATTTCGTCGTTTTGGCCACCCAAGGTCATATTCGCGACCTTGCCACGAGTGGCAAAGGCGGGCTCGGGATCGACATCGAAAACGACTTCCACCCCAAATACGTCATCACTCCGAGCAAGAAGAAACTGTTTTACGACATCTCGCAGCAGACCCAAAAAGCAGATGAGGTCTTGCTCGCTACCGACCCAGACCGCGAAGGCGAAGCGATCGCTTGGCATCTAGCGGACCTTCTAAACTTGGATGTCGATGCGACCAAGCGCCTCGAATTTCACGAGATCACTCGCGTCTCGATCGAGAGCGCGATAAAGAGCCCTCGCAAGCTCGATATGAACCTCGTGGCCTCGCAGGAAACGCGGAGAATTCTCGATCGTATCATCGGGTTTAAACTGTCCGCGCTCATGCAGAAGAAATTGAAGTCTAGGTCCGCGGGGCGAGTCCAGTCCGCGACCTTAAAATTGATATGCGATCACGAGAAGGAGATCTTAGCTTTCGTCCCGGTCGAATACTGGGATATCATCGCCCAGATATCACTAAGTGATAAAAAGTATGATTTGAAGCTCGAGAGAGTTGACGGGAAAGCCGCCGATATACATGATGGAAAGAGTGCTCACGAAGTTCTGGCTAGGCTTGGTCAAATCCTGCTCGTCGACAGCATCAAAAAATCGACGCGCTCCACTCCCAGCAAACCACCTTTTACAACTTCCACTTTGCAGCAAGAAGCTTTTAACCACTTCCGATTCCCCACGAAGAAGACAGTGTCTCTCGCCCAGAGGTTATACGAAGGCATCGAACTAGGCGATGAGCACGTTGGTCTCATCACTTATACACGCACTGATTCGACGCGTCTCAGCGACACCTTTGTCAACCGGGCTAACACCTTTATCAGCGAGACGTTTGGCCCTCAATACGTCGGCCATGTCAAAAAGGAAAAATTATCGCTTCTCGGGCAGGATGCCCACGAGGCAATTCGCCCGACGTTCAACCATCGCACTCCGGAGAGTGTGGCCCCCTATCTATCGCCCGAGCTCCTTAAACTCTATCGTTTGATATACAACCGCGCGCTCGGCTCTTTGATGCCCGACAAAAAAGAGGAGATCACCATCGTTACCCTGCGCAGCGGCGGCCTCGAATTTAAGATTGAAGGCAGCGAAGTTCTCTTCGATGGTTTCACCCATATATACGGTGATATCGACAGTGAGAGAAGAGACCGCCTTCCTTCGTTTGAAAAAGGCAGTCAGATCGGCATTGAAACAAAGAGTGAGCAACAAGGATTCACCAAGCCCCCAGCCCGCTATAGCGAAGCTAAGGTGGTTCAGATCATGGAAGAAGCCGGCATCGGTCGGCCATCGACATACGCTTCGACCATCACCCTTTTAAAAGACCGCGATTACGTCACCTCGAAAAGTGGAATCATCACCCCGACCGCTCAGGGGATGAAGACCGCTCACGTCATCGCCAAATACTTTCCCGATCTCGTCGATGTCGGCTATACGGCTAAGATGGAGAGCGATCTCGATCACATCCAATACGGCAATGTATCCCGCTCCTCCTTCCTCAACAATTTTTACTACCCTTTTGATGCGAAAGTCAAACAAGCCTACGAAATAATGTATAAAGAGCCCGAAGAGGAGACAGGCGAGATGTGCCCGCGCTGCGGAAGCCCGCTCATCAAAAAGCACGGCAAACACGGTGATTTTGTCGCCTGCAGTTCTTATCCGACTTGCGACTACGTCAAAAAAGAAGAGCGCGTCAAACCCGAGGCGACCGGTGAGATGTGCCCGCGCTGCGGCCTTCCCCTCGTCGTCCGCAAAGACAAGAAAGGGCGTCCTTTCGTGGCTTGCAGCGGCTATCCGAAGTGCACATTTATCAAAGATCGCCCGAGCGCAGAAATGCACGAGAATGTCCACGCCGAAGGAAAATGCCCGAGGTGTGGTGGCGAGCTGATCGTCAGAAAAGGCAAACATGGCGATTTTGTCGGTTGCGCCAACTTCCCCAAGTGCCATTATCGAGCCAAGATCGAGACGAAATAGCAAAAGCAGATGGGTCGCGCCATCTGCTTTTGCTATATAATAGACACATGACAAAAATCAATGTCATCGGCGGCGGTTTAGCCGGTGTTGAAGCCGCTTCATATCTGGCGAGACAAGGTTTTGAAGTCCACCTTTTTGAGAAGCGGCCAAACGCGACGACGCCCGCTCATCGAAGCGAGTGCTTCGCCGAGTTGGTATGCTCCAATTCGCTGAAGAGCAATCGCCTCGACAATGCCTGCGGCCTCCTCAAGCAGGAGATGCGCGCGATGGGCTCGCTCACGATGGAAATCGCTGCGTTAACCGCTGTCCCAAGCGGTAATGCATTGAGCGTTGATCGCGAAGCTTTTGCCCGCCAAATAACGGCAAAAATACTGCAGAATCCACATATCTTTGTCCATCGCGAAGATGTTAAGACCATTCCCGACGGCATAAGCATCATCGCCACAGGTCCTTTGACGAGCGACGAGCTCGTGAAGGCGCTCGAAGCGAGGATGGGCGAAGGCACGATGTCTTTTTATGATGCCAGTTCGCCGATCGTGAGCAAAGACAGCATCAACTTCGATATCGCCTACTTCAAATCGCGTTACGACCAAGGTGATGATAGCTACATTAATTGTCCTATGGATGAAGATGCATACCTCCGCTTTCAAAGCGAACTGGCCGCGGCCAAGATCGCGCGGCTCCACTCCTTCGAAACGGAGTATTTTGAAGGATGCCTACCTATTGAAATCATAGCTAATCGCGGCCTCGATACCCTGCGGTATGGACCGCTCAAACCCAAAGGCCTCGCCCTCGATCGATCTCACCCTCCTTACGCCGTCGTGCAGCTGAGGCAGGACAATTTGATTGGTGATTTATACAATATCGTCGGTTTTCAAACGAATCTCACTTATAGTGAGCAGGAGAGGGTATTTCGCCTGATTCCCGGACTTGAAAGGGTGGAGTTCGTCCGCTATGGTCTGATGCATCGCAACACTTACATTAAAGCCCCCGCAGTTCTCGATGCCGACTTGACGCTGAAAGCGCAAAAGAGCGTGATCATCGCTGGCCAACTAGCAGGTGTCGAAGGGTACGTCGAAAGCGCTGCTACTGGCATCATCGCCGGCATCATCGCCGAAGCGCAAGCGCGAGGTTTAAAACCTCTGCTCCCACCCAAGACGACGATGATCGGATCATTAATTCATTACATCTGCCACGCCGATCCGAACGCCTTTACACCTATGAATGCTAACTTCGGGATTCTCGAAAACGCTAATAAGCGCAACCGCGAGGCCAGTATCCAGAAAGCTCTCGCTGACATCGAGGAATACTGGAGGCAAGTGCATGAATAGACAAACTCAAGAGTTCCTCGATCATCTTCGTTACGAACGCCTGTTTTCCGCGCGAACCATCGCCGCTTATCAAAGCGACATCGAGAAGTTCTATCGTTACCTGAGAACCGAAGGTCTGGGAATGGACGATGTCGACGGTAGCGCTATCCGCAACTTTCTCACCATCGAACTGCAGAGTGGCATCTCAAAACGATCATGCGCTCGCCGCTTGGCCTCCCTGCGCCATCACTTCGAATTTCTGAAATCCAAGAAATATATCAAGGCCAATCCCTTCTCGTTTATCAAGACGCCAAAAAAGGATGTGCGCTTTCCTAAAGTCCTCTACCTCGAGCAGATCGAGAAACTGCTCGACGCCAACGCTCAGCGAACTGATCGACTAGCTGTTCGCGACAGCGCGATTATCGAACTTCTCTACGCTTCGGGAATTCGCGCTGATGAACTAGTTCATATCACGACCGCCGACATCGATTTTCGCTCGCGCGTCATCCGCGTCCTCGGCAAGGGCAACAAGGAGCGGATCGTCCCCATCTCCAACAAAGCCAAAGAGGCGATGGAACTATATCGCGACAAGATTCGCCTCAGCCAGATCGCTCAGAGCGAGGAAGGGTCGACTTCAGATTGCTTCTTTCTCAACAGCCGTGGCCAGCAACTGACGACGCGAGGCCTCGAGTACATCCTAAAAGCAGTGGAGAAAAAGACGGGGATCTACATCGATTTGCATCCGCATCTGCTCCGCCACACTTTCGCTACGCATCTGCTCGAAGGAGGAGCCGATTTGCGCGTCATCCAGGAATTGCTCGGCCACGAAAGCTTGAACACGACACAGGTTTATACTCACGTTTCCCAAGAAGCGATGAAGCACCAATACGAATTCGCCCATCCTCGCGCCAAGAAAAAGTGAACATTTGTCGGTGGTAGATGACTTATGATACTATGTATCATGATGCTTTCTTATGCGCTTGTTTATGCGTTAGCGCGTGTGTTATAATATATCGGCTCTCATAAAGAGAGACTACGCACACCATGGATTCAACGTCCTAGTCTCACTACGCCAAGGGGCACCAGTGAGGGATCGTTGTTGGAAGTGGTGGAGGCTATAACAAATTGGAGGTTCACTAATGAGTGAAGAAAAGAAGGTTGTCGCTGAGGAAACCCTCGAAGCGGCGCCAAGACAGGACGATGTGATGAAGATGGTCATGCACGACGAATCGCAGCCGATCATCACTATGAAGAAGCTGCTTGAGGCCGGTGTGCACTTTGGACATCAGACCCGCAAGTGGAACCCGAAGATGGCTCGGTTCATCTATGGGGCTCGCAATGGTATTTATATAATCGACCTCGCGAAGAGCGCAGATCGAATCAGCATCGCCTACAAGGCCATGTTCGACATCGTCAAAGATGGCGGAAAAGTTCTCTTTGTCGGAACGAAGAAACAATGTCAAGAAGCCGTCACCGAAGAAGCCCTTCGCTCTGGCAGTTTCTACATCACCAACCGCTGGCTCGGCGGCACCTTGACCAACTTCAAGACCATCCAGAGCCGAATCCGGTTTTTAAAAGATCTCGAAGGTAAGGAGCAAGATGGCGTCCTAGACCGCCTCCCCAAAAAGGAAGTCGCCCTCCTCAAGAAAGAAAAAGAAAAACTGACTCGCAACCTCGCTGGCATCAAAGAGATGCGCCGCCTCCCTAACGCCATCATCGTCGTCGATCCCGAAGTCGAGCACAACGCTGTCCGCGAAGCCCGCAAGCTAAGCATTCCCGTCTTTGGCATCGTCGATACGAATTCCGATCCCGATTGGCTCGATTTTCCGATTCCCGCCAACGATGATGCTCTCCGCTCCATCCGCCTGGTCATCAGCGTTCTCGCCGATGCCGTCGTCGAAGCCAAAGGTGGCATCCCGGTGATCGCCTACACCAAAGACGAAGGTGAAGAAGTGACTATGAAAGATGCGATTCGCCAAGCTGACAAAGAAAACGCCGAGAAGATGGCCGCTATCCGCGCCGCTCGCAAAGAGCGTCAGGAGAGGTACGAGCGCTATCAGTCGATGCGCGCTGTCAAACGCGATGATTACAATTCTCCTCGCGAGAGGACAGATATCGCTCCTCAAACTGAAGTGAAGGTCGGTAGCCAAGCTGCCGCGCTCGCTCCAGAAATTATCAAATCCGTCGAAGTCGAGGCTGCTCCAACTGCGGCAAAAGCTCCGGCCAAACAGGCCGTCGATAGCGAAAAACCGGAGGAGAAATAATGGCATCGAACAACTTGATTGAATTGATTAAAATTTTGCGTGAGCGCACTGGTGCGGGTATGATGGACTGCAAGAAGGCGCTTGAAGAGAATGCTCTCGACGTGGAGAAAGCCATCGATTGGCTCCGCGAAAAAGGCATCGCCAAAGTCGCTAAAAAAGCCGGCCGCATAGCCGCTGAAGGCTTGACGAGGGTCTTGGCTTGCCAAGAGTGCCACAAAGGTATCGTCCTCGAAGTCAACTGCGAGACCGATTTTGTCGCTTTGGGTGAAAAGTTCGTCGCGTTAATCAACGCTATCGCTCAAAAGACGCTCAGCGCTGAGCCATCCGATATCGAGAAGGCTCGCGAGATCAACGCCCAACTCATCACCAATGCGACGATGGCATTAGGTGAGAAGATCGATTACCGTCGCTTTGAATTAATCAAAGCCGTCGGCGATCAAGGATTTGGTTCCTACATCCATATGAATGGCAAAATCTCCGTCCTCGTCTTGCTCGCGAAAGCGGATGAGGAGCTGGGCAAGGGTTTAGCCATGCACATTGCTGCCAACAACCCGTCGTATATCGAGAGAAGCGACGTCCCCGCCGGCGTCCTCGAACACGAGAAAGCCATCGCCCGCGAACTTGCTCGAGGCGATGAAAAACTCGCCGGCAAACCTGCCAATGTCCTCGAAGGTATCATCCAAGGCAAGGTCAACAAGCTTCTCAGCGAGTCGACCCTCGTCGAGCAGACTTATTTGCTCGATGGCGAAAAGAATGTCGGCGTAATCCTGAAAAGCAAAGGCAACAAAGTGCTGCGATTCGTTCGTTTCGCCGTTGGTGAAGGCATTGAGAAACGTTCCGATGACTTCGTCAGCGAAGTGATGAATCAAGTAAAATAAACACTCTTTCGAGTGTTTTTTTCTAAGGAGTACATATGACAAAATACAAGCGCATCCTCATCAAGCTCTCGGGCGAAGCTCTCGCCGATAACCATCAGAAACTCATCCTCGATGCCAAGCATCTCGACATCGTGGCCACAGCCATCAAAGAGATGCACGAACTAGGTGTTCAACTCGCCATCGTCGTCGGGGCAGGCAACATCTGGCGCGGCAAATTGGCCGAGCAGATCGGCATCGAGCGCAGCACCGCTGACTACATGGGGATGCTAGGCACGATCATCAACTCGCTGGCTCTGCAGAGCGCCGTCGAGAAGACCGGCATCGAGTGCCGCGTCATGTCGGCGATCGAAGTCAAAGCCGTTAGCGAGCCATACATCAAGAAGCGCGCCATCTCCCACATGGAAAAAGGACGCGTGGTCATTTTTGCCGGCGGCACCGGGAATCCATTCTTCACCACCGATACGACCGCCACCCTCCGCGCTATCGAGATCGAAGCTGATGCTATCTTCATGGCCAAGAACGGAGTCGATGGTATCTTCGACTGCGATCCTCGCGATAACAAAGACGCTAAGTTCATCCCGGAGATCACTTATGGCGAGCTCGTGTCCCGCAATCTCCAGGTCATGGACCAGACCGCGGTGGCCATGATACAATATGAGAACATCGTCATTCATGTCTTTAATATGAATGATACTAACAACTTTCTTCGCATCCTCAACGGAGAAAAAATTGGCACGATCGTCAAGAAAGGTTGATCATCATGGATGAAATAGCCCTCGAAGCCCTCGACAAGATGGAGAAGACCATCCTCGTTTTCAAATCTAATCTCAACATCTTGCGGACCGGGCGGGCCAGCGCCGCGCTCCTCGACCGCATCGAAGTCGAGTATTACGGCGATAAAATCCTCGTCGGCCAGATTGCCTCCATCACCATTCCCGAACCGCGCCAACTGCTCATCAAACCCTACGATAAAGGCGACTTGAAGGCCGTCACCGCCGCAATCAGCGCCAGCGACATCGGCATCAACCCCATCGTCGATGGCGAGCAGATACGCCTCATCATCCCCGCTTTGACGGAGGAGACGCGCCGCGATTTGACGAAGCGTGCCAAAGGTTATTCCGAGGAGACGAAAATCGCCATCCGCAACATCCGCCGCGATTACATCGACTTCATCAAAGATAACGACGAATACAGCGATGATCTGAAGAAGAGGATCGAATCCGACATTCAGAAAGTCACCGACGAATCCAACCGGAAGATCGACGAGATCCTCGTGGCAAAAGACAAAGAGATAATGTCGATATAGGAGCGGCAATCCGCTCTTTCTTTTTTTATTAATAAAAAGAATATAGCGATTGAATCTTTTATAGTGCGCACGCCCAATGTATACTGAATGTATGGTTTTGGCGAAGGAAAAAGATCATCGGGCAGAGTATGCGCTCACCAAGCCTGTCCACCACGTCGCGTTTATCATGGACGGAAATGGCAGGTGGGCAAAGGCTCGCGGTCTGCCGCGCCATTTTGGCCATAAAGAAGCTTGCGAACGAATCATCGACGTCCTCAACGCTTGCATGGAATTCGGCATCCAAGCCATGTCTCTTTATGCCTTCTCAACTGAGAATTGGAAACGCCCCAAGAGCGAGATCGGACACCTCTTCAGCTACCTCGAGCTCTTTTTTAAGCGCGAGCTGAAGACTTTGATCGCCGATGGTGTCCGCGTCATGGTCTCCGGAGATATCGCGCGGCTCCCCGTCAAGACGCAGGACACGATCGCCGACGCCATCCTTAAGACTAAATCGTGCCAGAAGCACATCATGAATATCTGCTTGAACTACGGTGGTCGTCAAGAGCTGGTCCGCGCCGCCAAACTCTTCGCCCAAGACGTCGCCGATGGTCGGGCCACCATCTCCTCTTTGGACGAGGTCGGCTTTGCTAAATACCTTTACACCGATGGTCTTCCCGAGGTCGATCTTTTGATCCGCACCAGCGGCGAATTTCGGACCTCGAACTTCTTGCCTTGGCAACTAGCTTATGCCGAATTGGTTTTCCCTGAGGTTTACTGGCCTGATTTCCGCCGCGAGAACTTCATCGCATGCCTAAAGGAATACGAGAGCCGCAATCGCCGGTTCGGAGGGCTCAAGAATGAATAACAACATCAATTTTACCCCCAACGAGCTCTCCACCGAGGTCAAATCGACCATGAAGTCGCGCGTCATCACCTCGATCGTCCTCGCTCTCATCTGCCTCCCGTGCGCCTTCCTTGGCGGATGGTTCTATTTCTCGCTGATCTTCATCATTGTCACCATCGCCACTCACGAGATCGTCTCCGTGGAAAGAAAGCGCCGTTTCTCCCTATTTATCTACATTTTTTGCTTTGTGATCATGTACGCTCTCATCTACTGGATCTTCATCAAGAACCAAGTGTTGGCTTCTCGCGACGAGGGCGATGCTTACGTCTTCGCCATCGAGAAAGGATTCAGCAACCTCTCCGTGTCGACCATCGCCGTCGCTGTAGCCGCCGCCGTGTTCTTCTTCGTCGTGCTCGCGAGAGAGAAGTTCACCATCCAAGATGCTGCCTATCTCTTCACTATGATCATCGTCATCGCCCTCGGCATCCAGGCTATGCTGTTCATGCGCTACTATCCATATTCGAAGTTCGCCTTCGACTCAGTCGATAATCCCGTCGACATAACGACGCCGCTCTTTCGCTATGTCCAATCTGCCTTTTTGCTGCTCTATTTGGCAATCGGCGTCATGATCAACGATATCGGCGCGTATTTCATCGGTCTGCTGTTTGGTCACAATAAGATCAACCCTCGCATCTCGCCTAAAAAAACGTGGGAAGGATTTTTCGGCGGGATCGTCGTCAGTTTCGTCTTCTCCGCCTCCTTCGCGCTGATCGTGAGCGAGCTAGGCATGCCGATATTGCCGTTTCTCACATCCGCCAAGTGGTATTGGATCGTGATTCTCTCCCTATCCATGCCCATCGTCGGCAACCTCGGCGATTTCACATTCAGCTCGATCAAACGGCATTACGAAATCAAGGACTATGGCACTTTTCTCAAGGGGCATGGAGGGGTTCTCGATCGCCTCGATTCCACCCTCTTCGCCGCTCTCGCCCTAGCCATCTTGATCATCTTCATCAACAACGGGTGGGATTTCTTCTTATGAAGAAGGTCCTTCTCTTAGGCGCATCGGGAAGCATCGGCTCGCAAGTTCTCGACGTCATCTCCAGCAATCCCAGGAGATATGCTCTCGTCGCTTTCTCCGTGGGGGAGCGAATCGACCTCATCGATGACATCATCGCGAGATTCCCCAAGGTCAAAAACGTATGCATCCGATATGCATCCGCGCTCAGCGCTTTGAATGCAAAACACCCCAAGATTTCTTTTCGCGTCGGAAATCGCGGGTTGATCGATATCGTCACCAAGGTGGACAGCGACCTCGTCGTCAATGCTTTGGTGGGTTTCGTCGGTCTCGCTCCGACAGTTGCCGCACTGCGCGCCGATCGCACGGTTTGTTTGGCTAACAAAGAGACTCTGGTCGTCGGCGGGGAGATCGTCACGTCCTTGCTGAGGCGAGGAAAGGGCAGACTCCTTCCCATCGATTCTGAGCATGTGGCATTGATGAAGTGTCTCAAGGCCGTCAAAGCCGAGCAGGTCGAGCGGCTGATCCTGACCGCTTCCGGTGGCGCTTTGCGCTCGCTGAGCGAGCAAGAGCTTGCCACCGTCACCAAAGACGACGCCCTTCGCCATCCGACCTGGAAGATGGGACCGAAGATCACGATTGACTCCGCGACGATGATGAACAAGGGTTTCGAGCTCATCGAGGCTTTCTATCTCTTCGGTTATCCTCTAGATAAGATCGACATCATCATGCACGACGAGAGCATGGTTCACTCCCTGGTGGAGCTCAAGAACAAGACCTACGTGGCCGATGTTGGAAAGCCTGATATGCACCTTCCTATCTCCTTTGCCATGTCGCTAGGGAAGGATGAATACGAACTGGTCAAACTCCATTCCTTCGATGACCTTCCCGACTATCATTTCCGCGATTTTCCTTCCGATCGGTATCCATGCGTCGGCTTGGCCAAAGAAGCCCTGAAGATGGGCGGAACCGCATTGGCGGTCGTCAACGCCGCTGACGAGGTGGCCGTCGAAGCCTTCCTCGATGGTTTGATATCCTATCTCGATATCCCCAAGATCATCGCTCTGCAGCTCCACAGCGCCACTATCTATCCGCAGACTATGTCTAACGTCGTCCAGGCCGACGCCATAACCCGCCTCAACGTCAAGAAAGCGATAGGTATTTAAGATGCCAGTTTTACAGTGGATTCTCAATCTCGTCCTCTTCCTCGCTTCGCTCGGAGTGCTCATCACCATCCACGAGCTAGGACATTTCATGACAGCCAAGCTGTTCAAGGTGTACTGCATCGATTTTTCGATCGGCTTCGGCCCTAAATTCTTCAAGCGCAAGATGAAAGGCGGCGAGACGACCTTCTCCCTCGGCACGATTCCGCTCGGCGGTTACGTCCTTATGTACGGGGAAGGAACAGAGCTCCCAAGCGGGGTCATCATCGATGAATCGCGGTCTTTAGAAGGCATCAGAAAGTGGAAAAAAGCCATCATCCTCTCCGCCGGCATCGTTTTGAACATGGTCCTAGGTATGGTTTTATTCCTCGTGTCGAATACGTGCCTGCCATACTCCTTGTTCGGCGGGGAGACGATCATCGCCGAGAATTCCACGGCGTACGACGCTGGCATCAGGACCGGCGACGTCATCGGTTACGTTTCCTATACTACTTCGGATAATGCCACTTTGATTATCGATAGCGAGGTGCCCTTCGCCGATGGTCTTGCGGACGATATGCTCGATGATGACCATACGACTAATACATATGTATTGGGTTATTATCCTGACAAGACGACTGGCGATCCGATCATGGATGACGGGATAGCCTTGTACGCTCCACAGCTCGACCCGGACAAAATCGATGCGGAATTTCAAGCGATGATCGATGAAGGTCTCATCAAGTACGTCCCCGATTTCGAGAAGGCATATGCCCCGATCATCGATGCGACATTTACCGCTTCGCTCGCTGTTTATTCCCCCCTTGAAGGTGGCGATGGATATAGCGAGACGCCCGTTTTTCACAGCCTGACTTTCACAGCTGTCTCCGCTGGAGAAAACCAAGGCGTCAAGTGGAACGAGACCGGCCTCGCCTTCACCTTCGACAAAGTGTGGCGGACCTTCGGCCAAGGTCTCAGATCCACCTGGGATGACTTCGCTTATGCAAACACCGCGGTCTTCCGGGGAATCGGCATGCTCTTCACGGGCAGCGGCGAAGTCTCGGGCATCGTCGGCATCTTTGCGACATCTTCCTCGATTTTGGCGGACTATGGTTTTGCCACCTATTTGTATCTGTGGGGTCTGATCTCGGTTAACCTCGCCGTTTTTAATCTCCTGCCTTTCCCGGGATTAGATGGGTGGCAACTTCTCGTCACGGCTATCGAAGGCATCTCTCATAAGAAGGTACCCACCAAAGTCAAAGGCATCATCTCCGCTATCGGCCTCGTCCTCCTCTTCGGTCTGATGATCCTTATCACCATCAAAGATGTCATAGGCTTGTTCTAGGAGTTTTGATGAACAAAAAGATGATTCGTTTCTTGAACTCGATCGGCATTTCCGATGTCGATGATTTTGATGTCGACTTCGATTTGGTGGGCATGAATGCCTTTGTCAAAACCCAAGTCGACATGGCCATCGTCAAAGATACGCCGTGGCAATACTACCTGCTCGAGCGCTTCCAAAATGGATTGAGCACCATCGACTATTCTTACACCATCACCTTTTCCTACAAAGAGAAACCGACGTATTTCGACGCCTTCCACATCATCGAAGGATGGTATCGCGCCAACTACCGAGCCGCCGAACCATTTAAGCTCCGCGAAGATCACGATCGCATCGTCTTAACGTTCGCGAGCATAGAGAAGCGCGACAAATTCGAGCCGATCATGGCGGAACTGAAGGCTTTTTTCCGTTTTCTGGGCTATGAGATGATGATCCTCGATGAGGTCGTCATCGAAGAGAAAGCCATCAACGTTTCCCCCAGCAAGCTCCAGACTTTGGAGAAGAAGGCGGAGAAAGCCATCGAAGAGGCTGAGGGCAGCGGCGAGGAAGAGGAAGACACAACTTACTATCACGAGACCAAATCGACCGAGGAAGTCCATAGAGAAGAGCTGGTGGATGTCGAAGCGGAAATCCTTCGCAAGATGCGCGAGAACAAAAAGAAGTTGGTCGAGGAGAGGCGAAGCACTAGCATCTTCCAAAAAGGCGGCTATCAGTTCGTGCAGAGCATCGATGAGATCGTCGCGCAGAACCAGCGCGTCGACTTTCTCGGCCAGATATTCGAGCACGACATGCGCATCGCCGGGAGCGGAAAGAAGATTCTGTCCCTCGGCGTCGGAGATGCCAAACACGCCATCTACGTCAAGCTGATCGAGGGCAAAGTCGCCAAGGATGTCAATTTCGACGATTACAAAATCGGCATGAACGTCCGCGTGCAGGGAGCAGCTGACTTCGACAAGTATTCGCAGGAAATCTACGTCATGGCGCACGACGTCGACATTTTGCCGATGTCGCCCTTGCGCAAAGATCCCGAGGAGAATAAGCGCGTCGAACTGCATCTCCACACCAAGATGTCAGCCATGGATGGTCTAGGCGACATCGAAGAGTACGTCGAGTTAGCCCACGCCATGGGGCATAGAGCCATCGCCATCACCGATCACGGAGTAATCCAAGCTTTCCCCGAAGCGCAGAAAGCTAGCAAGAAAGCTGGGCTCAAGATGATCTATGGGGCCGAGCTCAACATGGTCGATGATAACCTGCGCTATGCTTATAACCCCAAGGACATCGAACTCCATAACGCCACCTATGTCTGCTTCAACTTCGAAACGACCGGCCTCTCTTCGAAATACGACCGCATCATCGAATTCGGGGCGATCCGCTTCGAAAAAGGCATGATCGTCGATTCGATCGACTTGTTCGTCAACCCTGGCAAGCCTATCCCCGCCAAAATCACTCAGATGACGCGCATCACCGACGCGATGGTCAAAGATGCGCCCGCGGAAGGCGAGGTCATCGAGACCATCAAAAGCTTCATGAAAGATGCTATCCTCGTCTCTCATAACGCCGAATTCGATATCGGATTTCTCAACGAAGCCTTAGCGCGCAGCGGCAAAGAGGCAATCGTCAACCCGATAATCGATACCTTGGCTCTATCGCGCTATCTGTTTCCCGAAGCTCGCTTTCACAACCTCGGAGCGCTGTGCCGCAACCTCGAGATCACATCGTATAACGACGATGAGGCTCACCGCGCTGACTTCGATGCTCGCATCCTCAATGAAGTGTGGCTCGCCATCCAGAACAAATTGATCGAGAAAGACCATCATCTCCGCCACTCCGATCTCGTGAGCCTCAAAGCCAACAAAGCCATCCTCAAGCACATGAAACCTCGGCATATCACCGTCTTGGTAAAAGACGACGTGGGTTTGACCAATCTATACCGGCTGATATCCATGAGCCACGTCGATTACTTCGCGGAGATGCCGAAGATTCCCCGTCAAGAGCTCATCGACCATCGGCAAGGTCTGCTCTTTGGATCCGCCTGCCTAAACGGCGAGATCTTCGAAATCGCTCGCACGCGCACTAGAGAAAATCTCAAGAGCGCCATGGCCTTTTACGACTTCATCGAAGTCCAGCCCATCCCCAACTATTCCTACCTCGTCAACGTCGGTGCGGTGGACAATTGCAAGCAGTTGGAGACCATCGTCCAAGACATCGTCGAGGCGGCCCAGGAAGTTGGCAAGATGGTCGTCGCGACGGGAGATGCGCACTACGTCAATCCCGATGACAAGATCTATCGCGATGTCTTCATCATGGCTAAAGCGGTAGGTGGTAAACCTCATCCCTTGAACACTAACCCTTACGAGCGTCCAGGCGTCCCGCATTACGACAACCCGGACCAGCATTTCCGCTCCACGCGGGAAATGCTGAAGGAATTCGCCTTCCTCCCACTCGAGAAAGCCAAGGAAATCGTCGTCACCAACACCAACCTTGTCGCCGACATGATCAAAGACCTCTCGCCGATCAAGAACAAACTCTTCGCCCCGAAGATTCCTGGCACGGAGGAGTTTTTGCGCTCGACGTGCTTCAAGACGGCCAAAGACCTTTATGGCGACCCTCTGCCCGAGGTCATCGAGGAGCGCCTGAACCGCGAGCTCAATGGTATTATCACCAACGGCTACTCCGTGACTTATTTCATCGCCAACCGCATCATTCAGAAGGCCAAGGAAGATGGTTATATGATCGGGAGCCGCGGCTCGGTCGGTTCCTCGCTCGCCGCCACGATGGCGGGCATCACCGAAGTCAACCCCCTGAAGCCCCACTATCGCTGCCCTAAGTGCCGGCACATCGAGTTCATCGATGATCCCAAGTACTCTTCAGGATACGATCTGCCCGATAAGACGTGTCCGATCTGCCAGAGCAAGTACATCAAGGATGGTCAGAACATCCCGTTCGCGACCTTCCTGGGGTTCAACGCCGAAAAGATCCCTGATATCGATCTGAACTTTCCCAGCGACTATCAATCGCGGGCGCATAACTACACAAAGGTCCTGCTCGGCGAGAACAACGTCTTCCGCGCCGGCACCATCGAAACCGTCGCGGACAAGACGGCTTTCGGCTATGTCCGCGGTTATTTTGAGAGGATGGGGAAAGATCCAAACGAGGTGTCGCGGGCCGAGATCGTCCACCTATCCTCGCACCTCACCGGCGTCAAGCGCACGACGGGCCAGCACCCGGGCGGCATCATGGTCATCCCCGGCGACAGGGAAGTCAATGATTTCACCCCGGTCCAATTTCCCGCTGATGACAAGGATTCGTCGTGGAAGACGACACACTTCGATTATCGCGCCATCCACGACTCGCTGCTCAAGCTCGACCTTTTAGGTCACGTCGACCCCTTGGCGCTCAAGATGATGTGCGAGAAGACCGGCATCGACGTCCAGGACATTCCGATGAACGACAAGAAGGTTCTCTCGATTTTTTACACCGACCAAGCTCTGGAGAGGAAGAACAATTTTCTGAAGGTCGAGACGGGGGCGATGGCCATCCCCGAATTCGGTACTGAATTCGTCCGCGGCATCCTGCGCAAGACCAAGCCGAAGACCTTTGCCGAACTCGTCATCATCTCCGCTCTCTCCCATGGCGAGAACGTCTGGTCGAATAACGCCGAGGACTTGATCGATAACAAGATCTGCAACCTGCGCGACGTCATCGGCTGCCGCGACGATATCATGACCTATCTGAGCGACAAGGGTCTCGCGCCCAACATCGCTTTCGCCATCATGGAGGATGTTCGCAAGGGCAAGAAGGTCAAGCCGGAATTCGCTAACATCATGAAGGCCCACAACGTCCCTGATTACTACATCTCCTCGTGCAACAAGATCAAGTACATGTTCCCCAAAGCCCACGCCGTCGCCTACGTCATCATGGCGGTCCGCGTCGGCTACTTCAAAGTCTATTATCCACTCGAGTTCTACGCGACCTTCTTCAGCGTCCGCAGCAAGCAATACGAGATCGAGACCATGCTCAAAGGCGAAGATGCCATCACCACCCGCCTCGAGGAGCTGAGGCGCAAACGGATGAACCGCTCGGAGAAGATGTCTCCCAAGGAAGAGGAGATCCTCAAGACGCTCAACATCGCTATCGAGATGGTCGAGCGCGGTTATAAGTTTGGCAACATCGACCTGTATAAGTCTGAGGCCACGACTTTCGGCGTCGATCGCGAAAGCAGAGCTCTCATCCCTCCTTTCATCGTCCTTGACGGACTAGGCGAGTCCGCAGCCTACTCGGTCATCGAAGCCCGCCGAGAAGGCAACTTCCTCTCCATAGAAGATCTGCTCTCGCGGACCAAACTCAACGGCACCAACATCGAGGATCTGAACCGGTTGGGAGTCCTCAAAGGATTGGGGGAGACGAATCAAATATCGCTATTTGAATTTGATTTTAAGGAATAATCGTATATCATAGTAAATTGCGGTTTGCATCGGGACGTAGCACAGCTTGGTAGTGCGCTTGGTTCGGGACCAAGAGGCCGAGGGTTCAAATCCCTCCGTTCCGACCACTTATGCGCTCGTAGCTCAGTTGGATAGAGCACCACCCTCCTAAGGTGGGGGTCGGACGTTCGAATCGTCTCGAGCGCGCCAAAAGAACAACATTTGATGAGCAGTTGGAGCAAAGATGTATGAAAAAATACAGAGCTGCGGCAATTCTGATGATGATACACGGAGGCCTTCTCGAAATCGGAGGATGCCTCGCCTTGATTCCCGTTCTCATCCTCGGGTCGGATAGTTTTGATATGGCGCAGTACTTTTCGTTCATCGTCCCATTTTTTCAAGATCATATGACGTTGATGATGATCATCGGCGGGCTCTATGGGATTATCAGGCTCATCGGGGCAATCGCCTTGTGGAAAAACAAGATGTGGGGATTAGCCTTATCGATCATCAACTGTATCATCACTCTTGCGTTGATGATTTTCATGCTCCCGGTCGGAATGGTCGACGGGCTCCTCGCCGGTTCATCCTTGATATTGATACTGACGGCCTACTTCGGTCAGAAGCCTATCGTCGCCCGATAGAACATTTCATTATCGTTAGGGGCGACATTTTTGGTTTTCTAATCGCTTTTTTGCGCATTTATGGTAAAACGCAACCGCTAGTTGCGGAATTGAAAAGCAGACTAGGTAGATGCAACTGCCCCTCAATCCCTAAAATGTGGGTGTCTGGCAAAGGAGAAAGAATCTATGAATATTGAAATTGCTGAACGGCTGATAAAATTCCGGAAGGAAAAAGGTCTCTCGCAGGAGGAGCTAGCCGATAAGCTCGGCCTCTCCCGCCAGGCGGTGAGCAAGTGGGAGCGCGCGGAAGCGAGCCCGGATACGGACAACCTTATATGTTTAGCCCGCATATACGGGGTTTCGCTCGACGAATTGCTCAACACCGCCGACAGCGTGGAGGACATCGTCAAAGAGCAAGTTAAGGGCGAGGCGTCATCCACATCATCCGAAGATAAGAAGAAGGACAAGGTCCACATCGGTGCGGATGGAATCCACATCGAGAGCGCCAATGGCGAGGAAGTCCACATCTGCGGCGATGGCATCAACATCAAAGATGATGAAGATGACGTCAAAATCGGCTGCGGTCGCCACGGGTTTAAACCCACCAGATACGAAATCGTCAAGAGCGCGGTGACGGGATCGATCACCTTGCTTTTCGTGATCGCATTCTTATTGCTCGGGTTTTTGATGCCGGGCGCCATCGGCTGGAAGACGGGCTGGATCCTCTTCTTGCTCATCCCCGTCGTCTCCTCCGTGTTCAGCATGATCCGCCGCAAGCGGATTACCGCTTTCAACTTGCCGTGCTTAGTCGCCGCGGTGTTCCTCTTGCTCGGCATGGGCTTCGGGATGTGGCATCCATACTGGATCATCTTCCTCTCGATCCCGGTCTTCTACTCGATCTTTGGTCCGATCGATCGCTTAGCCAGGCATCGCCGCTTCGAGCAGCACATGCGCGATCACGTCGTCGACGTCGATATCGAAGAGGATGACGGCGAAGATGAGGATGACGAGAATTAGCGAATAGAATATGGAAAGGCCCGCGAGGGTCTTTTCGTTTCGCTCCCATCGTCATTTACCCTTGTGTATAATATTGATTATGGTTGGACATCTTAAGAGATATCGAGTCTTCATCTCCGGATTTTTCGCTGGCTTATGCGTGGCTCTCGGCGCTTCGATCTATCTCTTTTCTTGGGCTCTTGGCTTGAGGGCTCTCGGCTCGGTCCTCTTCTCTGTCGGGCTGATCATCATATCCATCTATGGCCTCGGCCTCTACACCGGAAAGATCGGGTACGTTTTCGCCAAAGGTGGGCCGCGCCCTCTCGACTTGCTCTTGACCTTTCTTGGCAATGCGGTAGGCGTTGTCATCGCCGGCTACTCGCTGTTACTTCTTCGCTTCGCTGGTTGGACATCGCTGTTCGACATCGTCGACAACATCGCCCAGAGCCGAGCGGTGGGGGGTGGAGAAGCTTGGTACATAACGCTCATCCTCGGCTTCTTCTGTGGGGTGTTCGTCTTTCTAGCGGTGGACATCTATAAGAAAGCCAAAAATGTATGGCTGAAGTATTTAGGGCTCGTCTTCTTCGTCACCGCCTTCGTCATCACGGGAACCGAGCACTGCTTGGCCAACATTTTCTTCTTCTCGCTGGGAAATGCATGGAACGGAGGGACACTATTAAACGTCGCCCTCGTCATCCTCGGCAATTCCTTTGGGGGGATCTTCATCTGGTTTATGCTCGACTCTATTGAAAAAGGAAAGCAAAACCGCTAATATGTTTTAGTCGTCCACGACGATGTGGGGCTGTAGCTCATCTGGGAGAGCGCTTCCATGGCATGGAAGAGGTAGCGAGTTCGATCCTCGTCAGCTCCACCAATTCACCTGAATTGGCTCCTAAAAGTTGAAGAGTTGGCATCATCTCGACGCCGCTCCAACTCGCGAAGGAGTCTTTTTTTATTGGCTGTCGCGAACATGAAATCGTCTTGCTGCGAGCGAAGCATATTCGAAGCGCAACATCGTTTCCGCACTCACACGCTCACGAGAACGTTCTGACATCTAGCGATGTAGCGCTAAACGAAAATCCGCGCGACTAGTGCGCGAAATCGATCGCCGTGCTACAATTTAGAAAATACTTCCGTGCCTCTGTTTGTCGATTCCGCTTTGTCAAACATGATTTGACAGAAAGCAAAGGGTGAAAAGCCATGATGTCGAAGAAACTCTTGATCAGGTCGCTTTTAGGCTCCGCCGCTCTCGTCGCTGTGCTCTCCGCCGCCGCTCTTTCAACTTTTGACAACTCTCCCAGCCTGAATCGAGCCTCTCCCTACATGTACACCGTGAGCCTTACCTCGGTTAATAAACCGACGATTCCCGGAGTGGGATTCGGATCGGGTACTAGCACATCTCACTTCGTCAATTTTTCGTATCTTTTAGCCGACGAGGACGTGGGGGCGCAAAATGCCAACCTATCAGCGGCGGGAGGATCGATTGTTAATACCTCGCCTATCACCGGCTTCTATGGCATCGAGGTCGTTTTTTCTGGTGGTGATCTGCGACTATATACTGGCAATACCCAATCGCCGTCGACCAACAGCGAAGTTTTGACTTCAGCGAGCTACAAATTCATCACCGATGCGCGCTACTTCCGGCTGCTTGCCAACGGCCCTGCCGACACACTCATCGAAAGCGTCGTAATCGACTACACGTGCCAAGCCTTGCCTAGCGATGGCTTACAGTATTACGATCTCGGAACTTCGTATTCGGTGACGGGGTACACCGGAACGGATACCACTGTCGTCATACCATCACTCTATAATGGAAAACCTGTCTCAAAAATCGACCATGACACTTTTAACGGAAAATCGACCATCACCAGCATCGCCATTCCCGATAGCGTCACGTCCATCGAATACAATGCCTTTGCCTTTTGCACGAGCTTGACCTCGATCACCATCCCCGACAGCGTGATCTCTATTAGTTCCAATCTCTTCTATGGATGCACAGGGCTCGTATCGGCCACGCTTTCCAATGCTATTACGACAATTTCGCCCGGCGCATTTTTCGAATGCAACCTCTTGACATCAATCACCATTCCTGGCGGAGTCACTTACGTGCAAGGCGCTGCCTTCTACAATTGCTCTTCGCTGAATGCCATCTCCTTTCAAGGGACCATCGCGCAGTGGTCCGCCGTCTCGCGCGGTGCCAACTGGAATACCGGCGTCCCGGCCACATCGGTTGTTTGCACGGACGGATCGGCTGCGATTTAAGGCGGTAATAATTGCCTGTTCCGCTTATCTTCGGATGCATTTCCGTGTGCTTTAATACCCTGAGAGGTGATGGTATGGCTACAACACTCGAATACCGCGACTTCATCCTCGATCAGTTCGCTTCGTGCGGCGATGTGACGTGCAAACCGATGATGGGTGAGTATTTGCTCTATTATCGAGGAGTTCTCTTCGGAGGCATATACGATAATCGCCTGCTAGTCAAAATCGTCGGCGGAACGAAGAGATTTGGCATGAAAGAGCACATACCCTACAAAGGCGCTAAGCCGATGTATCTGGTGAGCGATGTCGATGATGAGCACTCGCTCAGAGAAATAGTTCTAGCCACCTATAAGGTTTTAGTCGGCGAGCGCACAAGCGAGGGACATACGCGAGCGACGTCTTTCCAAAGTATGGTCTACGAGGCGACCAAAGCCATACCATATGGCAAAGTTGTGACATATGCCGATATCGCTAAGCGAATCGGCAAGCCAAAGGCCGCGCGAGCCGTGGGCAACACCCTCCACGATTATCCGACCACGATCACCATCCCTTGTCATCGCGTCGTCAATGCCAAAGGCAATCTTGCGGAGCACTTCGGCTTTTGTGGCATAGAAGCTCAAAGGAAGCTTTTAGAGAGCGAAGGTGTCGAGGTCGATGGTTACCGCGTCGATTTAGCCAAGTATCGCGCTATCATTTAATCCGCATTCAATTTTATAGAAAATTGTAGAGCGCTTCGCTACAATATATGAGGATTTAAACCAAAGGAGATAAAATATGTCAAAAATTGTCAAAGTTCACGCCCGCGAAGTCATCGACTCGCGCGGCAATCCCACCATCGAAGTCGACGTCGCGACCAGTTGCGGCGCTTTCGGGCGGGCCATCGTCCCAAGCGGCGCCTCAACCGGAGAGCGCGAAGCTCTCGAGCTGCGCGATGGCGACAAGAAGCGTTTTGGCGGCAAAGGTGTCTTGAAAGCTGTCGAAAACGTCAACAAGATTCTAGGACCGGCCATCATCGGCATGGATGTCAGCGCTCAAGAGGCTATCGATCGCAAGATGATCGCTCTCGATGGCACCAAGTTCAAATCGAATCTCGGCGCGAACGCCTTGCTCGGCGTCTCTCTAGCCGTCGTCAGAGCCGCGGCCGATTGCAGCGGTGTACCTCTTTACAAGCTGATCGGCGGCGATGCCGCCGTCACCCTCCCGATCCCGATGATGAACGTCATCAATGGCGGAGCTCACGCTGATTCCTCCGTCGATTTCCAAGAGTTCATGATCATGCCCGTCGGTGCGCCTAACGTCCGCGAGGCCATCCGCTGGGGCGCGGAGATATTCCACGAATTGAAGAAGATCCTCAAGAAGTTAGGCCACGTCACCGCGGTCGGCGACGAAGGCGGATTCGCTCCTAACCTCTCCTCCAACGAAGAACCGCTCGAAGTCATGGTCCAGGCGATCAAGAATGCTGGATATGTTCCTGGCAAGGATGTCTATCTAGCCATGGACGTCGCCGCTTCCGAATTCTACGATGAAGAGACCAAGACCTACAATCTCAAAAAGAGTGGACAAGGTGTCAAGACCTCCGAGCAGATGATCGAGTGGTACCGCGAGATCGTCAAGAAATACCCTGTCATCTCCATCGAAGATGGACTTGGCGAGAAGGACTGGGATGGCTGGAAGAAGCTGACCGTCGCTCTCGGCGATAAGATCCAGCTCGTCGGCGACGACCTGTTCGTGACCAATCCCGCCATCTTGAAAGAGGGCATCGATCGTGGCATCTGCAACTCGATCCTCATCAAGCTTAACCAGATCGGCACTCTGACTGAGACCATCGAAGCTATGAAGATGGCCAAGAAAGCCAACTACACGACCGTCATCTCCCATCGCTCGGGTGAGACGGAAGATACGACCATCGCCGATTTGTCCGTGGCGATGAACGCCGGGCAGATCAAGACCGGTTCGATGTCTCGGACCGACCGCATCGCCAAATACAATCAGCTCATGCGGATCGAAGAAGAGCTCGGATCCAGAGCCAAATTCCTCGGCCTAAAAGCCTTTTATAACTTGAAGAGATAATTGTTTCTTCCATTGATTTATGCCAGATAGTTTAGGAGTTGTTCTCGGTCTGCTGATTCCCTTTGTCGGAACCACTCTCGGGGCCGCCATGGTGCTTTTCGTCCGCACCGGCATAAAGCCATGGCTGCAGAAGATACTCCTCGGCTTTGCTTCGGGCGTGATGATCGCCGCTTCGGTGTGGTCGCTCATCATCCCCGCGATCGAGATGGGCTCGATACCTAGTTTCGAATGGCTGCCCGCCGCGGTCGGATTTGCTCTCGGCATGGGTTTTCTCCTCTTGCTCGACACCATCATCCCCCACCTGCACGTCAACAGCGATGAGCCCGAAGGCATCAAGACCAAGCTCAACCGGACCTCGATGATGATCTTCGCCGTGACCCTCCACAACATTCCCGAAGGAATAGCGGTGGGCGTCCTCTTCGCTGGCTTCCTCGCCGGCAACGCGGGCATATCCTTGATGGGGGCGATGGCTTTATCGATCGGAATCGCCATCCAGAACTTCCCCGAAGGGGCAATTGTCTCTCTGCCGCTTCGCGGCGAGGGCAATTCCCGCGGCAAATCGTTTTTGATCGGAACGCTTTCGGGCGTGGTCGAACCGATTGCCGCAGGCATCACGATTTTATTGACGCAGATAATGGTACCGATCCTTCCGTATCTATTGTCCTTTGCCGCTGGGGCTATGGTCTATGTGGTCATCGAAGAGCTCATCCCCGAGGCCCAAGAAGGCAAGCACTCCAACCTTTCGACGATCGGCTTCATGGTGGGCTTCGTCATCATGATGATCCTCGATGTCGCCCTCGGATAACAGAGCAAATATCTACCAAATCATCACTCTTCGGAGTGATTTTTTGTATATAATTAAAATATGAGCCGCAGAATAATTGCTTTGGAAGATGTCGCCAGACTTGACTTGCGCATAAAAGCTGAGCTGACTTATGGCGATGGTTTCTGGAAGGTTCGCGGCGTTGATGAGCTGAAGCTGAAACCTTTCCTTGTCGCCGATGGCCCGCATGGTCTGCGCAAGCAGTGCGAGAAGAGCGATCAATTAGGTCTCGCCCCCTCTCATCCCGCGACCTGCTTTCCGACCGCCTCGCTCCTAGCGTGCTCCTTCGACGAAGAGCTAGTGTATAAAATGGCTCAGGCGATTGCCGAAGAGGCGATCGACCAAGGCGTCAGCGTCGTCCTGGGTCCAGGCGTGAACATCAAGCGCAATCCGCTGTGCGGGCGCAATTTCGAATACTACTCGGAAGATCCTCTCCTCTCCGGCAAGATGGGCGCGGCCTTCATCCGCGGCGTCCAGAGCCTCGGCGTGGGCGCCTCGCTGAAACACTACGCCGCCAACAATCAGGAGACGGATCGCCTGTCGATAAATGCGCTCATCGACCAGCGGGCTCTCCACGACTTGTATCTCAAACCTTTCGAGATCGCCGTCAAGGAAGGCAAGCCATACACCGTCATGTGCTCCTATAACCGCATCAACGGCACGTACTCGAGCGATAATGCTTGGCTTCTCAACACCATCCTCCGCGAGCAGTGGGGCTTCGATGGTCTCGTCATGACCGACTGGGGCGCGATCAACGATGATTTCCTCTCTCGGAAGAACGGGATGGATCTCGAGATGCCGGGGATCGGCAAGCGATATCGCAACCTCATCCGCGGTATCAAAAGAGGACACCTGTCAGAGAGCGATATCGATCTATGCGCGAAGAGAGTCATCGACCTCAATCTCCGCCTTCAGGACATCAAACCCAGCGGTAAGTGCGACTACGAGGAACACTTTCAATTAGCTCGCCACATCGCCACAGAATCGAGCGTTTTGCTCAAGAACAGCGGCATTTTGCCGTTTAAATCGCTTAGCGAGGTCGCCATCATCGGTGCGTTTGCATCGACCCCCCGATATCAAGGCACGGGCAGTTCCAGAGTCTATCCCCATCGCCTGGAATCCTTCCTCGACGCCCTGAAGGAAGAGAGCATCTCTTATTCATACGCCCCCGGATATAAGACCAGCACCGATGTCGCGGATGAGACCCTCGAGAAAGAGGCTCTCTCGATGGCCGCGACGAAGGAGACGATCATCTTTTTTGCCGGTCTACCTGATGTCTACGAAAGCGAAGGGTTCGATCGGGCATCGATGAAGATGCCACAATCTCATTTGTCGCTGATCGACAAGCTGATCGGGCTAGGCAAGAAAATAGTGATCATCCTCCAGTGTGGAGCGCCTTGCGAACTGCCTTTTGAAAAGCGTGTCGACGCGATCCTCTTGACCTACTTGGCAGGCGAAGCGTCGGGGCGTGCCACCCTCGATATCATCCTCGGACGCGCCAACCCTTCCGGAAAGCTGTCGGAGACGTGGCCTCTCGCCTACGCCGACACTCCCAGCGCCGAGTTCTTTCCGGGAGATGGTACGAACGTCCTCTACAAAGAAGGCATCTATGTCGGCTATCGCTACTTCGATACCGTGGGATGCCCAGTTCTCCATCCCTTTGGATATGGTCTCTCCTTCACCGAGTTTGCTTATGCGAACCTCGAGGTGAGACATGAGTTTATCGATGGGCACATTCGATATGCGATTTCGTGCGATGTAACCAATATCGGCGCGGTCGATGGCAAAGAGATAGTCCAACTATATGTCCAGAGCAGAGCGCGTGGAGCGCATAAGCCCATCCACGAGCTCAGAGGGTTTAAGAAGATCGCTCTCAAAGCCGGCCAAAGCGCGCGCGCGACATTCCATCTCAGCAGTGATGATTTGATGATCTTTGACTTGGCCTCACATCAGCGCCTCCTCGAAAAAGGCGATTATGCGATCGAGATCGGCGCTTCAGCGCGCGATATCAGGTTGAGCAAAGCGATCAACGTCGCATCGACGGATATCAGCCCTGCATGCGACGAGCTCCTGCCAACGTATTATCACCTTCCCTTCCCGCTTCGCATCAGCGACGAGGAATTCGCGGTGGCCTTGCAGGATGAGCTTCCGGTTCCAAGCGATCGCGGCAAGCGGCCGTACACGAAGAACTCCACTCTGCGAGATCTTAAGAAGACGCTGCTCGGCAAGATCTTGATCAAAATCGTCAAGGCGATCGCCAAGCGGATGAAGGGCGAAGATAACGACACGAATCGCAAGATGTTCGTCGAGAGCGCGATGACGATGCCTCTCAGAGGTTACACGATGTCGGGACTGCTCAGCAACGCGATGGTCGATGGCCTCGTCCACTTCGCTAACCGCCACCTCCTACGCGGATTGTGGTGTATGATATTTAAGAGGAGATAAGATGCCAGAGGAGATCAAATACCTGATCATCGCCGCTTTGATAATCATCGCCGTCTTGATCGTTCTGTCGGCGATAGTGGGCTTAATCATGCGCGCCGCGTTCAAGAAGCGCGGCGATGGTTCCCCGGCTTTCCGCTACCTCCAAGCCGAAGATTTTCCTCTCTTGGTTGCCGATCCGATCCAGTTTTTGAGCAACAAGAAACAAATACTCCGCGGCTATCTATACCACCACGCGAGTTTCACGTCTTTTAAAGAGCTAATCGTATTCTGCCACGGCATCGGCGCGGGTCATACAATGTACACGACGGAGATCAATCGCCTCGCCAAGGAAGGTTTCCTGGTCATGGGGTTTGATTATACTGGTTGCGCTTTGAGCTCGGGCAGCGAGATGAAGAGCCTCATCCAAGCCATCGTCGATCTTGATTTTGCCTTTCGATATATCGATTCGCGACCAGATCTAAAGATCCTCAAGCGATATGTCGTCGGTCACTCCTGGGGCGGCTTTGTCGCCTTGAGTTCCCTCTTATTCAAGAAGCATCACGTCGATAAGGTCGTCAATATCTCGGGTTTCATCAGCCAGCCTTCGGTGATCGTGTCCAATCGCCGCTACTTGTGCCCGCTCTATCCGTTCTTCTTCATGTATGGCTGGTGGCGGTATGGTCGCTATGCGACCTATAACAGCCTGAGGGCTTTGAGGAAGTCCGAAGTCCCCATCCTCTCCGTCCAAGGCAAAGCCGATCGCGTGATCAAGCCTATCTACTCCAACGATCAATATGCGAAGATCGCCAAGCGCAAAAGCAACATCGCGATCTACGATGTCGACGACAAAGGGCATCTGCCCTACCTCACCAAGCGGGCTGAGGAATACCTGCTCAAAGTCAATGTCGACAAGGCCATCGCCAAGCGCGGAAGCCCCGTCGTCCAGTACGACATAGATTACAAGCTCATAACCGAAGAGGACGAAGTCGTCATGAAGGCGATCGTCGCTTTCCTCAAGAAATAACGTTGAAGAATATTTCTGATAATGTATACTTAAAAAAGCACGGTGATGGCGGAATTGGCAGACGCGTTAGATTCAGGGTCTAATGGGTAACACCATGTGGGTTCAAGTCCCATTCACCGTACCATCTTAAAAAGAAAACCCCGCGTTGGGGTTTTTGTTTATCTAGCGATGGAACTACTGGTGGCGGCGATCGTAATTCTTGGCGACCTGCGACCAGTCGACCACCTCGAAGAGATCCTTGATATAATCGCCTCTCAGATTCTTGTGCTTCAGGTAATAGGCATGTTCCCAGACGTCGATGGCGAAGATCGGCTCCCAGACGCCTTCGGTTTCCAGGATGGGATTATCTTGATTGGGGCTGGTCATGATGCGGAGGTCGCCCTCTTTGTTGACGGCGAGCCAAGCCCATCCGAATCCGAACTGGCCGAGTGCGGCTTTGGTAATCAGGTTCTTGAATTCGCCGAAGGAAGTGAAGGTGGCATCGATCTTGGCCGCGAGCAGGCCGGTTGGCTCCCTCTCGCCTTTGGCGGCGAGATGGGCAAAGTATAAGTTGTGGTTGTAGTGGCCTCCGCCGTTGTTGCGGATGGCGGTCTTGACTTCGGCGGGCAGATTCTTCCACCCGGCCAGCAGGTCGTTGATCGTTTTGCCATCGAGCTTCGCTTTTTCGACCGCGTCATTTAGATTTTTGGTATAGGCAGCATGATGTTTGAGATAGTGTGTCTCCATCGTCGATGTATCGATGAAAGGTTCCAAAGCGTCGAATGCGTATGGTAATTCGATTTGTTTAAACATATATTTTCCTCCTCTGTCGATGATGCTTGCGCTCATCGTGGTCCATCTGTTTAGCGAAGCGACTTCGCACCCTTATTCTTATATGTCGCAAGGGCGATGTCAAAGGACATGCTTTTCCGATGGAGCATCCTCTGATGCGGTCTAGATGTTGTAGATGGACCCAACATAAGTTAAAATGTCTTTCGCGCGACTTAACGCGTATTATAAATAATGTTTATATGCGCTCGTAGCTCAGCCTGGACAGAGCACAACCCTCCGAAGGTTGGGGTCGGACGTTCGAATCGTCTCGAGCGCGCCATCGACAAAAAATGATGCCCATATCTAATGGCGTCTTTTTTCTTATACGCGGAATGGTCCGAATCGCCGATTGAATTGGCGCCATAGACAAACCTTAATTGACAAATATGGTAATTTTGTCATATATTATCGAAAAAGAGACAAGATACATGACAAAAACGGTATATTTGTCATGTATCATTTAAACAGAACCTTTGTATCGGTGGAAAAGCGATACTTGGCGAGCATAATGACAATGTACGTGTACCATGATTGTACGCGTGAGGAAAGTGTATGAGCATCAGTGAAGCAAAACGCGAAAAGAACTGTGGCGCTGTCGTCTATAAGCATTTAAGAGGCAAGCTCGTCTTCTTAATTGAGAAGATGAACTTCGGTCATTATTCGCTGTGCAAGGGTCATGTCGAAGATGGCGAGAGCGAAATCATGACTGCCTATCGCGAGATCAAAGAAGAGACGAACCTCGATGCCGTCATCGATACCCGCTTTCGCGAAACGATATCCTATCGATCACATCGCGATCGAGACGACATCATCAAGGACGTAATCTTTTTTGTGGCCACGCCTGTCTGCGGGCATGTAAAAAGGCAGAAGCGAGAAGTGGATGATCTCTTATGGCTCGACTATGAAGCGGCGCTCAGCACGTTGACGCATGAAAGCGACAAAGGCGTCCTGATAAAAGCGAATGAGTATTTGCTTGCCCTTCCTACTAAGAAGCACCATCGGGAAGACGCGGTGCGACTTGCGCTTCCATCTCGAGAATACTTGCCATCCTATCTTCGGGCGATCAAGGAGTACGAGAAGCAGAAGGTAGATACTTATGACTTCGTCGATCCCAGGCGATGCGACATCATAAAAAGAGCAGACGATTTCCGCAATGGCCGCAACCTACCCGAAGGTTGGGTCAGCGCTACATCTCTCTGGCTGGTCATCGGCCATGAGTACATTGGCGAAGTATCGATCAGGCACGCTCTCACGGACCTGCTGCTGCGCTTCGGCGGCCATATCGGCTACGCAGTACGTTATTCGCTGTGGGGCAAGGGCTACGGCACGAAGATGCTGGCCATGGCTCTCGAATATGCCAAAGAGGTAATCGGTCTGCAGAGTGTCCTCATAACGTGCAACGATGATAATGGAGGATCGATCAGAGTCATCGAGCGCAATGGTGGCATCCTCCAAGACAAGATAACCAATCGCGTCGATGGCGAGGAAAGAACCACCAGGCGTTACTGGATAGATATCAAGTAATTACGATTAGACAATATCAACGCTTCTTTTTGTTGAGCTCGTTAGTGAGGTAGTTGATGACCGATTTTCTGGTGACGATGCCGATGAAGTTCTCGAGGTCATCGACCACCGGAACAAAGTTCTGGTTGATGATGATCTCCACTAAGTCATCCATATCCTTGTCGCCGGAGATCGGCGCGATCTTTTTCGAAGGGAGGATATTGGCGATCGGACGGCGTTCGCAGTCATCGAGATCGAGGCGGTTGCGCTTGATCTCCCAGAGAAGATCGCCTTCGGATAAGGAGCCGACATATTTGCCGTTGCGGGATATGATGGGGATGGTGCTGTAGTGGTGGTACTCCATTTTTTCTAGCGCCTGCCTGATCGTAAAGTCGTCAAAGACGAACTCGACATCCGCTTTCGGCAGCAGATAGAATAATATGTTCATGTATGCACCTCAAGTCCTCATTATAGTAATAAATGATGAGGTAAGCAAATTACCGCCTTCGTAAATTATAAAATAATTTGTCTTTTGTCTAAGCCCTTGTTTATAATGATACTACGCCTGCGTGGTGAAATTGGTAAACGCAATGGACTCAAAATCCATCGGATGTATAATCCATGCCGGTTCGATTCCGGCCGCAGGCACCAAAAAAATAAGTGCCATTTAATCGGCACTTTTTCTTAAAATTGATACAAGTGATACAGGTTTGCCTACTTTCTGCCATCTCGATCCTCAGAGAAATACTTCGCCATATACTCATCGATTTTGCCGCCAACAATTTCCTTGGCCGTATCATAGCTGTGAATGTAGTACTTTTCGGTTATTGCTTTAGTAGAGTGGCCAAGGAGCGTCGATATGTCTTCAGACGAAACATTCATGCGATTGTTCAAGAACGTCGCGAAGCTGTGTCTGAGCTCGTGATTATCGATTTGCGGCAATCCGGCCAACTGACACGCGAGATCCTTTTCACGCTTGACTGTCGAAGATCCAAGCGGCTGATCCTGGAATCTCTTCTTGATACCACGTGACTTGAACACCAAGTCGCCAGTTTTAGATAGTGTAGTCGTTGATCGCATCTTCTTAAGCATCAAGATGATAAACGCCGGGATTATGAGTGTTCGACGCGACTTAGCAGACTTTGGAGATGAAAAAAGCGTTTTACCCTTACCAACCTTCGATGATGCGCGTCGGAAAATGGTTAGCTTACCTTTATCAAGATCGACGGCGTCATCCCAGGTCAAAGCGCGTATTTCGGATATCCTCATCCCCATAAAAAACATGATGTGCAAAACGACATAGACATCAAAACTCGGAACATGCTTTACCATCTCGAAGAAATTATCGAAGGTATAAACGACTGTTGCCCTGGGAACATCGATCTGATCGGGAAGCCGAGGAAGGCAATCACAATACTTGAGTATGTCGTAATCTAGCTTGCCGGCATAAACGCAAATGTTCCTCAATGATGACACTATTCTATTCTTTGAATTTCTCAAAAGAGAAAGATCCTTGATGCGTTTCCAAAACTGAAAGAAATCATCATAAACAAGCTCGCTGAGCCTAACGTTTTTGAAGACGCCAAGGATATACTTATTAATAGTCAATTTGCAGCCATAGACCGTCGTATCCTTCCACTGGATGAGATCCTCGTCGATATATTTCTTGACCAAGGAATTGAAGTGCATCGAATTTTTCCGCTTCGAGGTAGCTTCCGCCATCGACTCGCGAATGTATTGATCATAGCTATTAGCCTCGACTTCGGATGCAAAACCGCGCACCAGGTATTGATGGCCAAAAACGCTACCGTGAATATAGTAGGTTGTTCCAGATTTGAGTTTTTGCTTATAAACAGGCATGATCTATTTCTTCTTGCTCTTGCGAATGACTTCGCCTTCCGACGTGACTCTTCTACCCTTGGCATCCAGATAGAAGCGATCCACAGGAATATCGGCCGGAGCCTCAACTGACCATTCATACTTGAATTTCGTATCGTTAATTATGCTCTGGCGATCAATTGGGGGAAGATTTGCTTGCCCTCTGGAGTAATTTATCATCGCAATCTCACGGTTGGTAATTCTCATCCCCCCGTGATACTTGACCCAAGCCTCGTAAACCGGCTGATCATGTTGATTCAAGAGCTCTGTCTTTCGAAGGCACTTACCATAAGCGTTGTCCACATGACGACATAGCTTAGCAATGCTCAATTCGATATTGGCTTGATTGGCAATTTTTATCTTAGCAGCGTTCTGAAGGAGCTCAGCCCACCTGTCCCAAATAGGAGCCTTATATCTGTCAGCGCGATCATAATCATTTTTTGCCTTGAACTCCAGAATGCCCCCGACAAGACCACAAACAACCTGAGAAACAATTGTTGGATTGTCGTCTTGAACGCAAAGAGCCGCGTACACAGCTCGCATGGCCTCATAAGCATTTTTCCGAAAGAATCTAGCCTCGTAACGAATCCATGAATCCACATAGACTACACGATCTTCATGCCTGCGTTCAGCCGATTTATCGTAGATGCACAACTGCTTTGACTGAGTTCCGCCAAACGTAGCAGACCAACCACCATTTTGGTAGTCGGTCCACTGAGGATCGATTACCTCACCACCGGACTTAATGACCTTGAGACGCCTAGTGTTTGTCGTGTAATCATGCCTGTTGACCTTATTCTTTATTTGCCCAGCAGTTATTCGTCCACTGTAATCATCAATATCGACATCGAAACGACCCTGAGGATCATCATCGATTTTATCGATGCTATTATCGAGCAATGCACCAAGCAATTCTTTCCACGAATAACCTTCACGCCTTTCGTAATCACGACAGGCCTCACCTTTCATCTGAAGGACAGAAGTCTCCAAACCATCAGAACGATTCTGAGTTCCGCCGGTCATGATCAAAATATTTGCATCGTACCAATACCCTTTCGTGTATCCGCGACGATAGACGTCGTCGTAATCAAAAACCTTTGGATCAACACACAAAATGTACAATATGCGGGCCCACGCGGGTGTCAGCGCGTTGAATGGAAACGGAAACTGAACTATGACGTAGTCAATCAGTGAATTGTACTTGAGATTTAAGTCTGCACCACACCCCGTATTACTAAATGGGGTGTGGTGCAGCTCTGCCGCACTTACTTTTAAATCCTTAAAATCGCTCATAGGAACATCCTCATTGATTTCGACGTGAAGTCATAATTCTGGGTAACAGCCAGAAAAACATGGCCATTTTCAGCTCCGTGGAGCGACGTTTCGACCAGTGGTCGATGTCTAGGTACCCCCCGTTTTAGGGTTTTGAAGCAACAGGCGATCATGTCATTTGACCTCGATTTCGATTTCGTCAGGACTAATACGAAGCGGAGCTAGGAGATCTGCTTGATTCCTTTGGCCATCGCTAGAATGGATATCGCTAGGAAAGCCCATCTTATTCAAATCGCGAACCAAATAGCTATGCAAGCGATCATACTCATCGATCGACGGATAAACCGAACTAAAGCGAAGCTGCTCATAGTAACCCTTTGGATTGTGGGCAAGCTTGGCTTTGAACCAAGCATGGTAGCTATCAGTCGCATAGCGATTCGAAAAAATCTTCTTGGGCATAATATAGTAAATCTCGATTCTACTCATCCTGGGGGCCGCTTCCTGAGCCACGGACTCGTCATCTTTACTTGGAGACCTCGCGACTTCCGAAGATCCTGAGGAAATATCGAAGTTAACGCGTTTAAAGTCGTACATATTGTGCCGGCGGAGAAGAAACATGAAGATGGGAGTGATGAGCCCATCGATGAGATGGGGCAGAAGCGCCTGATCCTCACGAGACTTGCGAAACCTGGCCATGAATTTATCCCGGATGAAGCAAAGCCACTCCAGGAAGAGGCGAACGTAGAAGAATCCGCGAATAGTTGAGCGCATCTCCGTGTCGATTTTACTAAGCGTAATACGATGCTCAGCTAAAGCAGAGAGATTGACGTTCAGCGCGTCCATGCGCTGATAATCGAAAAAGGCCTTGCCGAATGGATAATGATCGATTGTGCACATGTGCCGAATCAGCTCGAACCACCGATTGAAGTCGTCGTTCAACTGGTTGACGCTCCCGGAACTCTTCTTAAGACCTTCATAATCGCGCTGATTGCCGCGCTCCTTATTGATCTCCTGAAGGAGCAAGACACCACCCTCAAATGTATAGTTGTTGGGATTGTCGTTATCGAACTTCATCCCGAGGCGATGAGTGTCCATATCCATGGGGATCGTGAAGCTCGACAGGTCATATGCTTTGTCCTTGCGGTAGTCAAAAGTGAAGAAATTGTAATCATAGCTCGGGAAGAGCGAATCCTTCTTCATTCGATGGTCGAAGCGGATGCCGTAGTTAGCCGCGGCCAAAGCTCCATCCTGAGAGTAGAGGAAATACGCCTTGGCATAAGTCTCCATGGCATCGAAGAGGGAGATCAGCCCCAACTCGTCGTAGACCTCGATCGGATGAAGGTTGGCGTCGTAGTCGAAGAGGAAAGTCCGGCCACGCTCCCATCGGACTTTCAAATTTAAAATCCAACTCTCGATATGCGAGCGATTGTAAATACGGCGATGCAGCACCTTTAAAACCAGGTGCTTCTCGAAGTAAGCCCAGTTGAAATGCGGAAATAAATTCCGGTATTTTGTCAAGACGCTTAAAAGTTTCTCGCGGAACATGGCCTCACAGGACATGCCCATATCAGTTATGACTAAAGTTTTGCCCACGCCTGGGGGACCATTGACGATGGAAAGAATACCCAAACTCTCGATGATCTCGCGATTGGCCACTTCTTGTTTTTCAAGCCTTTTCAAAGCGATTTTGCAACGGATGCGATCGACAACCAAGTAAATAACTACTGCGTATATAGGAAGAGGGATGGAATTGAAAAAGGGGAACAGATTGACGACGCTTGTGAACAGCGTCTTGAACACAGTGAGAGGATCAAAGCTCACGATGAAGAGGAAATACCAAGCCAAGATATCGACGGCGACCGAGAAGCCGCCGATTGCAAAGACAACGAAAACAAAGATGAGCACAAGGTAAGCGCGATTGCGAAGATTAAAGCGGAAGAGCAATCGGAACCAGCGCTTAATGGGCCAGACGACTCTTTTATCGAAACCTTGGAAAATTCGCATGGGCTTTGTCTGATGCTGGCACTTCGCGCCATCACCTTCGCGAGGAAGGAAGTAGCGCCAAAGGCCAATAGCGGCCATAGGAACGACGAAGATGCCGATAAGCGATATAAACCTCAAAGCGATGATCAAGTAGGTCAAAAACGCGCTTCCTGAGTAGATGAAGAAATCCTCGTTGATGAAGATGTAGAACATCGAGTGGTAATTCTTGGCCACAACACGGACATCGCTCGCAAAAGGAAGGTGGTAATGTGCGAGGATCCAGTCCAAATCGAGGTAATCAAAAGGCTGTTTTGGAACGTCGAGACTAGAATTAAAGAAACGCGCAAAGACATAGACGAAATTAGAAACTAGTGACTTCAGTGAAATCCATAGGGTATAAAAATTTCCATGCGCTAGAAACACGCAGAGGCAAAAGGCGAAAAGAGCCACGGCCATCATAAGAGCATGGCGGTGGTATTTGACGATGAAATGGAGAAACCGACCCTTTTTCATCAGAACTTAACCTCGTAAAGGAAAGTGTTGGATCTAAGCATGTAAAAAGAAACATTGCCGTTAGCTAAAATGCTGACGAATACCTCTTCGCCGTTTTCATCGGCGTTGACGAACAGCGTGCCTTCAGAGTATTCGTAAGCATAATCGCCCTTGTACTCATTAGTCAGAACACTTACGTGCGTCTCATGAATCGAAAGATAGACCACATCATCACGGGCTTTAAAAGACCTGTCGACAAGCTCTTCGAGAACCACGCCGCGACCATCGCTAACAAGATTGTAGGAATTAAAAGCGTAATAGGCCAAAAAGATTATGGCGGAGAGACTAATAAAAACGAGCAAGCGTTTTAAATGTTTGTTCAGCTTTCTCTTCTTCGTTTGCATTTGTATCTCCTTTCTTGTGCGAGACGGTTTTATTCCGCAGCCCGCATCGCTGAAGCGAAATGGAGCGGACTGCTAATATATGGGGCTTTGCCCCCTATAACCCCTAGACGATTACGTCGCCTTTGGCGATGCAGTCTCACGACTGCGTAATCATCTTTGTTGATAAGGAGTAGGTTTCATATCGATCACCAGATCATCACGTAGATTATCCAGATGAGCAAGGCGGCGATAAACAGGACAGCAGCGCTAAGCCAATCATCGTTGCTGAGCCTGGTCCAATAGACTCTCTTTGCTTCTTGAAAGTACCAGACCACAAGAAAGATATACGCGATAGCCAATGAGACCGTTTCGATGATTTTTAACGCTAGTTCCATAATCCTTCCCATCCTAGATAATCCAGGCAGCCGTGATGATTGTCGCGATGATTCGTAATGTTAGTTCCATAATTTTTCCTTTCTAGATGATCCACAGGGTAATAGGCACAACCCATGACGCCTCATTGGGCCGACATCCCTTTAATTGCCACCAGGCTTGACATCGATCTGCAGAATGTCAGGAACCTCAAATTTGCCATGGTACTCAATAGCTAGCTTTTGAGCGCTCAGAAACAGAGAACTGTTCTGCGTTATGGCATTTGCAACTCTGGCCACGGCGAGCGAACGCCTGATTTCGCTATCGAGTTTCTCACCGATGAGCTCCTCGTCATTGAGGCGCTCAAGCTGTTCAAATAAGTGGTTGTTCAAATCGACTAATTTGTTTTTCATTTGCGTATTTCCTTTCTACGTAATTCACCGGCCTTGATCAGGATTTTGACGATCATCAGCCCGGTAGCTGTGATCTCTGGATCGGAACTCATCATCCTGCGCTTGTTGAGCACAGCCATCTCGCCAGGAGTGACGAGAGCTAGATTATCGAGGTTGACATTCAGATGATCGCCGTCTTTGAACATCAACCTCTTGCCGCTGGGTATCGGACCATTCGCGGCCTCCCACAACAGCCTGTGCTTCTGCTCCCATCTGCGCCACGGCCGCCCGGGAAGGCCTCTCTCGCGGACTTTAACCCAGAGGTAGCCGTCGGCCCCCATGACGACGGACCCAATCGGCAGCACGTTGTTTGGGGCATGTCCCTTTTTGAACTCCGTATCCGGTCCATAGTGTTTTCCCTTTTGAAAACAGTGGAGACCGGGATCATGTCCCGGCTTGTATCGATGAGCTTTCCCGTTTTCGACAAAACTGGCGAAACTGCTGTATCCGCTCAGGATACCGCGTCGATACTTATAGAAGCCAACCTGCCGATCGCGAAACGACGTTCCAAAATGAATATTGAGCATTTCCGTAAGCGCCATCGTCGTAATCCCTTTGGCATTAGCTCGAATGAAACGCTCCTGCTCTTCGGTGAACAGCCTCGATTTCTTGGTCATGTCTGTGTCTCCTCTCTTGCAATAAGCAATTTTTTTTGATAAAGTGTCCATGCTTTGATTGGAACCATAATCGGTTCTCGGCCCACGCCATCGACGTGGTTAATCAAAGCTTTTTCTTTTTCAAATGTTCGACGACCTTCTTCTCATCGGCCTTGCTCAATTTCCACTTGTTAGGATCTCGAAAATTCGTCTGAAGATCTGATCGCTCCCTCTTCTCAAGAAATGCCGGTCTTTTATCTTTGGGATTTGGATTATGACTCAGCGAGATATTTCTATGAGTTTTATCGCGTTTTTCCGCATGTGTCAGAGTCAGATACTTGAAGTGCTCATTTCTCTTTGCGGTGATCAAACCAAAATGCTTTCGCGCGTTGTTGTGACGAAAATGAAAATCAAAAAATCCCCTCTTTTTCTCACTCATCATCGTCTCCTCTTCGTGTTAGAAATAATGGCCTTTTGCTTGCGGAAAGACATGAGAGTTCTGATTGTCAAATATACCAAGAAGCCACCAGCAACAACGATGGCGGCGATAGCCATCCACATGCCCACTTCTTTAAACATGGCGATAATATCCTGGAGCCAGCTAGGCAGCGTGCTCTCGTCAAAGACCGTGAACGTGCTCGGGACCGTAACGACGACGAGACTGGTATCGGTCGGTACATCCCAGGCATTGAGATCGAAGACCATATCATCATTGACATACTTGATTCTCAAGATCATAGCTTGTTTAACTTCGTGAGCGATCGTCGTCGTATTCCACCATGACCAAAAGCCGATGGAAAAGTAATCGCTCACCACGCTCGTCCGATCGGAAGCGTGGACGTTGAACCCCCACTGATAATCGGTGCCATCATCCTTGACGGCGGCGCGCTCGACGAAGCCCTTGAAGTCATCGTCGGTCAGCTCATCGGACTTCGAGACATCGATGAGCGTCTCGTATTTGTAATCGGCGTAGGTCACCCAACCGAAGAACGAGCTCTCGACGCGAGTCACGCTCACGAGCTCGTTTTCAACTGTCTTGCGGAACGACGTCCCAGGTTCGGTGACGACAAATTCATAACCGTCGCGCTTGCCGTAAAGCCCGGTGTAGGCGATGTCGTTACCGACGAACCATCCGGCGCCATTCCGGCCGACCTTAGCGGTGTAACCGAAAACCGAGTAGACAAACTCGATTTCCATAATGCGGTCAATTTCCTTATCGGTGTCAAAAAAGCAGTAGCTGTTCTCATAGTAGTTGCTGTAGTAAATTCGATTCGTGACCGCGGGAATGGGCGAGCTGATGCCGAGCAGGATGTCCGCATTGCCGAATGGATCTATCGCTATCCCATATCCGATAATGTTTTGCGCGACCAATTTCTCGGTAATAGTGATGTATTCGGTGCCGAAATACTCGTAGACCAAGTCATCGCTATCATCGTATTCGAAACTTACTTCATGCGCGATATCGTAGCGTTTGGAATAGGGAGTGACGGCTAGGCGAGGAACGACGATGATCGGCGGCGTCTCAAACGTGCCACCGGTCCCGATGCTCTCGATGCGGATGCGGAACTGCTCGTCTTCAGCGATGTCGAACACGCCGTTGACCCGATACTTCAGATAGCGATTAATAAAGCCGTAATGATTGACATATTCGAGATCTGTGATCTTGAAGTCCTCGACGATGAAATTATCGGCATCCAGATCTGTGGACGTCGAATACTTGACGGTGAAGGGATAATCGTCCGCCATCGTCTCTGGCCACGAGCTGAAATACATGTAAAGGTAGACGTCATCCTGGTAGGGCTTGGCGGCGTAAAACTTGAAGCTCGAATATCTGCGCTCGACGCCATCGAAGTCCGGATCGGCGGGATTGAAGACATCCTCGCCATAGAGACACATCATATCATAGAAGACGTTCGACGTCTCCATGGTCGCTCCAGTCTCAATCGTCTGCTGATTGGATGAAAACGGAAGCGAGGCGGCGATGAAGCCGATGGCCATAAGCATTGATCTGATCATAATTGATCCCCCAGGGAACCAGACTCCGTATAGACATAAGCATGAGCGATATCTGGAATCGCCCCGGTCTCACTGGCGACGTTGATGAGCCAGATGCCGCAGTCATCAATCTCGATTTCAGCCGAGACGATGAAACCGTTGAGGCACTCCGTCCAAGCGTAGACGTGATTGCCCTCAGAAAGATCTCGCCAGTAATTGATGCCGAGGTTGCTAGAGTATCCGCGCATGGTCTCGCTAAAATCGACAAAGACAAGATCTTCGCTCTGATTCGCCCTGGTGAACATCGACATGGAATCGTCGCTTTGGAAAGTGAGCGTCTGATCCATTCCAACGTCTTCATCATCAAAACGGACATTAAGAACAATCGGTAAATCTTCCTGAAGCTTAATCGTACCGATGATCAAAGCATTGTCATCGACGGATCCCTCACCAGTCTGATGAGGCATAAGGGCAAAAACCCCGAGCACCGCAGCGGCCAAGACAAAAGCAGATAGCATGCAGATGAGAACCTTCTTCGACGCGCTAAAGTGTTTCTCCATAATGTCCCCTAATCCACCAGGACATACTCGTAGATTGGCGCAAATGCGAATACGACATCCTGGTCGACGGTCTGACTGGTTGCGATGGTGTATTGACCGTATTCGCCGGCAGCGATGACTAAGTCGTTAGTGCGAGTGCTCATGCCAACGTCCAAATATATGAACATCTCAATGACACCTTCGCCGGAATACTGTGACAAAGTTAGATCGGCATCAAACGAATAGACGGAATTAATGAGGACATTCGCGCCGCTGGCCGAATTAATCGAAACGTCCTCGAAAGCAAAGGACCCAGCATAAAGACAGTAACCCTTGTTCGTATCGCCTAACATTGGAATGACGACTTCATATCGTTCGGCCTCGATACGCTCGTAGAGAGGTGCAGATGGCTCTTCGATGGCCATGCCAGTGTGAACAATAGTGATCGAGCTGACGTAGAAGCGACTCGAGCTGGAATTCTTTGACGTGATATCGATCGTGGCGGTCTCGACAGCAGAATGATCGAATACATATTCTGCGCTTGAAGATGTCAAGGCGCGCTCGAAGCCATTGACGATCATGATCGGCATATCGCTCCCATAGGAAACGGCCTCGATGGCCACCGAGAGGATCCGCTCATGCTCGGGAAGCGTGAAAATCAAATGACCTCTAAGCGATGCAGTTCCAAACTTGATCGAGTCGGGAGCAAAGCGATATAGGGACTCGGTCGCAGTTATCGACATCAGTTGGCCATCCACCGAGGCAAGAGCTTTGATGCCGTCGCCGTCGAGCGGCACGGTGTTAGTAGCTGCAACAGAGAAAGTGATTTTATACGACAGCTCTTCAACCGAGCTAGTGGTAGAATCACCGCTCGACGACGTATCGGAATCGGCTGGATCGAAAAAAGAAAAGTCTGTGTACCAATTGGTCAAAAACCCGGCCACGCCGAGCCCAAGAAACAGTACGAAGACAACGAGAAGAAAATTTGTAAAACCTCTTTTTTTCATTGAGGCTCCTTTCTCCTGGGAGCCAACCGTCAAACGCCCCCAGGATTTGTTTTGCGTCTAGAACCTAGAATACGTAACTTGTTATATCCAGTGAGACGCCGGAGACAGCTATATATAATACAAATCGTTGATTAGCGCTGACACCATCCAAAGATATAGTCATCTCACCTTCAGATGCCTGAGACATATCAGCACCGAGAACCAAAGGAATCGTAGCTGTATCATTTTCAAGATCGTAGTCAATAGCCCCTCTGAACCAAGTCACAGCTGTAGTTTCGACAATGAAATCACTAGAAATCCACGAAGGATAAGTCAGAAGTCTCGAAGTCGACACTACTGCCGAAGCTGAAGCGGGACTGACGACGACGTCGACAAAAAATTGTGTATCAGGATGTTCATCGTAGTTTTCGACACAGTAATCAGTTCCATTAAAATACAGAAATGAATCGCCATTCGCAACAGTCGAAACAATTGGAACAATGGTCAAAGATTCAACGGCGACATAATAAGTGACAGCGCAAGTCGCGGTATAACCACCATCGACAGTCGTAGCGGTGATTGTCACGCTTATGTCATAAACGGTTTCGCAACGAATTGTGGCCGTGGCACCGGTCGAAGTATTGAGCGAGCTGACGATCGAGATCTTCGATGAGTCGGACGTCGACCAAGTGACGCGTTTGTCCGAGGCGTTGGCCGGGGCGACGGTGGCGGTCAAGACGACTGTGTCGCCAATCGCCCTGAACTGATGACCGGCCTTGTTCAGCGCGAGACCGGCCGGCAGCTCATCGGGATCCGTTGGCTCTTCACTGGTAGAATCATCGGAAACGGAATCTGATGTCGTGGGATCTTCCACAGCCGGAAGCAACCACGTGTTGAGGGAGACGATCAAACCAGCAGCTAATCCGACGATCAGAAAGATGACGACGGCTATAGTCAAGTTTTGTTTAATTGTAGCTTTCATTAAAAGCTCCTTTCATGATGCCGGATCAGCCGGCTAGAGAACGGTGAGATTAGACGAGAGGAACGCCGCCGCCGAGCGGACCCAAATCGACATAGCCGCCTATGGCATTAACCGCAAGGAAAGTACCAGCAGCAATGGCGACGATGGCCAAAAAGAACAACGCGATAGTCAACCATCCAGGCAATTTCACTTTTTTCATTGAAGCTCCTTTCTCGTGTCTCCGAGGGGGCCATCTAGGCGAGACACGATTCCTAGATAGTCCCTTCCGAGAGGGAAGGCGGTCGAGACGCCGTTCCCTGATGATGTATGCCTTACTTGGTCTCGCCAAGGTCGACATCGAGTTCGATCTCCGAATGCGGAGTGTCGACCCAAATGAGGTCTTTAAATCCCGCACCGGCGAGGATCATATCGGCGATGTAGTCCGTCTCAGCGAACTTGAAATAATATTTGAGATAGACGTTTTTAGACGCCCAAACTTGGACGTAGTAATAATCCGAGCCATCTGGTCTCTTCCCTTTGCAGAAGCGCCCGAAGCCCGCGATCCGAACGAGTGGACCAGCCTCGACAGCCTTGCGATCGACGATGATCCGGTTATACTCGATCTGACCAAACTTCTTGGGATCGATAGTAACCGTCAACTTGACGTCGATGACGATCTGGGCCTTATAAAACTGATCGATGACTTCGCCGGTCTTCGCTTTGCGCGGTTCCCGGATGAGGCGGATCTCCATCGGGCGCATCCCCTTGATCTGCGAGACATCCATCTCGTTCATCTTCACGAACTCCGGAGCAGCAACGAGATCTTCCTTTGCGACGACAACACTTTTTTCATTAGCCATATTTGGCTCCATTTCTGTCACTTAAGCAGTGACCGCTCAATGTATGTAACGCGCTCTCGACTGCGCTAATTACCAAATGAAGGCCGCGCGTACATCGTCACGTAATCACCATTGAAAACGTGGTATTCAACGAGTTTTATCTTCGCGCCTAGATAACTCTGCACGACATTCGCATAAGCCATGTCGCCAGCCATCTTCAAGGCTTCCTTTTGAGTTCTGCCCATTCCGAAGATGCTCTCGAACGAAACATCATATGCCGCTGAGCCATCGAGCTCTGTCACTCTGTAGAAGAACGAAAATTCGTATGTCGTAATCTTCTTTTGGCAATAGTGTCTCATGATAGCGAACCTGCGGCGCTGATCGAATGTCTGGCTCATGCTCTCACCCTCGCATGGAATCGACGGCAATTCTCCGAGTGAGTGACGATCTCCAAATTGCCGATCGCATTATCCTTCTTGAAGCCGTTCACGTGATCGATGGACAAACCGTTATCGACCAAGCTCACGACATCCGAACCGAAAACGACTCCATTGCGATCGCCGAATATCTCGACGACCTTGATGTGGACGAAATGCCACTTTTGAGCACCTTCGCGGAAAACCCGGAAGCGATAATAGCCAGAGGTATTCCGACAGCAGGCAAGAAGTTTACCCCTCTTCAAAGACCACACGCGACCAAAATTAGAGATCAAATAGCCATCCTCCAGGACAGCCCAGATCTCACCTCTGGTTCTCAACCTAGGCGGATTGTCGACAATTCGGCATCTCATATCGCACCCCCGAGAGACTCGAACAGATTCAGCTGAACGACCTTGACTAATTTCGGCCCAGCGTGATCGACGATGAACTGCGCTATCGCATACGCCGCATTCTCATCGACGATGACCCAATCGCTCGCGACATCATCTTTCTTATCGTGCACGAGCTGAATGACGAGATGCCCACGCAAGATCTTCGCGACGAGCGCATCCCAAGAAGCTCGATAGTCAAAGAGCCGAAACCGAAAATCGCCCTTCCGAGATTTCAACAGCACTGTCTGGCCATCGTGAGCGGACATGATCAAACACCGCGCACCGGGAAAATGGATGCTGAGGAACGCCTGAATGTCTTTTAGTGTTTCGATCATACCGCCTAATTCCTTTCTGTCTTGGCTTTCGGATAACCTTTGCTGCGATAATACGAGGCAACATCCTCAGCTTTTTCGCGCGAAGGATAATAGCCCATGGACTTAGAGCGATTGAGCTGCACGAACCAACGCCGGAGCGCAAAGTTTTTAGCCATTGATCGGCACCTTGTGCATATATGGATGCTTGTAGAGAAAGCGCGGCCCAACAAAATCAATAATGTAGGGGATATCCTCATGACCTCGATTCATGAGTTGCCACGCGTATTCCGCCCAGGCTTTATATGCGGCGATGCAATTGGGAAAAATCCAAGCTTTGCCGGAATCGACGACCTCGACGAACTCACCACTATGCGCATCGATGCTCAAAAAGCTCTCTGTCCCCGTAGTAACATTCTTCAATTGAACAGCACGCTCAAACATTATCGAGCCCTCGCACTGTGCATAATAACTTCATATGAAATATGTTTCCTAGTATCGGTTACCATTATTTTCCGCTCGAGAATGTAATCAATTTCTAAGTCGCTTAAGGATGTGATTTCACCATCTCGATCGTGATGACAAATGAAAATATTTCCGACAAGCATTTCTGAGCAATCATCAGTGATGCAAGCGGCAGTGTTCTCTTTTAATAGACCTGAGTCATCAAGATAAATATCAAAGGTTTTATTGCCTATAAACCTAGTTACAACAGCAAGAATATCGCACTTTAGAAGACAGGAGATATCATCAAGACCGTGATATTCAAGATCATGAGCTTTAATCGTTTTTGCATTAACATCGACAAGGATGCCACGTATTATCCTGGTCTTCATTATTCGCCATCCTTAATTTCGAGCTCATTGCCACGTTCTTTATCCAGAGGAGAATTATCGAGAAGAGTATTACGAGGAAATAAAGTCCAAACGGGTTCAGCAATATATCTTTGACAAATTTGAGTTTTAGCGGAATTCGACAAAAAAAGACCAGCATTTCCAGCAAGGTCCAAGATATCATCCCAGGTTAATACAAATGATTTGCCCTTATACTCAATAATCGGAAAGCCATCAAAAGACAAAAACAGCTTTGTGTCCTTGTCTTTCAGTGACTCAGACTTGTCGAACAACAGGGCTTTGAATACCGGAAGGCGGAAAGGATACCCTCCGCATGGTCTTTCGCTCTTCTGCTTCTTCCAATTGATTATTTTCCCTAACATGCTCATGCCTCCATCCAATAAATCAATATATACTACCAAGCAATTCTCGTCAATATATTTCTTGACCAAGGAATTGAAGTGCATCGAATTTTTCCGCTTCGAGGTAGCTTCCGCCATCGACTCGCGAATGTATTGATCATAGCTATTAGCCTCGACTTCGGATGCAAAACCGCGCACCAGGTATTGATGGCCAAAAACGCTACCGTGAATATAGTAGGTTGTTCCAGATTTGAGTTTTTGCTTATAAACAGGCATGATCTATTTCTTCTTGCTCTTGCGAATGACTTCGCCTTCCGACGTGACTCTTCTACCCTTGGCATCCAGATAGAAGCGATCCACAGGAATATCGGCCGGAGCCTCAACTGACCATTCATACTTGAATTTCGTATCGTTAATTATGCTCTGGCGATCAATTGGGGGAAGATTTGCTTGCCCTCTGGAGTAATTTATCATCGCAATCTCACGGTTGGTAATTCTCATCCCCCCGTGATACTTGACCCAAGCCTCGTAAACCGGCTGATCATGTTGATTCAAGAGCTCTGTCTTTCGAAGGCACTTACCATAAGCGTTGTCCACATGACGACATAGCTTAGCAATGCTCAATTCGATATTGGCTTGATTGGCAATTTTTATCTTAGCAGCGTTCTGAAGGAGCTCAGCCCACCTGTCCCAAATAGGAGCCTTATATCTGTCAGCGCGATCATAATCATTTTTTGCCTTGAACTCCAGAATGCCCCCGACAAGACCACAAACAACCTGAGAAACAATTGTTGGATTGTCGTCTTGAACGCAAAGAGCCGCGTACACAGCTCGCATGGCCTCATAAGCATTTTTCCGAAAGAATCTAGCCTCGTAACGAATCCATGAATCCACATAGACTACACGATCTTCATGCCTGCGTTCAGCCGATTTATCGTAGATGCACAACTGCTTTGACTGAGTTCCGCCAAACGTAGCAGACCAACCACCATTTTGGTAGTCGGTCCACTGAGGATCGATTACCTCACCACCGGACTTAATGACCTTGAGACGCCTAGTGTTTGTCGTGTAATCATGCCTGTTGACCTTATTCTTTATTTGCCCAGCAGTTATTCGTCCACTGTAATCATCAATATCGACATCGAAACGACCCTGAGGATCATCATCGATTTTATCGATGCTATTATCGAGCAATGCACCAAGCAATTCTTTCCACGAATAACCTTCACGCCTTTCGTAATCACGACAGGCCTCACCTTTCATCTGAAGGACAGAAGTCTCCAAACCATCAGAACGATTCTGAGTTCCGCCGGTCATGATCAAAATATTTGCATCGTACCAATACCCTTTCGTGTATCCGCGACGATAGACGTCGTCGTAATCAAAAACCTTTGGATCAACACACAAAATGTACAATATGCGGGCCCACGCGGGTGTCAGCGCGTTGAATGGAAACGGAAACTGAACTATGACGTAGTCAATCAGTGAATTGTACTTGAGATTTAAGTCTGCACCACACCCCGTATTACTAAATGGGGTGTGGTGCAGCTCTGCCGCACTTACTTTTAAATCCTTAAAATCGCTCATAGGAACATCCTCATTGATTTCGACGTGAAGTCATAATTCTGGGTAACAGCCAGAAAAACATGGCCATTTTCAGCTCCGTGGAGCGACGTTTCGACCAGTGGTCGATGTCTAGGTACCCCCCGTTTTAGGGTTTTGAAGCAACAGGCGATCATGTCATTTGACCTCGATTTCGATTTCGTCAGGACTAATACGAAGCGGAGCTAGGAGATCTGCTTGATTCCTTTGGCCATCGCTAGAATGGATATCGCTAGGAAAGCCCATCTTATTCAAATCGCGAACCAAATAGCTATGCAAGCGATCATACTCATCGATCGACGGATAAACCGAACTAAAGCGAAGCTGCTCATAGTAACCCTTTGGATTGTGGGCAAGCTTGGCTTTGAACCAAGCATGGTAGCTATCAGTCGCATAGCGATTCGAAAAAATCTTCTTGGGCATAATATAGTAAATCTCGATTCTACTCATCCTGGGGGCCGCTTCCTGAGCCACGGACTCGTCATCTTTACTTGGAGACCTCGCGACTTCCGAAGATCCTGAGGAAATATCGAAGTTAACGCGTTTAAAGTCGTACATATTGTGCCGGCGGAGAAGAAACATGAAGATGGGAGTGATGAGCCCATCGATGAGATGGGGCAGAAGCGCCTGATCCTCACGAGACTTGCGAAACCTGGCCATGAATTTATCCCGGATGAAGCAAAGCCACTCCAGGAAGAGGCGAACGTAGAAGAATCCGCGAATAGTTGAGCGCATCTCCGTGTCGATTTTACTAAGCGTAATACGATGCTCAGCTAAAGCAGAGAGATTGACGTTCAGCGCGTCCATGCGCTGATAATCGAAAAAGGCCTTGCCGAATGGATAATGATCGATTGTGCACATGTGCCGAATCAGCTCGAACCACCGATTGAAGTCGTCGTTCAACTGGTTGACGCTCCCGGAACTCTTCTTAAGACCTTCATAATCGCGCTGATTGCCGCGCTCCTTATTGATCTCCTGAAGGAGCAAGACACCACCCTCAAATGTATAGTTGTTGGGATTGTCGTTATCGAACTTCATCCCGAGGCGATGAGTGTCCATATCCATGGGGATCGTGAAGCTCGACAGGTCATATGCTTTGTCCTTGCGGTAGTCAAAAGTGAAGAAATTGTAATCATAGCTCGGGAAGAGCGAATCCTTCTTCATTCGATGGTCGAAGCGGATGCCGTAGTTAGCCGCGGCCAAAGCTCCATCCTGAGAGTAGAGGAAATACGCCTTGGCATAAGTCTCCATGGCATCGAAGAGGGAGATCAGCCCCAACTCGTCGTAGACCTCGATCGGATGAAGGTTGGCGTCGTAGTCGAAGAGGAAAGTCCGGCCACGCTCCCATCGGACTTTCAAATTTAAAATCCAACTCTCGATATGCGAGCGATTGTAAATACGGCGATGCAGCACCTTTAAAACCAGGTGCTTCTCGAAGTAAGCCCAGTTGAAATGCGGAAATAAATTCCGGTATTTTGTCAAGACGCTTAAAAGTTTCTCGCGGAACATGGCCTCACAGGACATGCCCATATCAGTTATGACTAAAGTTTTGCCCACGCCTGGGGGACCATTGACGATGGAAAGAATACCCAAACTCTCGATGATCTCGCGATTGGCCACTTCTTGTTTTTCAAGCCTTTTCAAAGCGATTTTGCAACGGATGCGATCGACAACCAAGTAAATAACTACTGCGTATATAGGAAGAGGGATGGAATTGAAAAAGGGGAACAGATTGACGACGCTTGTGAACAGCGTCTTGAACACAGTGAGAGGATCAAAGCTCACGATGAAGAGGAAATACCAAGCCAAGATATCGACGGCGACCGAGAAGCCGCCGATTGCAAAGACAACGAAAACAAAGATGAGCACAAGGTAAGCGCGATTGCGAAGATTAAAGCGGAAGAGCAATCGGAACCAGCGCTTAATGGGCCAGACGACTCTTTTATCGAAACCTTGGAAAATTCGCATGGGCTTTGTCTGATGCTGGCACTTCGCGCCATCACCTTCGCGAGGAAGGAAGTAGCGCCAAAGGCCAATAGCGGCCATAGGAACGACGAAGATGCCGATAAGCGATATAAACCTCAAAGCGATGATCAAGTAGGTCAAAAACGCGCTTCCTGAGTAGATGAAGAAATCCTCGTTGATGAAGATGTAGAACATCGAGTGGTAATTCTTGGCCACAACACGGACATCGCTCGCAAAAGGAAGGTGGTAATGTGCGAGGATCCAGTCCAAATCGAGGTAATCAAAAGGCTGTTTTGGAACGTCGAGACTAGAATTAAAGAAACGCGCAAAGACATAGACGAAATTAGAAACTAGTGACTTCAGTGAAATCCATAGGGTATAAAAATTTCCATGCGCTAGAAACACGCAGAGGCAAAAGGCGAAAAGAGCCACGGCCATCATAAGAGCATGGCGGTGGTATTTGACGATGAAATGGAGAAACCGACCCTTTTTCATCAGAACTTAACCTCGTAAAGGAAAGTGTTGGATCTAAGCATGTAAAAAGAAACATTGCCGTTAGCTAAAATGCTGACGAATACCTCTTCGCCGTTTTCATCGGCGTTGACGAACAGCGTGCCTTCAGAGTATTCGTAAGCATAATCGCCCTTGTACTCATTAGTCAGAACACTTACGTGCGTCTCATGAATCGAAAGATAGACCACATCATCACGGGCTTTAAAAGACCTGTCGACAAGCTCTTCGAGAACCACGCCGCGACCATCGCTAACAAGATTGTAGGAATTAAAAGCGTAATAGGCCAAAAAGATTATGGCGGAGAGACTAATAAAAACGAGCAAGCGTTTTAAATGTTTGTTCAGCTTTCTCTTCTTCGTTTGCATTTGTATCTCCTTTCTTGTGCGAGACGGTTTTATTCCGCAGCCCGCATCGCTGAAGCGAAATGGAGCGGACTGCTAATATATGGGGCTTTGCCCCCTATAACCCCTAGACGATTACGTCGCCTTTGGCGATGCAGTCTCACGACTGCGTAATCATCTTTGTTGATAAGGAGTAGGTTTCATATCGATCACCAGATCATCACGTAGATTATCCAGATGAGCAAGGCGGCGATAAACAGGACAGCAGCGCTAAGCCAATCATCGTTGCTGAGCCTGGTCCAATAGACTCTCTTTGCTTCTTGAAAGTACCAGACCACAAGAAAGATATACGCGATAGCCAATGAGACCGTTTCGATGATTTTTAACGCTAGTTCCATAATCCTTCCCATCCTAGATAATCCAGGCAGCCGTGATGATTGTCGCGATGATTCGTAATGTTAGTTCCATAATTTTTCCTTTCTAGATGATCCACAGGGTAATAGGCACAACCCATGACGCCTCATTGGGCCGACATCCCTTTAATTGCCACCAGGCTTGACATCGATCTGCAGAATGTCAGGAACCTCAAATTTGCCATGGTACTCAATAGCTAGCTTTTGAGCGCTCAGAAACAGAGAACTGTTCTGCGTTATGGCATTTGCAACTCTGGCCACGGCGAGCGAACGCCTGATTTCGCTATCGAGTTTCTCACCGATGAGCTCCTCGTCATTGAGGCGCTCAAGCTGTTCAAATAAGTGGTTGTTCAAATCGACTAATTTGTTTTTCATTTGCGTATTTCCTTTCTACGTAATTCACCGGCCTTGATCAGGATTTTGACGATCATCAGCCCGGTAGCTGTGATCTCTGGATCGGAACTCATCATCCTGCGCTTGTTGAGCACAGCCATCTCGCCAGGAGTGACGAGAGCTAGATTATCGAGGTTGACATTCAGATGATCGCCGTCTTTGAACATCAACCTCTTGCCGCTGGGTATCGGACCATTCGCGGCCTCCCACAACAGCCTGTGCTTCTGCTCCCATCTGCGCCACGGCCGCCCGGGAAGGCCTCTCTCGCGGACTTTAACCCAGAGGTAGCCGTCGGCCCCCATGACGACGGACCCAATCGGCAGCACGTTGTTTGGGGCATGTCCCTTTTTGAACTCCGTATCCGGTCCATAGTGTTTTCCCTTTTGAAAACAGTGGAGACCGGGATCATGTCCCGGCTTGTATCGATGAGCTTTCCCGTTTTCGACAAAACTGGCGAAACTGCTGTATCCGCTCAGGATACCGCGTCGATACTTATAGAAGCCAACCTGCCGATCGCGAAACGACGTTCCAAAATGAATATTGAGCATTTCCGTAAGCGCCATCGTCGTAATCCCTTTGGCATTAGCTCGAATGAAACGCTCCTGCTCTTCGGTGAACAGCCTCGATTTCTTGGTCATGTCTGTGTCTCCTCTCTTGCAATAAGCAATTTTTTTTGATAAAGTGTCCATGCTTTGATTGGAACCATAATCGGTTCTCGGCCCACGCCATCGACGTGGTTAATCAAAGCTTTTTCTTTTTCAAATGTTCGACGACCTTCTTCTCATCGGCCTTGCTCAATTTCCACTTGTTAGGATCTCGAAAATTCGTCTGAAGATCTGATCGCTCCCTCTTCTCAAGAAATGCCGGTCTTTTATCTTTGGGATTTGGATTATGACTCAGCGAGATATTTCTATGAGTTTTATCGCGTTTTTCCGCATGTGTCAGAGTCAGATACTTGAAGTGCTCATTTCTCTTTGCGGTGATCAAACCAAAATGCTTTCGCGCGTTGTTGTGACGAAAATGAAAATCAAAAAATCCCCTCTTTTTCTCACTCATCATCGTCTCCTCTTCGTGTTAGAAATAATGGCCTTTTGCTTGCGGAAAGACATGAGAGTTCTGATTGTCAAATATACCAAGAAGCCACCAGCAACAACGATGGCGGCGATAGCCATCCACATGCCCACTTCTTTAAACATGGCGATAATATCCTGGAGCCAGCTAGGCAGCGTGCTCTCGTCAAAGACCGTGAACGTGCTCGGGACCGTAACGACGACGAGACTGGTATCGGTCGGTACATCCCAGGCATTGAGATCGAAGACCATATCATCATTGACATACTTGATTCTCAAGATCATAGCTTGTTTAACTTCGTGAGCGATCGTCGTCGTATTCCACCATGACCAAAAGCCGATGGAAAAGTAATCGCTCACCACGCTCGTCCGATCGGAAGCGTGGACGTTGAACCCCCACTGATAATCGGTGCCATCATCCTTGACGGCGGCGCGCTCGACGAAGCCCTTGAAGTCATCGTCGGTCAGCTCATCGGACTTCGAGACATCGATGAGCGTCTCGTATTTGTAATCGGCGTAGGTCACCCAACCGAAGAACGAGCTCTCGACGCGAGTCACGCTCACGAGCTCGTTTTCAACTGTCTTGCGGAACGACGTCCCAGGTTCGGTGACGACAAATTCATAACCGTCGCGCTTGCCGTAAAGCCCGGTGTAGGCGATGTCGTTACCGACGAACCATCCGGCGCCATTCCGGCCGACCTTAGCGGTGTAACCGAAAACCGAGTAGACAAACTCGATTTCCATAATGCGGTCAATTTCCTTATCGGTGTCAAAAAAGCAGTAGCTGTTCTCATAGTAGTTGCTGTAGTAAATTCGATTCGTGACCGCGGGAATGGGCGAGCTGATGCCGAGCAGGATGTCCGCATTGCCGAATGGATCTATCGCTATCCCATATCCGATAATGTTTTGCGCGACCAATTTCTCGGTAATAGTGATGTATTCGGTGCCGAAATACTCGTAGACCAAGTCATCGCTATCATCGTATTCGAAACTTACTTCATGCGCGATATCGTAGCGTTTGGAATAGGGAGTGACGGCTAGGCGAGGAACGACGATGATCGGCGGCGTCTCAAACGTGCCACCGGTCCCGATGCTCTCGATGCGGATGCGGAACTGCTCGTCTTCAGCGATGTCGAACACGCCGTTGACCCGATACTTCAGATAGCGATTAATAAAGCCGTAATGATTGACATATTCGAGATCTGTGATCTTGAAGTCCTCGACGATGAAATTATCGGCATCCAGATCTGTGGACGTCGAATACTTGACGGTGAAGGGATAATCGTCCGCCATCGTCTCTGGCCACGAGCTGAAATACATGTAAAGGTAGACGTCATCCTGGTAGGGCTTGGCGGCGTAAAACTTGAAGCTCGAATATCTGCGCTCGACGCCATCGAAGTCCGGATCGGCGGGATTGAAGACATCCTCGCCATAGAGACACATCATATCATAGAAGACGTTCGACGTCTCCATGGTCGCTCCAGTCTCAATCGTCTGCTGATTGGATGAAAACGGAAGCGAGGCGGCGATGAAGCCGATGGCCATAAGCATTGATCTGATCATAATTGATCCCCCAGGGAACCAGACTCCGTATAGACATAAGCATGAGCGATATCTGGAATCGCCCCGGTCTCACTGGCGACGTTGATGAGCCAGATGCCGCAGTCATCAATCTCGATTTCAGCCGAGACGATGAAACCGTTGAGGCACTCCGTCCAAGCGTAGACGTGATTGCCCTCAGAAAGATCTCGCCAGTAATTGATGCCGAGGTTGCTAGAGTATCCGCGCATGGTCTCGCTAAAATCGACAAAGACAAGATCTTCGCTCTGATTCGCCCTGGTGAACATCGACATGGAATCGTCGCTTTGGAAAGTGAGCGTCTGATCCATTCCAACGTCTTCATCATCAAAACGGACATTAAGAACAATCGGTAAATCTTCCTGAAGCTTAATCGTACCGATGATCAAAGCATTGTCATCGACGGATCCCTCACCAGTCTGATGAGGCATAAGGGCAAAAACCCCGAGCACCGCAGCGGCCAAGACAAAAGCAGATAGCATGCAGATGAGAACCTTCTTCGACGCGCTAAAGTGTTTCTCCATAATGTCCCCTAATCCACCAGGACATACTCGTAGATTGGCGCAAATGCGAATACGACATCCTGGTCGACGGTCTGACTGGTTGCGATGGTGTATTGACCGTATTCGCCGGCAGCGATGACTAAGTCGTTAGTGCGAGTGCTCATGCCAACGTCCAAATATATGAACATCTCAATGACACCTTCGCCGGAATACTGTGACAAAGTTAGATCGGCATCAAACGAATAGACGGAATTAATGAGGACATTCGCGCCGCTGGCCGAATTAATCGAAACGTCCTCGAAAGCAAAGGACCCAGCATAAAGACAGTAACCCTTGTTCGTATCGCCTAACATTGGAATGACGACTTCATATCGTTCGGCCTCGATACGCTCGTAGAGAGGTGCAGATGGCTCTTCGATGGCCATGCCAGTGTGAACAATAGTGATCGAGCTGACGTAGAAGCGACTCGAGCTGGAATTCTTTGACGTGATATCGATCGTGGCGGTCTCGACAGCAGAATGATCGAATACATATTCTGCGCTTGAAGATGTCAAGGCGCGCTCGAAGCCATTGACGATCATGATCGGCATATCGCTCCCATAGGAAACGGCCTCGATGGCCACCGAGAGGATCCGCTCATGCTCGGGAAGCGTGAAAATCAAATGACCTCTAAGCGATGCAGTTCCAAACTTGATCGAGTCGGGAGCAAAGCGATATAGGGACTCGGTCGCAGTTATCGACATCAGTTGGCCATCCACCGAGGCAAGAGCTTTGATGCCGTCGCCGTCGAGCGGCACGGTGTTAGTAGCTGCAACAGAGAAAGTGATTTTATACGACAGCTCTTCAACCGAGCTAGTGGTAGAATCACCGCTCGACGACGTATCGGAATCGGCTGGATCGAAAAAAGAAAAGTCTGTGTACCAATTGGTCAAAAACCCGGCCACGCCGAGCCCAAGAAACAGTACGAAGACAACGAGAAGAAAATTTGTAAAACCTCTTTTTTTCATTGAGGCTCCTTTCTCCTGGGAGCCAACCGTCAAACGCCCCCAGGATTTGTTTTGCGTCTAGAACCTAGAATACGTAACTTGTTATATCCAGTGAGACGCCGGAGACAGCTATATATAATACAAATCGTTGATTAGCGCTGACACCATCCAAAGATATAGTCATCTCACCTTCAGATGCCTGAGACATATCAGCACCGAGAACCAAAGGAATCGTAGCTGTATCATTTTCAAGATCGTAGTCAATAGCCCCTCTGAACCAAGTCACAGCTGTAGTTTCGACAATGAAATCACTAGAAATCCACGAAGGATAAGTCAGAAGTCTCGAAGTCGACACTACTGCCGAAGCTGAAGCGGGACTGACGACGACGTCGACAAAAAATTGTGTATCAGGATGTTCATCGTAGTTTTCGACACAGTAATCAGTTCCATTAAAATACAGAAATGAATCGCCATTCGCAACAGTCGAAACAATTGGAACAATGGTCAAAGATTCAACGGCGACATAATAAGTGACAGCGCAAGTCGCGGTATAACCACCATCGACAGTCGTAGCGGTGATTGTCACGCTTATGTCATAAACGGTTTCGCAACGAATTGTGGCCGTGGCACCGGTCGAAGTATTGAGCGAGCTGACGATCGAGATCTTCGATGAGTCGGACGTCGACCAAGTGACGCGTTTGTCCGAGGCGTTGGCCGGGGCGACGGTGGCGGTCAAGACGACTGTGTCGCCAATCGCCCTGAACTGATGACCGGCCTTGTTCAGCGCGAGACCGGCCGGCAGCTCATCGGGATCCGTTGGCTCTTCACTGGTAGAATCATCGGAAACGGAATCTGATGTCGTGGGATCTTCCACAGCCGGAAGCAACCACGTGTTGAGGGAGACGATCAAACCAGCAGCTAATCCGACGATCAGAAAGATGACGACGGCTATAGTCAAGTTTTGTTTAATTGTAGCTTTCATTAAAAGCTCCTTTCATGATGCCGGATCAGCCGGCTAGAGAACGGTGAGATTAGACGAGAGGAACGCCGCCGCCGAGCGGACCCAAATCGACATAGCCGCCTATGGCATTAACCGCAAGGAAAGTACCAGCAGCAATGGCGACGATGGCCAAAAAGAACAACGCGATAGTCAACCATCCAGGCAATTTCACTTTTTTCATTGAAGCTCCTTTCTCGTGTCTCCGAGGGGGCCATCTAGGCGAGACACGATTCCTAGATAGTCCCTTCCGAGAGGGAAGGCGGTCGAGACGCCGTTCCCTGATGATGTATGCCTTACTTGGTCTCGCCAAGGTCGACATCGAGTTCGATCTCCGAATGCGGAGTGTCGACCCAAATGAGGTCTTTAAATCCCGCACCGGCGAGGATCATATCGGCGATGTAGTCCGTCTCAGCGAACTTGAAATAATATTTGAGATAGACGTTTTTAGACGCCCAAACTTGGACGTAGTAATAATCCGAGCCATCTGGTCTCTTCCCTTTGCAGAAGCGCCCGAAGCCCGCGATCCGAACGAGTGGACCAGCCTCGACAGCCTTGCGATCGACGATGATCCGGTTATACTCGATCTGACCAAACTTCTTGGGATCGATAGTAACCGTCAACTTGACGTCGATGACGATCTGGGCCTTATAAAACTGATCGATGACTTCGCCGGTCTTCGCTTTGCGCGGTTCCCGGATGAGGCGGATCTCCATCGGGCGCATCCCCTTGATCTGCGAGACATCCATCTCGTTCATCTTCACGAACTCCGGAGCAGCAACGAGATCTTCCTTTGCGACGACAACACTTTTTTCATTAGCCATATTTGGCTCCATTTCTGTCACTTAAGCAGTGACCGCTCAATGTATGTAACGCGCTCTCGACTGCGCTAATTACCAAATGAAGGCCGCGCGTACATCGTCACGTAATCACCATTGAAAACGTGGTATTCAACGAGTTTTATCTTCGCGCCTAGATAACTCTGCACGACATTCGCATAAGCCATGTCGCCAGCCATCTTCAAGGCTTCCTTTTGAGTTCTGCCCATTCCGAAGATGCTCTCGAACGAAACATCATATGCCGCTGAGCCATCGAGCTCTGTCACTCTGTAGAAGAACGAAAATTCGTATGTCGTAATCTTCTTTTGGCAATAGTGTCTCATGATAGCGAACCTGCGGCGCTGATCGAATGTCTGGCTCATGCTCTCACCCTCGCATGGAATCGACGGCAATTCTCCGAGTGAGTGACGATCTCCAAATTGCCGATCGCATTATCCTTCTTGAAGCCGTTCACGTGATCGATGGACAAACCGTTATCGACCAAGCTCACGACATCCGAACCGAAAACGACTCCATTGCGATCGCCGAATATCTCGACGACCTTGATGTGGACGAAATGCCACTTTTGAGCACCTTCGCGGAAAACCCGGAAGCGATAATAGCCAGAGGTATTCCGACAGCAGGCAAGAAGTTTACCCCTCTTCAAAGACCACACGCGACCAAAATTAGAGATCAAATAGCCATCCTCCAGGACAGCCCAGATCTCACCTCTGGTTCTCAACCTAGGCGGATTGTCGACAATTCGGCATCTCATATCGCACCCCCGAGAGACTCGAACAGATTCAGCTGAACGACCTTGACTAATTTCGGCCCAGCGTGATCGACGATGAACTGCGCTATCGCATACGCCGCATTCTCATCGACGATGACCCAATCGCTCGCGACATCATCTTTCTTATCGTGCACGAGCTGAATGACGAGATGCCCACGCAAGATCTTCGCGACGAGCGCATCCCAAGAAGCTCGATAGTCAAAGAGCCGAAACCGAAAATCGCCCTTCCGAGATTTCAACAGCACTGTCTGGCCATCGTGAGCGGACATGATCAAACACCGCGCACCGGGAAAATGGATGCTGAGGAACGCCTGAATGTCTTTTAGTGTTTCGATCATACCGCCTAATTCCTTTCTGTCTTGGCTTTCGGATAACCTTTGCTGCGATAATACGAGGCAACATCCTCAGCTTTTTCGCGCGAAGGATAATAGCCCATGGACTTAGAGCGATTGAGCTGCACGAACCAACGCCGGAGCGCAAAGTTTTTAGCCATTGATCGGCACCTTGTGCATATATGGATGCTTGTAGAGAAAGCGCGGCCCAACAAAATCAATAATGTAGGGGATATCCTCATGACCTCGATTCATGAGTTGCCACGCGTATTCCGCCCAGGCTTTATATGCGGCGATGCAATTGGGAAAAATCCAAGCTTTGCCGGAATCGACGACCTCGACGAACTCACCACTATGCGCATCGATGCTCAAAAAGCTCTCTGTCCCCGTAGTAACATTCTTCAATTGAACAGCACGCTCAAACATTATCGAGCCCTCGCACTGTGCATAATAACTTCATATGAAATATGTTTCCTAGTATCGGTTACCATTATTTTCCGCTCGAGAATGTAATCAATTTCTAAGTCGCTTAAGGATGTGATTTCACCATCTCGATCGTGATGACAAATGAAAATATTTCCGACAAGCATTTCTGAGCAATCATCAGTGATGCAAGCGGCAGTGTTCTCTTTTAATAGACCTGAGTCATCAAGATAAATATCAAAGGTTTTATTGCCTATAAACCTAGTTACAACAGCAAGAATATCGCACTTTAGAAGACAGGAGATATCATCAAGACCGTGATATTCAAGATCATGAGCTTTAATCGTTTTTGCATTAACATCGACAAGGATGCCACGTATTATCCTGGTCTTCATTATTCGCCATCCTTAATTTCGAGCTCATTGCCACGTTCTTTATCCAGAGGAGAATTATCGAGAAGAGTATTACGAGGAAATAAAGTCCAAACGGGTTCAGCAATATATCTTTGACAAATTTGAGTTTTAGCGGAATTCGACAAAAAAAGACCAGCATTTCCAGCAAGGTCCAAGATATCATCCCAGGTTAATACAAATGATTTGCCCTTATACTCAATAATCGGAAAGCCATCAAAAGACAAAAACAGCTTTGTGTCCTTGTCTTTCAGTGACTCAGACTTGTCGAACAACAGGGCTTTGAATACCGGAAGGCGGAAAGGATACCCTCCGCATGGTCTTTCGCTCTTCTGCTTCTTCCAATTGATTATTTTCCCTAACATGCTCATGTCTCCATTCCTTAGAAAACTTAAGAAAACCTACCTATAGTTTTTGCAATAACTTTAGATTTGTCAATATATTTCTTAATTTTTCTTAGAACTAGCTAAAATGAAGAAAGAATATGCGATTAAGGGAACTTAGGAAAAAACATGGTCTTACAACCGTTCAACTCGCTCGTTTTTTATCTGTATCTGATCCAACAATTAGTAATTGGGAAAATATGAAAACCGAACCTGACATAAGCTCAATTTTAAAATTGGCTGCTTATTTCAAAGTGACAACTGACTATCTTCTTGGCGCTCAAGATCTCGATTACATTGGCAGAATAAAAGCTGACTTAGACAAAATGGAAAACTCCGAGCTTAGGGAAATCATCAAAAAACAACTGGATCTATTACTCATCATTGAGAGAAAGGAGACAAAATTATGAAACCGATTTATGACAAGCCACTAAAAATATTCGGCAAGCATTTCAAACTCACGATTTGGCACGTTCTTATCGCAATTATATTCTTACCAATTACGATTGCGGCTTTAATTCTTTATGGCATTTATTTACTGATAGTCACTATTATCGAAAGCATTAAAAAGAAATAATGCATTCGTCAGTAATATAACTAAAGTAATATCGTCGATACAAAATCGATATTTTAATGATTTCTTCAAAAATCAAAATATTGCATCAAGTTCTTCATTTTCTATTTATTACATAAAAAGAGCATTCTACACAACCGGCCGCAGGCACCAACGTCATGAAATTCCCCCCATTTATTGGACCAAAATCTGTTTTCACAAATATTGTCTTATAATTTTGGATTTAGTGTATGAATATATGCCACTTAAATTGTATTAAGCCTCTGATGAAGAATTCGTTCAAAAAGTCGGAATCATCGACCGGTTTATTCATTAATAAATAAAGATTATTGTAATGAACTCTTTATTGCCTGGTTACATCTAAAACTGAAACGGTACCCTTTAAAATACGGCGTTGAATAAATATTTTATCACTGATATATTATTTAAGTGGACAAAACTATACGGATTACCAAAAACAGAACTGCGTTTGTTATTGTCAGTATTATTTTTTTGCTTCTATTTGTGACGTACTATTTTGTAACTATTCGATTCGCGTTATCGACTGATGCTATATTCTCCAGAATCGTCATGCACATTAATTTCTTCCTATGTGAAGTAGTCTTCATTTCCGCTTCTATATTTATAGTTTTTAGATACTTTCGCCTTTTCAAGAACAATGTTTTAGTTACGTTATATGCAATAATTGCTTCGCTTCTTGTTTCAACATACATATTATCGTATTTCCAAATCGCTTTCTTTCCAGTAGTAGGCAGCATCCTTATTTATGTTGGATTGGTACTTTCAGGTAGCATTGTTTTGTTGTTTGATAACAAACTTATTAAAGCAAAAGAGCGGGAATTATAATGAAAGTCATTTTCGTTTTGTTATTGTTTTTTATTTGTTGTGGCAATAATGGCAATGACACAAGAATAGAAGCATTTCAACAGCAATCACTTAACAGCAACCCAAATAAAAGGATAGAAGTCAATCTCGATAATCCCGATTTGACATCGTTATACTATTCTATTCAAGAAGAACACCCATTGTTCTCACATCAAGAAATTGTTGATTGTATGTATGATTTCATCTTTGACGTACCTTCTGGCAATATTTCATTGTCGTATTCGGGATCATACGACTATGGTATAAACGACGATGAATTTTGGACGATAGTGGGAAATTTATGGCCTTGGGAATATACGACAGTCATAGATATTAAAGATAGAGCAATCAGCAAGACAGTCGAGTTTTATGGATCGAATTCTTGGAGAGATGATGGTGATGCATTCAGACACACTTGCTTTGCGGCAATATTGACATTGAGATTTGGCGCTAGCTTTGCGCAAGAATTAACGGATGCTCACGAATCGGAAGCGCCCCTTGGTTTAGATAGAAACATGGACTTACATAATAATTCTCGAGGTATATCTTTGTATGACGAATGGTATCTCCGATTTGACGATGGTACAGGCGACAGATGGGATAATTTAGCGAATTTCGTCACCCACTGTGTTAGCTATGGCAGTATTTACGATATTTTGAGATGCGACGTAATAGACACTCCACAAAAACTCGTTTACACAACAATTGGTATGTCCAATCCAAGCACTTTCCCCGTTCCATATATTGAGGCCTTTGTTACTCCAGAAGACTACGGATTTGAGCAACAGTATTTTTTCTACAGCAAAGATAAAATTGTTCCGACTGAAAACTCATGGTTTGACACGCATAGATTAAGAACCGGATACATCGAACAAGAATTTATTGTGCTATCTCCCAGAAGAAGTGGCGCAGGAACGGCTTTTTTGGAATATCATTTCCCTGAGCCAATTATAGAAATCGATATAGAGTTAGCATTGTGGAGTAGTTCGGAGTATCTTAACATAATCGATTCCGAAGCAAAGCTAAAATATAAGGATTCTACCGGCAATTGGATTGAGGTGCTAGATTTGCTTCGGGACGTCACTTTGTCCACAAATAGACAGTTTGCGGACAATTTTAGATTAGTATTCCCTGATGGAATATTTGCATTCGGTATTTTTGCCACCAGTTCGCCTATAGGTGATAGAAACAAAGGTAGAATATGTATTGGCGATTTACGTGTTTTTACGGATAGTCATGTGTGAACCGAAGTTTTGATGGTTAATTGCTATGCAGTTTTAGGATAGGGTTATTAACTGATACCAAAAAAGTTCTGTTTTTAAATAACTCAGCATTACCTTGAATATCATTAACTACCATAAACGGACAAATGTTGTCGTTGTCCTCAATTAATACGTAGACATACTAAGACATACGCCAAATGACGAAAGCCGAAAAATGTTGGTAGTCCACGCTAAATAATGAATTTATGCGAATATTTACTATAGTCTTATGGCACCAACTTTGTGTGAATTGGGAAAGCGGTCTGATAGCTGGCACGAATCGATTTAAAACTACCGAAGAAATTGCTTGGATGCAAAATAGTCTTCCGTGTCCATTGGCAAAGATGAAGGAAATATTATCAACTTACAGCGACGGAGAGAGAATATGCATTCGTTTGTTTGGTGAGCGCCCCACCTAAAGAGGAAGAGTTTGCTCACTCGTGGGAATACGAAAAAGAGAACGAAGATACATATGTATACCTATACTCCCAACTTGGGTTATCAACGCCAAGTTATTCTGATTGATGAGTGTCGAGCTGCATAAATATGAACCAGTTTAAAAAGAGCGCATTTATCACTTATAAACTGGCAATTGTCTGCAAACCAGGAGTATAAGCAAATATGGAAAGAATTCGGCGCGTTGACGTCAGGTGTGTTTCTTTATGTAATCGCGATAGAAATAATACGATTGCTTGACTCTCCGCGTCTGCGTCTTGAAATCGACGCGGACGAGTCCAAAACGTTTGCCGTGACCTTCCGCCCATTCGAAATTATCGAGCAGCGACCAATAGAAATAGCCTTGGATGGGTATTCCCTCACCCCGAGCCCTTTGCAATTGATCAAGATATGTTGCTAGATATTCAATCCGATCGGCGTCATCGATATGCAAATCGAGATCGTGCTCTTCGATGCACGCGCCATTTTCGCTGATGATTATTGGTTTTCCGTATCGCTCGTAGACGAAGCGCGGCCCGTAATATAAAGCCTCGGGCGTAAATCTGAGCCAGGGTAACGATCCAACCTTCGTCGCGGGCGGGAAGGGAAGCGCGGTGAGCTCGCGATTAGTCAGATCGACATAATAGCCGCTGTAAATATTCAAGTAGCAGATGTCCACTGGTGTGGAAATGATCGCCAAGTCATCCTTCGTTATCGATGGATGCAATCCTTTATACATCTCGTAGTATTCGCGAGGGTAATCCTTCAAGTATATTGGGTCGCCATACAAAGAAAAACCGAAGAAATCATTGTACTGCAGCGAAAACTGCCGCTCTCTGGCTTTTCCGACCAGTTCGGAGTCTTCGCCGTTGATCGGCAAGACGACGCTGCTCGTCAAGGCGATTCCGATTTTGAGGGTCTGATCGACTTCGCGCATCGCTTTGACCGCCGCGCCATGGCAGAGCAATATGTGATGGACGGCTAAAAGGCTATCCTTGAGATCGAGGTGTTTGCCTGGCGCGTGTTCGCCTCGGCGCAAGCCCAACTCAACGATGCATTGCGGCTCGTTGATGGTGACGTAATATTTGACGCGTCCTTTAAAATGATGTGCGATGAAGGACGCGTAATAAGCGAATTCATCGACTATCCCGCGATTCAAGAACCCACCTTGATCTTCGAGATATTGTGGCATGTCCCAATGATAAAGAGTGATTATCGGTTCAATCCGCAAGGCCAGCAACCTGTTGACGAGATTGTCATAAAACGCCAGTCCAAGCTGGTTTACTTGATGGTCGTGCTGCGGGAAGATGCGGGTCCAGGCGATGGAAAAACGATAAGCGTTGACCCCCAAGTTTTTAAGCAAATTGATATCGTTTCTATATAGATGATAATGGTCGCAGGCGATATCGCCGTTTTGATGATTGTTCATGGTGTGAGGCAGATGAGAGAAAGTATCCCAAATGGAAGGGGATTTGGCGTCAGCAGATGATGCCCCTTCAATTTGATAAGATGAAGTCGCCACACCCCATAAGAAATGATTTTCCATCTTCGTCCTCTATGCAACCAGATGCTATTCTTTGCTCATAAGCGAAAGATTATAACGACCCATCGGCATCGAATCGATGGACACAGACATTTAAACACATGGCCCTCATACAATGGAAGAGGCGAGAGCAGAAGAAATGGCGTTTTCTTGCGTTTCGATGGTGCGCGGAATAGCATGGTTTCGAACCATTCAAAGCATAATTGCGCTCGTCCATTTGCAGAACGAGAACGATCGTCGCGATCTCGAATTGTCGCCGAAGGCTGGCCGCTCACTGCCTAGAGTCCATTTGGCCACCATCAGCGGGTAAATGTCGCCATTGTCCGCATTTAATGCACAGGCATGCCAAGAAATACATCGGATGACGAAAACTGGGAAGCGGCATCGTCCCCTTCTGTCGAACCAAATCTTGATTATGATCGCGCTGGTTTGAAATCATGGATTCGATATTGTAAGGGAATTAGGTCCAAGAAAGTATTTTGTCGACCAGCAAGTCACTTAGAAGAAACCGCAAAAGCAATTTCTCCTTTCATCGTATTGCTTCTTTTTTAATGTGCGACAAACCATTGTGGTCGACGCTTTTTTTGTCTACCTTTACGACGCATAGTCGCCAAATGCCTGTTCTTTTTGACACTAAAAGGCGTTATAATCATGTATTAGTTGGTGAAATGTACATATTTGCATATCCAGCATAAAGCCTTACCGATTCGTCGATACGGAATGTGATGGCTGATAAGGAGGCTCACACATGGTTGAGTGTCAATCTGTCGATAAGGAGCGTAAACCGCAATTATTTGGTGCGGTCTTTTTAACTCTGTTAACGATGTCCATCATGTTTGTCATCGGCTCTGCAGGCGACTCGCTAGTTGATCTCGTCCGCGGAGCAGAGCCCAGCTATACGATCACCCTTGATGCCGCCAATGCGCCAGCTGGCTTAAGCTCCAGCGCATTTGAAAGCGGTGTAGGATCGGCGCGGTATGTCGATTTCGACTACGCGTCGGCCAAGAGAGCAACTGGGTACCACGTCTCGCTAGATGCGGGTGGTTTGATCGCGAATAATGCTAACACGCGCATCTCCTCGATGAAATCGCTGACGGCGACATTTACCGGAGGCCAAGCAACTTTGAAGTATGACTGGCGGGCCTTGCCGACAATTAACACGCAGGTTTTGACTTCTGGAACGCCGGTCGAGTTCACCAGCAATCCGTATTTCTTTTCGATTACCAACACCGGAGCGGGCGAATTATCGCTGATATCTTTGGAGATTATCTACGGCTGCACATCAGCTGAAGCGGGGGGCGAGACGCAGTTTGGCACGTATCCACAAAGCAAGGTGACCGATAGCGCGCTCATCTCTTCGCTGAATGACGCCGCGGTGGCTCTTCCTAGTTCAGGGAATCCAGAATCTTGGGTTGACTATGGCTACTATATCAGCGGTTCGATCTCCTCCTATATGTGGTATAAAGACATAGTTGATGGAGATGATCAATATCGTGGTGTTTACTTTACGAGCTACCGACCTTTCAACACAAATTATGCTTCGACCACAGGTTATTCCTACCAAGATGATAATGGCTATATTACGAGTATGGCTTATTGGTTTAAATACGAACCGATTACCTGGCGCGTGCTGGACGTCGAAAACGAAGAAGCCTTCTTGATGGCGGACCTCATCCTCGATTCCCGAGATTATTACAGCTCAGAGTCTGATCGGACGATAGACGAACTGACTGTCTACGCCAACAACTACGAATATTCGCATATCCGCTCATGGCTAAACGATAGTTTCTACAGCACGGCCTTTACCAACGAGGAAAAAGCCAGGATCCAAACTACTATGGTCGACAATAGCGTCGCCTCGACAGGTTATCCTGCTAACCCGAATATCTCTAATGACACTGATGACAAGGTTTTTCTCTTGAGCTATTCGGAAGCAAATGATGTCGCCTATGGGTTCGCTAATAATGTAACAAGGCAGATACAGCCAAGCGCTTATTCCCAAGCCCAAGGAGCATACGCTAGCGATGGAAACGGGATGTGGCTGACTCGATCGCCGCAAGATTCCAGCACTTTCCGCGTGCGGAATGCGGACCGCAATGGTGACTTCATCCTTCTCCACAGCGTGCAGATCAGTTGCACCGGTGTGATCCCGGCTATGTGGATTTCGCTATAAAGAAATTATAATTCAACGAGCAAATTTAAACGTCCTGCGCCTTTCGATTGGAGCGTTCCGAGCTCGATCATGGTTTGGAATGATCGCTGCCTTTATAGCCGCGCATATTTTCGATTAAGGATCGGAAACCAAAAAGCGAATTCCCATGATGGTTTATCCTTCGACGTAGAGGTGAGGTTTAAATACACGTTTTCTTAATACGCTCTTAACACCGTAATCTTTGAGCAAACACCTTCTTAATATCATCAAAACTATAATGAAAGATATCGCAATATCTAGTTGCGATTGTTGCTGTATCGAAGTTGATGTGGAGATATCTGACTTCGCTACAATCGCGAAAAAGCGGAAGGATCACAATGCAGATTATCGTAATAATCATTGGTTTATGTGCAGTGGCATTGTTGCTTTTTTACATTGTTTTGCTTTTGAAAGGGGAGAATAAACGATGACCGTTCTCGAGTATGCATTGCCATTGATAATCATCGTCATGCTGGCATTTCCTCTTGGATTGTATATTGCCAAGGTTATGAATCCCGCCACCGTGTTGCCACGTTTCTTTCATCGCGTGGAGTCTTTCCTCTATAAGATGATGGGCGTTAATCGAGAAGAGGAGATGGACTGGAAGAAGTATTTAGCTGGCGTGCTAGTATTATCTCTCTTTAGCTTCGTTGTTCTTTTTGCCATGTGCATGCTGCAGGGATACCTGCCAGGCAATCCCAACGGCGCAGAAAATATGTCGTGGGATTTGGCCTTTAACACCGCGATTAGCTTTGTCACCAATACCAACTGGCAAAGCTATTCGGGTGAAGCTCAGATGAGCTATCTGACTCAAGCTCTTGGCTTGACGGTGCAGAATTTCTTATCAGCCGCAATCGGGATCTCCGTCATGTTTGCCGTCGTACGTGGCTTCGCGCGGAAAAACACTCGGGTTCTAGGTAATTTTTGGGTTGATATAACGAGAATAACGTTGTATGTTCTATTGCCGCTATCATTCGTTCTTTCGATTATCCTGATATCGCAAGGTGTCGTTCAATCGGGCAGCGGCAACATACTGGTGCAATTATTAGAACCGATCGTCATCGATTCTTCTGGCAATGCTGTTGTTGGGGCAAATGTCATCGATGGAGTTGCATACCTCAACGGGGTTGTGCTCGAAAACATCAGCATTATTACGAAGACGTTTGTTCCACAGGGCTTAGCCGCCAGTCAAATCGCTATCAAGATGCTAGGCACAAATGGAGGCGGATTCTTCGGTGCCAACTCAGCATTTCCACTTGAGAATCCCAATTGGCTATCGAATCTGCTCGAGATGGTCTCGATACTTCTTATTCCTTGCGCTCTAGTATTCTCATTTGGTCGAGAGGTTAAAGACCAAAAGCAAGGAAGAGCATTGTTCTTGACTATGGGGATTATGATCATAGGCGCGTTGATCGTCGTGGCTTGCTTTGAACACATCGGCGTTTCGATCATCAATGACAATGAGTCGATATTATCTATTTTTGGCAATATCGAAGGCAAGGAAATGCGCTTTGGAACATCGAACTCAGTCATCTGGGCGGTATTTACGACCGCAGCATCGAATGGCTCGGTGAATGCGATGCACGATAGCTTCACATCCATGGGCGGACTGGTTCTGATGGCGTTGATGCAGATAGGCGAAATAGTCTTCGGCGGTGTGGGAAGCGGGATGTATGGCATGTTGGCCTTCGTCATCATGACGGTCTTCATCGCGGGATTGATGGTCGGGCGGACCCCCGAGTATTTAGGAAAGAAGATCGAGCCGAATGAGATGCGGTGGTCGGTTATCGCTGTCCTGGCTACACCAGTTGCCATTTTAGTCGGAAGCGGCATCGCTGTCTTGGTACCAGATATTTCGCAGTATCTCACCAATAGCGGTCCCCACGGCTTTTCGGAGATCCTTTATGCCTTCTCTTCGGCAGGAGCAAATAATGGTTCTGCTTTTGCAGGATTGATGTCGGATACCACCTTCCTCAATCTATCGCTCGGTCTATGCATGGTTTTTGGACGTTTTGTGCCGATTGTGGCTATGTTAAAGGTCGCCGATGGCTTATCGATCAAGAAGCGGATCGCCACAACCTCGGGAACCCTTTCTACAACGAGTCCGATGTTCGTTTTCCTCTTGATCACCATAATATTTCTCGTCGGTGCATTGAGTTTCTTCCCAGCATGGTCTTTGGGGCCGATTGCCGAGTACTTCCAATAAGGAGATTCGATCATGAAAAATAAAGCGACTAGCAAAATTGCGTTTACGAAGATCATATGGCCCGCTGTACTTGATTCGTTTGTCAAACTCAACCCTCGCGTTCAAGTCAAAAATCCAGTCATGTTTTTAGTGTACCTGTCAGCGCTGGCGACTACGCTTCTGTCCATCGTCGCCTTATTTGGAATTAAAGATACCAGCATCCTTTATACATTTGCCATCGCTCTAATTTTGTGGTTTACGGTTTTATTCGCAAACTTTGCCGAAGCGATGGCGGAAGGCAGAGGTAAAGCCCAAGCCGCCTCCTTGCGTTCGGCTAGGAGAGACGTACAAGCTAAGAAGATCGCTTCGCTCGATAACCGCGATGAGTGGGTTTTGGTTTCATCGAGCGATTTGAAAAAGGATGAGCTGGTCATTATTATGGCGGGCGAACAGATCCCCGCCGATGGCGAAGTTATGCTCGGCGCCTGCAGCGTCGATGAAAGTGCGATCACCGGTGAATCCGCGCCCGTCATTCGCGAAAGCGGTGGTGATCGAAGCGCCGTGACAGGAGGAACGACCGTTCTATCGGATTGGATTGTCGTCCGCGTCACGAACGAACAAGGCGACAGCTTTCTCGACAAGATGATCGCTATGGTCGAAGGAGCCAGCCGGGAAAAAACTCCAAACGAGATCGCCCTTCAAATCTTTCTGGTGGCTTTGTCGATAATCTTCGTTTTGGTCACGCTGAGCTTATATGCATTTTCGACATTTTCTGCTGAGCGAGCTGGAATCGATAATCCGACATCCATTACCACGCTCATCGCCCTGCTGGTATGTTTAGCACCGACGACGATCGGCGCCTTGCTTTCCTCGATCGGCATCGCGGGTATGTCGAGATTAAACCAAGCCAATGTTCTCGCCATGAGCGGCAGAGCAATAGAAGCTGCTGGCGATGTCGATATCCTCATGCTCGATAAGACGGGAACCATCACTTTCGGCAACCGTCAAGCTACCGAATTTTTACCGATAAACGGCGTAAGCGGTGAAGAGCTCGCCACCTCGGCCCAACTATCGTCAATTTCTGATGAGACGCCAGAAGGAAGAAGCATTGTGATTCTCGCAAAACGCCTGTTCAATATTCGGGAAGTGCAATTGTCCGATAAGGCGATGGTCTTCGTGCCTTTCAGTGCAAAGACGCGTATGAGCGGGGTAAATTTCATCGGAAACGAGATACGAAAGGGTGCCTCTGGGGCAATCGAGAAATATGTTATCGAAGCTGGGCAAACATTTCCAAATGAATGCCGAGAAATTGTCAACAAAGTGGCCGAATCAGGTGGAACACCTTTGGTGGTGGCGAAAAATTACCGCATCCTTGGAGTCATCCATCTTAAAGACGTCGTCAAAGAAGGCGTCAGCGCAAAATTCAACGATCTGCGTAAAATGGGCATCAAGACAATTATGATCACGGGCGATAACCCCATAACGGCAGCGTCGATTGCCGCCGAAGCAGGCGTGGATAGCTTTCTCGCGGAAGCGACCCCGGAGAATAAACTGAAGATGATTCGCGATTATCAGACCCAAGGTCATCTAGTGGCGATGATGGGAGACGGCACGAATGACGCACCCGCTTTAGCTCAGGCTGATGTGGCGGTGGCTATGAATACGGGCACGCAAGCCGCCAAGGAGGCTGGAAACATGGTCGACCTCGATTCCTCGCCGACTAAGCTGATCGATATCGTGCGGATCGGGAAACAGCTTCTTATGACAAGAGGCAGCCTCACCACCTTTTCCATCGCCAATGATGTGGCGAAATATTTCGCCATCATCCCCGCTTTATTTATGGGTTTGTATCCTGGATTATCCGCCCTGAATATAATGCAGCTCCATAATTCGGAAAGTGCTGTTCTATCAGCGATTATCTATAATGCGTTGATTATCATCGCTCTCATACCTCTTGCTCTTAAAGGAGTCCGCTATCGCGAGGTATCGTCAAACATCATGCTGCGTGGCAACTTGTTGATTTACGGATTAGGAGGAATAATCGCCCCCTTCATATTCGTAAAACTCATCGATTTATTACTGAGTTTGATAATGTGATCTAGGTGAGGAGAACACTATGAAAAGATTTGCAGATTTAGGTAGAATATCGCGTCGAGCGCTAGTGACTCTTGGCCTTTTTACATTAGTATGTGGGGTCGTATATACGGCCGCAGCTACCGGGATAGGGCAATTATTATTCCCAAATCAAGCCAATGGCAGCATCATTGAAGTGAACGGCGTCAGATATGGAAGCGAATTGTTGGCGCAGTACTATGATGACGACGATCATATGTGGGGACGTATCATGAAGTTGGATTATACGACTTATACTGATTCTGATGGTAATATCGTCGTCTACGCCACCGGGGCCAACATAAGCCCCGAAAGCGAGGAATATGCTATGCTTGTAGCCGAAAGAGTCGAACGCATCCAAGCAGCTCACCCCGAGATGGCGGGAACGCCCATTCCAGCTGACCTCGTCACGTGCTCTGGCAGCGGCCTGGATCCGCACATAAGCGATGAGGCAGCGGTATACCAGATGAAGCGCTTAGCGTCAAATAACGATCTGGATGAAACGTATGTTCAAAACGTTATCGATTGCTGTACTACCGGCAAGATTCTCGGCATATTTGGAACCGAGATCGTCAATGTATTAAAGGTCAATCTCATTCTCGATGGTATTCTTGGGATTGAGTAGAATTGTCAGAGGAGGCTAAAAGTATGGATGAAGAAAGAAAAAGCCCTAATGTCTTCTTGGAAGAAGCAAATCGCGAAGAAAGACGTTATCATCGTGGCAAGTTGAAAATCTTTCTTGGCTATGCTCCTGGGGTTGGCAAGACTTATGCCATGTTAGAAGCTGCTCATCAAATGAAAAGCAGAGGTGTCGACATCGTATGCGGATATATCGAGCCCCATGCCCGCCCCGATACGATCGCCCTGATAGACGATCTCGAATGCTTGAATACGATGCAGACGGAATATCAAGGCATAAAGCTGCGCGAACTGAATCTCGACGCTGTTTTAAAGCGGCACCCTCAGTTGGTCTTGATCGATGAATACGCGCACACTAATGCTCCATCTTGCCGCCACAGCAAACGCTACCAAGATATAAAAGAGATACTGGCGGCGGGAATCGACGTTTTTACCACGGTCAACATTCAGCACATCGAAAGCCTTGGCGATTCGGTCTCCTCAATTACCGGCATCACTGTCAACGAACGCATCCCCGACTACACTTTCGATGAAGCTGAAAACGTCGAATTGATCGACTTAGAACCACGCGAGCTCCTGCAGAGGCTGCGCGATGGAAAAGTTTACGCTCCCGACAATGCCAAGATCGCGATCAGCAACTTCTTTACTGAAGAGAAGCTTACTGCTTTAAGAGAAATTGCGTTGCGGAAGACGGCAGACTGGATAAATCTCGCCAACGAAAGGCGCAGTCATCCGACGGATTTTGTTACTAATGAGCATATTCTTGTCGGCATTTCATCATCGCCGAGCAACAAGAAGATCGTGCGTGCGGCAGCTCGCCTGGCTTCGGCGTTTCATGCTCGATTGACAGCGGTCTTCGTCGAGACATCCCGCAGCGAATACATGAGCAAGGAAAATCGCAAGATGCTACAGAGCAACATTCACCTTGCTCGTCAGTTTGGAGCTCGGCTCGAAACCGTATATGGTGATGATATACCATTCCAAATTGCGGAATACGCAAAGCGGAATCGAATATCGAAGATCGTCATCGGAAGAAGCACGACTCGTCATTTTTTCGGAAGAGCGACTTTTGTTGAGCGGTTAGTGACTTTGGCTCCTGATCTAGACGTCTATATTATTCCCGATGCGAAAGTCCCGCTAAATATCGAGCGCCAAGGAAATATTAAAAGTAAAAGGCGCTTTCGTTTCTATCTCTACGATATCCTCAAAATCGCTGCCGTTTTCGTTGCGGCCACGGGTATCGCACTGCTTTTCGATTACCTATCGTTTAGCGAATCGAGCATCGTGGCGACTTATCTATTAGCTGTTTTCGTCAGCGCTGCTCTTGTGTCGGGGGTGGTGATGAACTTAATATCGTCGGCTTTAGGAGTGTTTCTCTTCAATTACTTCTTTACTGAACCACGCTTTACCTTCATCGTCTACGATCACGGTTACATCGTCACTTTCGCTATCATGTTCGCCGTGGCGCTCGTCACCAGCTTGCAGATGCTGAGGATCAAGCGTTCGGCTTCTCTTTCGTCGCAAGCAGAGTATCGCACCAGCATTTTGCTCGAAGCGAATCGCTTGATACAGGTCGCAAAGAACCTCAGCGACATCTTCGAGATCGTCTCTCGGCAGATCATATCGCTTGTCAATCGACCGGTTGTCTTCTTCTATTCGAATGAAGGACAATTGGGTGATCCATTATTTTTCTTTCCAAAAGAACAAGAGATGCTGGCGACTATAGACGAGAAGGAAAAAGCTACGGCCACATGGGTTTTGAACAATCGGAAAAAAGCCGGGGCATCAACGAATACTCTACGTGACTCCGCCTACCTATACTATCCATTTGCCACTAGTCTGCACTCCTATGGCGTAATCGGCATATTGCTGAATGCAGGTGAAGCGATCATCGGGTTTGAGGAGGAGCTCATCTCATTGATTATATCGGAGTGCGCGTTTGCATTTGAACGCGTGCTGCTGCTGTCTAAAGAAAGCGAAGCGCGTCAGAGAATCGAGATCGAGAAGCAGCGTTCTAATCTGCTCAGAGCCATCTCTCATGATCTGCGGACTCCGCTTACGACGATCACGGGCAATGCCGAGATTCTACTCAATGAAAAGCTCGATACTAAGCAACATCGGATACTGTGCGAGGGAATTCGCGATGACTCAAGATGGCTATTCAACATAGTCGAGAACCTGTTGTCGATAACTAAAATTGAAGATGGGATGCAAAGCATTGTCCTTCAACCTGAACTTCTCGAGGACTTGATAGATGAAGCGATAAAACATGTTGACCCAGATCTTAGCAAGCATCGATTGATCATCAAGCTTGAAAACGACCTGCAATTTGTGTGCGTCGATGCCCAGATGATCATGCAGGTCATCATCAATATTGTCGACAACGCTGTTAAATACACACCAGAGAAATCGACGATAACCATCTCGTCTCGAAAGATTGAGCACATGGTCGAGATAAGCATCGCGGATGATGGGGAAGGGATTGCCGATCAACGGAAAGAGCATATCTTTGATATGTCGCATCCAAATCAGCTAAACGATAGCGACAACCGGAGAAAAGGATTAGGGCTAGGACTGAGCATATGCCAGTCAATAATCGCTCTTCATGGTGGTACAATAACGATTAAGGATAACATTCCGAAGGGCGCGCTTTTTATCTTTGCCGTTCCCGCTGACGAGGTGGTCGTTCATGAATAAGCAATTCGTTCTCGTTATCGAAGATGATGTTCGAGTAGCAAACTTGATATCCATTACTTTAGAAGTAGCTAAATACAAATTCTTAATTGCTAAAAATGGCGAAGAGGGTCTTTTATCGGCGGTGACCAGGAATCCAGATTTAATACTGCTCGATCTTGGCCTGCCCGATATTGACGGAATCGATATAATCAAGCAGATTCGCTCCTGGTCTTCAACGCCGATAATCGTCATCAGCGCCCGCGGCGAGGATAGGGACAAAATCGCTGCTTTAGATGCTGGAGCCGATGATTATCTGACAAAACCATTCTCGACCGAGGAATTATGGGCCCGCATGCGCGTCACTTTTCGACGGAGTATAAATTCGAGCAAGCTGCGCGATGAGGCGACACCTCTATTGGTTAATGGGCCCTTGCTCATCGACAGAGCATCCAACATCGCAAAAATCGGCGATCAGGAATTGAAATTGACGCATTCGGAGTATAAGCTCATATGCATTTTAGCCGCCAATATTGGCAAAGTCCTCACTCATTCCGCTATTGCGACCGAGTTATGGGGCAGCTCTCTAGAAAGCGATGTCGCCTCTCTCAGAGTTCATCTTACGACGCTGCGAAGAAAGATAAAACTGCTGAGCCCAGATATCGATTTTATTCAGACACATGTTGGAATTGGCTATAGGATGATTCGCGTTGAATAGTCGTCATGCAAAGTATGCGCGTCATCCTTTAGCTAAATAGTCTCGGAATCAAAGTAATTTGGCAGATTTTTACGCTAGTCAAATCTTTGGCTGACTAGTGCATTCCACGTTTTTCGCTGATTCATGTATTTGCCTCGCTAGCCAATAAAGTGCTACAATTGAAAAAATATTAATATTGCGATTTACCATAACATCGATAGTTTTAATGCGAATGATGTCCATCCGGCATTAGACGATGAAAGGAATTTGAATCAGCATATTTGCTGATTTTTTTGTCTTTGTCCTCAGCGGGTTGCGCAACAAGAAGGAATCCTGTGTTTAGTGCTGTGAAAGCTGGTTCCAGCGGCAGTTAGTTTTGGGGCGGTAGCGGATCATAACGCGCTCTTCATTGGGCGGATGACCATGCTAACCATCATCATTGACGAGTTGGGAACCGGGGGCGGGAGACAACAAATTGTTGACGCAATTGTTCCTGGATTTCCAAAGCGACGCAACGAGTGACTCCCGGTTTGTCAAACTGGCCGGCGCGCTGAGAATCAAAATGCTATCGGTTTTCAAATCGATTGGCTGCAGTGCGACCTACCGCGAAGACTTTCTGCAAAGCTGCTGCGTCAAAATTCTGGATGTCGTCCATGCGAAAAATTTTAATTGCGCAAATCTCAACGACAAGATTTTGAACCGCTATTTTGAAAGAGCGTTCCTCTCGGTTAAGGGCAAATTCATCAGGGAGCACGAACTGTATCGCAATCACATCAGTCTAGATGCCGAGGACGAGAACGGGATCGCGCTGTTGGAGAAAGTTTCCGATTGTGATCAGTCTGCCGAAATCATCGCATCCGATCATCGCCTCTGCGACATCAAAGCGTTCATCCCATCAAGCGATTATGCCTTCTTGCGCCTATTCATCGGCGGAGATGAGGGAAGAATGCTCAAAATGGCGGAAGTCGCAAAAATGCTCAGCGTCTCGCATCAGGCGGTGTCGAAACGATTCAAAAGAATCAAGAGGAAAGTCGGCGCGCTCATTGATCGATAATCTCGTCACTGGCGGCGTTTTCCTCAAAGTCGACCTTGTCGATCTCGATGCCGAGGTTCTTGTTGATCCCGCGCTGTTCCTCGCTTAGAAGCACGACGAGGTAAGAAACGATCTGAATCGCCTTGTCGATCAGCGTCTTGCTCGTCGTGAGGATAAAGGTCGCGGTGATGGATATGAGGGTGATCTTCAAACCGGAGTCGATCCCGTCGATGGTCACGATCACGATCAAGGTCGCCACCGAGAGGATGAAAATCAATATCGATAACAATGAGCCTAGAAGGACGTTGCGCATGAAGAATTTGTTCAAGCGCTTGATTTTGTCCTTTTGGAAATTGTGCGCCTCACATCTGTTCGAATTCTGGTTATCGTTTTGTAGGTTCATGTTGCCGTCCCCTGCCTTCCCTCACTAAATACTCGCTGTGAGCCAAACCGCAACGTCGGATGGAATCAGCTGTCCATTCCGCGGGTTGCGAAACCTCAGTTATACGCGTATTGAGTTGGTGAGGATATTAAAAATGTCTTACAACAAGAAGATCGACTATCAGTTCTGTAAAAACATCGTAATTGGCTCCACCGACGAAAACGAATGGAGACTGCGGCGAGTTTTTAACCTTATAGAAGAACCGATATGCGAAGCGGAATTTCGATTGCTCAAGTGCAAAAAACTGCTCGAGAGCCTCTTCGTATCGATCGACCTTCTCAAAAGCTTGAATAATATTCATCAAGAGATGTACGAGAGCCCATTACCATGCGCAGAGACTGCTTTAATTGAAAAATTATTAAATAGCACAAATGATGAACTGATTTACCAAAGGCTAGCGGAATCTTGTCTCTTTGATAGTCGCGTCGATTTTTTGGCTTTTGTCTATACTGCAAAAAGAATAATCGCCCAAATGCCGCCGGTTATTTTCTATATGGACTCTACAAAGCTGATGTATGCATGTTTTCGGGTTGGCAATACAAAGGTGGGTTCGGCCATCTTGACGAAAATGAAAAAGCAAACCGATTTTCAAAATCATTGTCACGGATTGGTGAGCAGAGAAGAAATAATAGGAAAATTACTGGTAGTTCAAGATCAGCTGAGCAAACAATTTTCGATTCGCACGCTCTATTTATATGGCTCATGTGCGCGAAACGAAATGGACGAGTACTCCGATGTCGATTTGATCTGCATTGTCGATTATGAAGATAAGCAGCGTTTAGCTAAGGAAACTTTGAGCATTTATGAGTTTTTCACAAGGATTCTGGCTTTGCCAGTTGATTTGAAGATTGGGGGTGATGAAGACGATGTAGTCATAAACGCTAATATACGGCAAGACTTATACAAAATCTTTTGACGCTCATTTGGAAATTTGGAGCCTAAATAAAAATCGAAAACATAGAAATGGAGAAGGGAAAAAATGGAAACGTTTAAAGCAAAAAAGTTGATCAGAGAGCGCAATATGTTCGGACGCGAAGAAAGCAAGAAGACTAGAGAAGAACGGAGATCTAGCATCATTAAGGAGCGTATATATAACGCGCCGATATTTAATGATGATCAAGATTTCGTAGAAGGTAAAAACGAACTATTTGAAACGAAAATAGCGAAGTCGTTAACAAAAACCGAAGGCGTCACATTTACTGACGGCCTTCACATAGTGGAGATGATACCGGTTGCTGCATTCAATTCTAAAGCGATTGTAGGCGAAGACGGCAAACTGCTTTTTCAAACTTTTAATGGTCAAGATGATCTTTGCTATTCGCTCAAGGGAAAAGGTTTAAAAGAAGAAATCATCATTCGTGCAAGGCGGGCAGAATATCGATATAAGTATAAAATTCAACTAACGAATCTCAAAGCGAAGTTAATCGATGATGAGAAAGTGATTTTCGCCGATGGTGAGACCGACGAAGAAATCTTTAAAATGGCCGATTTGACTATGCTTGATGCATCAGGCGAAGAATCAAGAAGCATCACGCTTTCACTAGAAAAAAATGCCCTTACCATGACATGCAACAGTCTGTGGATCAACGATGAGAGTCGCATCCTGCCAATAACCATCGATCCGCAAATCGAAGTAATCACGAAATCACACGTATTGCTTAGCTGCGTTAACCAATCCAATACACCAATTGCACCAGTCGATGGAAAATTCCTAGTTGGACGCTTTTCGCAAACCGTGAAGAATTATCTGCATCTTTTCGTTTATGGTCAGTCAATTCATCGAGCAGCCAGCGAGCAGAACGGCAAATATACCCTTTCGTTTTCCTTTGCCAAAGGGTTGGTCCCCAATGTTGATGCTAAACGCTTCAAAGTCCTTGTTGATGGCGCACTTTACGAAAGCGGACTGAAATTTGATGGTGATGGCAGATATAATGTTGAGATCACCGATTATGTTGTGGCAGAGGAAGATGTGGCAATCATTGTCGAACTCGATGAAACAAGCGGCGCGGAACCAGAGTTTTTTTACGCCTATGACTTTTCGCATGGTGAGGAAGCGCTAAGGCCATCAATCAGATGCGAGGCGCTTGATGTGGGAGAGGCGATCGAAACAGCAACGCTCGATAAGCAGCTCACCAAGGATGACGCCATCAGCGTTGATTTGCACGACGGAACCTACCTATATAAGCATAGCGGGCCTTCAATTAACGAGCGGGCTCTGAAAGTCAATGTTGATTTTGTTCATACATCTTTAAAGCGCAATAATGCGGAAATCAAAGACGCTCACATGGGCGGTCTGAGAACGAATCTTCACCAATATTTGATCAAGAGCTCGGCGGCCAACACTTTGTTTGGAGCCAGGAAAGCCCTTTATATTGATGGCGATAGCCGCAGTCATGAATTATGCGAAAGATGGTTTTATGAAACCGAAACGGGTTTTAAGAACTTCGTCGATAAATCCTCGGTCTTTTTAGACGGCGATGGAATGCTTAAGGCGCTCGTGGCTGGCGAAACACACGAAGTAAATTATGATGTTGTCAGCGATGACGGGTTATCGCTCATAAGCGCGGCCTCGCTTCTGAATTACACGGAAAAAGCAAGCAAGAAGGTGGCGAGCAGAACCTTCAGGGTCCAATTGAGCGGATCAACGCAGGTGGTGGTGGAAAGTTCGCCTGGCGTCATCAGGATGCCGCATTATACGCATAGTCCACTTTTGGGGACTTTGCTTGGAGAATCGATACCAGAGCCTGGCTGGCACACAAAGCCAATCGATTGCTTTGATGCAGCAGATTTAGATACGGAAACATGGAGCATGTGGATTTACGAAAACCCGAGTAGTGTTGATGCCGCTGAAACCGGCGCCTCTACCTCATCTGCGTATTTTAGAACCCATTATTATGATCTGCCTCTGCTTAAAGATGAAACTGGATATTATGTAGAGATATACAGCAAAAAAGAATTGGCGAGTTACACCGATGCAGGAAGCCACGCCATCATGCATAAAGCAAGCGCACCGGCAAAGGTCTATTTAATTGAAGAAGTAACGTACGGATATGACCAAGTTGGTGATGTGTACCAAAACGAAGATATAAAGTCTGCTGTTGAAAAAGCCAAACAGATCAACAAATATTTGGATGAGCTATATTCCAATCGCGCTGAAGTCGGAAAATCCATTAACATGGTTGACTCGCAGATTGCCTTGGTGAATAAAGAAAGCACCAGATTCCAAATACAGAACAAATTGAATGATCTGGCCGCTGGTTCTGATCCGGCTAAAAGAGCGGCGAACTATGGAAATGAAACACAAGCGGTGGCGCGAGCGAGTTCGTTAGCTAGCCTTCATGAACAAAGAATAAGTTTATTAAAACAACTTGGCAGCGTTCACGGCAAAATCGACGAATACGAAATCATGCTTGAGACCACTTTGGTGGAGCAAGAACGTCTGATAGACGCGCAAAAGGATGACGTCAACGATTTGGTGATTGACGAAAAGGGTAATGCCTTGGGCTTTGATTACCACGGAAAGCTCATCATGATTCAAGATCAATACGAAAACAAACTCGAAATTGCCTATGATAAAGAGAAGTTAGTCTCTATCAAAGGCGAAAAGGAAAAAATCGTGTTCACCTATGATGAGCAGACTGATCTGCTTGGATTTGTCACCGACTCAAAGGGAAGAAAACTTTTCTTCCAACACGACATTTACAAAATGATTCGGAGGATTTCAGAAGAGCAAATAGAAGAGGCGACAAAGGCTGTAAGTTTGGTTTTCAATAGCAGTGCTAATCTCACGCAGATCAACCATCACACTGGATATGTGGCAGATATTGAATACCTAGATAGCCGAGTTACTGTTATTAAGCAAATATCATATGTTGACTACTTAATTGACAGCGAAATTGTTCCGACTCAATTCAGTAGCGGTGCGGTTCCAGTCATTTTTGATAACACAATTCAGTATTCTGCAAATAAGGCAATCGTTACCAATGCATTGAATGCTCAAAGCATTATTTATGCATTCGACGAGGTTGGCCGCGTCATCAACGAAGAAACCGACGATATAATCGCGGTCAATAACTTTGTTGAAGATATGAATGTTTTGCATGCGAGTTTCGACAAACACTCGCAATATTCGTTGGCTTTAGGCACATTAAGCGGTCTTTCCACAGTCATTAATCTAAGTTTAGGAACGCTGCCAACGAATGGAACGCGGATTGACAAGAGCGATTCAGTCAAAGGCATGTACACATTCTTAATCGATGTCTTAGAGTCCTCTGCGGTCACGCGCCAAATCACTTTGGAAGCGCAGGTTTATAAAAACGCCGAGGAAGTCAGCAAAACGAAGTTCTCGCTCCGTTATGAAGATCCAAGGAGACAAATCTTGGCCTTACCAGTCTATGTTCCAAACGACGGCGACTCGACGCAGCTGCGGATTACGATTAAGTCCAATGTTGCTTTGTCTACGGCCGGGTTGACAAATCCGCGGCTGGCCAAGGGCGAATGGGCGCTTAACCAGTTTGACGGCTGCGAGCGGCTCGCCGAACAGACTAGTGGCGCGGAGACGGCTGAACTACTTGATTTTGTCGGGCGGAATGCAACCCGAGTAGTATCTACGGATATTCGCGAAGAAGTAAAGACATCTCACTATGAATACGACAGTGACAATCACTTGGTTTTTGCGAAGGATAGCCAAGGAAATATTGAGGAAACGTATTATAACGAGCGCGGGCAAGTAATCGAAAAAAGAAGCTATCGAGAAGATGCCTCTAGCGAAGTGAATACGTCTACGTATAAATATGATGAGTTCGGCGGTTTTATCAAAGGCGACCACAGCCAACTGATAGGAAATAGCGAGCTCGTGGGTCAAGAAGAAGGCGAGAAGGAAGGAATAATCAACTTTGGATATGACTTCCATACCGAAGAGCTCACTGCGAAGACATTTATTGGTCAAGGAGTCTCGAACCGGACTCGCTATACGTATGCAAACAGTTTACTAACCGGTATTTCCCATAATGGTTTTGAGGTTAAGTACAAATTGGATTACATGGGTCGTAAACTAGAAACGACTATCGCCGACGATGCAGATCCGATCGTCAGCCATGTCTATGATGATCACTTCGTCTATGATAGCAACTACCCGACTATTTTTGGCAAAATGATCCGCCAGACCTTTAAAGATGGAAGCGGTAATAAGTATATCTATAATGATAAAGGTCTACTTATCAGCAGTGCCTTTTACCTCGTAGCAAGCGGAGATGTGACATCGACCACCGAATTCGTCTACGACGCCTATGGCCGGAAAACGACCAAGAAGGTCAACGGCGTGGTCGCGGAGACGTATGCCTATCACGTCAACGGCGAAGTCGCGTCGCGCACTTTTAATGGAGCAAGCGAAAGCTATACCTTCGATGCTAAGCAGCGAGTAACGGGGATCAGCAATACTCTGTTTGAACATCCCGTCGCGCTTGAATATGACGATCGAGACAAAGTCAAAAAAGTATCTGCAGACGCAATTAGTTTAGCGATGGATTATGATCCGTTAAATCGGGTTTCTAAAGCAAGTCTAGCTAAAAACGCGGGCGAAGTAATCACGGACACCCTTGAATACCTAACGCGTAAAAGCGGTCCGACATCGCTAGTTAAAGAACATACCAAGTATATTGATGGGCTTAGAGATGATTCCTTTGTTTATAGCTATGATAAAGCTGGAAATATCATAAGAATCGCCAGCGATGAATCTAACACAAGATATGTCTATGACGAACTAAATAGGCTCATCCGTGAGGACAATCAAACGATAGGCAAAACGTATCTATATCGCTATGACGCCGGCGGCAACATCGTCTCGAGAAGGCAGTACGCCTATACCTTGGACGATGAGCCGGGCACCTTGGAAAGCAAGAATGTCTTCCAGTACGCCCTTTCGGGTCACAAGGACCGCTTGAGCGCGACGATCATCGGCGGCACCGTCCAAGATGTCGCCTACGACGATATGGGCCGGCCGCTATCCTACAAAGGATCCACCCTCGTCTGGAATAAGCGCGGCACCTTGACGAGTTATGGTTCGACATCGTTTGCCTATAACAGCGATGGTATCAGAACTTCAAAGGGAAGCAGCGCATTCGTCCTCGATGGGACGAGGATCCTCGAGCAGATCACGGGGGCGAACTCCCTAAAGCCGATATACCTAGTCGATAACATGGTCGGCTTTTGGTATAATGGCGTCAGATACCTCTTCTCCAAGAACATCCAGGGCGACATCGTGAGCCTCCACGATGATGATGGAACACTTGTCGCCACATATGTCTATGATGCTTGGGGTAATCACGAAGTGTTCGCCAGCAACGGCCAAGAGAACACGGAAGCTTCTTTCGTCGGCAACATCAACCCCTATAGATACCGAGGATACCATTATGACGTAGAGACGAAGCTCTATTACCTCAACAGCCGTTACTACGACCCCGAAGTCGGACGGTTCATCTCCCCCGACATCATCTCCATCCTCGACGAGACGATGATGGAGGCGAATGGACTTAACCTCTACATGTACTGCGGGAACAACCCGGTGATGCGGGTCGACCCGAACGGCACGGCATGGTGGAACTGGCTAATCATCGGAGTCCAAGCTTTGGCGGGCATCGTGGCCTGTCTAATTCCGGGAGGACAAGCCCTGGGATTAACATTGCTTATTGGAGCGACTATTGGAGCCATTGGGCAACTTGTGGCGCCCGCCATAGGCCAAGCCATCGGCGGGATTACGTCGATGGCGAATGGTTGGGGAGCATTTTCGACGGGACTCTCGTTATTGGGGGCTGGGCTACCTGGCATTATTGCGGGTGTCGGCTTAATGTTAATAGGAGGTGGGACAATGGCTTTTGGAACAAACGAGGTTGTGGCTGCAGCGACTGGTACAAACTACATACAAAAGTGGACCGGTATGAGCGAAGCAGCATATGGTTGGACATACTTTGGACTGAATCTTGCTTCATCAGTGGGGCAACTCATTGGTCAAAGGTATATGCAACTGAAAACGAGATCAGCGACATTCAATCGAAATACTGGGGAACTAAAGCAATATAGGTATTTTGATGGCAATGGCAACAAGCTGTACGACATTGATTTCAATCATTCAGGGAATGCGGTATTTCCACATTATCATGCATGGCTAGACAATTTGACAAGAATTACTGGCCATAATGGTTATATTGGATTAATTATAGACTTGTTTAGGAGGTTGTTTGGTGTTTAACAGAAAAAAAGCGGCCAAGATTGCAAGAATACTTAGGAAAAGTGCCAACGAGTTGACACAAAAAGATAGGATCGAGTTAGCTTATTACAGGCGCGACTCTGGCCAGAAGGTGTCATATGAAGAATTCGTCATGATGTTATCAACGAACGATGAACTTTCTTTTGAATGTGATGAAGAAGTGTGCGAAATCATTCATGACCGACCCACTAAGGTGACGTTTTACGTATCAAAGTATTGCGATAGTCAGCTTGTGCACCAAAGACATGGGGATTTTTCATCTATTGATGACTTATTAAAGGAAGCGCGAATTAATGGAAAGTCAATTGAGGAGGCATGGGAAAAAATCGTTTTGCACTAATGAAAGTCACTGCAAACTGACTCGAATAAACGCCTTCAAATTGTGCGGGGACATGATATTGCATCGCTAATTACTTGTGGCTAATTCTTACGGGAGCGGTTTAAGTATGAATAAACTTGGAAAGCTTAAAGAATTCTTGATCGACATTATTCGTCTTTGCGAAATAGTCATTTCCGAATGGGATGGCGGTATTCGCGATGGCGCAATCATGGTATTAATTATTGATTGAGAGCCTAGTTGGGCCGAAGTGGCAAGTTTTTCACCAGCAGTGGAACGCTAAATCTGGTAGACACCTCCATCGGCAACATCAACCCCTATAGATACCGAGGATACCATTATGACGTAGAGACGAAGCTCTATTACCTCAACAGCCGTTACTACGACCCCGAAGTCGGGAGGTTCATCTCCCCCGACATCATCTCCATCCTCGACGAGACGATGATGGAGGCGAATGGACTTAACCTCTACATGTACTGCGGGAACAACCCGGTGATGCGGGTCGACCCGAACGGAACGGCTTGGTATGACATCGTCGCATGGATTGGTCTGGGCCTCGTCATTGCGGCCGCAATAGTGATTACGGCAGGAATGGCTGGCGCTGTAATCGGCGGCATCGCCAGAGGAATCATCTATGGTGCGGCGATAGGAACGCTCATCGGCGCTACAGCGGGAGCTGCATTGGGCGCCGTCGGCGGGATGATCTATGACGGCGTTCAAGGATGCTCCTTTGGCACGAGCATATGGAGCGGAGTCAAAGCAGGGTTCGGTATCGGAGCAATTGCAGGAGCAATAATCGGCGGTGCGGCGGCATCGTCAGTATCAGGAATGACAAACGCGTCATTTTGGACAGGTTTAGGAAAAAGCGGTTCATCAGTTGCTGCAAATGCCGCAGCTAATCAAGGCTTGACAACCCTTGGCCAGACCTTTGGTGGTAAAGTTGTTCAGGCACTTACGAATAAATTCGGCTATGCATTAACAAAGTATTTATGGGTGTCTTTATCGAAAACAATGGCTTCCACATTGGCGATGAGTTCGGCTATAATCTTTTATGGAGGAATTGTAGAAAAATCATCAATATTCTGGTTATATGAGTTGCCTATTCTGTGGGAGAAGGGCATTGAAGTGATTTATAAGATTTTCGGTCTCGGAGGATAGGAATGAAGAAATTCGAAGGTTTCATATCTGATCAAGTTGATGAAAGCAAGAGCGATGAATATTTGGTTTTTCACACATTTGGGAGTATGGAGATAAAGTATTCTCATTATAATGAGTTTGATGAAAAAACATACAAGAATCCCCAGTTGTATATGCGAGTTTTGCCATCGTTTGAAGAAGTTTACGAGTCGTTTGTTTCGCTTAGCAAATTTCCATTTGTTCACGGCAAAGCCAAAGATGTTTGCTTATCGCTTCTCTATAATCCGTATTTCGAAGAATTCTATGACAAAATGAAGAAGGAATTTCGTAATCTGAGTTGGTATCAAAAAAAACTTTTGGAAAATCATATGCTGAAGTATTTGGCTGATCGTGTTCAATATGGGATGATAGTCGAACTAAACGCTAACTTTTTTCCTTCAACGAGAGAGTATTACGTTAAGAAGGATATCTACAATAAGAGCAGGGAATTGCTGAGCATTTTTAAATCAGCGTAATAAAACGAGTGATTACTAAAATGCAGTAGGCAAATTGCCAACCGCATCTTTGCATGATTCGATCATACTACGCATATGTTTGTTTCAAGATTTCCATGAGCGCTATTCATCTGCGTATTATGGGCAAAGGCAACGGAAATAATGAATCAGATTTGTTCTTATAACTAACCTTACATTACTCAGAATGCCATCAACTACCATAAACGGACAAATGTTGTCAGTTTTTTCTTGATACTGAATTCATGCGGATATCGATTATGTTGGAATCTAAAATCTCGAAGAACGAGGACGCGCAATTAAGGGTGCGCTGTCGAAACGACGATTCTTATTTGTGGCGGTCTTGTCCGCACTTTGATAAACTAAATAAACATCGTTGCTTTTCGGATCGAGGATATTTTGGATTCCTTCCCCGATTATCTTCTCTAAAAAGATATTAAGTCCTACAATTTATATATAAGATGAACCATCAAATAAGTCAGGAGCATAAATATGAAATGCAAGATTATCGCCGATAGCAGCTGTGATCTCTCGAGAGAGCTCATCGAGAAGATGAGCGTCGAACTCGTCCCCTTGACGCTGCAGCTCAGAGACAGAATATTCGTCGATGATAGCAACCTCGATCTCGAAGCCTATCTGAAGGAGATGAAAGCCTGTCCGACCCCTCCGAAGACCGCGTGTCCTTCCCCAGCCGCTTTCATGGAGGCGTTCACCACGGAAACCAAGGTGGTCTTTGTGGTCACTTTGTCATCCAAGTTGAGCGGCACCTATAATGCCGCTCGGCTGGCCAGAGAGATGTTCCTTGAGGAGCACAAGGATTATTTCATCCATGTCTTCGACTCCTTGAGCGCGGCTTCCGCGGAGTCTTTGATCGCGATGCGGATATTCGAATTAGCGCAGGTCGAGGAGAATCCTGACGAGCTCGTCAAGAAAGTGGAGGAGTACATCCACACCCTCAAGACCATCTTCTTGCTCGACAATGTCAATCATCTCGCAAAAAACGGAAGGCTCAACCCCGTCATCGCTAAGATCGCATCCGTCTTGTCGATCAAGCTGATACTCGGCGCGGATGGCAAAGGCGAGATCAAGTTGGTGACCGAGAGTTTTGGCTATGATCGAGCCTTTAAAAAGCTGCTGGCTTCGATCGGACAGCAGAATATCAGCCTCGAAGGCCGAACCATAGTCATCGCCCATTGCCTAGCGCCGGGGCGCGCCCTGCGCTTTAGCGACGAGGTCAAAGCAGCCTATAAGTTCAAGGACGTCGTCGTGGTCAGGATGGGCGGTCTCTCCAGCACCTACGCCGATGAGGGCGGCCTCGTCATCGCTTTCTAAAAAATCATTATCGCGCAGCGGCCGAGTTGTCCTTGTGTCTATATCGAGTTCTATCGCTTTCTGCGATTATTTGGTTCGCTCTTGGACAGTCGATGGTAAAATACTATTGTCAAGAGGTAAAAAGTATGGATGATTTTCTTATATCGACGACGCACATCCTGGATGGTTATCAGATCGCGGAGTACATCGACGTCGTCTTCGAGGAGAGCATCTTCGGCATCAGCATTTCGACTGGCATCAAAGGGATAGGCGATATGTTCAAAGGTTGGACCGGAGAGAGGCTGAACGCTATTTCCGATCGCATCGAAGAAGTGAAAGCGGAAGTGAAGGTCAACCTCATCCAAAAGGCCAAGAAGCTAGGAGCAAACGCCCTCGTCGGCGTCGATATTGAGACGACGAGAAATCTCAATGATGGGACGATCGGCGTCTCGATGTCAGGCACCGCGGTCGTAGCCAGAAAAGTCATCGTCGGCTGAATCGAGCACCAGCTGATTCTCTGATGCGGGCATCCGATGCTTCCATCGCCATCGCGGCTTCGACGCTCTACCTGCCTTTTATCGATGATCGACTTGCATCTTTAATGCTCAGAGGTTCATATCCGCTCTTTCGTCGATCCAAAACCCTATCCAGTGTTCATAAGGGATCAACTCGCGCTATTCGGATAACGTGCAGAAACTCCTCGAGGATCTGGCGATTTGCATTAGTCGATCGAATACGATAATATTGATACTCACATAGTGAAAAGATTGGAAAACCAATTCGATGCAACCAATTTATTCACTCGATGAATTCACATCGTGCATCGATTATCCTCGAGGAAGGTCAGCGGATATATGAACTACAAGGTTGGACAGGGTATCGTCGCGGGTTGCTTCGTGGTGGCCGGTCTCGCCATATTCAGCTTTACGTTGTTGCCTCTGATCGTGGTCGGCGCTTTTTTCACCGCTGGCCAAATTGAATACGATATTGTACACCAGCGTTTAAATATCGACTGTTTCGAAAGAGCGATAAGCGAAAGCGACCAGATCACTGTCAGCTATGGCGATGCGAAATACGATGATTTGGGCGACGACTTTGTCGACTATTATATGAATACGCACGATGCTTGCGCCGAGACAACATCCCATGACGTCGTCGCCGATCTCGCCGTGATCGTTGCCGATTGCTCTTATAGCTTCGTCGCGCGCTATTCCTCCTCGAGCGCGTATTTTGTCTTGGAGTACACCGATGATCCGCATCCAGATGAGCTCTCGTTTTGGAACAGGCCCAGCAAGTGCTTTTCATACGCATCAGCGGATGTCGAAGCGCTGATCGGTTTTCTATAGCCATCCGCGATGCGCTCGATGAGCAGATCATCCATCGCATCGACGAGGCGAATTCATCATTTTGGACGCTCTATATTGCATAACGCATAAAAAGTTGTATCTTATATGATACGATAACAAAATGAAGGTGTTCTTATGACAAACAAATTTTCGCATTACTTAAGAAGTAAAAAGAAGTTGATGAGGCTGCTTATCGACGAGCTAGCGCGCAAGTACTCCTATGTCAGCATCTTGGGCACGGATATCTCCGGGACGACCATCGCCATCGATAAGTCGACGACCCACGTCGTCCCTAGCGGACTGACCGAGTCGGGTTTCGTCATCAAAGTCTTCAATGGCAAAGTCTACAGCGAGCTATCTACCAGCGAGATCAGCAAAAAGAATATCTCGACGCTGATCGAAGATATCGACCGCTTAGTCATCACCAAAGGCACGATCGACTCCGTCGCAGTCGGAGTTTTGCGCGAGGAAGCCATCGCCGAGCGCTTCGTCCGCAAAAACAAAGGCAAGCTCTACACCGCTGAGGAGATCATCAAGATTCTGAAAAACTACGTGGATCGGACGCTCGCGCGTTCTCCGCTCGTCGTCAACGCTCGCGCCTCGATTGAGACGACCGAAGTCTCGAAGGTGTTCATGTCCCAGCAGAAGGACCTGGAGCAGTATTACACTTGGAGCAACCCAAGATGCTATGTGCTGGTGAGAAAGGGATCGAACACCAAGTATGGTTATGACGGCTTCGGAACCAACTCCGTCGAAAAAGCTCTCGATGGACTGTCGGCATCGATCGATAGAACATCGGATATAGCGATCGAACTGCTCGATTCCGTCACTCCGACGCCAGGGTATTACGATATCATCACCGATCCGTCCATCACTGGGCTGATTGCCCACGAGGCCTTTGGCCACGGTGTGGAGATGGATATGTACGTCCGCGACCGGGCTAAATCCCAGGAGTACATGAACAAGCGAGTCGCCTCGCCGTTGATCACCATGCACGATGGAGCGAAAGCCTCCTTCAGTGTCGCCTCGTATTTCTTCGATGATGATGGCGTCTTAGCCCAAGATACGAAAATCATCGATAGAGGCATCTTGGTCTCGGGCATCTCTGATGCTCTATCAGCGCTGCAGCTCGGCAAGAGCCCAACTGGCAATGGGCGTCGCGAATCGTATAAGCGCAAGAGCTATACGCGCATGACCAACACTTTCTTCGCCCCTGGCAAATCAAAGCTAGAGGATATGATAAAAAGCACCGAATACGGGTTTATGATCTTCCAAACCGATAATGGCATGGAAGATCCGAAGAACTGGGGCATCCAATGCGCTGCCCACTATGGAAGAGAGATCGTCAAAGGCGAGTTCACCGGCAAGATCATCTCCCCCGTGGTAATGAGCGGCTACGTCATCGATCTGCTCAACTCGATCACGGCTGTCTCCAGGGATTTTCGGATCATCGGCTCGGGATCGTGCGGCAAGGGATATAAGGAATGGGTCCGCGTCAGCGACGGGGGAGCCCACTTGAAAGCGAAGGTGAAAATCGGATGATCAAACAATTAGTCAAAGCGTTAAAAGAGTCAAAGGCTATCACCGACTGGCTCATCAGCGAGGTGGCGACGCATTCCTCCCAAGCCTTTTATGTCATGCAGAAACTCGAGACGACGCGCCTCGTCGATACCAAGGAATACAGCGTCACGGTGTACAAGGAGTTCGTCGAAGGCGATGTCTCCTATATGGGCTCGTCGAGCTTCGCTTTGAGCCACAAGTTGCCCACCAAGGCGCTGAAGGCCAAAATCGAAGAGGCAGCTTTCGCCGCGTCCTTAATCAAGAACCGCCATTATGACCTAGTCGTCGGTGGCGAGAAAAAAACGTGGCGACAAAAGCCATTTGCGGGCGAATCGTTCACCTTGCTCGATCGAATCGCCTCGACCTTCTTCAGCTCATCAAAACCGAATGTGCGGTTCAACTCCCTCGAGCTGTTCCTCACGAGCAAAGTCGAGCGGATCGCATCCTCGAAAGGCGTCGATTATAAAAAGGCGTTGCAGAGGATCGATATCGAAGCCATCCCATCTTATGATGGAAGCAGGGACAAAGTCGAACTCTATAAGTATCTTACCTATAAGACGGTCGACTTCGATGTCTTCAAAAAAGACGCCAGCGACGCTTTAGACGACGTCGCCGCCCGCTATGAGGCTCAGGCTATCAAGGATGTCAAGAAGGCTGATGTGCTCCTCAGAGACGGCGATGTGAAGAGCCTTTTCGAGAGCCTCATCGAAGACTACTCGTACGATGCCGTATATCGCAAGACGACAGATAAAGTCATCGGCGACGTCATCCAAAAGGATGTGGTCGGCGAATATCTTAACATCGGCTTGAAACCTTCGTCCAAAGCCGATGCCTTCGATCGAGACGGCGTCCTCCTGTCTCCAGTCAAGGTCATCGAGCGCGGCGCGCTTGCCAATTATTATGGGTCGAATCAATACGCTCAGTATCTCGGCGTCAAACCCACTGGCACGCTGAGCACGATCTCGGTCGCAAAAGGTAGATCAAGCTACGCTCGGATGAGCAAAAAACCCCACCTGGCGATCATCGCCTTGTCCGGCATTCAAATCGATATGTATTCGGGCTATATCGGCGGCGAAGTGCGCTTAGGCATCTATTTTGACGGCCGAGAGCATCACCCTGTCTCGGGATTCTCCTTCAGCGGCAATATCGATAAGAGCTTGTCCACGATCGCCTTGTCGAAAGAGACGATCTCCATCGATGGCTACGAGGGACCAAAGTATATCAAGATAAAAGATATGGAGATTCTATAGCTCGCTCTTGTCGTACTGCAGCTGGTATAAATTGTAGTATAGGCCTTTGCTCTTCAGCAATTCCTGGTGATTGCCAGATTCTTTGATCTCACCTTTTTGCATGACCAGAATCTTGTCGCAGTGCTGGATGGTCGACAAGCGGTGGGCGACGATAAGCATCGTGGAGATGTTCATCATCCTGGTGAGCGATTCCTGAATCACAGCTTCGGTCTCGGAGTCGATGTTGGCGGTGGCCTCGTCGAGGGTCATGAGCGAAGGCTTGTACACGACGGCGCGGGCGAACGAGATCAGTTGGCGCTCGCCGCTCGAAAAGTTGTTGCCGCGCTCCCGCACCTCGTGGTCGAGACCTTCGGGCAGCTTGCTCAAGACGTGATCGAGCCCGACATAGTCGGAGGCCTTTTTGATCTCCTCGTCGATGATCGAATTGTCGTCGAGGGTGATGTTATCGCGGATCGTCCCTGAGAAGAGGAAGACATCCTGGAGCATCTGGCCGATGAAACTCCTGAGCGAAGAGCGCTTGATGCGCTTGATGTCGATGCCGTCGATCAGTATCTGACCTCTTTGGATATCGTAGTTGCGGACGATGAGCTGGAGGATGGTCGTCTTGCCGCTTCCGGTCGCCCCGACGAAGGCGACGGTCTCATTTGGCTCGATCTTGAAAGATATGTTCTTCAAAACCCATTCGTCGGGGAGATAGCTGAACCACACGTCCTTGAACTCGATGGAACCATTTAGCTTGGTGAGGGTGATGGCGTCTTCCTCGTCGACGATATCCTGTTTGGTATCGAGCACGTCGAAGATCTTCTCCGCGCTGGCAAAGCCGTACTGGAGGCCGTTGAACTGCTCGGCGATCTGCTGGATGGGCTCGAAGAACTGGCCGACGTAGACATAGAAGGAGACGAACAGCCCGATGCTCAAGAGGTTTTGGAATATCGAGCTGACGCCGAAGTAGATGGTGAGCACCGTCGCCAGCATCGAGAGCAGGTAGATGACGGGGCGGTAGATGCCGAAAGTGTAGATCTCGCGGTAGTAATTCTTTCTGAGCTTCTGGTTGATCGCGCGGAACTCCTCGATCTTTTTCTTCTCTTGGTTGAAGACCTGGGTGATCTTCATCCCGGAGAGGTTCTCAGACAAGAAAGCGTTGACCTCGGAGACGGAGTTGCGAACGCTGCGATAGGCGCTGCGCGAGAAGCGCCGGAAGAGGACGGTCGCCAGAAAGATCAGCGGGACGACGATCATCGTCACGAGCGCCATCCGCCACTCGATGACGAAGAGGATGATGGCGATGACGACCATCATCAAGATGTTGCGGATGAGGTTGACGATGGTGTTGGTGAACATGTCGGAGATATTGCCGGGGTCGTTGGTCGCCCTGGTGACGAGCTTGCCCACGGGAAGCTGATTGGTCTGCCCGGCGGACAGGGACTGGATGTGATCGTAGACCTCGGTGCGCATCTGATCGGTGATCTTCTGCCCGATTCGCTGCAGCATGATGTTTTGAAAATAGCCGATCAGGATGGAGATGCCGGTGATGAAGAGGAGGATGAGCGCGCCGAAAACGACGATCAAAATCTTGTCGTCGAGGCTGATCAGAGGATCCTTCATGACGTCGATGGCGAGCCCGGAGGCCAGAGGCAAAATCATGTTGGTGAAGGTCGTGATGATCATCAGCGCGAAAGCCAGGACGAACTTGCCGGTGTAGGGTCTCAGGTAGCGAAGGAGGCGAAGCAAAAGTCTTTTGTCCTGATGCGCTTCGTGGTTTTCGACAAAATCACGCATGGTGCTCCTCCTCTCCGACTAACTCTGCTAGCTTCTGCAGGTTGTACATCTCTTTATATAAGGGATTGCTTTTGATCAGTTCCTGATGCGTGCCGATGCCGACCAATTGCCCATGGTCGATGAGGACGATCTTGTCCATCTTTTTGATGGTCGAGACGCGGTGGGCGATCATCAGAGTCGTCTTGCCCTTGCGGATCTGGCGCAAATTGCGGATGATGTCACCCTCGGTCTTGGTGTCGACCGCGGAGACGGAATCGTCTAGGATCAGGATAGTTGGATCCTTGACGAGTGCCCGGGCGATGGAGACGCGCTGCTTCTGCCCGCCGGAGATGGTCGTGCCACGCTCGCCGAGCACGGTGAGATAGCGATCCTTGAAAGTCATGATCTCGTCGTGGATATCGGCTAGTTTGCCCACTTCGACAAGCCTTTCCTCAGCGATGTCGATCTGCGAGAAGGCGATGTTGTTTTTGATCGTGTCGGAGAAGAGGAAGTTATCCTGGGGGACATAACCTATGTGATCGCGTAGCGTCTCGAGGGACAGCTCAGCGTGATCGTACTCGCCGAAATGCACCATGCCTTCAGGAGCGTTATAGATGTGGAGGAGGAGCTCGACCAAAGTGGATTTGCCGCTCCCGGTCCGACCGAGGATTCCCACCATCTCCCCGGCTTTTATCTCGAAGGTGATATCCTTTAGCGTCGGCTCATCGGTTTCCGGGTAGGCGAAGGTGAGATGGTTAAAGGCGATCGAGCCATCGAGAGCGACGTCTTTGATCGCTCCTAGTCGATCGTGAACGATCGGCTTCGACTCCAAGAAAGCGTATATCCGCTTGGCGGAGGCTTGGGCCTGCCCGTTGATGTTCATGAACCACGAGATGGCGAATACGGGCCAGAGCAAAGTGAAGAAATAGGCGATATATTCCGTCAGCTCCCCGCTCGATAGCTCACCTTTGGCGATGAGGACGGAACCGAAGGCGATGATGGCGATGATGACGATGCTGATCATCGAGTCGATGATGATGTTGACGATGACGGCGTAGCGTAAGTGACCCATCGACTTGTCGTAGACATCCTTCGATCTGCTCTTAAATCCCAGCGATTTAGCGGCTTCGCGCACGTAGGCTTTGATGATCGAGAGGCCGGTGAATGATTCTTGAGCGAAGTCGCTGGCGCGTTCAAAAGCCTCTTGGCGCAACTTGAACTTCCTCTCCATCTCGAGTTCGAGGAAGAAGACCAGAACGCCCATCAGAGCGATCGGGATGAAAGCGTAGAGAGTCATGATCCAGTCGAGGGAGAACATGCGGATGAGGACGAACGCCCCTAAGACGAGGCCGTCGACGATCATCAATAGGCCGAATCCGAATATTTCCTGCACGGAGTTGAGGTCGTTGATGAAGTAGCTCATCAAGCCACCGATCTTCTCGCGCGAATAGAAGTTTTGGTCGAGCTTCGTGGCGTGGATGAACATCTCGCTGCGGATCTCGGTTTCGATGCGCCTGCCATTTCCGAAGAGGAGGAGACGCCACAAGAAACGTCCGATGGTGATCCCCGCGGCGATCAGAGCGATGTACAAGATCGGCGTCACGACCTGGGGCAATAGACTCATCGTTTCGTCTTCGACGCCATCGATGATCGTCTTGACGATGCGCGGTATCTCGAGCTGATACCAGTCGATGACGACTAAAATGGCTATCCCGAGAAGAAAGGATAATCCGTATTTAAGATAGTAGTGGCGGAAGTGTTTTAAGAGGATCATCGATGAGCTCCAACGGCTCTATTCTAACCGAAACGCTTTTAAAATGAACTACAAAAGTGAGCGCTTTAATAAATAATATTAAAAAGGAATAATGAGGTTTATCGCGGTCGCGGTGGTCCATCGGGCGATTTATGGCGGATGAACGGGCTCGGCACATATGCTTTTGCTTAAGCAAAGAGCGAAACAGGATTAAATAGCCCACCTCTTGTTGGTCATCAGGTGCTAAAATGAAAGCAATAAAAGAGGTAGTCATAACCGATGAAACGAAAACTGTTCACGCCTTTTCTCTCGATGGGGTTGCTGAGCGGGGTGCTGACGGGGTGTGCGCTATTCGATCCGGATGCCAAAGGCTTTTCCGAAGTGTTCGGGATGACCTGGGATACGTATCAGATCGCGCTGGACGAACAAAATCGCCCGACGATGAATTATCAAGTCGATGCGATTCTCAACGTCAAAGGATACGCGGTAGGCACGACTAAGGTGCTGTTTAACACGGATGCTTTTTACGTGGAGTTCGACGCTATTACGACACCAAATGATGAAAGAGGTGCCACCTATAACGGCATTCGCCTCGAGGGCTACGCTGAACTGGCGACGAATGCTTTCTACTATCACCTGCGCGAATACGATGTCTCCGCGGCGTGGACTCTGAGGAAGGAAGAGAGGACCTCGACCTTCATCGAAGATCAGATGATCGCCGATTCTTTAGCTAGCCTCAAAGACTGGAAAACCGCTATCGAAAGCGAGATGCTGCCAGTTCTCACCGACAGCTCGCTCATCGATTACGCCGTCGGCCTCTCGTCGTTGAAAAACGATCGGTATTCGTTCTCCTTCACCATCGGTGGCTACGTCAACTGGAACTTCGTGAAAGATTTAGGGATCGAAGAAGGCATATCGGACACGGTTTTATACCTGACTCACAACGTGGTCAACAAAACTTCGGTGCTCGATTTCCGCTTCGCCATCGGTGGAGAGAGCGGCAGCGCCAAGCTCACCTTTTCTCGCCCCGGGCAGGTCGGCGATGCGGAGACGACGCTCTCGGATGAAGCCAAAGCTATATATACGCCAAAAGAAATCTGAACAGCAGGGATCATCGATAAGTCCTCGCTGACGAAGCAAATATTGACTAATGCTTTTAAAGCACTATAGTAAATGAGGCATGGCTACGGAGAAATTATGGCGCTTACCAAGCAGCAATCCCTCGGCGAAGAAATAGCTAATTCCGTCTCGCACGGAATCGGAGCCCTCTTAGGCATCGCGGCCCTCGTTTTAATGCTGGTCAAAAGCGCATCGTATGAAGAGGCGATAAGCAGCGTCATCTTCGGGCTCGGCATCATCCTCTTATATGCGATGAGCACGCTCTACCACGCTTTCAAAAACGATTCGAAGGTCAAGCGATTGTTCAAGCGCTTCGACCACGCTTCCGTCTACCTCCTCATCGGCAGCACCTATTCCCCCATCTACATCTTGATTTTGGATAAGCCGCTGGGATGGATATTGCTCTCTGTTCAATGGGCTATCATCATCGTCGGCATCGTCCTAAAATCGACGATCATCAATCGTTTCACTTATGTGCATCTAGCGATGTATCTGATCCTCGGCTGGAGCGGGATATTCTTCTTCGGCTCCCTCTATCGGTTTTCCCCCGAGGCTTTCTTCCTCATCCTCGCCGGCGGCATCGCCTATACCATCGGAGTGCTGTTCTACGCTCTGCATCTCTTCAAATACTCGCATTTCATCTGGCACATCTGCGTCTTCATCGGCACCTTGCTCCACTTCTTCGCCATCTACCTCTTCCTCATCTCGTGAGCTCGTGCTTTTCGATTCGGGACGAATGCGGATATCCGCTCCCTTTTGTCGCCGCGCAAAATTGTCTGTTGACACTGACGCTGGGGAAGCGTTTATACTGACGATTGAGGAGAAACGGAAATGTTACGGATTGGGTTGGTCACAAAAAAATACCGCATATCGCACCGCACGCTGCGCCACTGGGAAAAAGTCGGCCTCGTCGAGAGCATCAGGGGCGAGAACGAATATCGCTACTACGATGAGGGTGGCGAGAGGCGCATCAAGGAAATACTGATTCTCAGGAAATTCGATGTGGGGATCAAGGACATCGAGTCGATCTTCTCATCAGATGACGTCAAGGTGATAATCGGCATTCTGAAAGAGCATTTGGCCGACGTGGACCACAAAGTTCAGACCATGCACCTCATAAGCATCAGCATCGCCGAGTTGATCCACTCGCTGGAATCGCAGAGCACCCTAGGCGAAATTATGGATGTGCTCGCCGAAAGCGCCAGCGGTGAAAAGCGAAGCGCGACAGAAGCGCTGGCAGCTGTGAAGAAAGAAGAGATGACGCTGAGCGACGAGATATCGCAGGATAAGGAAATGCGCGTGGTGAATTTGCCGCGCATGGTTGTGGCGAGCATCGCCATGTCGGGCGAGAACCCCGAAGACAAGTGCTGGCGGGAGACCTTGACGCTGATCGAGAAGCATCGCCTAGATCAAGAGGCATGTTTTAGAAGCTTGGGGCATGGCTATCACGACGAAGATGGGAAATATGTCTATGAATTGTGGACGGCGGTTCCTCGTGACTTCCACGTTCCGCACCCGTTTGCGAGGAAGGATTTTTGCGGAGGTCTATTCGCCGCCTTGCCGACGCATCTGGATAACATCGGCGAAGCGTGGCCCGATCTCCACGATTTAGTCGTGCAGAGCGGGATATATGAGCACGACGCTGATCCGAGCCGCGACATGTGCCTCGAGGAATGCCTCGATATCGTGTCGTTCCACGATCCGAGAAGCAAGGATGCCGATCGGCAACTCGACTTGCTGCTGCCGATCAGAAGAGTCGACAAAAAGGTCGATGGAGGCGCGGGTAAGCGGATAAAAGCCGAAGTGGTGGTTCTTCCCGATCTGCTTTTGGGAGGGACCTACTTCCACCTGCGCGAGGCCGTGAGCCCGTGGAAGAAAAGAGTTCCTTGGTACCAGCTGGCTCAAAACATCTATAGGATAGGCAGCGATGTCGCCGACTTCATGAACCGAGGGAACAATACGTTCACGATTATCTATGGGCGCACGATCAATCCCATCCCTTTCTACCTCGATTTGGAAAGAGGAAAAGCGATGAAGATTTTTGCGGCGGTCGAGCTTAAAAGACCATTCCCATCATACCCAGAAGGCCTGTGCGAAATGGCGCTGGCCTCGCGAAAGTACATGATGTTTTCCACGTGGATCGACACCTCTCTCGCCAAGTCCGTCAAACTCGCGCCTAAATGCTTATATGAGGCCGCCTCGGCATATTTCGAAAGTGGGAAAGGTTCAGCCTCCGAGGATTTCTGCATCGAGAGGGACTATCGGGCGAATGGTCGCTACGTCGATAGAATCGAGCTCTACATTCCTCTCGATTCAACTGATTGACCACGCGGCCTTCGCCAAGCGACGAGCGAACTAGCAAGCATGCAAAAGGCTCTTTGCCTCGCGCTATGATTCAGCCGCCTCTGCTGCGGTTGGCGATGGGCTACCTGACAAACAGCTGATTACGATCTTCGGCTAATCGGGCGATGATCATCCCTCGATCGCGAATATCCCCACTATGATTTGCACATGATGCGATAAACAAGTAAGATAGTGATAGTTTTGTTGTCACGTAATATATTACGTCTTCTGCGATCGAACAAATGGACAGAGCGAAATTCATAACCAAATCCAAATACGTCCGCTACGTGCAGTGCCCCCGCATGTTCTATTTCGACGAAGACCCGACGATCGAAAAAGAGATCAGCGTCATCACCAGGGGGGCAATCGAGCAGGGCATCGAAGTCGGAAAAGCCGCCCGAGCCTTATTCGGCGCGTATAAACTCGTCTCGACATCATCCGCCCTCGAGGAACGTTTCATCCAGACGAAGGAACTCCTCAAAAGCGAAGACGTCACCATCGCCGAGGCGGCCTTTATCTATGGCGATCTGTACTGCGCCGTCGACCTTCTCACCAAGCGTGGTGAGACGATCAACATCTACGAAGTCAAGAGCACGACCGAGATCAAAAAAGAGCATTATTACGATACTGCCTTTCAATACTACGTCCTCCGCAAGTTGGGTTATGACCCCAGGAGCGTCAACATCGTCTACGTCAACTCGGAGTACGTCCGTCAAGGCCTCATCGATATCACCCGCTTTCTCAGGATGGACGATGTCTTGGGAACCATGGGCTACGACCCTTTCATCATCGAGGACAACCTCGATAAAATTCGCGCCTTAAAAGGCGAGCCGCGCTTCCTGGCGAAATCCTTGTGCATCGACTGCGAGTACAAGAAGAAATGTTTCGAAGGCGAACCGGGCGATTCGATCTTGAAACTAGCCAGCTATCTCAAACGCAATGAGTATTATAACGACGGAATCAAAACCTTTAGGGCTTTGCTTTCCTTGGGCGTTCCGCTCAAAGAGAGGCAGATGCGGCAGATCGACTTCTATTACAGCAAAGGCAGCGATGATTTGTACATCAATAGAGATGCAGTCAGACGTTTCCTCAAAACTATCTCCTATCCAGTCTATTTCCTCGACTTCGAGACGATGAGCTACGTCTTCCCCCCTTTCGATGGGATGCGGCCGAATCAAAACTTGCCTTTTCAATACTCGCTCCACATCCTCGATGGGCCAAGCGGCAACCTCCGCCACGAAGAGTATTTGGCTTCATCTCTCTACGACTTCCGCCGCGAAGTGACGGAGAAGTTGCTCGGCGAGCTCAAAGAAGATTCTTCGATCATCGCCTTTCACGCGTCTTTCGAGCAAGGCATCCTCCGCAATATGGCGGAGTGGTTTCCGGAACATCGCGAGCGCATCGCCGAATTGATCGCTCACTTCGTCGATCTCGAGGACCCCTTCAAAAAGGAATTCGTCTACAAGAAGGACATGCAAGGTCGCTCGAGCATCAAAGTCGTCTATCCCGCGATGTGCCCAGAGCACAAGGAAGCCTATCACGACCTCGAAGGCGTCCATAATGGTGGCGAAGCCATGGAAGCTTTTGAGCGCTTGCGCGTCGCCTCGCGCCCAGATAAGGAGCAGATTATGCATAACCTTCTGAAGTATTGCGAACTCGACACGATGGCGATGGTGGAGCTCTTCTTTCGCCTCAAGGAGATGGCAAATGATGAAAAATAAGCGGTGGTTAGCCTTATTGCTAGTTTTAGTTCTATCATCCTGCATCGATGGTGCGACGGATTCTTCCAGTTCCGACAGCAGCAGCGGCACGACAGATACGACGAGCGCATCCGAGAGCAGCGCCACGACGACTGCTTCCGAATCCTCTTCCACAACGCAGAGCGAAACATCCTCGGATTCATCCTCCTCCGATCCGCGGCCGACCAGCGGCACGCAGGCGATCGATCTCTACGCCATCAACGATTTTCATGGCGCGGTTTCATACGATCCAAGCAATGACGAACCAGGTCTAGCTCGCGTCGCCAAATACCTCAAGACCAAGCGCGATGCCAAACCCGACGAGACGATCTTCCTCGCCTCAGGCGATATGTGGCAAGGCTCGATCGATTCCAACTATAACCGCGGTCACCTCCTCACCGAGACGATGAACGACATCGGCTTTGAGGCGATGACGATCGGCAACCACGAGTTCGACTGGGGCAGCCAGTACATCGGCGAAAATGCCGCGCTGGCCGATTTTCCGATCCTCGGGGCCAACATCATGCAGTATCCCGACACGTCATCGAAATCCTCTATCGGCGAGGAATACGCCATCGTCGAGCGCGGATATCTGAAGATCGGCATCATCGGCGTCATCGGCGCAAACCAGATAACCTCCATCACCAGCGCTTTCGTTCAGAACGTCTATTTTGCCGAACCCACCGAGATCATCAAAGATCTGAGCGACGAGCTCAAGAACGAGCAGGGCTGCGACGTCGTCGTCCTGTCGATTCACTCCGGACAAGACGATGTCGATACCAGCATCCCGTATGGCGGCTATGTCGACGCCGTCTTCTGCGCTCACACCCATCAAGACGAGATGCAGCTGATCGAAGGTGTCCCATTCATCCAAGGTGGCAGCAACGGCCGGTATGTCTCCAACGTCAAGCTCTCGTACGATTTCGCCACCGATGAAGTCTCGTATGTTTCCTACGGAAATACCAGCGAAGGGGCGCTGAGCTCGCTGAGCGTTGATGTGGCCGTGCAAAGTATCATCGACCAATATGCCCTCGTTTCCGATCCGATCAAAAACGAGAACCTCGGCACTCTCTCCGGGACGCTGTCGAGCGGTTCCACTTTGCCCAACATGGCCAATTACGCCGCCGCGGTGAAGGCCGAGGAACTGGGCTACGATATCGACTTTGCCATGACTAACGTCGCGCGATCTAGCGTCTACGCTGGCAGCATCGTATATGGCGCCTTGTTCAAGGCCTTGCCGTTCGATAACTATGTCATCATCATCGAAGCGACTGGCTACGACATAAAACGCGAAGCCAACTACAACTATGCCTATCGCGTGAGCGACTATAGCTCTATCGATGACGATGTGAAATACACGATCGCCGTCATCGATTATCTGGCCTACCATCAGAACGTGTACAAAGAATACGATTACTTCGAGAGCTTTGATCCGACGACTGATTATGTCGGCGCGCTGACCATCGGCGGGGAGCCGCTATATCCGCGCGACCTAGTAGCCGACCTCTTCCGGGCGTCAGGGACGATCGATGCCTCAGATTACACCGGCGACCGCTACGACAACCTTACCGCCTAGACGATGCGGATTGTGCGCGGCGCCGCAATGGAAGCCATCTCACATCGCTGTGAGGGGTAGAATGCATTTTTCCGCAATATGATGAAATATCGTCGCTGTTATTATAAAATGTCTTAGTAAATTCCTTTAAAGGGGAGTAGCGAAGCCTTCCTTCCGTCAAGACGGCGAAATGCCCGGGACTAGGCCAGTAATGAGCAAGACCTTTAAACCAAAAAAGCGAGGAGCCCATTATGTACGAAACTAAGACGATCGATGCCCTGCTAGCTGAGAATTCCGTCGACCCCAAAGTTGGATTATCCACCTCCGAAGCCCAGGCGCGGCTCGCCGCGAATGGCAAGAATAAATTGGCCGATAAGAAGCGCCGCAGCGCTTTCATCACCTTTTTGATGCAGCTCAACGACCCGATGATCTACATCCTCATCGCCGCCGCCATCATCTCCGGCATCGTCGCCCTTCTCAACCCCGAAGAAGGCGAGTGGTCCGATGTCATCATCATCATGGCCGTCGTCTTGCTCAATGCGACGATCGGCACCATCCAGGAAGTCAAGGCGGAAAATGCCCTTGAAGCTCTGAAGAAACTCTCTTCTCCGACCGCGACGATCAGGCGCGACGGGAAAGTCTTTGAAATAAAGGCCGAGGACCTCGTCGTCGGCGACATCGTCATCCTCGAAGAAGGCCGCACCGTCGGCGCGGATATGCGCTTGATCAAAGAGTATAACCTTAAGACTGACGAATCGTCGCTGACCGGCGAATCAACCCCGGTTGAGAAGGACTATCGGATGGTCTTCAGCGAGCCAGTCGGCATCGGCGACCGCATTAATGCGGTATACATGTCCACGCCCATCGTCTACGGCCATGGCGAAGGCATCGTCATCGCGACTGGTTTTAACACGGAGATCGGCAAGATCGCCCAGATGATCGCCGACGAGAAAGAAGAAGCCACGCCTCTGCAGAAACGCTTGGCGGACCTATCCAAAATACTAGGCATCATCGCCATCGTCATCATCGTGGCCTTGTTCGTCGTCGCCTTGATTCAGCAGCGCGATATTCTCGAGATGTTCCTGACGTCGATTTCCTTAGCGGTCGCCGCCGTGCCGGAAGGTTTGCCCGCGGTCGTGACGATCGTCTTGGCTCTAGGCGTGCAGCGGATGGTCAAAGTCAACACTATCGTCCGCCGCCTGCCGAGCGTCGAGACGCTAGGAGCCGTCTCCGTCGTCTGCTCCGATAAGACGGGCACTTTAACCCAGAATAAGATGACCGTGGTGCGGGCTTACGTCGACCACAGGATGATGGACGCCGATCGCTACGAGGGCGAAGACATGGTCTTCCTGGCTCAGGGCATGTCCTTGTGCTCCAACGCCTCGATCGACAGCGGCGTCTACGGCGATCCCACCGAGATCGCTCTCGTCGAATTAGGCAATAGGTTAGGGCTGCACAAGAAAGAGCTGGAGCAGAAGAAACCGCGCATCAACGAACTGCCGTTCGATTCCGTCCGCAAGATGATGTCGACGCAGCACGAGCACGGCAAAGATATCATCATGTACACCAAAGGGGCTCTCGATTCCATCATCAAGCACACGACCTCGATTTTAATCGATGGCGTAGTGCGAGCGATCGATGGCGACGATTTAAAGAAGATACACGAGGCCAGCGCCGAGATGGCTAAGAGCGCCCTCCGCGTCCTGGCCCTCGCCTACAAAGAGGGCGAGCACCTGAGCGAGGATGACTTGATCTTCGTCGGTTTAGTCGGCATGGTCGATCCACCTCGCCCCGAGGCCGGAGAGGCTGTGGCGATCTTCAAGAAAGCCGGCATCATCACCATCATGATCACCGGCGATCATCGCGATACGGCTCTAGCTATTGCTAGGGAGTTAAGAATCGCTCAGGATGAGAACCAAGTCCTCTCGGGCGATGAGCTGTCGAAAATGAGCTTTGAGGAACTGCGAAAGGCTGTCGAGACGGTCCGCGTCTTCGCCCGCGTCTCCCCAGAGAACAAAGTCAGCATCGTCAAGGCTATCAAGGCCAACGGCCACATCGCCGCGATGACCGGCGATGGCGTCAATGACGCCCCTTCGCTCAAAGCCGCGGATATCGGCATCGCCATGGGCATCACGGGCACGGACGTGGCCAAAGGCGCCGCTGACATGGTTTTGACGGATGATAATTTCGCTTCGATCGAAAAGGCCGTCGAGGAAGGTCGCGGCATCTATGCCAATATCAAGAAGACGGTCTATTTCCTCCTCTCGAGCAACATCGGCGAAGTGGTGGCGATGTTCGTGGCCATCGTCCTGGGATTGCCCCTGCCGCTGATCGCTATCCACATCTTATGGGTCAACCTCATCACCGATACTTTGCCAGCCATCGCTTTAGGATCGGATGACAAAGCCGACAACATCATGGAGGATAAACCCCGCGACGAGAAGGAATCGCTCTTCGCTCGCGGCGGATACTTCTTCATCAGCGTCTACGGGGCGGTCATCGCCATCATCACCCTCGTCGGCTTCTTGCTCTTCCCGACTATCTACATCGTCCAGAATGGCTTGCCGTTCACCATCGATCAGCTCAAGGTCGTATACGCTAGTGTTCCGGATATGCTCATCCTCTCGCAGAGCACGGCTTTCAGCGTCCTCGGCTTATCGCAGCTCTTCCACATGCTAGGCATGACCGACACGAACAAGAGCTTCGTCCACATCTTCAAGTCCAAGAACTGGCTTCTGCTGGTGGCTTTCGCCTTCGGCTTCGCCATGCAAATCCTCATCACCGAGGTGCCGTTCCTCGAAGGGTTCTTCAAGACTTATCAGCTGACGTTCCTCGAGTGGGTTTACGTTTTGGCCCTCTCCGTCGTCCCGCTGCTCGTCCACGAAATCATCGTTTTGGTCAGATACATCAAAAAGCGGCGGGCCAAGCAAAAAGAAGTCGCTGCCGACTAGCCGCCATCTTCCACTTGAAAACAGGCTTGATATATTTTAATATTATTAAGCCGTTCATGCCGACTTAGCTCAACCCGGCAGAGCAACTGAATCGTAATCAGTAGGTTGTAGGTTCAATTCCTATAGTCGGCACCATCCTCATCTCGTGCCAGTTGGATGTTTAGCTCAGCTGGGAGAGCATCTGTTTGACGCACAGAAGGTCGTGGGTTCGATCCCCTCAGCATCCACCAACTACGATAAATGGCCTCCACGCGAGGCTTTTTATTTGCCGGTGGAAAAGCGGTGGTGGGTGCAATATAATTATGTCGATGCATCTGTAGTTCAATGGTAGAACACTAGCTTCCCAAGCTAGTTACGCGGGTTCGATTCCCGTCAGGTGCTCCATCGAGATTGATAGCCCTTGAGTCTAAAATATCGCTCATTTCGGTTTGAAGCGACGCAAAAAGCGAATGGAGCGTGCACATTTTGTCCAATAATGCGCCTCATCATCGATAAATTGCGACAAATTGCGAAATAAAAGGGCATATGCGCGTTCACACGCTTTAATTAATGCGCGCCGTTTGCTAAAATCATGTTGTACGTTATCATCATTTTTTACGAGGGAGTAATTATGGAAGATTATCGTCAGAAATGCATTGATTTGCTAAAAGAGCGAGGCGTCACTCTCAGCGATATCGCTGACTCGGCGCGATTTCTGCAAGCCGATTATCACGTCGACCTATTGAAGGAAGAGCTTCTCGACTCCGTGCTGAGCGTCCTCGCCAAGCGCGAAGTGCAGCTCGCGGTGATGACCGCGATCGAGCTCGACGAGCTCGCCGAGAGCGGCAAGATGATCAACAAGGATCTCGAAGGCATACTCATGAGAGATGAGGGATTATATGGCGTCGACGAAGTCATCGCCTACGGAATCTGCAATCTCTACGGGTCGATCGCCCTCACGAACTTCGGTTTCATCGATAAAAAGAAATATGGTATCATCGACAAGCTCAATATCGCTGGTAAATCGACCGGCGTGTGCAACACGTTCCTCGACGACATCGTCGGGGCTATCGCGGCGAGCGCGGCTTCCCGCTTTGCGCACCGCTGGGCGAGGTGAGAGATATGCCGGATTTCAGCGCAGCACTCACTTGGGTTGACCTAGGCCTCGGCTCGATATTCGCGGCCTTGTTGATTTTCCTGCTGTTTAGGATTACAAATCGCAAATTCGTCCTGCTTTTATCGTTTTTAGGCGTGATCGCCATCATCTTGGCGTGGCTTTTTGCCTTGGAATTGTTCACGACCATTCTCTCGATTATCCTCATCACCGCTGCGACGGTCGTCATCTTCGTCAACATCAGCCGCATCCGCCCTTTCATCGCCAGCGAGATGAAAGGCAAGACTCTCTTTGGCTTCCGCCAGAAGACCTCGGAGAAGATATTCGATCGCCAGGCTATGTATCGTAAGATCAACGACGCCATCTTAGCACTCAGCAAGCAGAGGATCGGCGCGCTCCTCACTTTTGAAAAGAGCAATTTGCTCAACGACGTCATCAAGAGCGGCACCGCCGTCAATGCCCCCGTATCCGCTGAGCTGCTCATGACCATATTCTATCCCGGCACTAGGTTGCACGATGGAGCGGTGGTGATCCGCGGCGACATGATCCTAGCCGCCAGCGTCTACTACACGCCTACCACCAAGCCCCTCACCGGCAAATATGGCTCCCGTCACCGGGCGGCCATCGGCATCAGCGAAGTGAGCGACGCCGTCACCATCGTCGTCAGCGAAGAGACCGGCCGCATCTCCATAGCCTATCGCGGCGAGCTCCAACCCGTGACCGTCGATACCTTCTTCCGCGTCTTCCAAGACTACATGAGCGAAGTCATCGAAGAAGAGCCCCAGCAGAAAGAATAAACAAATGTCCAAATACTTTGGCACCGATGGCGTGCGCGGCCGCGCCTATGAGAAGTTAACTGCCGAGATGGCTTATCGCATCGGCCGCTATATCGGTCAATTTCCGAACGGAAAGAAAAACCAGATCGTCATCTCGCGCGACACGCGCATCTCGGGTGAGATGTTCCTCGCGGCCTTGATCAAAGGTATCACGACCAGCGGCAGCGATGTCTACGATGAGGGTGTATCAACGACCCCCTCCATCTCTTACCTCGTCGAGAAGAAGGGCTTCGATTATGGCATCATGATCAGCGCTTCCCACAATCCTTACTATGATAACGGCATCAAAATATTCGATCGCGATGGCAAGAAATTGTCGTGCAAGATCGAGGAGATGATCGAAGGTTACATCGATTCGGCTGCGGATGATCTGCCATCTTTTAAGGACATGCGTCTAGGCAAAGTCCACAATGGCGTTTTTCTGCGCGAGGACTACATCGACTTTCTCGTCTCCAAGGCCAAATTCGATTTCTCCGACCTTCGCGTTTTAGTCGACTGCGCCAATGGTTCGGCCTCCGACATCGCTCCCGAGGTCTTCAAGCGCCTCCACGTCCAGGCCGAGTTCATCAACAATCGACCTGATGGCAAGAACATCAACGAGAGATGCGGTTCGACGCATATCAGCGCGCTCGTCGAGGCCTGCGCCCGCAAGCGCTATGATTTAGGTTTCGCCTTCGATGGCGACGCCGATCGCTTGCTGATCGTCAAGGATGGCAAGATCATCGACGGCGACGCCATGATCTACATGAACGCGGTTTCCAAGCGCGACCGCGAAAAGCTCGAAAACGATTCCGTCGTCATCACTATCATGTCCAATCTCGGCCTAAAATTAGCTCTGGAGAAGAACGATATCAAATACATCGAAGTCGATGTCGGCGACAAATACGTGCAGGCTAAGCTCGAAGAGCTAAACCTCTCTTTGGGAGGCGAGCAATCAGGCCACGTCATCTTCCATCACGATCTCAATACCGGCGATGGTTTATTGACGGCGATCAAGATGATGACCCTCTACGTCGGCAACGGCCATACTTTCGCCGAACTGAAAAAGGACTTTGTGGTCTTTCCTCAAGTTCTGAAGAACGTCAAAGTCATCAATAAAGAGGCTGTTTTGGATCATGGCGGTCTAAAGGCCTTGATAGCGAAGGAGTCGGCAGCCTTAGGTAAAGAAGGGCGCCTTCTCGTCCGTCCGAGCGGCACCGAGCCGCTCATCCGAGTCATGTGCGAAGCGCGAACCAAAACGATCTGCGACGGCGTCTGCGATCGCCTCGTCACGTACATCGAAGAATTAGGCTACTAGCGACGATTATTTGCGAAGAGGCATAGCCTCTTTTTTGTTGATGCCGATGAAATGGACACCGACGAGTTGGCATCTAGTCGACAGCGACAGCGAGAGGTCGTCGGGCGATTCCGATAGCGCCAGGCGGACGAGGCCATCGAGGTTGTGCCCTGAATAATGGAAGAGCTTATAATCGCGAATCTCATAGTCGAGCAGATATGAAGTGCGGCGATCGATCTCGATCAACCTCCGGCACGGGCCGAGCTTGTACATGCCAACTCGCCGATCGACGAGGGGCGCGAAGTAGCGGAGCCCAGATCGGAAAGTTCCGACGTAGAGCCCAGCGCGCTCGACGATCCCAATATAGCCTTTCTTGATATAGATAAAACCAGTGCAGGTGAAAAGGGCGATACCCGCGAGGATGACGCTGACGACGGTTATGACGAATTCTTGGTCGCTCATCTCGCCAATTAGTTTAGCATGGACCGAAGAGGTTTGTAATGTCGTCGTGAAGTGGTGATAGAATTATCTATGCTAGTCAGAGGAGCACTCCGACAAGGAGCTGATGCGCAGAGCAATGGGCGGTTGGCGGCATCCGCGTTTCGATGTGGAGCGCGACCCCTCATTGCGCGAAAGGGCATTTATGGAAAATGAGCAATTCTACGATTTTTTGATCAAAGTGCAGTCGATATCCAAAATCGGCCTTCTCTTTTCTCGCGACCCGTATGCAGTCGAAAACTATCAGCAGATCAACCAGCTGAGCAAGGAGATGCTCGAAAATTTCATGGACATCAAGTACGATCGCCCCAATCATTTCATCCGCGACGCATACCCGACGCCCAACGTTTCGGTGCGGACCGTCGTCTTCGATGAATCAGGGCGTCTCCTCCTCGTCAAGGAGAGCGTCGAAGGGGCTTACTCTCTGCCGGGGGGTTGGTGCGATCTATACGATTCTCCGAGCGAAGCGGCTAAAGCCGAAGTCTCGCAGGAAGCCGGTCTGGAAGTCGCCATCGTCCGCCTCGTCGGCGTGATGAATCACACTCCTTTCAAGTCGCCAGCCGCCACCCCTGAATACGTGCTGGTCTTCGAGGCCGAGAAGAAGAGCGACTTCCACGATCACACCCACGAGACGTGCGACGTCGGCTTCTTCGCCCTCGATCAATTACCACCCTTGTCGCACAAGATGACGAGGCCAGAATTCGATAGGATCATCCGAGCTTGCCTCGCTCAAGAGTGCATCTTCGACTGATGATGGGCAGGCATCCTTAAGAAAGATTTTCTTAATTACTGCTATAATCCACCAAGCTTTTTTGATAGAGTAGTAAGGAGGGGAAACCAGAGATGAACCGCGCTAGAGCCTATCACCGAATCTTCGCCAATATCTTTGATTTCATCGTCTGCGCGGCGGCTTGCCTCTTAGTCACTTTCCGCTCGATTACCGCTCTGGTGAGCGCGCTGATGAACCCCTCGGGCCTCGACAGCGTCGCGCTCTATATGTCCTCGTTTGGCGCTGGAGCGCTATCTCTCATCCTCATCATCTTCTATTTCATCGCCCTGCCGATCTACTGGAACGGCCAGACGCTGGGCAAGCGCTTCTTCAAGATCAAAATCATGAAAAACGACGGGGCGGAAATCGATTTCAAAACCATCTTCCTACGCGAGATGGTCCGCATCCTTCTCTTCATCCTCTCCTTCGGGGCCAGCACGTTCGCCGATACAATCGTCTTGCTATTTTCAAAGCAAAGAGTCGGCTTTTATGACTATATCGCTTCAACTTGTGTTGTCGATGTCGATTAAATTGGAGGAAAACAATTATGGGGACACCACACATCAACGCCAGACCGGGGGACTTCGCGAAAGTCGTCTTGATGCCTGGAGATCCGCTCAGAGCCAAATGGATCGCGGAAACGTATCTCAAGGAGCCGAAACTCGTCACTGACGTCAGAGGCATCCTAGGATATACCGGGAAGACCAAAAACGGGAAAGTCGTCTCCGTGATGGCCTCGGGGATGGGTTTGCCATCGATCGGCATCTATTCCCACGAGCTATATACAGGCTACGCAGTCGAAGCGATCATCCGCATCGGCACCTGCGGATCTTATCAACCAAGCATCAACCTCTTTGACGTCCTGCTCTGCCAGAGCGCCTCGACCGATTCGAGCTGGTCTCAGCAATTCGATCTAAGAGGCGGAACCTACGCCGCCACCGCCGACTTCGACTTGCTCATCAAGGCCTACGAGACGATCAAAGCGCGGAAGATGTCGCTTCACGTCGGCAGCATCCTCTCGTCCGACATCTTCTACGACGTCGATAAAGATTCGTGGAAGAAGTGGGCCGCGCTCGGCCTCATGGGCGTGGAGATGGAATCGTATGGGCTATACGCCACCGCCTCGCGCCTCGGGAAACGGGCCTTGTGCCTCTTGACCGTGACCGATCACTTTCTGAAACCGGAGAAGGCCACTTCCGAGCAGCGGCAGATCGGCTTGGGAAAGATGGTCGAAGCCGCGCTCGAAGTAGCCGAATCATTTGCTTGATCAATCGATGGATGGACTACAGATAGCGTTTACAATCACGGTGTCGCTGACCGGATTACTTCTGCTTTTCACCGCTTTGTATAAACCGGTCAAAAGGCATATCTATGCGCGCAACTACGTACGCATATATGGCAAGGTGATATACAAGATCGCCCTCGATTACGACTACTACCTCATCAATCAGTTCGGCCTCGTCGAACAGGCCGAGAAGATCACCACCATCAACCACATCCTCTTCGGACAGAAGTATATCTATGTCATCAAGGATTGCTATTATAGAGGTGCGATCGGCGCCAAAGAAGATGACAGCTCGTGGATACACTATGCCAGCAAAAGGAAAAAGACGTATATCGACAATCCTCTGCGCGTTAACTCCGAATACCTGAATGCGCTCTCGATCATCACCCAGATCGACAAGAGCATGCTGATCTCCGTCGTCGTGATCAACGATGACTGCCTCATAACACCCTTTAAGGGGAAATCGCAATCCAACTTCCTCGTCGCCAAATCGTCTATCCGCAAGCTGATCAAGGCTCTTGAGGCGCGCGAGGTCGACGACATCGATGACGAAGCCTTGGATCGAGCGGTAAAGGATATCGCCCGCCTCAACTTAAACCACAGATGAACATCGCAAGAACAGCCTTCGAAACCTATCGCAAATACCTCGGGAGCAAGCTAGCCGTCTCCTTTGCTTTCACCATTTTCGTCCTCGCTTCCTTGGCCATCGGCATGGTGGGCAGCTACCTCTTTCTCGTTCTGATGCCGCTGGTGATCCTCCCCGTCTTCGTCTGCTTTCAGCTCGCCAACAGCGCTCTAGCCAAAGGCATGCCTCTCACCCAAGCCAACTTCTTCGGTTTCTACCGCGTGGCTTTCAGCCCATCGCTCAGCGGCTCGTATCAGATCATCTCTTCTTTTCTCAAATCCTTCCTCGTCTATCTAGGCATATCGCTCCTCACCATCTTTATCTTGACCGAGATCTATTCTTATCTCGATTCAAGCTTCTATGCTGAGGTGCAAAGCATCTCCGCGCTCATCTACAGCGGCAACCTCACCGAAGCCGTCGACGCTTTCGACGAGAATGCGACGATCGCCTTTATCTCGTCGATGGGTTTTCTATCGGGCGGAGGCGCGGCGACCTTGATCTTCCTGCACCTCGTCGGCCGCAACTCCATCTCGCCCCATCTCGCCTTTGCCATGCCCGCTCTTCCGGGTCGGACCGCGAATATGATCCATCGCCGGGGCATAAAGACCTTTCGCCTCGAGTTCAATCTCGATTACTATGGAGCGACGTGGCTCGGCATCCCTCTTATCATCCTCGGCTACCTAGGCGGGGTCTTCGCGACTTACTTCTTCGTCAGCGATGTCTATTTAATCTTGCTCGCTGGTATCGCTGGGTCGTTCCTGCTCTTGACCCCTTTCTTGCCCTATTACCTCGATGTCATAGAGGAATTGTTCAAGAAGTATCGCTCTCGATATTTTCAGGTCTCCATCGACCAAGCCCGCAAGGCGTATGAAGACATCAATACCTCGCAGGTCATGAGCGAAGAAGAGAAGAAGGAACTGGGCGATCTGATCGACCAGCTCAAGCGCCAGAACGAACCAGAAGGCGAGCAGGACACCAACGGAGATGACGAGGACGACAACAAATAAAAAAAGCCGGCTGACCGGCTTTGATTCGATGCCTGGAGCAGGTGACGGGAATCGGACCCGCATAACTACCTTGGCAAGGTAGTGTTCTACCACTGAACTACACCTGCACGACGAGATGCGAGTATCATTATAAAGAAATAGCGACGATTATTCAAGTATCAAAAATTGGGGTAAAATGGTATATTACTCATAGAGTAAAGGAAAAACAGTATGAGCGCATTGAAGCAGTTGGCGGAGCTAATCTTCCCCGAGATCGACGAAACGATCGATGATTTGGAAAAACGTTATCCTCCGCGCAGCCTAAAAGATGGCGCGGAAGTGACGCGTTTCGCCCCTTCTCCCACCGGTTTTTTGCACACTGGTTCCCTGTTCACCGCGATGATCGCCAAAAAGCTCGCCAAGGATAGCGGTGGAATCTTCTTTCTCCGCCTCGAGGATACCGACACCAAGCGCGAGATTGCCGGCAGCGGCGAGGAGCTCATCGCCGAGCTCGCCGAGTTCGGCATCAACATCGACGAAGGTTACCTCGGCGATCGCGAGGTCGGCCACTATGGCCCATATCGCCAGAGCCAAAGAGCCAGGATATACAAAACCGTCATCAAATATCTCCTCGCCCATGACTTGGCCTATCCTTGCTTTTGCTCCAGCCAGGAACTCGATGCCATCCGCCAGAGCCAGGAAGAGCAGAAAGTCGTCCCCGGGTATTATGGGTCGTATGCTCTCTGCCGCAATCTGCCGCCAGAAGAAGCGATAGCGAACATCAAAGCCGGGAAGCCGTATGTCCTCCGCTTTCGGAGCCGAGGCGATCACAGGTGCAAGACGACGATCCACGACCTCATCCGCGGCGACATCGACATCGCCGAGAACGATCTCGACATCGTCATCTTGAAATCGGATGGGCTGCCCACTTATCACTTTGCCCACGTCGTCGATGACCACTTCATGCGCACGAGCACCATCACGCGCGGCGAGGAATGGATCTCGTCGCTGCCGATTCACATCGAACTATTCAAAGCCTTGAACTGGAGCGCTCCCAACTACGCTCACCTCCCGCTGATCATGAAACTCGACAACGGCAATAAGCGCAAGCTGTCGAAGCGGAAAGATCAGGAGGCGGCAGTCAGCTTCTTCATCGAAGATGGCTATCCTCCCGAAGCCGTCATCGCCTACTTGATGTCCATCGCCAACTCCAACTTTGAGGAGTGGACCGAGCAGAGCCGGCTCCTCGATGTCGACAAATTCATCTTTTTTCTCGACAAAATGTCCCTTGACGGCGCTCTTTTCGATCTGGATAAACTGCGGTTCTTCTCCAAGGAGATCATCGCTCGCATGAGCGCTCAGCGCTTGGCCTCTCTGACGCGGAGATGGGCCATCGATCACTCTTTGGAACTGCTGGAGCTCATCAATCGCGACCACGACTACTACGAGCGCATCCTCAACATCGAGCGGGAGAAGGAAAATCCTCGCAAGGACTTCGCCCGCTACGGTGATATCTACCAGCAGATACGCCTCTTCTACCACGATCAATATCTGCTTCTCACCGCTGGAGTCCTCCCCTTCAATGAGAAGATTGACAAGGGGACGATAATCGCCTTTCTAAACGACTTCATCGCCAAGAACGACTATTCTTTAAACAACGATGCCTGGTTCATCGCTCTTAAAGCGATAGCCCTTCCCGATGGCTTTGCCGCGAGCAACAAGGAGTACAAAGCTGATCCGATGTCCTTTTGCGGCCACATCGGCGATGCCGCGGAAATTCTAAGAATTTCGTTGACCGGAAGCAAGAATTCTCCTAACCTATACTGCATCTTGGGCGTCCTCGGCAAAAGAGAAGTTGACGAGCGCCTGCGATATGTTATTGAAAAACTGAGCTGAAACTGCTTAACTATTATTCGTCGGTCCTATGGTCAAGCGGCTAAGACGCAACCCTCTCAAGGTTGAACCGCGGGTTCGATTCCCGCTAGGATCACCACTCATATGAAGTTACCCCTGAATATTCGTCCGAAATCCGGATGCAATTAAAGGGGTTTTTCTTATGACGATGACATCGCAGTCTCTTGGAATTTAATGGAAATGCAATATAATGAAATCAAATGGATGCCTTTGTTTAGGAGAGGTAGTATGAAGAAGGGAATGGCCGCTTTGCTTATTGTATCTGTTTTTACGGTGTCGGGATGCAATCAAAGCCCATTTGAAAAATTGACGTACAATTCATATAATGGGTTCTACGCGAAAATATCGGTCCCGCAGAAAGAAATCGCTGAGGAGACGGTTTTTCCCGTCAGGCTGTACTACGGTAACGATGTGAGCGATGACGAGGCATATGAGTATTATTCAAACGGATTTGAGTATGTGATCACCCTCACTTTGCTGAAATACCATGAAGGCGAAACCATAAGGGTGCCGCTTTTCGAAACCACACTTGGTTCGGAGTTCATAACTGATTCCACGAATTTCGTTGAGGTTCAAACGACGCTCTTTTTCTGGAAGAAGTATGTCATGAGTTCATATTTCGAGGTCGATGTGTCGCTTTCGGAGTTCGGATATGAGGCTGGAACTCTGCAATATCTTCTCGTACTGCATCATGAGGAAATGGAAATGGACTACAACCCCTGCCACGTTTACTTGAACTTTGCAATTGATGAGAACGTAGTCACGTTTTCAAAGTGAGAAAATAGAAATGTTTAAGCACGTTCTAATGTTGCTTTTATTACAAACTGCTGTTGGTATATGCCACATTAACCAAGACATTTCTCGAACATTATTGGGTGCCGAATCCAATCGCACAATAGCAGAAGGCGGAATGGCGTTTTCAAGCGGGGAGAGAATCGCTATGCTGGATTTCAATGGCATATTTGTACCTCATGGAAGCGAAATAGTGATAACTTGTTTGTTTCCATATGTGAACTCGCAATCAGAAATAGAAATAAGTTATATTGGAAGCGGCATCGCTACAGAGTTAAATAGCATAACCTTATATACAAATGATGATTACGATTTCATCTTCACCTGTACTGTTTTAGGTAATAATACCATTAAAATACTATTTGAACTTGGCAGTGTCACACAGGAGTCTGACGTATATATATAAATGCGACAGCAGTGAATGATTATGTTAGCGCCGACTCTCAAAACGGATGCAGATATCAAGAATTTCTTTATCTGTTGGAAAATCAACAAATAACCGAAAGTGAATATAACGTATTTGTTTTTGGCGACGAACCGCCAACCATTATTGAGGATGATGAACTCGGCGGTGTCGGGATGCCAAATAGAATGATGAAAGCGGGTTTGAACGGTATTCAAGCATACGGTAAAATTACGTGGGAAGATCACTATGGCAGAGTTCACAACGCTAGATGTCTTGAAGTTCAAGTACTTGATCGCAGCGCAAACTGGGGCTTATCTCCCAACGTTTTAACGACAATCTATACTGACGAAAACGGTGACTTTGATGTCACTTTGCATGCGCCCAATAACTACTATTTCTTGTCTATTAGAATATATTTGCGCAATCAAGATTTCTCAATTAAGTATGGTTGGTTCATGACCTTTGACTATAATTTTGAATCGGACGTTGTACTAGCATCTTGTAGTGGAGAGTCCATAAATTTCGACTACTTGATTAATTATGACGCGCAAAGCGACAGAAACAAAGCCATGAGTATACATCAAGCCCTCACGTGGGGATTCGATTACATGGATATGATAGGAGCCCAAAAAGATTATTTGGATCTTTGGTATCCAGCCCAATTATCGTACTACGCTTACAATGTGATACACATTGATGGCAGTTCGGACTATCCAAATGATGATTCTTATAACTGGGATACTGTTTTGCATGAATTTGGTCATTTTATAGCCGATAAAGAGAAATTTTCGTATTATTGTGCCGGTGACCATGGATTCGCGGACAATCTTGTAGATAGGCATAATAATAAACTATTCGGAACAAAGATGGCCTGGTCGGAAGGTTTGGCCACATATTTTGCGCAGATTATTAAGCTGAAAACAGGTTTGGCGGACTTAAATCCCGAAGTTGGCGGTGTAAGCCCGGGTCTATGCCACGGGCTTTCAATTGATATCGACAGTCAGTATTTATTAGGTGAAGCTAATGAATGGGTTATTGCGCGTTTGCTATGGGATTTCCAGGATGATGATTACTGGTGGGAGCCCATTGATAGCGTCCACTGGGGTCATGTCTCACTATTTAATAAATTGCGTTATACTGTCGCTATTAACGCTGGCGCACGAATAACCAATTTGTCACTGTTTATTGAAACGCAGGACATTTCGATTACTGATGAGGCAATTGGCGACCTTCTTAGTTATTACGATATAGCTTCGCGGTTGATTGGACCTGACGACGATTTACTTAGCACTAACTCTCGTCCCATATTCAGTTGGGAGGTTGGTGGAGGAAGCGTTAATCATCCGAATAATTATTTTACATTGAACATTTTCAAGATGACTGGTGAAATGATTCTTGTCAAGCAACTCGGCAATTTGACTCAGTATCAGCTAACTGCTTTGGAATGGAGCCGTATTCTTAACATCAACTTTGTCACGCATGTCCAATGGAATGTAATGGCCGAGCAAAGAGATGCCAGTTTAGATAATTATGACACCGGACCATATATTTCTCAGACATTTACCTTGCGATTGCCGAATCGAGTAACGCGTATTGTGGATCGGCTATAAACTTTGCGTTTGCATGTGCGACTTTGCACATGTCGATATGTCTCATCCAAATCGTTGGCAAGGGAAATTAACGCTAGACAAGCGTCATGCAAAACTAGTTGGTCGATAAATTGGGAAAAGATAAGAGAGAGCCTATCGGCAGCGAGATATTTTGTCGGTTCTGACTAAACGTTGTACTTGGACAGCATCAAACTGGCGATCATCGAGAGCTGATTCTCCAGTATCGCAAAGTCGATCTTGTCATAGGTGTCGTTGACGGTGTGATAGAAGCGATCGTCGTAATGGACGAAGGACAGGGACGGAATTTTCAGCTCCCCGAGCCAGTAGTGGTCGCTGTTGGCTTGATTGCCGGAGAGCACGTAATTTGCGATGCCATACTCGCCACACTTATTCTCGACCGCAGATTGCAGATTGCCAAAATAGCCGATGATCTCGAGCTCGTAGTCGTCGGATCCCCCACCTAGCATATCGAGGTTGAAGGCGGCGCGGGTCGCGGCTTGTTCTCCGACCATATTATCGGAGTAGTATTGCGATCCATATAGGCCAGCTTCTTCGCCATTATAGGCGATGAAGATGTAGTTCTTGGTCAGCTTCTCAGCGTTCTCGCTGTAGATGCGAGCGAGCTCGAGCATCGCGGCGGTACCGGAGGCGTTATCGAGAGCCCCGGCGAAATAGCCGCGATCCTCCTCATCGAACTTGCCGACGTGGTCGACGTGCGACGAGACGATGATCGAGGTCGCCGCCCCGTTATCGAGGATGCCGACGACGTTATTGACAGTCTTGGCGGAAGTGTCGACGGCGTATGAGACGTCGACTTGATTCAGGCCGTTTGCCACATTGATTTCGAGAGCACTATAGGCGTTCGGGCTGGCGCTGAGCAGAAGGAAATCCGCCTCGCCCAAGTATTCACCTTGTCCGTATTCGAGAGCTGGAAAGGCGTCTGCATTGTCGAAGACGATTATCCCTTTGCCACCATCAGCGACGACATCGTTCAGGATGGTGGAGGTCAGGTTATCGACGAGGACGAATTTATCGTCATAGTTCATCGCGGTGGTGGAGAAGCTGACGAGCTCGCCCATACCATCGAAGGCCGCCGGCGACATCGCATAGCCATACGAAGACAGGTAATCAATATAAAACACAAAATCGTGCGAGTAGCGGTAAAAAGCGCTCGAAGTCGCAGCCGCGTTGCTGATCTCAAAGGAAAAATAATCGGTGAATACACGCGTATATGGTTGGAGATATGGTTGGAAGTAATCGGTCTCTTCCGAATACTTGACTAGTCCGTACTCGGCGAACTTGCCAGCCACGTACTCGCAAGCCAATTGGTTCTCGGCGCTTCCGGAGGCCCGCCCACCTAATTCTGGGCTGGCGAGGTATTGGATGTGAGATTGAAGATTCTCTGTGGAGAGAAGAGCAGAGACGTCATGCAAAAGAAACGAGTCCTCGCTGGAGCTGGTGCCGATTTCCGAACTCGTTTCATCGCTGGTGGTGCCAAGAGGATCGCATGCAGCGACGAGAATGCTCGCTAATGCCAGAAAAATGATGGTTGATGCTTTTTTCATGTGGAGATAGTCCTTTTTTTGGTGTGATAGGTAAATACTATTCTTAAAAAGAATACATTTCAAGGGGAAACTCGGACCAGCATTCGTAAATCGAAAAGGGCTGTGCTAATATGTTTTCATGAACGCTATCCTCATCTATTCACAGGCTACGGGCAATGGTCGTTTCGCCAGCAAAGTCAAGTACGTAGTCGCGCGTCTCAATCGAATATTTTCCAGCGTTGACGTGTGTCGGACCGAAAGCGTTGCCCACTTGAAGAGCGAGGCGACGAAAGCATGCGGAACATATGACGTCCTCGTCTTTGCGGGAGGCGATGGCACGTTCAACCACATCATCAACGCGATCGCGAAAGAGAGCGAGCGGCCGATCCTCGCTTACATTCCTGCGGGCACGCTCAACGATTTCGGCAAGAATTTCGGCATTGGCAGAAGCATACGCAAATCGCTCGACATCATCGAGAGAGGAAAAATCGAATCGTTCGATATCGGCCTGATCGATGGCGAGACGTATTTCGCTTATGTCGCCGCGATCGGGACCTTCAGCGAGATATCGTATGCCACCAAGCGGCAGCGCATCCACTCATTTGGCAGGATGGCTTACTACATGAACGCCGTCAAAGACGCGATTATACCCAACAAGTTCGATGTAGTGGTGGAAATCGATGGGATTAAACACCACCATACAGTTCCTTTTTTGCTCGTTCTCAACGGCAAATACATTGGTGGTTTTCCGGTCGATCGACAAAACGATCTAGCCGATGGAAAGCTCGACGTGTACCTCACGAAACCCGGATTGTTCAACGGCCTTTTGCACTATCTCTGCCTCAAAGCGCGCACTTCGCACTATCGCGTCGACCGCATAAGCATTTCGAGCTCGCGCTCAACGCCGTGGTGCGTCGATGGCGAAGAAGGTCCGACTGGAGATGTCAGCATCGCTTGTCTCAGGAGTCATCTGCGCATTTTTTCCAGAAGATGACGACTTTATCGATTTCCGAAGCAATATGCCGATTTTGCCGTAGTTTATCAAATAATCGTGCATATCGCGCGCCATTAATAACAATTTGTAGAATATTTTCTGATGCTATATTAAACTAAGGTCATAAGAACAGCGAAGAAAGAAGGGACTTTATGAAAAAGACAACCATCGCTTTGTCTATAACCGCATTAATTGCACTGATACTTGGAATTGCGCTTTTCGTCACCGAGGCTTTGATCAATCCTGGCGTCTATTATCTCAACGCCTTCCTCGTCGATAGCTGGGCTCAGGTCTATCTCTGGTTCAGCTTCCTGACGAATGCGAGTTGGGATATGCTCCGCATCATCATGCTCTCCGCCATCGCAATATTTGGGCTCATCCTTCCCATCATCTGGATCGTCATGATCGCCAAGTATCGCAAACCGAAATCATTCGTTGTCGTCATCCTCTGGTATTTGATTTTGGCCGTCGCCGTTTTTGACATCGCCTTCTTGCTCGGCACGCCAAATTTCCTCGCCACCATCATGGCCTCGACTGGCATTCTGACGATGCTTATCTTGTGGGCCACTCAAGCTTTTATCGCCCTCGCCCTCATCGTCATCATCATCGCCGGGATCATCAACATCGCTTATTGCATCAACGCCCCGACCCCACCGAAGAGAACGTACGCTAATGCCGGTGGCGCCGATGAAAGATTGGTCCTCATCCGCGAAGAACCGCAACCAAACGGCCCGAGCGCCGATGAAATTCGCGAAGTCCTCCACGATGAACTATCCACTTCGCCGGTTCCTTCGCCGACGCCAGCCGTTCCCCAATCGCCCGTTCACACCGTCTCAACTCAACCTGGCATCAGCGGACCGTTGCTCGTCCAGTATATCAATACTTATGGACCGCAATCTCCAGCTCAACCTGCCACCGCGCAGCAACAGGCTCCATATCCTCCATATCCATTCATTCATTCCTGCCCTTGTGTCAGGGGCAACTTTGTTCCCTGCATGCAGACGGGCTACTGCTCGTGTATGAAAGATGGTAAATTCCCTTGCCTCGAACAGCATAAAGTCGAGCTCGAGCCCGCCAAGGAAGAACCTGCTAAAGAGGCATCCTCAGCTTCAGCTGCAACTCCGACTTCCACTGTTGTTTCGACCCCAGCTGCAACGGCCGTTATCGAAACCGCTAAAGTTGAGCCGGCGAAAGTTGAAGAGCCGATCGATCTCGATAAGATCAAAGGCATCATGCATGGTGAACTGAGCGTTAAACCTGTCGAAGTTCCACCCGCCAAGGAAGAGGTTAAACCTTCTGCTCCATCGATCGTCCAAGTCGGACCATCGCTCGAGGAAATTCGGGCCGTCGTCCGCGAAGAGATGAAAGTCGAGGAAAAAGAAGAACCTCTACCTCCTGCGCCGATAATCGTCGCCATGCCCTCGCCAGCCCCTGCTCCCGTCATCGATAAGAACGAGCCCAAGGCCGCGACCTCAGAAGAGATTCGGACCATCATGCTGGAAATGGTCGAAAAGCTCGCCGCCGCTAAACCAGAACCCGCTCCGCTGCCTCCTCAGGTCGTCGTCCAAAAAGAAGAGCTCGACGAAGGCAAGATTCGCCGCATCATCGCTGAAGAATTGTCCAAGCTCATCGTCAAACCAGAGCCCGTGAAGGAAGAACCCAAGGTCGTCGCCGTGCCCGAGCCAACACCCGTGGCTCCGGCGCCCACACCTGTGCCCACGGTGATCGTCGTCCCGTTCGTTCAACCTGAGGCTCCTGCACCAGTTGCAGTGCCGATCGCCCCACCTGCGCCCGCAGAGAAGCCTAAGATCATCCGCATTCCTTTCCAGGTGAGGATGCTCGCCGCGGAAAAGGACATGAAGATGAACTACAACGAGCTCAAGAGCGAGATCATGAGCTACGGCGTCAAGAGCCGCGTCTCCAACTCTGGCGATACGTTCAGGCTTCACACCAAGACCTTCGTGAAGATCACGATCGCCGGAAAGAGTTTGAAACTCTACTTCGCCCTGAACCCTAACGACTACGAAAAGACGACCCTCCCCGTTCAAGATGCTGGACATAAGGGCATCTATGAGGAAATCCCTCTCGTCTTCAAGGTCAAATCCGAACTCAGCATGAGGCGGGCCAAGCAGCTCGTCGCTGACGTCATGGAGAGAAACAGCCTCGAACAAGGTAAAGTCGAACTCCATAACTGGGTGAAGGAAATCAAGCCGGAATAGTCGTCAATCGCACTCAAAGGGTGGTTCGCATCGAATCACCCTTTTCATTATCTATGGATAATTGCTCAATCGCACTTGCCTTGCGTGCACAGGCGTGTTTCTTAACAACATTTGCATATTAGACAAAGTTTATGCTAATATTCTTATCGCACTCAGGACTAATAAGGGAGTTGGTTGTCGATGCCTGATCCTCGAACGTGGCTTTATATAACCATCATTTTATTGTTGCTCCTCGGATCAGGATTCTTCTCCGCCACTGAGACCGCTTTTGCGGCCATGAACCAATTCCGCATGAAGGTCAAGGCGGACGAAGGCAGTAGGTCGGCGAAACTGGTCGTCAAAATACATGAGAAATACGATCGCGCGCTCATCGCGACGCTGATCGGCAATAATGTCGTCGCGATCATCGCTTCCGTCATCTCGACTCTGCTTTTTCTTTTAATATTAAAGGATAGTGGCGTCACCGATGAAATATCCTCCATCATCGCCACGATTTCTACGACCCTAGTCTTCTATCTCTTCGGCGATACCATCCCCAAGCTCATCGCTAAAGCGATTCCCGACAAGACCGCTATGTTCACCTGCTACCTGATCTACGGTCTTTCGATCATCCTCTTTCCCGTGATCATCCTCTTCCAAGGCATCATCTGGATCGTCTACAAGATTTTCCGCTTCAAGGATCGGCCGACTCTGACTCAGGAAGACTTCACGAATATCGTCGAGTCCATCGAGGAGGAAGGTTTGATCGAAGAGAGCGAATCGGACATCATCTACGCTTCTTTCGACTTTGCCGACACTTCGGTCAAGGAAGTGTTGACTCCACGCTCGAAGATGTTTGCTATCGACATCGTCAACCTGACGCACGAACGCCTCCGCGAGCATCTCCTCAAGACCAATTACTCCCGCATTCCCATCTACCGCGACAACGTCGATAACATCATCGGTATCCTGCACGTGAAGACCTACCTATACAAGTATCTTAAAAACCACGATATCAGCATTGAGTCGACCTTGCAAAAGCCGTATTTTATCACGACGAAAATCATGATGGACGAGATGATCGAAGGCTTTAAGCGCCATCGCACGCACATCGCTATCGTCCGCAGTGCGAAAGATGAAGTTTTGGGCATGGTGACGATGGAAGATGTCCTCGAGGAGCTCGTCGGCGATATTCGCGAAGCCAGCCCGAAAAGCGTCAAGGGTGGTGGAGAGCAGCTATGAGCGGCGTAGATATCATCGTTCTGATCGCCATCGTCATCCTGCTTGCCTTCTCGGCCCTTTTTAGCGCTGCAGACATGGCGTATACCTCCGTCGATGTCCTGAGATTAAAAAAGGATGCCGAGAAGGGCAGCCGCACCGCGAAGTTGGCTCTGCGTTTCGCTAGCGAATACGACAAGACGATCTCCACGATTCTATTCTCGAACAATCTGGTCAATATCGCCGCTTCCTCACTGGCTAGCATCTCCTTTTTTGCTGACCGCTTCGGCGCGGGTCTAGTCACTCTGATCATGTTCGCCATCATCGTCACCTTCGGCGAGATCATCCCCAAAGTCGTCGGCCGCATCTATTCCCACGCTCTGTCGAAGCTCCTCGCCTATCCCATCCTCGTTTTCAAATACATGTTCATCCCCTTCGTCTACGCGACCAGCGCACTCGGGCGCTTGATCGTCTCGCCGCTATACAAGAAAGCTAAGGCCGAAGACCAGCCGGTCAGCGATGATGAACTCCAGGAGATGGTCGACACCATCGAGGAAGAGGGCGTCATCGACGAGGAGCAGGGCGATCTGCTGCGCTCGGCGATCACGTTCATGGATACGCAAGCCTACGAAATAATGACCCCAAGAGTCGATGTCTTCGCTTTCGACATCGAAGACAATATCGATGAGCTCATCTCCAACGAGAATATCTTCATGTTTTCGCGAGTGCCGGTCTACGAGGGCACGATCGACAACATCGTCGGCATCCTTCCCACGAAGCTGTTGTTGAAGGCTATTTTGGGCGGCGAGAAGATCTCGGTCCGCACGCTTTTGACACCAGTTGCCTACGTCCCGCGCTCGATGAATATCTCGGCGATCCTTCAGGACTTCAAGATTTCGCACAACCACATCGCCATCGTCAAAGACGAGTACGGCGGCACCGAAGGTCTCATAACCCTCGAAGACATCGTCGAAGAATTGGTCGGCGACATATGGGATGAAACCGACGATATCGACGAAGACGCGACGGAAGTCGGCGATGGCGTCTACATCATCGACGGAGCGATGAACATCGAGGATTTCTTCGAGCTCGTCGATCTTGAGCTCGACGATGAGGCTGATTACACCACCGTCAGCGGTTGGTGCGTCGCCATCTTGGAGCGCTTCGCTCGCGTCGGCGACACTTTCACCTTCCGCAACTTGGACGTGAAAGTCATCCAGGCCGATGCTTTCACCGTCGAAAAAATCAGCGTCAAAGCTAATAGAGTCCATCCTAAAAAAGAGGAATGACAACCTTTTGTAACGAGCTCTACTTTTTAATAAGTAGATTTTTTAGTAGCAAAGAAATGTCAAACTGCTAAAATACATTGAGGAGATAGCCATGTTCAGGATCGGAAGCGAAAAAAAGATGACGCCCAGGCCCGATAACGAGCCCGCTTTCGACTCGAAGAATAAACTCGATCGGCGGATCGTTCTGCTCGTCGCAATATCTTTGGTGGTGATCGCCATCCTCGTCGCGGTCGTCGTCATCCTCTACGAATCAAAAATATGGGCTTCATAAGACACGTTGAGTTTTTGAATAGACACGTCGGCGATCTGGCTGGCAGGACCATCGTCATCACCGGCGCCAACAGCGGCATCGGTTTTTATGCCTCTCGCTATCTGGCCTATAAGGGCGCTCGCGTCGTGATGGCCTGCCGCAACAAAGAACGCGCTGAGCGCGCCAAGGCGTTGATCATCGAAGTCGTCAAGGACGCTGATATCGACATCCTCCACATCGATCAGGCATCGTTTCGCAGCATAGAGCATTTCGCGAGCGAACTCGCCGAGAAGTATCCGCGCATCGATTCCTTCGTCTTCAACGCTGGGATTTTCCATCCGCGAAAAGACGCGCTGACAGACGATGGTTTTCCTCTCACGATCGGCACGAACTACCTGGGAACCTTCTATCTTTCGCACCTGCTCGAGCCCTACTTTAGGAAGATGGAGCACGTCAATGTCGTCGCGGTCGGCACTTTAGTCGACCACAAAGTCAACTGCGGCGAGCTATCATCGCATTTTCGCGATACCTCTCTCTCTTTGTACGGGCAGTATGCCTTATCCAAAAAGCTGATGATGGCGAATCATTATCATTACATGAACCGAGCATCAGACAACGTTGCCTACTCCATGACCCATCCAGGCATCGCTTCGACGAATATCGTCAGCGGAGCATCTAATTCCTTCCCGAAGTGGTTTTCGCGCTTGGCGCGCTCGTTTATGAACGTTTTCACCCACAATCCCGAGAAGGCGGCCTTGGGCATCGTCCTCCTATCGAGCGGGGACGCATCGACGCACGGCGTCTACCTCGTCCCCCGCGGACCTTGGGAGATACGTGGCTATCCCGTCGCGAAGAGCGTTCCACAGCGCTTGGCTAAGGATGCCGAGGTAATCCACGAGAAAACGCTGAGCTATATCAGCGCTTTGCGAGGTCAGCGATAATGCTTTTAGTCGATGGGGTAACTTTGCAGTTTGGGGGCCGCGTCCTTTTTAAGAACGTGCACTTAGGTTTTGATAAAGGCAACTGCTACGGCATCATCGGTGCGAACGGAACGGGCAAATCGACTTTTCTGCAGATTCTCACCGGCGAGCTAGAGCCGAACAAAGGCGAGGTTGTCGTCACCGACAAGGAGCGCATCTCCTCGCTGAAGCAAGATCATCATGCCTACGACACCTTCCGCGTCGTCGACGCCGTCCTGCAAGGGCATCGCCGCCTCATCGAAGTTCAAGCTCAGAGGGACACCCTCTATTCCAAAAGCGACTTTTCGGATGCAGATGGCATGAAGGCGGCGGAGCTGGAGCTCGAGTACGCTGAACTCAATGGCTATGAAGCCGAGAGCGAAGCTCGGACGCTGCTCAGTTCGCTGGGGGTCGCCAGCGACGATCAAGATCGCCTCGTCGGCGAGCTCGACCAGCGGCAGATCGTCAAGACTCTGCTCGCGCAAGCCTTGTTCGGAAATCCCGACATCCTGATCCTCGACGAACCGACCAACGACCTCGATATTCAGGCCACGAGATGGCTGGAAAACTTCTTATACAACTTTGAGAACATCGTCATCATCGTCTCTCACGATCGCCACTTCCTCAACAAGGTCTGCACGCGGATACTCGATGTCGACTATGGCAAGATCACACTATTCGTCGGCAACTACGATTTCTGGTATCAATCCAGCCAGTTGATCCTCGACCAATCCAAGCACGAGAACGTCAAGAAGGAGACGAGGATCAAGGAGCTCGAGCAGTTCATCGCCCGCTTCTCCGCCAATGCTTCCAAGTCGAAGCAGGCGACCTCGCGGAAAAAGGAGCTGGAGAAGATCACCCTCGACGATCTCAAGCCGTCTAGCCGTCGCTATCCTTTCGTCGAGTGGAAATTCGAGAAGGAAGTCGGCAACAACGTCCTCGAGGTGAAGCATCTTTGCAAAGAGGGTGTTTTCGAGGATATTTCCTTCACGATTAACAAAGGCGATAAAGTTGCCTTTTTAGCTGATAATAGTCGCGTCCTCACATCTTTGTTCGACATCCTCTCGGGCGTCGACAAACCCGATGGAGGCGAATTCCGTTTCGGAGTGACGATCACGCCGACGTATCTGCCTAGCGACAACACCTCGTTCTTTAAAGGGCACGATGAGAATCTGATCGATTGGATTCGCCCGTACTCAAAAGACCAGAGCGAGACGACTTTGCGCGGATGGCTCGGCCGCATGCTCTTCTCCGGCGACGAAGCTCTCAAACCCGTCAACGTCCTCTCCGGCGGAGAGAGGGTGCGCCTGATGCTGGCGCGGATGATGCTGGTGGCGGGCAACCTCATCACCATGGACGATCCGACGAACCATCTCGACCTCGAGGCCATCACCGCCCTCAACAAGGGTATGGCCAACTATCGAGGCGTGATCCTTTTCTCCTCTCACGACCACGAGCTGATTCAGACGGTAGCCAACCGCATCATATATATCAAAGAGACTGTCGCTTACGACAAGTACACGACCTACGACGAGTTCGTCGAGCTGTTAGGATTATAAAAAATGGGCTCAGCCCACTAAGCGTAAACTATTTTAGCGAAGCGACATACTTCTCGTATATGTCATCAGCGACTTCTTCGAGCGTGCTGTCTTCGTTTTCGATGGTGAAGTGGGTTCGCCCTACATTGGCGCGCGAAAAATCGACCTTGTCGTTTATCAGCCTTTTCTGGGCATTGGCGATGCTGTCACCGCGCTCGATCATGCGGCGGTAGCGAGTATCCTCTGACGCTTTGACATGAAATGATATGACGCGGGGATCGCGTAGGTCGAGAAAGGCGTGGAGGCCGTTAGGATCGACGATGACGGCCTTGTCATCGCTGACCTGCGATTTGGAACACCCATAATAGTTGTCGTTGTAAGTGGTGGTCTCGACGAACGAGCTGCGCGCCATCAGATCGCGGAATGCATCTTTGGTGACGAAAAAATAGTCGATTCCATCGCGCTCACCTTCGCGCATCTGGCGAGTCGTGTGAGTGATGGCTTTGGCGATTCCGTACTTCTTAGCGAGAATCTTGGCAATTTCCGTTTTGCCGCTGGCTGAGGCACCGACGAGAATTATCATATGATGATATTATAAAATATCGTATCTTTGAGATAAAGTTCTTTCGACACAATTGTATAATTGATGCAACTTTTATACAAAGACAATTAGAAGTGCGTGTCTCATTAATCAAAGATGCTTGACGATTTGATTTGAGACTCGTTTCATATCCATTGGCGGAAGAGTGCGTTAAAGAAGATATTCCGAATGATAATGTATTTTGGTTAATGAACAGCACATACATCGAGAAATAAATCAACGAAACTCATACGGAACCATCCGCCAGCAGGAAGAATGACACCTGTCCGAAATGTGGTTCCGTTCACGGTTTGAAATCAATAGTAAAGTACACAAGCCACTATGCTTGGGGTCATAGAGTTTTTCATTGGCTTCGGAGCATATCATTAGGCATTGAAAGGAATCGATATCGAATATGCATTGCGAGAATTTACGAGATAGACGGAAATGCAATAAAAGCCCACTAGATGCTCCATGGAAAAACGCCATTATTAAGAGATAATAGGAAAACTGGAAAGATGCCTGCCATAGGGATATGCTATGCTATTCGTTTCTCTACACGGGCATTTCGATTGCGGAGCAAATGAAAGAGATGGAACATGACTCAAATACCGGTTCTTTGCTCCAACGGGCAATAAATCGGCTCATTAAGATAACTGAATCGCTTCCAGAATACCTCATCATGGAGAACGTGTCGACTCTCGTTGGAAATAAACATCTAGTGCACTTTATGAAACGGCCCTCCTTTTTGTCCGAACTGCAATACCATAACTGTTACGAAGCCATAATACAAAGAAATGCGATATCGCTCAGAACTGCAGGCTCCTTATTCTGGTTTCGATACTTGGGAATGTGTCTGAACTGTTCCCGGAGAAGATATCGTTGACAAAAAAATCACCGATTAACTGAAAGACAATGTGGATGGGAAATGCTGTATTACGCCGATGACGTTCAAGTATTTTGCTGAGACATCAAGAATAATGGGAACGGATTTATGAGGCGAACCGTTTCGGCCCCCATGACAGAGTCCTAATATTTGCCTGCACAGCCACGACGGATATTGGGTCGTCACTTTCTGATGACTTCATATTATTGCCGGAAGCGACGAAGACAGGTGAGAAAACAGCATGTGTGGGCGGCATCCATAAACAAAAAAGGGAATTCGCGATGTACATTTATCAATACGGTCATCTGGATGTGTAAACTCGGAATCATGGGTAACGAGATTTTCGTTTACGCACTAATTCATAGTTACTCACAGAACGAACGGGAAACGTTCCATGGCGCGGCCAAGTTCATCGCATACAGACTGATGATCAGCCGCAAAATAATGCATTTCCAGTCGCGATATATGGCACGAATAGTCTATTAAAATGAGTATTTAGAGCAAAGATTTTGTAGATTGAATAGATATAACAGAGAAAATAGATAGAAATAGATTGTCGGACGGTCTGGATATCTGTAAAAACATCATGCGCTGACTTGATGCCTTATCAAACATGAATACACGAGCAATAGAGACGAGGCCGAATGTTTCCTTTTGGCAGATACTTTGCAATCCACATCGGGCAGAACGAACACGATCTAAACAATTAAATATTATTTACCCAGTACTTTGTCTGCCGCAATAAAGAACAAAATTTGGATGACGGATTCAAGAAGGAACCAATCGAAAACAAGTACGGATATTTCGTTACTACAATAGATCGGTCAAGATATGAGCTCTCGGTCGACAAGGCAAGAAAATGCGTAAACGGAATAAAGAAACATCGAAAACTGTTTGACAGAATCCGAAATATCGTGCATTAAATCCGATATATCGGTATTTTCGTTTCAGGACTGAGCATTTAGTGTATAATAGCAAACGAGGTACCATTCGTGATTACTTATGTCAAACTTTGGAAAATTCTCGTGGAACGAGGAATAAAAAAACATGATTTAAAGCTTGCTGTTGGCATTGGCTCAACAACTGTGCAAAAACTTACTCGCGATGAATGCGTTTCGATGAGTGTTCTAATTAAGATTTGCATTTTCCTTGGATGTGACATTGGAGATGTTGTTGAAATGAAGGATAAAACCAACCATGCTTAATGCAATTTCGTTATTCTCAAGCGCCGGTATCGGCGAAGCGCTTATTCACAAGAACATAAATGTTTTAGTAGCAAATGAACTGGTTCAAAAACGTTCCGACTTATACAAAAGACTTTACCCAAAAACCAAGATTGTATGTGGGGATATAAGGAAAACTGAGATTAAGAAAGAAATATTTCGACAGATTGGAAAAAACAATATCGATGTTATTCTTGCTTCTCCACCTTGCCAAGGGTTGAGTATTGCAGGTAAGAATAGGAGCCAAGTCGCGATGGAAAAAGATGAACGTAATTATCTCATATTCGATGTTATTGAGATAGTAAAAGCTCTGTTACCATCATACGTTATCATTGAAAATGTCTCTGAGCTCTTGAAAATGAAAGTCCAATATAAGAATCATGTGGCATCAATACTAGAAGTATTACGTTCTGAATTTTCTGACGTTTATCAAATTGAGGGCAGCATTTTGGATGCTTCTGATTTTGGAATTCCTCAAAGAAGATTACGCGCGATAATTCGCCTTTATAAAAAAAACCTTACTTGGAATTTACCGCCAAAGAATTTGAAGAAAGTCACGGTTAGAGATGCCATAGGATATTTACCATCAATAGAAAGTGGCGAAACATCAAATATTTTATGGCATTTTGCTCGGAGACACGATGAAAAACAAGTGGAATGGATGAAACACACGCCAACAGGCAAATCTGCGTTTGATAATGATACTTACTTTCCACAAAAGCCGGATGGGTCAATCATCAATGGGTATCATTCGTCATATCGTAGAATAAAGTGGGATGAACCTGCGCCAACTATTACGATTCGTAACGATGCCATTAGTTCACAAAGAAACGTTCATCCGGGTAGGCTCCTTCCTGATGGCACATATTCTGATGCGAGAGTTCTCTCGCCACTGGAGTTGATGATTTTGAACTCCTTACCAACGAGTTGGAATATTCCCTTTGATACTCCCGAAATTCTTGTGCGACAGTGCATAGGAGAATCCGTCCCGCCCTTGCTTATCAAAAAAATATTATTGGAGATCATCGAAAATGAAAAAAACAATTAAAGCTATTTCTTTGTTTGCCAGTGCTGGCATCGGAGAATTGCTTGTTCACAATAATCTAGTTAGTGTAATAGCCGCAAATGAGTTATTAGAAAAAAGGGCGGAATGTTATTCGCATTTTTATCCTGAAACTCAGATGATCGTTGGGGATATTACTCTAAATGAAACAAAGAAAATAATTGTGGATGTCGCGAAGGCACACAATGTTCGGATGTTGATTGCCACACCGCCATGCCAGGGATTAAGCACATTAGGAAAAAACAAGAAGCAAACTCATTTTGAAGTTGACAAGCGAAACTTTCTAGTTTTGGAGACATTTGATATTATCAACGAATGCGACTTTGATTTTATTTTAATCGAGAATGTGCCTCGTTTTTTAGAAATGTTGTTTCCGTACAATGGTGACTATAAAGGGATTGTCGACATCCTAAAGGAAAAATACGATTCTAGATACAATATTGAGGCAAGGGTTTTAAATGCCAAGGATTATGGTATTTCTCAATCTAGGCCAAGAGCAGTTGTAAAAATGTATAAGCCTAGTTTCGAATGGAATTGGCCAAAAAAGGAAAAAGAGATTTCTTTGTTCGAGGCCATTGGCGCATTACCATCGCTTGAGACAGGAGAAACATCGAATATTCCATGGCATTTCGCCAAACATCAAAATGAAAGAACTGTTTTAGCTTTAAAACACACGCCTACAGGCAAAAGCGCTATTGCTAATGATAAGTTCTACCCCCAAAAAGCCGATGGAACTCGAATCAAGGGTTTTCATAATACATTCAAAAGAATGTCTTGGAACGAACCATGTCCAACACGAACGACGTTTAGCGGAAGCATGAGTTCTCATAACAATGTACATCCTGGTAGACTTCTTCCTAACGGGACATACTCCGATGCTCGCGTATTAACATTGCTTGAAACGTTTATCGTTTCATCGATTCCTGAGACAATAACATTTCCAGAAGACTCAACAGACACATTCATAAGGACAATCATAGGTGAGTCGGTGCCTCCGAAATTGTTATACAAAGTGATTGAGCAAATTGGGAGGTAACATATGCCGATAATGGTTCAAAAGGATAAATGGATTTTATACAAACATACATCAAACTATGAAATCATTAAAGCAATAGCGCTAGATGTTAAGAATAGTTGCAGAGCAAATTTATCCGAAAGCGAAAAACATAGAATGCAGGAGCGTCAAGCAGCACTTGATTTATACAAAACTAGAAATCCCCAAGATCGGCCGCTTGATGCAATGAATCACAGGATTAATACTTTGGAGTTTTTCATGTTTGGTTATGAAAATAAGTTTGATGGAAAGCATTCGTTCATCTTCTCCCCGCTCGGGAACCTATTTCTTGATAGAATTGACTATCCAGAAAAGCAAAAACGCATATTCGAGGCAATGCTTTTTGCAATGCAATATCAACATCCCGCTAGCGGTACAGCAAAGTCTTTTCGTCTTTTTCCGTTCAGGCTAATATTCAAACTTCTGTGTGATGAAAGGCTAGATAAGCGTTTATTCAATTCTGAATATGCATTATTGATTTCTCAAATCAAGCAGATTAACGATTCGTCGTATGAAAAACTGGTCACTGATATTTTGCAGCTTCGAAGCAAAACAAATGTGGTAATTTTTGGATTGATGAAACAGGATGAGCACGCCTTCGTAAATGCTATTTATGAATGGCAGTATTATATGGAGCGCCTGCTAATGGAAATAGGTATTATTAATGTGTGCAAAGGTAGAGTGATTGGCATATTGTATCATCCTTCTAAAACTAATTCGCATAGCAATCCAACGGGAAGAAAGGTTACTGATGGGTATATAACATTGCCCACATCAGAAATTCCGTTTATCGAAAAAATGCTTCATGCATATCCGTATTCAGCAATACCGCTTAAACTCGACGATCCAGAACGTTTGAAATTGGACGTGATAAAGGAAATCTATTCCTTTTTCCCCCGATTACTTCTTGAAGATATTGGAGAACATATTAATGATGATCAAATAGCCCTCTTGCAACTTCCAGAACTTATCGAAGCATATTCGAATAACCCAGATAATCAAACTGCATATCTGTTTGAGGAAGTATTAACATTTGGAATGAACATGTTCACTAATGTCGAGGCAAAACGCATGGGCGGCGCAGGGCATACTGATATAGAATGTTTATATTTAACGAGAAAATCAAAATTCGCAGTCGATGCCAAATCGACAGAACACAAATTGCCTGGAATTAATTGTGGCAGGTTGAGGGAGCACAGAGAAGAAATCGGAGGGGAGTATACAATCGTCATTACTTCACGATATGTTCCAGCCGCCAAGCGGGATATTATTGGTACACCCAACGTGATCCTTCTCGCAAGCACTTTTGCGGAATACTTGTATAATCATATACAACAGGATATACGGAATATTGATTTCAAGGAGTTTGACGACATAATTCTTTCTCGACTTGGAACTGATATAAGCAAAGATATTTCCGACTTAACACTTAACAAATTCGCATCTACTGCATACTAGCCAATCGTCATATGAGGAATCAATTTGTAAAAGAAAATTCTTGTAAGCATTTTGAAAAAACCGCTGAACAAAGAAGAAGAACAATGCAGGCAATCCATAGTAAGGATACTATAATTGAGCTTGTTCTTCGTAGGGCTTTATATGCAAAAGGCTATCGATACAGGAAAAACTATGCCAAGGTATTCGGCCATCCGGATATAGCTTTTCCAAAATACAAAATAGTTATTTTTTGCGATTCCGAATTTTGGCACGGAGATGACTGGGAGCATAGAAAAGCCGATATCAAGAGCAATGTCGATTTTTGGACATCCAAAATAGAACGAAACATTAAACGAGATAAAGAAGTCAACGAACGCCTGATTGCTGATGGATATATGGTCTTACGCTATTGGGCAAAACGTATTGAGAAAGATCTTGATGAAGTAGTTTTTGAAATCGAAAAAGCAGTTGCTTCAAAGAAATGTTCAAATCAGGGGAGTATCGATGTATGAGAATCAATGACGACAGCCAAAAGAAATACATCTCTTCTGTAGTCGCATCATTAAGAACTTCGGGAAATGTCGATACAGTTACTGTCCTTAAAAAGGCAACTCCTGTTCTTCAGGATACGCGATATGACGGTTGGGACCAAGGGACCTGGTTTTATACACTTTATCTTTACCTAAAATTATCTGAGTATAATCAATTGACCGAAACGGATAGAACTAAACACGCGGCCATAGTGCTAAACGTATATGGTCAACTATTTAATGACGGAACAGATGTTCTCGATACTGTTATAATTAAGCCATTGATTGAACAACATTTGGACTGGGATGCCCTGAAAGGCAGCCAGACTAAACAAAGCCTTCTTGAAAAACTTAGCACAGAAAAATCGATGTTGATTGAGGTTGGTACTGGTATAAAAATGATCCAGGAGTGCGAAGGCAACTATAAATCTCTGCATAAAAAGATTAAGTCCATTCTTTCGGCGCTGCTTCTCGAACATCCATTAGACTATAATTCGCTTTGGGAATGGCACAACTACTATAAAACGAACATCGGCACGTACATAGAAAGGCGTCGATTTATCAATGAAAAATATAGAAGCATCATTGATCTCATTGATAAAAGCGAAGTTGATTCTGGAAACACAATTGTCTATGAACCAACTGGATGGGGGAAGATAGATAAATCGGTTCAATTATTGAATGGACAATTACTCACCATAAATGATCGAATTGATCTCAATCAAATTGGTCTTCGATGCAGAGAAACCATTATTATTCTTGCGAAAGAGGTTTATGATGACAATATTCACCACCCGTTATCATTTTCGGGAACGGTTTCATCGACGGATTCTGTGAGAATGCTAGAAGGTTATATCGAATATCACTTCAAAGGCGCCGAAAACGAAGAGAAGAGAAAATACGCTAAAACTGCGAATGATTTGGCAAACAATCTCACTCACAAGCAAACAGCAGCATTGGTTGATGCTAAGCTGTGTCTTAGCGCAACACTCGCATTAATAAGCATCATTAAAATAATCCATACTGAGTTTGCCGATCGGAAGGTTACTTCTTTATGAATTACTATAAATTCATCAAAATCAATGTATTTAAACTCGAAATAATACTTTATGTCCGAAAGGTCGCGTCGTCATTGACTATCAAGGGCTGTAAAGCCCTTTTTTCTTGCCCGCAAAAGACTATTCACGATAATGAATAATTGGTATAATACAACGGAATAGGGAGAAGCATCATGGCAAAGACGAATGGTATAGTCGAGAAGTTCAAGAAAAGGCTCAATATCGAAGTCCTTGACGAATCGAAGAGCCTGAAGGATTATGGTCTCGACTCGCTCGATATGGTCGAGTTGATCCTCGAGCTGGAAGACGAATATAAAATCAAGTTCACAGACGACGAAATGACCTCTATTCAAACGATTGGCCAGCTTCTGACCGCGATTAATAAGAAGTGCGGAACTGAGTAAGTCATCATTGCATATCCAGCGGCATTTTGATAATATACTCTTTGCGTTATTCTTCTGAATAACATGCCTACCTAGCTCAGTTGGTAGAGCAATCGGCTGTTAACCGATCGGTCATAGGTTCGAGCCCTATGGTAGGCGCCACTTTCGTGGCCCGTTGGAGAAGTGGCTTAACTCACATGCCTTTCACGCATGCATTCATGGGTTCGAATCCCGTACGGGTCACCAGATTGTCGAAACTACCCTCGAATATTGGATCAAAGTTTGGCTCCAATTGAGGGTTTTTTTATAAAAGCAGCATCGATGGATCGTGTTTCTCAATTCGGAACAAGAACAATCTATTAACCAGTACGAGTATGGCTTATGAACCAACGTCAAAATCGCGATGACTATGAAGTATATAAAGCACATTGATCGTTCAAGTTTCTCTTTTTGTTATGCAAAGCAAAATATCAAAAATGGGCGCTTGACTGATTGCTGCATATGATATAGTTTTATATGGTAGTCAATCGATAAAAGAAGGAAGTCATATGAACAAAACCTTGCTTACTGTCGCCTATATCTTTGCGATCATCACCGGCGTCGCCTATTGTTTGTCAATCGTCGGCATTCCTCTTGGAGTTTTCAATTTCATCGCTGCTTCCAAAATCAACGCTGGCAAAGATGGAGAAGAATCGCGCGAAACAGTTCGCAATTGGAGCATCTACCTCATCTTTACTACGGCGATCGGCGGCATCTGCGGTTTGATCGCCGCGACCTCGGACGAAGACAAAAAGCCGACAACCATCGATGAAACACTCGAAGGACGGCTGGGGAGACTGAATAAGCTTTATGACGACGGCGTCATCACCAAAGAAGAATATGGAGCCCAGAGAAAAGCGATCATTGAGGATGTACCGACCCATGAATAAATCATATCTCAACATAGCGGCGATTTTCGCCTGCATCTCAGCCGCCGTCAAATTCGTTTGCGCTTCCGCGATGCTGATGATTTTCCTTTTTGGTTATAGTTATGTTTCCTCTTATGTCATTTCCTTTTTTCCTCAGATTTTCAGAATCGCGATTCTGGTCGCCACCGGAGCCATCGACATCGTCGCGGCCGGCAAACTCAAAAACGCGGAAAAGGGTTTGGTTGATTCTAACGCCATCTTGTGGTGGAGCATCTATCTTTTGGTTTTCTCTGGCATCATCGCGGGCGTCTTCGGCCTCATGGCCTCGACGAGCGCCAACAAGAGTGGCGAGAACTTCTCCGCAAAGCCTGGCGATTTGGAAGCAAAGCTCAAGGAACTCGATAGCCTCTACGACAAAGGTTTAATTACCAAAGAAGAGTACAGCGAGCGTCGGAAGCGCATCATCAGCAACATTTAGGTCAGGTGATTATCATATAAAAAGCGGTTTAAACCGCTTTTTATATGTCGTGATTGGCGTTTATTTAGCTTGTAGCTTGCTTTTCCGAATCGCATATTCCTCGTCGGTGATGATGCCGCGGCGATGCAGATTGTCGAGTTCATCTACAGCGCCGCTGGACGTGCGGATGACCTCTGGCTGGACGGCTTGCGGCTTGTCTTGGACGAAGAAGAAGAGCGTCGCGTAAAAGGCGGCTATTGCTAGGTACGCGAAGATCAAGGTAACGATGCTCCCAGCGAAGTCGACGGGCAAGTCGCCGCTCCAATCTAGATTGACGATTCCCGCGCCGATGATGAGAAGCAGGCTGATGCTCAAGCAGATGCCGACGAACGTCTTTGTGACTTTTGTCTCGAATTTCGGTTTGATGCTGTGAATCAGCAAAAAGAGGGCGCTGATTTCAAAGAGGCTATAGGCGAGCAGCGTGAAGAGAAGGAAAAGGACTCCGAGAATCTGCTCAAGACCTGTTGAAGAACCATAATAACTGACGACGGTGATGCTATAAACGAGATTCAGTGCGCCATAGACGGTCGCGATGATCGCGACGACTTTGTCATGGCTCTTGAATTGCAGGATCATGATGAAGCTGATGGCCAGAATGACGAAGATGTCGAATCTGAAGCTGAGCGACAAGCCGGAAGTTCCGAAAAAGTGCTGAAGGGTGAACGAAGCGACTTGAGTCAAAATCAGGATGATGCTGAACACAAGGATGGGCAGACTGTATTGCTTTTTCATATATGGTACCTCGCTCTTATTCTACCAACATAGATTGTTATTGCAAGATACCATGACTATTTATCAAGAAGGGCGGAATGGTTTTCTTCATTCTGGAAAGCATCGACAGCCTGAATCGAAATCAGAAGATTCTTTTGATTATTCTTACTATTTATCGCCCAGAGATATTGATGATGGTAGATTGGGATCCTTGACGAACCCATCGAAGTCCATCGCGCAATCGTTTAAATCATGGGGAACAAAAAAGAGCCGAGGCCCCAAAGCCTCAGCTCCTTATAGCAATTACATCTTGATGTCCATCTTCTCGATCTGCTGTTCGAAGGTCGTGATCTGCGACTCGAGATTCAACTCGCGGAACTGATTCATGTAGAGCTTGTGGTAGTGCCCTCTAGCGCTCATCAGCGCACGATGGTCGCCATCTTCGATAATGCGTCCGTCGGACATGACGAGGATGCGGTCGCAACCGACGATTGTCGATAGGCGGTGGGCGATGATGATGCTGGTTCGGCCAATGAGAATCTTATGCATGGCTTGTTGGATGACGCCCTCGGTCTCGGTGTCGATGCTCGAAGTTGCTTCATCGAGGATTAGGAGGCGCGGATTGCGGACGATGACGCGGGCAAAGGAAATCAACTGCTTCTGACCACCGGAAAGCTGGCTGCCGGCGTCGTCGAGAAGCGAATTATAACCATCCTTCTGGGACATAATAAAATCGTGGACACCGACGACTTTGGCGGCGGCGATGACTTCGTCTAGCGTCGCTTCCGTCCTGCCGTAACGGATGTTATCGAAATACGACCCGCGGAAGATGAAGGGGGTTTGCTGAACATAGCCGATGTTGCTCCGCAGCCATCCTACGGAACGCTCCTTGTAATCGACGCCATCGATCAGTATCCGACCAGAGGTCGGCTCGTAGAAGCGGCACAGGAGGTTAGCAGTCGTGGACTTGCCGGATCCGGTCTCACCGACGATGGCTAACGACGTCCCCTCTTCGACGTGCAGATTCATATCGCGGATGACCTCGGAACCTGTCGCGTAGGAGAAGTGCACGTTGTCGAAGACGATGTCGCCGCGCAAAGCCTCAAAGTTCTCTCGGCGGTTGTCGAAGAGAGTTCCGTATTTGGCCACGACTTCGGGAGTGTCGACGATCTCGGGTTTGGTCTCGATCAGCGACAGGACCTTTTCGACGCTGGCTTGAGTGGCGATGAATTCGCCAGAGATCTCGGAGAACTCCTGGATGGGGTTATAGATTTGGGTGACGAAGCCGATGAAGAGGACGAGGGTGGCAATTCCGGCCGAATCGGTGGGATCGATCAGCCCAGTGTTAGCTGTGGCGATCAGGATGACTAAAGCGGTGGTTATCGAGGAGAGAAGAGCGATCGAAGGCATGAAGAAAGCGTTGATCTTGAAGGCCTTGCGACGCTTATTGCGGATATCGCTGGTGACTTCTACTGCTTCCTTGTACATCTTCTCTTCGATGTTTAGGGTCTTGATGGTCTTGACGCCGGAGATGCACTCGGCGAGCCAGCGGACGAAATTGGAATAGGCGTTGCGGGCCGTGCGGTGAGCCTTGAGCAAGATGCGCTGAAACACCGGGACGATGATCATCAAAATCGGCGCGGTCGACAAGATGACGAGGGAGAGCATGACGTTGCGCGAGAACATCGTGATGAGGGTAAAGGTCAATTCGAAGCACACCCAGACGATTCGGATCACACCCCAGGACAGAATATCGCTGATCGAGGCCGTGTCGTTCTGCATGCGGGCGATGAGCCATCCCGATGGGGTGCGATCGAAATAGGAGAAGCTGAGCTCCTGAATCCGCCTGAAAGAATCGCGCCTCAGCGAGGTCATGATCACCATGTCGAAGTAGTTGGTGACGAAGAAAGTGATGAATATGGAGATCGAGCGGACGATGATGCCCGCGCCAAAGACGATGGAATACGTGGCGAAGTCGACGGAGAAATTGATGCCGAAAATCAGCTCGACGTCGATTATTAAATCAATGAGGTCGCCCCCGAGGGCTGAGGTGGGAATCGCCTTGATGGCAGCAGCATTCATGAGAGGCAGAAAGCTCGAATCGTAGAAGGTTGTGATGAGCATCGAAAGAGCGAGCACGATCAAAAGCGGCCAGTTCTTTAGGGTGTAGCGGAATATCTTCTTCCAAACCCCAAAATTCAACTTGCTCGGCAATTTTTCTTCTTCGAAAGCAAAGTTTGCCATATTAACCCATCTTTGTCTGTATCTCGAATACTCTCTGATACAAACCCTTTCGTGCGATTAACTCTTCATGCGTTCCAGCCTCGCTGATGGTCCCGTTCTCTAAGACGACGATCATGTCAGCATCTTTAGCGGTGGCGATGCGGTGCGTGATGATGATGGTAGTGGTGTTCTTCGCCCGCTTCCTGAGCGCCGTGCGGATATTTATATCCGTTTCGGTGTCGACGGAGCTGAGCGAGTCATCGAAGATCAGGATTGGGGCATTGTTGATGATGGTACGGGCGATGGCTAGCCGCTGCCTCTGCCCGCCGGAGAGAGTGACGCCCTTTTCTCCCACCGGCGTCTCATAGCCTTTTTGGAAGGTGAGGATGCTGTCGTGAATATCGGCGATCCTAGCGGCTTTGTACACTTCCTCAGAGCTGGCGGTGGGATTGGCGATGCGGATGTTGCTGATGATCGATTTGGAAAAGAGAAATGGCTCCTGGAGGACGGTGGCGACGTTTTGGCGGATGTGGGAACGGGAGATGGTCGTGATGTCTCTGCCATCGACGAAAATCTTGCCTTCCGTGCAGTCGTAGAGGCGGGTGAGGAGATGCGCCAAAGTCGATTTGCCCGCGCCAGTCTTGCCCAAGACGGCGATAGTCGCTCCTCTTTTGATCTTCAAATTGATATCGTGCAGGACTGGTTCCTCGCCATCTTCGAATTTGAAGCCGGCGTGATCGAAGACGATTTCGCCATCGATCTTGGGTTCCACGCCCGATTCAATATCCTCGACGGGTTCGCCGAGGATGAGCATGATGCGATCCATGGAGGCGACCGCCCGCGCCATGTTGGAGAAGATGGTGGCGACATCGCGGATGGGCCACACCATCATGTTGACGAAGGTGAAACTCACGACCAAAGTTCCGACCGTGATCTCGCCCGTGTAGGCCAAGGAGATGCCGAAGAGCGTCGTCAGCAGGATTTGCCCAAAGACGAAGATATCGCTGGAGGAGAAGAAGAAAGCAGATAATTTGCGCCACCGAATATATTTCCTTTTGTAATCGATTAAGTTCTCTTCGAAACGCTCGATTTCATAAGCCTCGTTGTTGTAAGCCTTGACCACGCGCACCGAGGAGAGATTCTCTTCTATCTTGGCGGTCATCAAACCTTCGGAATCATCGGTCACGCGGTAGCGGACGCGGACTTCTTTGATGATAAAAAACGAGTAGATGAAGAGAACAGGCAAAAGGATCATCGAGATGAGAGCGATCTTCCAGTTGATCGAGAAGAGGATGCCTAAAGAAAACACGACGATGTAAAAAGTGTAGACGATAGAGAACGATTCATTGGTTAAAAAGCGACGGAAGACGTCCTCGTCGCGGGTGCAGGTTTGGATGACGTCGCCACTCTGCGTCTTCTTCATGAACGAGTAGGGAAGCCGCTCGACGTGGTAGAAGAGTTTGAGCTGCATGTTCTTGGCGACATTGGGACCGATGTAGGAGCGCATGATGAAGCGCGAGATGGCGAGCAGAGCCACCATCAACGCGATGGTTATGACGATGATCGAGAAGACCCAAAGGTTATTGCTCAGGAATTCGGGGCCGCCAAAGATGTTAGCGATGAAGATCTCGAGCGAACCCGCTTGAGGCGCATTGAAGATGTCGCCGCGCAAAGTATCGACGAGAATTTTGCTTATGAAACTCGACAGAACCTGAAAGAAAACCGCGAAGAAAAGGACGATGTAGTGCAAAACGTAAATCTTGCGAACTCCCTCGGTGACCTCTTTGATGAACTTCAGGTATTTTTTCATGTGTTGATTTATCGTCGCCATCAGAAGACGACACAGTTAAATAGTCTAAACTATTTTATTAGAAAAGAAAAAGGGTCTTTGCGTTTTTGCCATCATGTTGTCGCAAGCGCGCATTCAAAACGCCATTAGCAGGTTGTATAATACTAAGTAGCATATGAAACGCCGAGAGGCAATCACGTTTGATTGAGTGAGGTCACACATGAGAAACAAAGTCATCGTCATCGGCTGTGGGCGCCTCGGCGCCAACATCGCCAACATCGCCTCGGAGAAAGGTCAAAACGTCCTCGTCATCGACTACAACGAGAACGCTTTTGACCGCCTTCCCGATTCCTTCAGCGGTTACAAAGTCGTCGGGGACGCCACCGATTTGTCGATCCTCGAAGAATCCTATATCAAAACGGCTAAGGAAATTATCATCGCCACCGGCAATGATAACGTCAACCTCTTTCTAGCTCATGTCGCCCACATCCTCTACGAGGTTCCGAGCATCTTCGTCCGCCTCGACGATCCAGAAAGAGGAAGCCTCTTGAGCGGCATGAAGATCAAGGCTATCTATCCTTTTGAACTATCCATGAACAAATTCAATTTGATGAAGGGGGAGGACCTGCTATGAAAATCGTAATTGCCAATGGCAAACACGAGGCTGACTTCATCATTAAGATGTTCAAGAACCAAGCCAAGGAACTCATCGTCATCAACTCCGATCGCAGCTATGCTGACTACATCTCCAAGAGCAACAAGATACCGGTGTACGTCGGCGATCCGTACAAGCGCTTCGTCCTCGAGGATACCAATGTCAGCGGCGCGGATATCTTTATCGCTTTAGGGGATAAGGACGCAGATAACTACGCGACTTGCATCCTGGCCAAGAAAGATTTCGCCGTCAAAAAGTGCATCTGCACTGTGGTGAACCCGAAAAACGTCGATATCTTCAAAAAGCTCGGCATCGACAGCGTGATATCGTCCACTTATCTCTTAGCCAATTCGATCAAGTCTGCCACCTCCCTCGAAGACGTCATCAAAACCTTGTCCATCGAGGAAGACAAAATCGTCCTCACCGAAATCGTCATTTTGCCCAAGTATGGCATTGCCGATCAGAAGATCATGGATATCAACTTCCCGAAGAATGCGACGATCAGCTGCATCTACCGCGAGCCGCACGTCATCATCCCGAATGGTTCGACCATCATCAAGCCCAAGGACAAGCTGGTCGTCATCTCGACGCCTAGCGACCAAGAAGGCATCATAAAATTCATTCAGGCGACAAAATAGAAAGATGAAAAAGTTCGCTTCCGGATACCGCTTAATCTTCGGTTATCTCGGCATTTTTTGGATTATGATCGGGGCGATTTGCCTCTCGCCTCTCATCGCTTTGCCGTTCTATCCTTCCGAAGCCGGCATCGCTCACCATTTTTACATTGTCGGCTCGTCATCGATTGTCGCCGGAGCAATTCTAGCTTTTACCTTGCTGTATAAACGCGAAAAATCGAGCTTAGGAAAACATCAGGATTACCTGCTCCTCGTCTTGGTGTGGGTCTCGGCCATCCTGATCGGCGCTCTCCCTTTTTATCTGCGCGGTGACATGACTTTCACGCAGAGCGTGTTCGAGGCGACGAGCGGATTGACCTCGACGGGATTAACCGTCTATGACTTTGCGCTCGATTCCAACCTTTCGGGTTTCCACATCTACACCCTATATCGCAGCCTTCTCATCTTCTTTGGGGCGATCGGCCTCGTGCTCATCTTGGTCAGCGCTCTGTCCGACCGCTATGGAATGCGTCTCTACACCTCAGAAGGTCATAACGACAAACTCTTGCCCAACCTCGCTAAATCATCGCGCTCGATTCTCGCCGTCTATGTCTCGATCATCTTATTAGGGGCGATTGCCTACACCATTTCCGGCATGAGTTTCTTCGATGCGACCAACCACGCGATGGCAGCGGTGGGCACTGGTAGTTTCTCGACGAGCGGCAACGGCGTTCTCGGCGTGGGCGGCAACGCCATCGCCATCGAGATCATCTCCATCATCTTGATGGTTGCTGGTGCGACAAGTTTCGTCATCCACCTCTTGCTCATCCGCGGCAGGTTTAAGAAAGTGTTCAGGGATATCGAGGTGCGCTTCTTTCTCGGGATGCTGTTTATCTTCATTCCTCTCTTCGCCGTCTCCATCTATTTTTCGCGCGGCCCCGAACTAGCCAACTTAACGTTCTTTGATTCCCTGAGGATCGGGGCCTTCTACATGGTCTCATCCATCACGACGACTGGCTTCTCCTCTTATCAACCCATCGTCTACCTCGGTTCGCCGGTCATCTTCATGTCGGCATGTTTGATGGTTATCGGCGGCGCCATGAGCTCGACCGCCGGCGGCATAAAGCAATATCGCCTCGCCACCGTCATCAAAGGCGTCTATTATTCGATTTTCGATCGCATGTCCTCAAAGCGGATCATCCACCCCCGATATATCCTCCGCTTTGGCGAGAGCAAAGAATTCACGACTGCGCAGTTCAATGAGTCCGCTTCATATCTCGTCTTGTATCTCGTCTTGCTCTTCGCGGGGACGCTAGGCATCACCCTCATGCCGGGAGCCATCACTTTCGACGCTGCTTTCTATGAAGTAGCCAGCGCCATCTCCAACACTGGTTTGAGCGTCGGCGTGACTTCCGCGACGCAGAATGCCGGCGTCATATGGATTCTGGCGATCGTCATGTTCCTAGGGCGGCTCGAGATCGCCGCGGTATACTATGCTGGTCTGCGCATGATCCATGATATATTTGGTAAGGAGACAATTTGATTGTCAAGGAGAAGAATATGTTGATTGAAAAGCTTGAAAAGGCCAGCATCGAGGCCCTGAAAACACACGATACGCAAGCGCGCGCTGTTCTGACGATCATCATCGCTCGGTATCGTCAACTCTTGATAGAAGCGCGAGTCGACGGCAAAGAAGTCGGCGATGTCGATTTGATTCGCGTCATCGCCAAAGTCGTCAAAGAGTTGAGCGAAGAAAAAGAAGGATATGCCAAAGTTGGGCGCGCCGAGATGATCATAGCCATCGCTCACCAGGAAGAAGTGGCCAAATCGTTCCTGCCCAAACTGCTCTCCGAAAGCGAGATTCGCGCTGAGATAAACAAACTTGGTGACAAGTCGATTCCTGCAGTCATGAAACACTTCAAGACGAATTTCGACGGCAAAGTCGATATGGGGCTTGTCAACCGCCTCGCCCGAACAATATAATTGTAAGGGCTCTAGGGGCGTCGTATAACGGCAATACTTTGGTCTCCAAAACCAACTATGCGGGTTCGATTCCTGCCGCCCCTGCCACATTTGTGAAAATTGCCTCCCCTAACTTGGGATGTGAATTGATATAATGCGAAGATATTATTATGCGAAAAGAGTAAATCGTAATTAGCGTAATGACAAGAAAAGAGGGCAACTTGATAATTTCGAAGCTTAATCTAGTGTTATCGCTTCTTTGCCTTCTTGCGAGTTGCGACTATTCGAACCCACTTTTAGAACAATATTCTGATTTCCTCTATGTTCATAACATACTCAATTATTGTATGGATGATGGCGTCTATAACGGGAAGGGCCGATTCTATCTTGAAGGAAATCATAGTTCCGACGAGAAAATCAAGGATGACGGGCAACTGTGCCAAGCCCTTCTATCGGCTGAGGTCGAAGAGACGAAGAACGGTCTTCGCAATAATTCGATTGATGATTTGACGGAACTAGTCGCTTACAGCGTGCCCTCTTATTGTTATAGCTATGTCAAAGTTTACGAGGGTGATATCCTAGGTTGTGAACTTCATACGGATTCGTCTCCTTCATATTATCGCTATTTCTTCTTGCGAGATGGCGAAGCGCAAGGACTCTACGAGTTGGCTCTCGATGTGAAAGAGGCAGTGGGTGAAACCTCGAGCGCTACCTAGGCGTTCATATCGCCGAATATGCATGTAGATTTGATGCAGCGATAGAACCAGCTGAGATTACCGACAATTCGAGTACGACTAGTTTTCGCTGATCGATGATTTATTCTTTCGCGAAGGAGCAATCGCGGCGAAGAGAATCGTTCCTATCTGCATCGGGATACCGAGGATGAAGATGAGCCAGACATCGACGCTGTATTGGGTAAGCAGCTGGAGAAAGACCGCTGCGAGCCCTGACCAAATAAGCAGCGAGACATAGATGAATGTCTGCCGCAGTTTGCCCCAAATCGAATTGAAGATGATAGCGATAGCCGCAGAAATAGGGACGGCCCATACAAACAATATCCAGTAATCAGCATCGAGAATCGTCTTGAGATAAACATATGTCAGAATAGCGACAAACCATACGCATAGTATAGCTAGAAGCGAAATGGCGAGTTTGTTTCCCATCTCGAATCGGCGGATGCGAAAAGCGTGGAATCTCCTCTCATTTTCTTCAAAGAAGCACGCAAATGGGACGTTGTATATCTTGCTGAGCTTCTCCAAGGTCTCGATGTCGGGTGTCACTTCGCCTTTTTCCCATCTCGAAATAGCCTTATCCGAGTAATTGATCTTCTCCGCAAGCTCGAGCTGAGTGAGCTTCTTTTCTTTGCGAAGCTTAATCAAATTCTCCTGAACAGTCTTTTTGATATTATCCATGCCCATCATTATATAGCTTGGTATAGAGAATGTTAAGCGACAAAAAGAGCTGAATTGATGGGCAATTCTCATTTTGCGAGAGGTATGATTTGCTTTTTCTCTCTTTTTGTCTCAACTATCCACTTTTCCGTTCTTGCTCAGTAGTTAGGTTTGCAATGGACTAACGCATACAATAACCTCGCATTCTCAAAGAGGAATTTGAAAGTGAAACGAGTCATGACCGCAACCACATATTACAGCGACGAATTGAACGACGAATTTTCGAAGGCGAAGATCAAGACTAAGACCATTTCGCCTTCCTATAAGTATCTTCACAAGGGCATCCTCTATTGTCTGAGCTCGTTCTTCTGGTATCGGCTCATCGCCACTCCGCTGGCTTTCCTGTACTGCAAAATAATGTTTGGTCACAAAATATGTGGCAAGGCGCTGCTTAAATCATATGCGAAGAGCGGGTTTTTCCTCTTTGGCAATCACACTCAGGAAATTGCCGATGCATTCGTTCCCAGCCTCCTAGTCTTTCCCAAAAGAGCATATGTCATCGTGCATCCCAATAACGTATCGATGCCAGTCTTGGGGCGTCTCACACCGCAGCTCGGCGCGCTTCCCATCCCTGACGACCTATCCGCCTTCCGCAATTTTACGAACGCTGTCGAAAAGCGCATCTTGCAAGGTCACGTCGTCGCTATTTACCCCGAAGCCCATATATGGCCATACTACACCAAAATACGTCCATTCAAGGCCACTTCGTTCGTCTATCCTATCAAGTTCGATACGCCATCTTTCTGCTTCACAAACACATATCAAAAACGCTGGACTTCGTCAAAGCCTCGCCTCGTGACTTATGTCGATGGTCCTTTCTATCCAAATCCCGATCTCTCGCTCGCGACCCAGAAGCAGGATCTGCGGGATCGCATCTATCAGACCATGGCATCGCGCAGCAAAGAGAACAACGTAAAGTACGTGAAATATATCAAGAGGGTCAACCATGATTAATATTCTATTCTCCGGAAATGAAAAAGTTGGCGATGGCGTGCTGACGTGCATGCTATCGATTTTCAAGAGGACGAAGACGCTCGAGCCATTCAAATTTTTCGTTCTCACCATGGACATCACAAGGATAAAGCAGGCATACACGCCGATCAGCGACGAGATGATAGCGTTTCTCGATCTCGTAGCTAAAAGCTACAACCCCGATAGCCAAGTCGTCAAAATCGATGTTGGTGATATCTACGATCGCGAGTTCGCTCGCTGCCCGAATGAGATGGCGTATTGCTCGCCGTATACATTGCTGAGGCTCTTCATCGACTTGATTCCAGAGATTCCTGACAAGATTCTCTACCTCGACATCGATATCATGTTCAACCGCGATATCCGGCTCCTCTACGACATCGATTTGGATGGGTATGAATACGCTGCCGCGCGGGATCACTACGGCAAATTCTTGCTCAACCCGAACTACATAAACGCGGGGGTGCTCCTCTTCAACATGCGCGAAGCGAGGAAGACGAAGCTGTTCGAGAAAGCGAGACGCTTGATCAAGACGAAGAAATTTCTCTTTGCTGATCAATCGGCTCTCTACAATGCGACGACGAGGAAGAAGATGCTCTCGCAGCGCTACAACGATCAGAAATTCCTCTATCGAAAGACTATCATCCGCCATTTCAGCAAAAGGCTGTTCTACCTACCTTATCCCCATATCGATAACATCAAGCAATGGCACATCGCTAAGGTTCACGCGGTGTTCGGCTATCATTCATTCGATGATATCCTCGACGAATACGCTCAGCTGATCAGCGCTTTTAATATTCAAAACGGAGAAACCAATCATGGCGAGCATTAAGACCATTCCCATTTTCTTTTCGTGCGATGATGCCTACATCCCATTCCTTTCGGTGTCGCTCACCTCGATGATGGAAAGCGCTTCTGAGAGCTTTCTCTACTACGTTCGCATCTTGCACTCCCGCACCATCTCTAAGCACAACCAAGACAAGATCAGCAGCAGCCATAGGCACAAGAATCTGATTATCGAATTCGTCGACATCACCACCTATGTAGTCAAGATCTCCGACAAGCTTCACACTCGCGACTACTACTCGAAATCGACATATTACCGCCTTTTCATACCCAATCTTTATCCACAATACGACAAAGTTCTCTATCTCGACAGCGACATCGTGATCTGCGGCGATATCTCCGCTTTGTTCAATACGGACTTGGGCGACAATTTGGTCGGCGCCATCCCGGATGGAGCGATCTTGAAAGTAAAAGTCTTCCAAGACTACGCCGAACAGCGCGTCGGCGTCGAGAAATATCATCACTACTTCAACGCCGGCATCCTGCTGATGAATACCAAGCGGCTCAGAGAGATCGACTTCGAAACCCTTTTCATCGACATGCTTGGCAAAGTCACCTTCGATGTCGCGCAAGATCAAGATTATCTAAACGCTATCTGCAAGGGCAAGGTCACCTACATCGACGAGACGTGGAACCAGATGCCGATCAACAGTAAAGACGGCGGCAGTGGGCGCCCTAACCTCATCCATTTCAACTTGTCGTTCAAGCCTTGGCACGCGGATGACGTCCCATATGGTCAACACTTTTGGCATTATGCCAAGAAATCTCCTTACCACCAAGAGATCATCGATATCAAAGCCAATTATTCTTCGAAGGCCCAAGAGGCATCTCATAATGAGACTATCCACCTCATGAGCAAAGCTAATAGCCAAGCATTGGCAACTGAAGAAAATGAGCGCATTCAGGCGGCGCTCAAGGCGATCCAATCGCAGATCAAGTGAAGGCACGCAATGACGGAAAAATCGCCTGAGCGGCTCGAGATTTTGAAGCGCATCGAAGAGTATGAACGCCTCCGATATTTTGACAAGGACGTCGAATTTGACCCTCCGAGCCGCGAGCTGCTTCCCGAAGAGGTCGACTATCTCAACGAGAAGATGAAAAACAAGATCGCGACGAAGTTCGCCTATGGATCAGCTCGCCTCTTCGTCCGCAAGATGATCAAGACGAAACAACTGATCATCAAAGGCATTCTCGGCGCGGAGAATATGGAGCGCATCACCGCGGGAGCAATTCTGACATGCAACCACTTCAATCCTTTCGATAGCTTTGCTATGCAGATCGCTTTCGAATCGATAAAGAACAATCGCAAGCGCAAGATGTATCGCGTCATCCGCGAAGGCAACTACACTAGCTTTCCAGGCTTTTATGGTTTCCTGATGCGGCACTGTCACACCCTGCCTCTCAGCTCCAATTTCAAGACGATGTACAAATTCGTCCAGTCGGTCGACGCCGTCTTAAAGCGCGGCGACTTCGTCTTGATATATCCCGAGCAGAGCATGTGGTGGAACTATCGCAAGCCCAAACCGCTTAAACCCGGAGCATACAAATTCGCCACTCGCAATAATGTTCCCATACTTCCCTGCTTCATAACTATGAGCGACAGCGAGATCATCGGTGGTGATGGCTTCCCCATCCAAGAATATACGATCCATATCGGCAAGCCCATCTATCCTGACCTGAGCCTTTCCCTACAAGAGAATATCGCGCGCTTGAGCGAATTGAACTTCGAAGTGTGGAAAAGCGTATACGAGGATATCTACGATCTTCCGCTGACTTATCGATGAGGGGATAAAACGTCGAATTGCGAGATTTTTAACGATTTGACAACCGCATAATCGATTTTTCCTATGAGCGCATTTGAATGGTGCTATAGTATGGGCAAGAAAAATGACGGACCAAAGCAGTCGAAGGAAATAGCGATTAGTTATGAAAAAAGGCTTCAGATTCCTGATAGCGATAGTCATCGTCGGCGGCATCGCCATCATCGCTCTGCAATTGTTCAGCCTCCTCAACGGTGGTAATTCCGATAGCGATTCCATCAGCGATTCTAGCCTCGCCGACACCACTCCGCCATCCTCGCAGTACAAAGTCGATTTCGACTTGAATCCTTATGGCAAAGGCGCTCCATCTGCGCAATACGTCTATTCTGGGGAATGCGCTATTGAACCTATCGCCCCCATGAGGCGAGGCTATGACTTTGCTGGGTGGTATTTGGCGAGCGATGGCAGCGGAGACATCTGGAATTTTGCCGAGGACGTCATCGCCACGCCAACAACTCTCTACGCGAAGTGGACTCTTCAAGAGTACGAGATATCGTTCGATCTCTCCGGCGGCAGTGGCGCCTCGATCGAAAGCCAGACTCGCAATTATCTCTCTTGCGACGAGACCGATGAGACCGACATTTTCGCTCTGACCAACAAGGTCGCTGAACCATCGGGGGTCTATACCAAATCTGAATTCGAGTTCGCTGGATGGTGGGTAGGCGATAGTGTCGACAACTATTCGCAGGAATGGAACTTCGCCTCTGATCTTCCTAATGAAAGCATGACCCTTTATGCCGGGTGGGGTAATACGCAAAATAATGGTATTTTCTCATATATCGAGTTAGCAAATTGCGTCAAGATTACGGGTTTTGTCGGCGCGATCATGCCAGAGACGCTAGTTATACCCGCTGCGTTTGACGGCAAGCCGGTGCTGAGCATCGGCGCGAGAGCCTTCGAATATGCATCCGAGATGTACGCTATCGATTTGCCATCGACGCTCACGACCATCGGCGAAAGAGCTTTCTTCTCCTGCATATCGCTCGGCGAAATCGATATACCCGATACCGTTACGAGCATCGGCGAGATGGCTTTTAGCTCCTGCTCAGGTCTTTACGATATCGCTTTAGGCGATGGGTTGAGCAACATCGGCGAAAAAGCCTTTTATCAATGCACCGATCTTTTTAACAGCGAGACGACTTCCCTCTTCATCCCCGAGAACATCATTGCGATCGAGACCGACGCATTTTCGATCGTCGCAATTGATGGAACCCTCTATGACATCCAATTCAACGATGGTCTCGTCTACATTGGCTATCACGCTTTTGCATATGCCTATATCCTCGATCTCTTCATCCCCGATTCCGTAGAGGTCATCGCTCGCGAAGCCTTTGCATACTGCCACTATCTCACCAGGATCGATTGTGGCAGGGCTATCAGATTCATCGGATATCAGGCATTCAGCTCATGCAACTACGATTTGTACATCACGGTCGTACAGGCTAAGCCCATATCCATCAAGCAAGGCACTTTTGGCGCCTTCCCTCTCGATGCGCATACTGGAGAACCCACCCGCGACCTTTGGATCATGGTTCCGGACGCGGAGGCGGAAGCACTCTACGAGCAGAAGGAATACTGGTCGCAATACGCCAAGAACATCATCGCTTTCTCTATCGTTGGCTTAATAACCTATCCCACCAGACCATAAGTGGCATCAAGAACTAGATAAGTAGAATCAGCAGCGCTAACGCGCGGTTGAGTTGAGAGCGCGAGACATATATTGACAAATGTCGATATGAGCGTAAAATAGGTGCGGAAGAAATTATGGATTATATCAAGATTTCCGCCATGTGCCGAGCCTTAGGCGATCCGACGCGACTGAGGATTTATGACATGCTCAAAGATGGGCCGCAATGCGCATGTCGACTTCTCGAGGAGCTGACGATCACCCAGCCGACCCTCAGCTACCACATGGATATCCTCGTCTCCTCTGGCTTGGTGATCGCTGACAAGAAGGGGAAGTGGTGCTTCTATCGACTCGACTGCAGCATCTCTTGCCAGATTGCGGATTCGCTTGCGAAGAAGTGCAAGTAGTTTTTTTTGGAATACACATAGAGAAATATCGATATGAACGAAATGCAAAACAGGAGAAGGAAGATTGCGCGGATAGCGGTGGTAGCATCCGTTGCCTTCATCATACTCGCCTTGCTGCTGGCGACCATCCTCGTCGGTGCCTTCGTCAGCTGGGATGTCGCTTCGAGACCGTGGCAATTCGTCAGCGAGCAGATTCTAGGGATGAAATGGCTCAGTGATCTGATCTGGCTCGCGATCGTTTCAATCGGAGGCGAACAACTCTATGGCACATGGCAATACACCCTCGAATCCTCGATTCAATTCTTCATCTATGATTTCATCAAAATTGGCGTTCTGCTCTGCCTTTTGATCTTCATCATATCCTATGCTCAGACGTTCTTTCCTCCCGAGAAAACAAAGCAAATCCTCAGCAAATACAAAGGAATAAAAGCAAATATCATCGGCGCTTTGCTCGGGACCGTGACACCCTTTTGCTCCTGTTCCTCGATACCGATTTTCATCGGTTTCACACGCGCTGGATTGTCGAGCGGAGTAACCTTCTCATTTCTCATCTCCAGCCCTCTCGTCGATTTGGGTTCGTTGATTTTGCTCGCTAGCATCTTCGGCTTTCCGATCGCCATCGCCTACGTCTTGGTCGGCTTGATCCTCGCCGTCGTCGGTGGGACCATCATCGAGAAGAGCGGGATAGGCAATGATGTTCAGAAATTCGTTTTCAAGAGCAGCGGGGCGATCGACATCGAATCGCCGACGCTCTCGCATAAGGATCGGCTCATATACGCTCGCGATCAAGTGTGGGCAACATATAAGAAAGTTTTCCTCTACATCCTGATCGGCATCGCTATCGGCGCGCTCATCCATAACGTCATCCCATCGGCGTGGATTTTGGCGATCCTCGGACCTGACAACCCTTTTTCGGTCTTGATCGCCACGCTCGTCGGAGTGCCAATGTACGCTGACATCTTCGGGACGATCCCCATCGCCGAGGCGCTGGTGGGAAAAGGCGTCGGCATCGGCACGGTGCTGGCTTTCATGATGAGCGTCACCGCGCTTTCCGTTCCGAGCATCATCATGCTCAAGAAAGTCGTGAAGACGAAGTTGCTCCTGACCTTTATCGCCATCGTCGTCGCTGGCATCGTCTTGATCGGATATGGTTTTAATCTAGCCCAATTATGGATTGGGTTTTAGCTTGAAGGGAGGAAAATATGAAAATTCAAGCACTAGGTGGCTGCTGCAAGAAATCGCAGGCCAATTACGAGGCGGTGGTGAGCGCGGTTAAAGAGCTCGGCCTCGACACCATCGTCGAACACGTCACCGACATGGATGAGATCATGAGCATGGGCGTCATGATGACACCGGGGCTGGTCGTCGATGGCAAGATCGTCGCGATCGGAAGAGCTCTGAGCACGAAGCAAGCCAAAGAGCTCATCCAAGCCGCTCTGAACAATAAATGCTGCTGCGGCAATTGCTGAGGCATAACCACATCTCTCACTTCGCATACACGCGTTTTGCAGTCCAAGGTTTCTCGCTTTGCTCATCTTTTCGTTCGCGTGCATCTCGCTAATTCAAGAAATTGTTATCATCGGGAAAACCCATGGTAAAATATATGTATAATGCACAAGGAGATAATATGTCCAAAATACTGATTGTCGCTGGCGATTTGGCATCCGGAAAATCCAATCTCGCCAGAAAGCTTTCATCCTATCTGAAAGTTCCTTACTTCAGCAAAGAGAACATCAAAGAGGTTCTCGGCGAGGAAATCGAGTACGTTAAGCTCGAGGACAACAAAAAGTTGTCTAACTCGGCGATCGACTTGCTCCTCCACATCCTCGAAAGGGTGACCGCGGTCGAGGGAAACGTCATCCTCGAGGCCAACTTCCATAAGGAAGAGCTCGAGAAGATCAAGCAGCAATGCGAATTCAACCACCAAAAGGTTGTCCTCCTCTATCTAACTGGCGACATCGACGTTCTTTATGAACGTTTTCTTTATCGCGAGATGTATAAGAACCGCCATCCCGTCCACCTCACTCATCCTCTGCGCGACATCAAGGAATTCGAAGAGTACGTCAAGAAGTGGAGGAGTGAGGAGGAAGTCTTGCCTCGCAACTACATCGACGTGACGAACTGCGACCGCGATGTCGTCTTCGCCAAAGCTCTCGAAACCCTCAACGCTCTCGAGCAGAGCTGAGAGGGATGAGGAAAGGAATATCGCATATGGAAATCGAAAAGATCCGCAACATTCTCTTTCTAGGCCACCAAGGAAGTGGCAAGACGACCTTGGTCGAATCCTTGGCCAGCATCGCTCTAAAAACTCCTAAAGGGGCAATCGAGACGAAGAACACCATCAGCGATTACACCGACGAGGAGAAAACTCGGCTGAGCTCGTGCAACCTGTCGATCGTCTCACTCGAGCATCGAGGTTACAAATTGAATTTGTTGGATGCTCCCGGGAACGATGACTTCGTCTTCGACATCATCGGCGTGCTCGATATGGTCAAAGGCGCTGTCTTGGTCATCGACGCCACCAAGAAGATCGAAGTTGGAACCATCAAGCACTACAACCTGTTGAAGAAGCATGGTGTCCCGACGATCATCTACATCAATAAGATGGACAAGGAGTTGATCGACTTCGAAGCTCTCCTCGACGAGATTAACGCGAAGCTGGGAAAGACCGCTGTCTCCTTCGTCTATCCGATCGGCCACGAAGATGCCTTCGATGGCTTTATCAACGTCGTGACCCTCAAGGCTCGCCGTTATAACGGCGTCGAGTGCGTCGACGACATCATCTATGATGACAAAAAGGAGAAGATCATCGCTCTGCACAACATCATCGCCGAGCAGGTCGCTCTGAGCGATGAGAAGTTGCTCGAGAAATTCTTCGGCGGAGAAACCTTGACGATGGAAGAGATCAACCGCGGTCTTCACAATGCCGTGCTCAGCGGCGAGTTGACACCTGTCCTCGTCGGCAGCGCCAAGAAGGATATCGGCATCAGCACCATGCTGGAGATGCTGATCGAATATCTGCCCAATCCCGGGGAGCTCAAGCCATATGCCGGGATGGACAAAGATGGCAAGGAGCAAATCCGCAAAACCTTGCCCTCCGAGCCATTCAGCGCCTATGTTTTCAAAACCTTCTTCGACCAATATAAAGGAGCTGTCAACATCGTCAAGATCGCTTCGGGCACCCTCTCGCTCGGCGACGTGGTCCTCTGCCCGAACAACCTGCAGACCATGAAGATCTCGCAGATGTTCTCCCTCCTCGGCAACAAGCAGACGCCGATCGCGACGGCTTATGCCGGCGACATCGTAGGTCTATCTAAGCTCGATAACGTCGTCACAGGTTATACCCTCTGCGACAAAGCGAACCAGATCATATACCCCAAAGCCAAGTATCCGACGACCGTCTACTTCCGCGCGATCGCCGCCCGTAACCCGAAGGAAGACGAAAAACTATATGCCTCGCTCGTCAAGCTGCAAATCGAGGATCCCTGCCTCGAGATCACTCGCAACAACGAGACGAAGCAGCTCCTCCTCGGCGGGCTCAGCGACTCGCATCTCGCCTACGTCCTCGAGCGCATCAAAAATATCTTCGGCGTCCTCGTCGATGTCTCAATCCCCAAGATCAAATATCGCGAGACGGTGCGGAAAGAAGCCACAGCTCCAGGGCGTTATGTCAAGCAGTCGGGAGGCAGCGGATTCTACGGCGTCGTCGAGATGAAGTTCATGCCGAGCGGCAGCGAAGCCAACATCTTCGAGGAGACGGTCTTCGGCGGCGCTGTACCCAAGAACTATTTCCCCGCCGTGGAGAAAGGCTTCATAGAATCGACTGAGCGCGGCCTGCTCGCCGGATTCCCGGTCATCGGCATGAAAGCCATTCTGCTCGATGGCAAGTACCACGCCGTCGATTCCAACGAACTAGCTTTCAAGATGGCCTCGATCCTCGCGTTTAAGGATGCCTATATGCACTGCGATCCAACCTTATTGGAACCCATCATGAAGATTGCCATCCGCGTCGGCAGCGAATTCACCGGCAACATCATGAACGATCTCAACCAGAGGCGCGCTCGCGTGCTCAGCATCGATGAAAAAGGTCATGGCACGCAGGAGATTACGGCCATGGTTCCAGAAGCCGAAATTCTAGATTACGCGATCCGGCTGCGCGTCCTGTCGCAGGGCAGTGGTTTCTTCAACCGCGAATTCGATTCCTATCAGGAAGTCCCCGCATATTTAGTCGAAGGCATCGTCAAGGAGCATTCGACCATAGCCAAGAGCGAAGGTAAATAGCTATCGGATGAATCGCCGCGATCGCGCATCGCCGGCGATTCTTTATTTAGCGTGAAAGGATCAACCCATGCTAACCAAGAACAAGTTCATCAGCTTTGCTAAAGAAGCGTGGCGACCAGTCGTCCTCATCTTCACGATCTGCCTGCTGATCTACATTTTGTCGCTGTTCGCCCAAGGAAGCACCTACTTCGTGTTCTGGGGTGAGACGCTCAATGCGAGCAGGGCCGATCTCGCCAACATCTCGGTGCGCTCGACGGAGAATTTCAACTGGACGTTCATCGTCATCTTCGCCTTCATCACCTGCATCTATGCTAGCGAACTGAAGAATAAAAACTACCGCGGCCTCGTCGCCAGCTTATCGCTATATGGTGTACACTGGCTATACGAAATTGTCAATGCCATAATCGGAAAGGCGAGCGGCTATGCTCTATGGACCGTCTCCTCGGAGAGCACGTCCTTGATCTTGCTCGTCGGCGTGTCGTGGGAGCTGTCGATGATGTTCGCGATCGCTGGTCTCGCTATGTCGAAGATGTTGCCCGATGATCCAAAGAAGAAGATTTTGGGGATGAACAACCGCTGGTTCTTCGCGATCGCCTGCGCCGCCTTCTTCTCCATCTTCGAAATCTTCCTCGCCGGCACGCCGGCTTTCATCTGAGTCTATCCGTGGTGGGGTGCCATCCCCGTGTTCATCACGACCTATATCCCGTTCTTCCTCGCCGCATTTCTCATTCCAGACACCAAAGCTAGGACGCAGAAGATTTTTCTCATCGCTATTTGGGGTCTAGTCACCCTCTCGCTCCTAGTGCTCATCCCGGCTGGCATAATCTAGCGCAAGAGTTGGACATCCGCGAGGCGAGAAAATCCCCCATTCGATACCTAAATCGCACAATTTGTGCTATCTTATCTGCTTGAGACACATATGCAAAACACACGAAGTGGTTATAAACTAATTGCCCGCTATCTCGGCATTTTCATAGTGCTGATCGGCTTCATCGTCATGCTTCCGCTCCTCGTCCTCCCCTTTTATCCGGAAGAAGCCGAATACGCATACTGCTTCATCATCCCTGGCCTCGCCTCTATCGTCGCTGGCTCGTTGCTCAGCATCGCCCTCAAAGACAAGGAAAACGAGCGATTGGGGCATCATCAAGATTCCGTCTTGGTCGTCATCGTGTGGGTCGTCGCAATCCTCATCAGCGCGATGCCCTATCTATTGAGCGGCAAATATTCCTTTACCCAGAGCGTCTTCGAATCGACGAGCGGCTACTCGACGACAGGCCTTTCCGTCGTCGACGTCGATAGTTGCCCTCATATCTTTCTCCTCTTTCGGAGCATCACCCTGTTCGTCGGTGGCGTCGGTCTCGTCCTCATCCTCACAAGCGCCATCTCCGACCGCTACGGACTGCGCCTTTATAATGCCGAAGGCCACAGCGACAAGCTCCTCCCCAACCTCGTCAAATCAGCTCGCTTGATGCTAGCTATCTACGGCGGATATATCATCGCGGGGACGATTGCCTACATCTCGTTCGGGATGGATGTCTTCGATGCGATCAACCACGCGATCGCCAGCGTCTCGACGGGGGGATTCTCGACTAGGTCGGCCTCGATCGGCTATTACGACAGCATCGGCATCGAGATGACCACCATGATCCTCATGCTCCTCGGCTCGACCAATTTCGCTATCCACCTCTTCTTATTGCGAGGCAAGATCAAGCAAGTCATCAAGCACTGCGAGATCAAATTCATCGCCATTGCCCTCGCCGTCGCTATACCCATCATGGCGATCATCTTTCAGAGCAGCACCGGCAGCGACTGGGGTTATGCATTCCGCGTCTCAGCCTTTCACTTCGTCTCTTCGATCACGACCACTGGTTATCAGACGGTCGCGACCATGGCGGTCTTTCCCGACGCTTTCTTCTATTTGATGATCGTGGCGATGCTCGTCGGCGGCGGGCTTGGTTCGACGGCCGGCGGTATAAAGCAATACCGCATCATCGCTTCGGCCAAGGGTATATATCACACTTTTGACGACAAGTTGAAGCACAGCCGCCTCATCTCCACCCATTACATCGCTCGGTATGGCAACATCGAGGAGTTGACGGACGAAGAAGCTCGCTCGAACACCGGCTTCATCATCCTCTACCTCGCCATCTTCATGATCGGGACCCTCATCTTCTGCGCTTTCGGCTATTCGATCAAAGACTCGATGTTCGAGTTCGCTTCTTCTTTGAGCACGGTCGGGCTCACCGCTGGCATAACCGGTCCGAGCGCCCACCCTGTCGTGTTGTGGACCTCGATCGTCGGCATGTTCTTCGGCAGGCTCGAAATCCTCGTCATCTTCACGGCTTTTGTGAAAGTCATCCGCGATTTGCGGCATAAAGAGATTGCCTGAAAGCCAAATTATGACAAGATTGATTGACGGGAAAGTACGTAATTCCGTCTTTATTCGAGCGCTTTTGTCATCTATGCTTAGAATGCTGACGGAGGAAAGTATATGAATCTTGGCGCAAATATCGCGATGCTTCGCAAGAAGAGGGGTCTCTCGCAGGAGAAGATGGCGGAGATGGTCGGGGTATCTCGGCAGACGATCTACACTTGGGAAAGTCAAGCCGCAACCCCCAACGTCGAGAGCCTCGTTGCTCTAGCTAGGTTGTTCGCAGTCTCGACCGACGAGCTGATCTTCGGCAATTTCGTGAGTCGCTTTCCGAAAGTCCTCCCACTCATCGAACTGCAATACGTCTCCACGTTCGATGGTCAGCTCACGTGCGAGGAGCTGGACGGCTGGTTCATCTCTCCGCGACTGAACGAAGCGGTCTCATGGGCTATGTACGACCTGCCTGATGGGATCAAGGACTACTCTTATCATCTCGAAAGCGTGGGCAAGAGCAAGATCCACGACGAAGATGGTGTGGATATTATCATCATGGAATACGATGAGAAAAATGAAGAGAGGCACGACAATCTCGTCTCCTTTGTCGGGCAGATCAAAGAAGGCCGTGGCCGCTATCTGGCCGTTACATACCTCGAAAAAGGCGTCCGCAGCCTCATGACGTATAAGGATGATGATTTCCGGGCGAACTGGGGAATCGGAAAAGAGAACAACGGCATAGAAACGCTCATCGTCTCCTCGTCGGTTCTAAGTGAGAATGATGGTTGCATCACCGCGACGGGAAGCGAGCCGGCGCGCAAAGCGGTCGGCATCTATAGACTTCGATATGGGCTGAAGGTGCACGAGGTCGTCAAAGTCGTCTCCTTCGATGCCTCGAACCCCAAAATTCTAATCGAGCACTATCTCGATAGAAGCGGCGACACGCTGCTGTGGCGGCGTTTTGATAAACTCGACATAGCCGATCGATCGGCTCTTGCCGTCATGGGCCGCGAAAAAAGGTTCGTCAATGGCGAACCTTATGCTTTGAACTACGAATGCATCACCGATCGTCTGGCTTGACGACGGCTTCCGTCTTTCGCTCTTTGTTCTGGCGAGCTCTCTCGATGCGGGACATGATGTTCTCCATGATCTGAAGGTATAGTTTCTCACCGAGGATCTCGTCCTCCCAGTGGTGGTCGATGCTGGGATTGTCATTGACTTCGATGACGTAGACTCGGCCATCTTTTTCCTTGAGGTCGACGCCGTAGAAACCATCGCCGATAGCGGAGGCCGCTTTGAGAGCGGTTTCCACGACGGCCTTTGGGGCGTCTTCGATCAAAAAGGTCTCTACCGGGCCGACGGTGGCGTGATTCTTACTCGCGTTCCAGTTGTAGATCTGCCAGTGGTTGCGGGCCATGAAATATTTGCAGGCATAGAGAGCTTTGCTCTCGAGGATGCCGATCCGCCAGTCGAAATCGCTGGGGATGAACTCCTGGGCGATGATGAGCGCGCTCACGCGGAACAGCTGCCGCAATTTCGCCTGCAGCTCCTTGACGTCCTTGACTTTGAAGACGCCGCGCGACGAAGCGCTGTCGGGACGCTTCAATATAATCGGAAAGGTGAAGGACGATAAGATGGTGGCGAGAGGGGTGGAGGCGCTGACGATTATCGTCTTTGGAGTGGTGATGTTCTGACTTTTCATACACTCGTGGAAATATAGCTTGTTGGCGCAGCGGAGGATCGACCAAGGATCGTCGATGACCGCCAGCCCTTCGGCGTAGGCATAGCGGGAGAACTGATACGTATAATCGTCGACGTTCGTCGTCGCCCTGATGAAGAGAGCATCGAACTGGGGGACGCGCGAATAATCGGTCTTGGTGATGAACTCGGTATAGAAGCCGACTTTCTCGGCAGCTTCCGCGAAACGATCGAGCGCGGTCTTCCCCGATGGAGGCGCCGGCTCTTTCGGATCGACGAGGATGGCCAGATCATATTTGTACTGCTTGATCTTGGAGATGGCAAACCGATTGTGGGAGAAGTAGCGCTTGGCATTAGCGATGAGCACATCATCGATCTCGACATCATCGAGCGTCAAAATCTCGATCTGGTTGAGGATCCAGTGCTGGTTCTTGGTGAAACGCACCTGGAGGAGAGGGGCTTCAAAGAGGTGGGCCAGAGCCTTGCCGAGCCGTTCAAAGCGGGGCGGGCGCGTCTTGCCGAAGACGATGCGGAAAGTTACTTCCTTGCGAGCGACATTCTTAAACGCTTCCTGGATGATATCGAACACTTCCTCGCCGAGCGATTTGGTAATCATCTCGTCCGTGGCATCTTCGAGCGTGGCGACGTTTGGTATGGCGCGAAGGCCGCGGGCCGAGGCGAGGAGGGACACATAATAACCGATGGTCTGGTAGCCCAGTGATGAGCAGAGGTTGAAGACACGGAGCTCTTTAGCCAGTTGGTAGCCACCATCGTTGAGAAATTTATCAGCGGTCACAACCTCGAGATTCGGTATCTTCTTCAGCCATTCGCGTTCGCTGTCGATAACAGCGACGTTAGCCAAATATCGCTTTTCGCTCGGGTCTTCCTTGAGGACGAGAAGCATCTTCTTGCCATCTTCTCCCGAGCCATAAAAATTGCGGAGCGTCTCGAGTTGGCGAAAACCGAAGGAGCGATACCAGTCGATGGTAGTCTGATCGCTGGCGTCGACTTCGAGGCTGATGCGGTTTATATCTTCTTCCTTAGCCTTATCGATGATGTATTGCAATAGGCAATGTCCGAAAGCCTTGTGGCGATGTTCGGGCGAGACGGCGATGGAGTACAACCGCCAGGTCTTGCGGTGGCGAAAGATGGTCGCGCTGCCGACGGGAGAGCCGTCGCATTCGATAATGAACAAGTCTTGATGTGGACTGGTAATGCTCCTCTTTAAAGAAGAAAAAGAAAAACGCCGGTTCGGAGCGAAACACTGCTCCTCAAGCGTTGCGAGAAATAATCGGTCGTCGTTAGTTGCTTTGCGTATGTCCGGCATACAAATCGAGGATTTCCTTGGCGTGGCCTCGGTGTCATCAATACCTCGTTTTCACCTCACGAGACACCTGCTGGATATCATTATATGCTAAGCCATGGGTTGTGGCGAAGAAAATCGCATCGATAAAAGTGGTGGTCGCTGAGCGTCGTCAATTCGGCTATGAAAATGCTAATCTGGCAGTCAAAGATCCTTTTCCTCAGCAGGCATGCGCTTCTTCAAACAATCGCTGCAATATCCATAGATTTCCATCTTGTGGCTCGTGATGGCGAAGTTGGCATCATCGATGAGCGGTTCATATGAGTCAAATGGGCAATTTGCGATCTTGATGATCCTTCGGCAGTCGAGGCAGATGGCGTAATGCCCATGCTCGTGGGTCTCCAATTCATATAGCGATGCGCTGTTCTCGGCCAGATCGATGCGCTTGATGATCCCGCCTTTGACGAAAGCCTCGAGGCCGCGATAGAGCGTCGAAGGCCACACTTCCGCATCTTCCTTGAGGATCTGCGCGGCGATCTGCAAGGCTGAAAGCGGAGAATCGGCTCGGCGCAGGACCTTAAGAATCGCTTGCCGGACTCGAGTCTTTTTCAGATCTTTAGGCCATGTCATGTCACTCATGATGAATCCTCAGCTTTCGAAGGCGGACTTTATTGATAATCCACTTCGCGATGACGACGATGATAAATATTATAGCACCGATCAAAACGATGGTTGCACCCGCTCGCTGATCGGCGTAGAAGGCTACGAACAATCCGGAGATGGTGTATATCAAGCCGAAGCCGATCGCGAGGAGCAGCGTTTTGAAGAATCCCTTTTCGAACTGCATCGCGCAGGCCGCGGGCAGGATCATCAGCGACGAGACGATGAGCGCCCCGACCGTCTTGGCGGCGATGCCGACGGTGATCGCGGTGAGGAGGGTGAAGAGCGAATTGATCAGCGATACCTTGACGCCGGATAATTTGGCGAGCCTCTCGTCGAGGGCGATCAGAAACAGATCCTTGATGATAAACAGGAAGGTCAATAGGACGATCGCGGCGATCGAGACGATGAGGACCACGTCGTTTTGGCTGACCAAGGAGATGCTGCCGAAGAGGTAGCTGTTGAAATTCATCCCGCTTGGTATATAAGTCGAGAGGATGCCCGCTAGAGAGATGCCGACCGTCAAGACGATGGCCATGGCTAAATCCCTGTTCTTAGGCAGTTTTTTCTGGATGCCCTCGATGGCGAAGACGGCGATGATGCAGGCGACGATCGCTCCGACGATGGGATTGAAGCCGATCAAAAGACCCGCCGCCACCCCGGCCAGCGAAGTGTGAGCCAGCGCGTCGCCGACCATCGACGACCGCTTCAGGACCATGATGAATCCGATGCAAGGGATGATGATAGCCAAAGCGATGCCGACGATGAAGGCGCGCTGCATGAATTCGTAAGCGAATATATTCATATCGCCTCCACCTTTAGACCTTGGTCGTCGATGCGCAGCACTCGATCGCCATACATCTCAGCTCGCGCTTTGTCGTGCGAAGCGACGATGATCGTGGTGCCACGCTCAGCGCTGATCTTCTTGAGCACTTCAAAAAGCGATGTCGCCGCTCGATCGTCGAGCGAGCTGGTCGGTTCATCGAGGATCAACAGCTCGGGCTCGCCGATCAAACAGCGAGCGAGCATGACTTTCTGCATCTGCCCTCCGGAGAGTTTCGAGAACAAGCGGTTGCGAAAAGCTTTCATCCCCACCTGATCCAAAACTTCATCCACCTTCATCTTGTGCTCGCGCCTGAGAAACTTGATCAAACCCAGCTTGGAATAGAGGTTCGATGCGACGAGCTCATAGACGGTCGAAGGAAAAGAAGCGGCTTTTTCGGTTCCATTCTGCTTCAGATAACCGATTTTGGTCCACGACGAAAAGGAATTGATAGGGGTATCGAAGAGTTCGATGCGGCCGCTGCCAGGTTTGATCTCGCCTAACACGAGGCGGATCAGGGTGGTCTTTCCCGCGCCGTTCGTTCCTAAGATGATGAGAAACTCTCCTCGATCGACACGCAGAGAGATTTTGTCGAGGACAGGTATTTCATCGTATGAAAACGATATTTCGCTAAGATCGATTATCATACTTCGATAAAACCTCGAGCGATGGCGATGAGATTATCCTTCATCGCGCTGAAACAATCCTCTCCAGTGGCAATTTCCTCATCGGTGAGCCCTTCCAAAGGGTTGAGGACAGCCAGAGTAGAACCCGTCTCCTCGCAGACTGTCAAGACGGCGTCTTCGGGCGAGAGGCTCTCAGCGTAGACGTAGCGAATGTCATTCTCGTTTATGATATCGATGACGTCAGCGATATCCTGCTGAGTCGGTTCTTGCTCGGCGTCGTGGCCGCCGATAGGCAGAGCGACGAGACCATATTCTCTGCATAGATAGCCAAAGGCCGCATGAGCGGTGACTAAGTATTTACCTAGTCCTGGGGCGAGCATCGCGTCAAACTGCTGGTCGAGAACATATAGTTTATCTGCATATAGGTCGTAGTTGCGCTCATAATAGTCCGAATGCTCGGGGTCGAGGGCGATGATGGCGTCAGCGATATTGCGGATCTGCGTCGACGCGTTGATGGGGCTCAGCCAAGTGTGCGGGTCCTCCTCCGCGCCATCGCTTATTAAGGTTAAGCCTGCGCTCGCCTCGACGTAGACGAGGTCGGGATTATCGATCGCACCCCTTAGATCGTCGACAAAGTGCTCTAGACCTGCACCATTATAGACGAACATGTCAGCTTGGCTGAGGTCGACGATATCACCAGTCGTCGGCTCGTATTCATGTATCTCCTGCCCGGAAGGCACGATGCTCGTGACTTCGGCGTATTTTCCGCCGATTTTAGCGGCGAAATCTTCCATGGCAAAAAAGCTGGCGTAAATCTGCAGTTTATCGCTGCTGATGCCGCTTTGACAAGACGCTAGCGGAAGGATGACGAGCGAGAGGAGGAGCCATGCTTTTCTCGATACCATATTGACCTCAAAACGCAAATGCAAACGATTTGCAATAACAAGTATATAGGCGACTTTGAGGCGTGTCAAATCGAACGATCGCTGATTTAGCTTTCATCTTAAGATGGGGAATCGCATGCATATCCGTATCGCGGAAAGACGGAATCGGTTATCATGGAATCAGAAAAGCGTGCGGCCGAAAGGAAAAGATATCATGAAAGTTTTTATCGTCGGTGGAACAGGCCTTTTGGGCAGCGAAGCTGCGCGCGAACTAATCGAGCGCGGCCACGAGGTCACTTCAATCGCTCTCCCTCCTCTTCCTCGAGGCGCTGTTCTTCCTTCTGAGATGAAGATCGAATATGGCAACTATATGGAGATGAGCGACGAAGATGTGCGTCGCCACATGAAGGGCATGGATGCATTCGTCTTCGCCGCCGGCGTCGACGAGCGCATCGAAGGCCTTGCTCCGATCTATGATTTTTTTAAGAGATATAACATCGATGGACTCGAGAGGTTGCTGCGAATCGCCAAAGAAGTCGGCATCAAGCATGTCTCAATCTGCGGATCGTATTTCTCCTACTTCGCCAAGAAATGGCCGGAGTTGAAGCTGACTCAGCATCATCCCTATATCCGCTCGCGGATAGATCAAGAGGAGATGGCGCTATCTTATGCCGATAAGGATTTTGATGTCGCCATCCTCGAACTACCCTATATTTTTGGGACGCAGCCCGGCCGTAAACCAGTCTGGGTCTTTCTCGTCGAATCGATTCGCAAGATGAAGCGCAGCACGCTCTACACTCGCGGTGGCACGACCATGGTGAGCGTCAAGCAAGTCGCTCAAGGTATCGCTGGTTCGCTAGCCTTCAACAGAGGAGGGAATGCCTACCCATTTGGTTTCTACAATATGGAGTGGAAGGATTTCCTCAAGATCGTCCATAAGCACATGGGCTACCCCGCGGAGCGCAAAGTCATAACGATCCCCAACTTCCTCTTCGCTCTCCAAGGTTGGCAGATCAATCGCTCTCGCAAGAGGCGCGGCATCGAGGGCGGTCTGGACATGGTCGAATTTACCAAGTTGCAGACATCCAACCTCTTCATCGAGGCGAGCGAAGGTACAAGTCTTCTCGGCGTCACCGCAGACGATATCGACGCGGCGATCGGAGAGTCCGTGCACCTGAGCCTCGACATCCTCGAGCGCAAGGTGGACGATGTCGTCGGGATGAAAGGCGAGTGAATATTCGAGACGCCGCCCTTCATTTACATTTCTGTTCGCAATCCGTATAATGGAAGTATGAATAGCCTATTTTAATAGGCGAGGAGCACACCGATGATTAATGAATTTGGTCTCGATTACGTCGTCCACCTCATCCTTCTGATCTTTGTCGGCTTCATTTGGGGCGGTATTATTCGCATCGTCCGCGGCAACGTCGTCATCGGCGTTCTCTACATCATCACTGGCGGTTTCTTCGGCATCGGCTGGATCATCGATATCATCAACCTCGTCACCAAGAAGAATTTTGCCAACTAACACCTACGTCGCTATCGAAAATTTGAATTGTACATGCTTTGCATGTACTTTTTTCTTTGTGCATGGCGCAGGATATGCTCTCCAGCAGGCGGAAGCGCAACGTTTTTCACCTTATCATTATTCACGGTGGTGCAAGTTGTTATAATTAGGACATAAAGAAACCCCGAGGCCCATATTATGATCGAATTACGGGATGTCAAAAAAGATTATGTCGTCGGCGATAACGTCACGCATGCTCTCAAAGGGATCAATTTAAACTTTCGAAAGAGCGAATTCATCTCGGTGCTCGGCGTCTCCGGATGTGGCAAGACCACTTTGCTGAACATCATCGGCGGGCTCGATCGCTACTCTTCGGGCGATCTCCTGATCACGGGCACGTCGACAAAAGGATACAAGGCCAGCGACTGGGATACGTATCGCAACCACTCGATCGGTTTCGTCTTTCAAAGCTACAATCTGATCAACCACATAAACGTCGTGGCCAACGTCGAGCTGGCTCTGACCATCTCTGGCGTGTCGAGCAAGGAGCGGCGCAGGCGGGCGATCGAAGCCCTCATCCGCGTCGGGCTGGAAGACAAGCTGACGAAGAAACCGAATCAGCTGAGCAACGGGCAGATGCAGAGAGTGGCTATCGCCAGAGCTTTGATAAACAACCCGGAAATCGTCTTGGCCGATGAGCCTACCGGCGCCCTGGACAGCGAGACGTCGATCCAGATCCTCGACATCCTAAAGGATGTGGCGAAAGATCGCCTGGTCATCATGGTCACCCACAACCCCGATTTGGCCAAGCAGTACTCGACGCGGATCATCCGCCTCCACGATGGCCTGGTCACCTCCGACACCAATCCTTTCCTCGGTGAGGGCGAAAGCCATAGTGCCGGAACAGACGCACTCGCCAACAAAGGCTCGAAGAAGAAGACGTCCATGTCCTTCTGGACCGCTCTCACCCTGTCTCTTCGCAACTTGACGACCAAAAAATCGCGGACGATCCTGACATCGTTTGCCGGTTCGATTGGCATCATCGGCATCGCCTTGATCCTATCGCTGTCTTCAGGATTCAGCGATTATATCTACCAAGTGCAGGTCGATACCTTGTCCACGTACCCCATCACCATCGAAGACGTCACCACGGACTACTGGTCATTGCTGAACAATATCCAGAATGACCAGGACCCAGGCCTGGAAGAGTATCCCGAGGGCGATACGATCACGGTTGATCCTATCGCTAGCTCCTTCATCTCCTCGGTGGAGGAAAGCGGTCACGTCAACGACTTGCCTTCTTTTAAGACCTATCTCGACAGCGAGACCTTCCGGCAGGAGTACAACTCATCCTACAGCGCGATCCAATATACCTATGATGTCAACCTGCGCGTCTACTCCGCGGCTTATAACGCGACCTCCAACGAGCGCGTCTATCCTCTGAACATCCCCATCGAATTCAACGCTTCGCGATATCTGGGCCTGGCCAAAATTTACGATGAACTGCTCGATAACAAGGTCCTTCTCGAATCGCAGTACACCCTTCTGGCCGGCGATTATCCCGATCCCGACGACTTGACCTCCTTCAATAAGATCGCCATCGTCGTCGACGAGTACAACCGCATCCCCGACTATGTTCTGGCCAGCCTCGGGCTGATCAGCGTCTACGACCTCCTCAACGCGGAGAACAGCTACACGACGACGTTCGAAAACCTCCTCTCTTTGCATCTAAAGATGCCCTTGGCTGCGGATATGTACGCTGATGAGGACGATGATGAGATATTCTCCGGCATGGTCAACGATACCGCGTTCATGAAAGATGTCCTCGATGACGCTATCGATTTGGAAGTAGGAGCCATCCTAAGGCCGCGCCCAAACGTCAGCGCCACCTCCTTGTCGGGCAGCGTCGGCTACCTCAGCTCTTTGACTCGCGAGCTGATCACGCGCACCAACGAAGCACCTGTCGTCGTCGCTCAAAAAGCCAATGTCGATATCGATGTAACGACGGGCAGCCCGTTCGTCGCTCCGACGAGCTTGGAAACCCGCTACGCCGAATTTGGAGTGTGCGACCTGGATAATCCCTCCGCCATCCACATCTATCCCCTGAGTTTCGAAGGCAAGGATCGCATCATCGCCATGATCGACAGCTACAACGAAGACAAGAGCGAGGGTGATAAGATCAAGTTCACCGATTACGTCGATATTTTGATGTCGTCGGTCACCGTCATCATCAATGCCATCACGATGGTGCTCATCTCCTTCGTCTCGATCTCGCTCGTCGTCTCGTCCATCATGATCGGGGTCATCACTTATATTTCCGTCCTCGAGCGCACCAAGGAAATCGGAGTTCTGCGGAGCATCGGAGCCCGGAAGCGCGATATATCGCGCGTGTTCAACGCCGAGACCATGCTGATCGGCTTCTTTGCTGGGGCGATGGGCGTCGCCATCTCAGCCGTCCTCAACTGGCCGATCAACCTCATCATCAACCACTACGTCGATGTCGGCACCATCGCCGCTCTTCCGTGGTACGCCGTCTTCCTCCTGGTGGCCATCTCCGTGATCCTGACCCTCCTCTCGGGCCTCATCCCCTCGAGGATTGCCGCCAGAAAAGATCCCGTCATCGCTTTAAGGAGCGAATAGGTGGCGCGTATGAAAGTAGTGGGTCGCTTCCGCGACGACCAATATGAAGATAAAGGCGTGGATCACATCCGCAAAATCGTTCGAGCCGTAGTCCTCGATAAGGATAACCACGTGGCCTTGAACAAGATTTACAGCACGGATATGTTCGGTCCGCGCGACTACTATGAACTACCCGGTGGTGGCGTCAAGAGGGGCGAGACCTTGCGCGAAGCCCTCCACCGCGAAATCGAAGAGGAGATCGGCTGCCGCATCGACATCGTCCAGGAGATGGGCGAGGTGATCGATCGCTACAACCTCATCTTCCGCGAGAACCACAATTACTTCTATTTGGCGCGCGTCAGCGAATATGTCGCGCAGAAACTCGAAGAAGACGAAAAGATCTTGATCGAGAAAGTTGTCTGGGTGGATATCGATGAAGCCATAAGGCTTTGCGAGGGTATGCAAAATGTGTTGGTCGGGCGCCTCGTCAAACAAAGAGAATTGCCGATACTTCGCAAAGCTGAGGAAATCATTAAATCTCTTTGACAAGGCAGAGTGCGATAGTTATCATTATGTAGCGCATATTTGGCGAACGTGGTGAAGTGGTTAACACATCTGGCTGTGAACCAGACACACGTGAGTTCGATTCTCATCGTTCGCCCCATTTCAAAAAATAAGACCTTAGGGTCTTTTTTTCATGGGGCAAACGATGGAAGGAAAAGCTTGCCGCTTTGCGCTTCGCTTTCCTTATATATTGTTGGTGACAATAATGGGAATTAACGATGGACACGCAAATGAGCAAGAGATCATTGAATTGCTCAATGGGAAAAGAATAAGTGATTTAGCTCCTCATTTTAAAAAATGGCTGACAACACTTTTTCTAAAGTGTAATGACTATTTAGAAGTCAAAAAGCTCAATAATGAGCAAAAGGCGGATATCGCAATTTCCCGCGGTGATCAATCACGATACATATCGATAAAAAGTGGTGATTCGAATTCCTTTCACTCCGAAAGCATCAGAACCTTTATTCCTTTCTTACGTGGACTTGGCGTTAGTGAGTCGACACTCAAAGTCATCGCCTTTTTCCACTTTGGTGATAATACGCTGACTGGTCTTGGACCAACGCGTTTCACTTCTGCTGAGCTGAGGAGAGTTCATGCAAAAGCGTTCAAGTCCGCAAGCGAAGAACTCAGTCAGCCCCAATTAATGAAAGAAATAATCAATCGTGTCATCATCCAAGGAAGGTACGGAGTAAACTACCCAATCGACGGGATTTATCACGGTACGATTAAAGACGGCTTCTTCCTATCAACAAAACAGATATACCGCATCTTGTTAAGAAAGAGCCATCAAAGGAAGAACGGAACAATCAATATCGGGATGCTGACTTATCAACCAGGCAGCCGAAATTTATGGGGTATACCCGGATCTGAACAAAAACGCGAGCAATCAGAAATTAGGTGGCGGAGCTTTCTCAAAGACGCGAAAAGCCAGCTTCTATTTGATAAAGAGGAAAATTGATTGTATCGCAAAAGCCAATACTTCAATAGAATTGTCGCTTTACAGTAACTCACTACCAAGATAGTTATTTAGATAGTCAAATTGACCCATTGGTATCGATATAGTTTGGCTGCGCCTACCATGTCATGCGTGATCATATCAAGATAGCAAAATGCCTTGCGATGGTACTTGAAGAACGCAAACGGATCCACTAAATTATGAGTCAAAATAATGCATGTGAGATTCATTGTGAACGATTTATATTAAGTGACAAACTAACACAACAATGGGAAATGCCACAATCGCAAGTTTAAAAGTCGATTTGCACGGGAACCCAATATGCTGCAATACAATTGATAAGAATAAAAACCTTATCTGAGAATTGTTTGGTATTCCAAGATTTCTAAATTGTTAAATCAATTCGGCGTTAATTGGTTACGCTTCCATAAGAATTTAGAGTAAGGAATCAACTATGATTAAGCAATCCCTGCAGGTTAGATTTTGCTTTCAAAAAGGGAGAGAAATTGAAGTATGAACAAATTTATTAAGTATGCTTCTTCGATTATCGGGTTGACGCTTGCTTCCATCACACTTACTTCTTGTACTGACTACGGCTATGAATTTCATTTCGCCGTGATTGGTGGTAATGATAACATTACTGCCATTGATGTGCGACCTGAAGAAATCTATTTATGCAGCGAGTTTGATTCCAATGAGCTGGACTGTCCAGAAGGTTCCCATGTATTCTCTTTGTTAGGTGGAAAGAATAGTTATTATGAAATCACGTTCATGGCTGAACCTGACGAAGGATATGAAGTAAAACAATGGTTTTTCAATAACGAGATAGTACCTGGGAATAATACGACTTCATTTCTTGCAAAAGTTTCGAGCAGCATTTCGTATCGAGGATTTATCGCTGTCGAATTTGAGATTGCACATGATTAATAAATTGCCGAAGAATTTTAAAAGGGTAATTTAGATAAATTATTGGAAAATGCGCATTTTTGTTGCAAGCATGGCCTAGTCGCGACTGTTGTTGCTCGCTTCGATTTATATGGATGGGCGAGCTTTCTTTTTTAGCGGGAAGTGTGCAAAAAGTCGCAATTAGATTGAATCGTTTTTCATGTGCCAAATAAGACGATAACATCGGCAGAATACTCGACATGGCGGGTTGAAGCAGCGCGAGGAGAGGATGGACATTTCCATTTCTCGTATTAGAATAGTGGTAATAAAGAGGTCTTTTATGAAAGCATGGAGAAAGTACTTAGCTGAATTTGTTGGGACGTTGGTTCTGGTTGCCTTCGGCTGTGGGGTCGCCGCCATCCTCGGCTGCGATACGCCAGCGGGCTACGTCGGCACCGCATTAGCCTTTGGTCTCGTCATCGTCGCGATGGCTTATTCGATTGGCAACGTATCGGGATGCCACATCAATCCTGCCGTTTCGCTGGCGATGCTGATCACCAAGAAAATGTCATTAAAGGATTTTATCTTCTATGTTGGCGCGCAGATTCTCGGCGCGCTTGTCGGAGCGTTTATCGTCGCGCTTTTATCTGGTAGCTTGATGAACGTGGGGGCCAATGCGGTGCAACCAGCATTGACGAATGTCTATGCGAATATTCCCGCCCTCCTCATCGCCTTAGTGGCGGAAATCGTCTTGACCTTCGTCTTTGTTATTGCCATCTTGGGCGTGACCTCAAGAGTAGAAAACAAAGGCGTGGTGGGGATCGTGATTGGCTTATCGCTCACTTTGGTGCACCTGCTCGGCATCGGTTTGACCGGCACTTCAGTCAACCCTGCTCGCTCGATTGGACCAGCGATCGTCGCCGCCATCGGTGGCAATCTCACCGCTTTGTCGCAGATATGGATCTTCATCGTCGGACCGCTCGTCGGCGCGCTGCTCGCCGCAGTCATCTATTCCTTGCTCGACAAGAAGCAATTAGTCGCCGAGTAGTTATCATATGTCGGCAAATTTCCTTGACAGGCTGGCTAGCTAAGAACTAGTCGGCTTTTTTCTACTGAATGCCAATCGCAATTCTCAAATTGGCAAGCGACCGCATCTCGATGAACAGGCGAGGAGGTCGACGCCCGATATCCAGCGCCTTTTGGAAGTGATAGAATACTAGGGAAAGAAAAGTTGACGCGTGATCAGAGAATTAAGCGAACTGACGCTCGAGGAACTGTGGGAATTATTTCCCATTTTCCTCGTCGATCACAACGATGCTTGGGCAACGTCATACGAGCTTGAGAAGAAGCGTGTCGCGGAAATAATCGGCGCGCATTCCGGCTTTCGGCTAAATCATATCGGCAGCACCGCCATAAAAGGTATCAAGGCCAAGCCGATCATCGACATCTTCCTCGAAGTCGAGGCCGAGCGGTTCGCTCGCGCTATATCTGCGATCAAAGCGAGCGGGCAGTGGACGGCGATGAGCGAAAGCCAAGGCCGCGTTTCATTCAACAAAGGCTATACAAGGCACGGCTTTGCCAAGCGGGTATTCCATCTCCACGTCCGCTGTCGCGGCGATTGCGACGAACTGTATTTTCGCGACTATCTCCAAGCGCATCGCGAGATCGCGCTCGCCTACGAAGCACTGAAGCTTTCCTTATGGAAAGAGTTTGAGCACGATCGCGATGCCTACACGAGGGCAAAAACCGATTTCATCACCAGGTGCACCGCGCTGGCAAAGAGCGAATTTCCTAACCGTTACTAGATAGCACAAAATGTCAGGATAGTCGACGCCATACCTCCTATACTCGTCTTGGGGAAGCAAAATGAACCTATTGGCCATCTTTGAGAAGTCGATCCTCTACATCGAAGACAATCTCTGCGAGAAGATTTCGGTCCGAGATGTCGCCGATCACGTCTACGTCTCCAACTACTACTTTCAGCGCACGTTCTCGATCTTCTCGGGGATGAGCGTCGGCGAGTACATCCGCTCTCGCCGTCTCTCCTGCGCTGCCGAGGAGCTACTGAGAGCCGATAGGAAAATCATCGATTTGGCATTTAAGTACGGGTACGAAACTCCTGAGAGCTTCGCGAGGGCTTTCAAGCGTTTCCATGGCGTATCGCCCAAAGACGTCAGGACCTGCCCGTATCGGGTCAAGCTTTTCCCAAAATTGGAGATTGTTGTATCCATCGAAGGAGGAAAAACCATGGAGTGCAAGATCGAGAAGCGCGAAGCGTTCAAAATCGTCATCGTCGTCAAGAAGTTCAAGGAAGGATCGACATCAGTTGAAGAAGTCCCACTCTTCTGGGGCGACTACATGAAGAAAGGCTATCATAAAGACGTCCCTCCGATGCTGGGCGTGTGCTTGCCCACCACCGATAAGGGCAAGAAGGAATTCGAGTATGGAATCGGCTCCGTCGAGGAGTGTGTCACCGCGATACCTAAGGGTTTTGTCACGCATGAGGTGCCAGCGTGTACCTGGGCCCAATTCCGCTGCAAAGGCCCTATGCCACAAACCATTCAAAAGCTATGGAAGCAGATCTATACCGAGTGGCTGCCAAATTCGAAATACGAGGTTATCTCTGGCTACGACTTTGAATGTTACGATGAGGGCGACATCCACAGCCCCGATTACGGAAGCGGTATCTGGATTCCGGTCCGCATCAAAAAATAGCATCTGGCGTCTCGCAGGCATGAATGCAGTCAAAACGGCTGCATTTTTTCTTTTGCAGAGGTGTTTTGCGAGCTTTTTTGGAAAACCATTAGCGCACGATGAAAATTGCTTATACAATGATCGATATGCGGGTGATGGTGCATTTATGAAGGCTAGACATGTTTTAAAAACCCTTATGAACTTAGCGGTCTTTGCTTGTGCATGCACCGGTGTCATCGCCACCTCCATCGGCTCTCATGGCATGATGAACGGAAGCGCGATCCTCTACTATACCATCCAGAGCAACATCTGGATCGGGCTCACATCGCTGCTCTTCTTCGCTGCAGAAATTATCGGTTTGATAGGAAAGAGAGTCGCTATTACAAAGTGGATGTACGTCGTCAAGTACATATTCATCGTCGCCATCACCTTGACGATGGTCGTCTTCTGGGCGATGATCGCTCCGACGATGTATGGCACTTCCTACCTCCTCTCCGCCAGCAATCTCTTCGCTCACACCCTGACGCCCCTGCTCGCCATCGCCTCATTTGTTGGCTTCGATTGCCGCGAGTATCGACTCGCGCCGAAGCTATCGCCTTTGTCGATTGCGACCCCGCTATATTACTTGGCCTTCGCAATTGCTCTTTCGCTCTCGCAAGTGACCTTCAACGGCTTCCGCATGCCGTATTTCTTTCTCGACTTCTATGAATTCTCATGGTTTTCGCTGGTGACATACTCGTCGGCTTATGGCTTCTCTTCCTTTGGCGTCGCCTATTGGATCGCGATAATCATCGCCACCATCCTGCTGATAGGCTATGGATATACAGCATTAAATAGCCTCATATTTCGCCGATTTCATAGCCGCCAGGACAGCGCTTAGCGAGCTTCGGGTTAGCAGATGCGCGCAAATAACGAAGCCAGTATGCGCCGACTCATGGCATAATAGAGTGGAATGGTAAACAACAATGGAAACAAATGAACGCCGATTCGCCCTTCTCGTCGATTCCGAGAACGCTTCCCCTTCCGACATCAAGGAGCTGATCGAACAGCTCAACGTCCTGGGCAACATTCTCTACAAGCGCGTCTACGGCGATTTCACCTCGATGCAATCATCGTCCTGGAAGCAGCCGATCAACGAATTCTCGCTCACGCCGATCCAGCAGTTCTCGTACACGAACGGCAAGAACGCCACCGACTCGAAGATGATCATCGACGCGATGGACATCCTCTATTCCGGTCACGTCAATGCTTTCTGCATCATGAGCAGCGACAGTGATTTCACCAGCATCGCCAAGCGGCTCAAAGAAAGCGGCATCTTCGTCTGCGGAGCTGGCAAGGCGACCACCCCGCAATCGTTCGTCACATCCTGCGATCGGTTCTTCACTTTGCTCGACGGCAAAGAGAAAAAGGCGAAGCTGGGCAGCCTCAGTGCCGAAAAGAGCAAACAACCAGAAGCGCAGCCGGACGAAGTCAAGGAAGAGATTGTCATCCAGCACATCAAGCGGATATTCTCATCGCACGATGATCCAGAGATTCTCCTATCAAACTTGATGAACACCATCTATCGGACTTTTCCAAATTTTGAGAGCAAGGATTATGGTTATAAACGGCCGATCGATTTCTTTAGAAAACATCCCGAGTTTCACATCAGCCGCAATCCCAAGACCGGGGCTTATTTGATCGCGATGAGCGAACTATGAGAATCGGCGATGGTCCTCTTGGCATCGCAGCAAATTCGTAACTGGGTCGTAATTATCGCCTTCTAGGTTTTATCGAATCGCCTGCGCTGATCGACGATAAATTCGTAGATAATCGTTTCATCGTACGTCTCGCCGGAACGCAAGAGGCCGGTTTTCTTTTGCCCGAGCGGATCGTTGATCGCGTTGGGTAGATATTGAGCCTCGAGGGCCAGCGCGTCGTATTTGTAAGCCTTTTGCCCATGGTTCATCATCTCGTCAAGTGGGTGATTGCCGCTGTAGAAGACCAAGACAGGATACGTCGTATAGATGTTTAGCTGCACATCGCCGCCCTCGCTATGTAAAGAGGCGGCGGGGATGTCGACCGGACGCTCGTCGAGGATGAAAGGATGATCATAGCCTCCAGCGACCTCTTGTAGACGTGGGTCGCGCAGGTTGTTGATGACAGGCTTGCCGTGAGTGAAGTCCATGACTTGGTCGACGGGCTCGATCGATGTCGGCAGAAGCGAGGCGTCGACCTCGGCGTAGCGCTGAGCTCTTATTCTCAGATGATGATTCGTGATCGGCCCTCGGCCCTCGAGGTTGAAATAGGTATGATTCGTCAGATTGCACATCGTGTCGCGATCGCTCGTCGCATGGTACTTGATTTCGAGGCGATTTCTATCATCGCTTAAAAGATAGGTTACAGCGATTCTTAGATTGCCGGGAAAGCCGCCTTCGAGATGGGGGCTGACGTACGAGAAGCGCACGCTCTGCCCATCGGCAGTTTTTTGCATTTGCGAAGAGAAGACCTGATGCGATAAGCCTTCATCTCCTCCGTGGAGACCATTGCTCTTTCGAGGAGCGACGATGTGATAAGGCTCGCCATCGATAGCGAAGTCACCTCTGGCGATGCGGCCAGCATTGCGGCCGATCGTCTTGCCGTAGTAACCTTGAGATCTATCGAAGACGCGATCGTCGCGGGGATCGACTGTCACCGAGCGGGTCGCGCCATCGGCGGTGGTGATGAAGATGTCGCGGATGGATGCGCCGACATGAGAAAAGACGACGCGCATGCCACAATGATTTTCAATCTCGATATTCTTGCTCATTTCAATACGTGCTCGAGGACTAATGATGACCCCTCTTATTATCCTACGAGGCATATGTCCATTCAATTTATTCTCGACGATCCGTCGCATAAATGGTACCGAAGGGTTTTGTTTATCGCAGCGATATAATATAATATCCCCATATTTATATGGAAAAGATACTCGAAGTCGAACACTTAAAGAAGTATTACGGAGAAGTCAAAGCCGTCGACGACATCTCTTTTTATGTCGAGAAGGGCAAGCTCTTCGCGTTCTTAGGTCCTAATGGCGCGGGCAAGTCCACGACCATCGACGTAATCTGCACGCTCCTCAAGCCCGATGCGGGATCGGTGATGATCGATGGTCACGTCTTGGGCAAGGATGATTTCGCCATCCGCTCCGCCATCGGCGTGGTCTTTCAAGAAGGTTTTCTCGATCAGCTGCTCACGGTCGAAGAGAATATCAGATACCGCGGCCGTTTCTACGGGCTTAAAGGTCAGCAGCTCGACGATGCTTTCACTCGCGTGGTCGAAGCAGCTGGAGTCAAGGATTTCCTCAAGCGTCAATACCGGAAGTTATCTGGCGGCCAGCGCCGGCGCGCCGATATCGCCCGAGCGCTGATTCACACCCCAAAAGTATTGTTTCTCGATGAGCCGACCACTGGGCTCGATCCCCAGACCCGAAAAAAGGTTTGGGACACCATCATCAAGATGCAGCGCGATGCGAACATGACCGTCTTTTTGACGACGCACTACATGGAAGAAGCCGCCGAAGCTGATTACGTCATCATCATCGATAACGGCAAGATCGCCGCTCGCGGCACGCCTCACGATTTGAAGAAGAAGTACGCTAACGATTATCTGCGACTGGAATACGCTGATCTAGAGGCGGTGGAAGAAATTCTCAAAGCAGATAAAGTCGCCTACACCATCCACAACCAAGAAATCGTCATTCCCCTCTCCGCCACGATCGAAGCATTGCCGATCGTCAAGAGATGCGAAGCATTCATCAAAGGTTTTGAAGTTCTCTCCGGCACGCTCGACGATGCTTTCATCAGCATCACGGGAAAGGAGATACGCGAATGATTTCCTTTGCCATACGCAACTTCAAAGTCTACATCCGCGACCGCTTGGCCATCTTCTTTTCCCTCCTGTCGGTGATCATCATCTTCGGCCTCTACACCCTCTTCTTGAACAACGTCTGGGCCACAGCCCTGCCCGTTGGCGTCGAAGGTGGGCAGGCGTTGATGGACGGCTGGCTCATGGCCGGCATCCTCGCCGTCATCTCCTTCACGACCACGCTCGGAGCGTATGGCACGATGGTCGATGACAAGGCCAAGAAGATCTATAAGGATTTTTCGGCTTCGCCTTTGAGGCGCTCTTCGTTAGTCGGCGGCTACGTCATCGCTTCTTATATGATCGGCATCATCATGAGTCTCTTCGCCCTCGTCTTCCTCGATTTGTACATGCTGATCCGCGACGGCCATCTCATCGGCTTTCTCGACACCTTAAAAGTCATCGGCCTCATCGCTTTGGTCACGCTCGCCAACAGCTCGATCGTCTTTCTCATCACCTCCTTCATCAAGAGCCAGACGGCTTTTGGGACGGTGAGCACGGTGATTGGCACCTTGATGGGCTTTCTAGCCGGCATCTACATGCCCGTGGGCAACCTGCCGAGCTTCATGCAGATCATCGTCAAAATCTTTCCCGTCTCGCACGCCGCTTCCCTGTTCCGCCAAGTCATCATGGGTCCGCTGGTGGATTCCGTCTTCGCTGGCGCGCCTGCTGAGTATCAGTCTGCGTTCATGGACGAGATGGGAGTGACCTTCGCCTTTGGCGACTTCGCCATCCTGCCGTGGATGCAAGTGGTCTTCCTCGTCGCGACGACGATCATCTGCTACGGACTTTCCCTGCTCGTCGTCAACGTCAAAGACCGCTAGGTATATTCGCGTGGTAAAAAAACTCTTTGCTGAAGTTGCGGTGAGGGTGAAATAAATGCGTTATCCGCTCGACGCCTTAACAATATTATGAAAAACAAGTTTTTGGATTTATTCCTGACCTTCCTCAAGATCGGAGCGACCACGTTTGGTGGCGGCTACGCGATGATTTCCATCATCAGGCACGATGTCGTGGAAAAGAAGCACTGGCTCGACGAGGAGGAACTCGTCGAGATCCTCGCCATCGCCGAGTCGACTCCAGGACCCATCTCAATCAACGTCGCGACGTACACGGGGTATAAAATCAAAGGTTTCTGGGGCAGCCTTCTGGCGACGCTAGGCATCGTCATCCCTTCCTTTCTCGTCATCTTTTTCATCTCCCTAATCTATGATTGGTTCAAGGATAATCGGATTATCGTGGCTGCCTTTAACGGCATCAAGTGCGCTGTCGCCTTTTTGATCTTGAGCGCCGGGATCAAGATGCTATTTAAGATGAAGCGCAGCTGGTATTCCATCATTGCGGTCATCTTGGTGAGCGGCGCATTGATCGCCTTCGATTTATTGCTCGTCGATTTCTCGTCCGTCTTTCTGATCCTCATCGGCGCCTCGCTCGGCTTTTTCATCTTCTATCTCATTCCCCTCCTCTCAAGGAAGAAGGAGAAGGGAAAATGATATACTTGTTGCTCTTTTTGGAATTCCTCAAGATCGGCCTCTTTTCCTTCGGTGGAGGTTATGGGATGATCGCCATGATAAAAGAGACCGTACTCGCCCACGGCTGGATGAATGAAGGCCAGCTTTTGACTTTCATCGGCATCGCCGAGTCGACGCCTGGTCCTATCGCCATCAACATGGCGACGTTCATCGGGACCGCACAAGGCGGTATCTGGGGTGGCATTCTCGCCACCATCGGCGTCGTCCTCCCGTCGTTCATCATCATCCTCCTCGTGGCCATCGCCCTCAAGAAAGTCATCAAATCCGCCGCCTTCAAAGCCATCATTGAGGGTGTTAAACCCGTCATCATCGGCCTCATCCTCGGAACCGGACTCATCTTCCTCTATGGCGTGATCGGCTTAAGGAGCGTCACCGATTTCGCCTTCGACTATGTGAGCCTGATCATCTTCGCCATATTGGCTATCGTGGCCATCGCTTATCCTCGGATTTTTAAGAAGTCGATAAATCCGCTCATCGTCATCGCTCTGTCGATCTTTCTTGGGATCGTCATCTACGCTTTCTAAAGAAAAGCCCCGCCGTGCAATCGGCAGGGTTTTAAAGGACTCATAGCAATTTTAGTCGAGATCAGGCAGGGAGACCTTATACGCGCGTTTGGCGTGGATACCATCGATCGCGAGAAGCGCCGCCTTATCGCCGGCGGCGAAGTCGTGCATAAGGATATTGTCGTTGGCGTTCTTCTCTTCCTCGCCTTGCTCTTTGATGTACCACTGCAAGAAACTCTCGCTCAGGTGGTCCTTCTCGAGGCGAGCCACTTCGAGGATGTTCTCGATGCTGGCGGTGACGAACTTTTCGTGCTTAAGGGCTTCGAGCAAAGGTTCGCGGACGTCTTTGTAGACGATGGTAGGTTTCTCCACGGCTTCGAGGATGGGCCTATGACCGGTGTGCTGCAGGTAGTGGATGAAACCGAGGGCGTGGTCTCTCTCCTCCTGAGCTTGGATCTCGAACCAGTTGGCGTGGCCGATCAAACCCAAGTTGTTGTAGTAGAAAGCCATATCGAGATAGAGATAGGCCGAGAAGAGCTCGCGGTTGATCTGCAAGTTGATGAGGTCGACGATTTTCTTTGTAACCATTGTGATTTACCTCCAAGATGTTACGTCTATGATGACCTCATTGTAGTGGAATGCTCAATCCTAGAAAAGCCTTTTGCTCATGTGGGCATCATGGTTTGAAAGAGCGAAGGTTCGTGCCATACTTAAATTATGGAAAGTCAAAAGGTCATCTATCTTGCTGGTGGCTGCTTCTGGGGTGTAGAAGCCTATTTCCAGTCGCTCAAAGGTGTCGTCGACACCGAAGTTGGATACGCCAACGGGGATCGAAAAAATCCTACCTATGAAGATTTGATCGCCCACCGCGCGAGCCACGCCGAAACCGTGAAAGTCATCTATGACGAAGATGTTATCACTCTGCAAAAAATCCTCGAGCACTTCCTCAGGATCGTCGACCCTTTCGCTATCGATAGGCAAGGTCACGACGTCGGGGTTCAATACCGAAGCGGGGTCTACTTCACCGATTCAGGCGATGGAGAGGCGATCCGCCGCTACCTCGATGGCGAATCGCAAAAGGTACATCGGCCTTTCGCCATCGAGATCGAGCCTCTGAGCAATTTTTACGAGGCTGAGAAATATCACCAGGACTACCTCGTGAAGAACCCCTTTGGCTACTGCCATGTCGATCTGAGAAAAATAAAAAAGGATGAACTCAAGTAGCCCATCCTTTTTTTATCTCATCTAAAGGTTATGTTGATCGCTCCGTTAAAAGCGCGGACGTAGAGCAGCTTATCATCAGTTGAAGGCGTCTGCGAGTTGTAGCCCGCCAGGTTGTTCGTCCCGTTCGTCGTCTGGCTGTCCACGTCATAATCGCTCGAGGGACCCTCGACGTTGCCGCTGACGGCGCCGTTGGTGGTGGTGAGGCGTATCTCCTCGCCGACATCGATGCCACCGATGAGGACAGCACCATTGGTGGTGTTCAGATCGAGCTTGGTAGCGACGATGACATCGCTGACGTCAATTTTGCCATTGGTCGTCTGGGCTGTGACGTTGGCCGAGGACACTTCGTTAAGCCGGATCAGCCCGTTTAGCGAACGGACTGAGACATCGCTTGAAGTCGCGACGTTGTCTAGATAGATAGCGGAGTTGGTGGTATAGACGGAGACATCTTGGGCGATGGTGACATCGTCGATCGAGACGTAACCGTTGATGGATTCCAAGGAGAGTTCCCCAGCCAAGGATATCCCATCGACCTCGATTGCGGAATTAGTGGTTGTGATGATGAGTGAACCATCGTAATTTTGCGGGATGGTGATCGTCATCGTCCTATCGGTGAGCGGAAAGTAGAAGAAGCGAATGTTCCAAGGTATATCGTCCTCGTAATCGAGAGTGAAAGTCGTCTCATCTTCCGTGGCCACGTAGTACTCGTTAACGTTTTCGAAGACGGAGATCGACACTGTTGAGGCGGTGGTCGAGGAAGCGATGACGATTTTGTTGTTGTCATCATTGACGACGATGTCGACCGTCTCAGAGGTGACCTCGACAATTCGTTCCACATAAGGCTCGCAAGTCGACAGAGAAGCAAAGCTTCCAGTGGCGGCGAGCGTGATGCCGGCGATCAGGCCACCGACGACGAGCAAGGATGCACCGACGATGATGGGGACGACGATAGTTTTTTTATTCATATATTAAGCCCTCCTCACAAATAGCTTCTTGATGGCGTGGATAAACAGTCCGGCGAGCTTGATGATGCCCTTGGTAGCGTAAATCGAGGCGATGATGGCAAGTATCGACACGCCGAGAAGGCCGATGCCAGCCCCGATAGAGAAGAAACCAGTGGGCACACCCGAGAACATGAAACCTAATGGCGAACCGATCAGGCAGCCGATGCCACCGACGCCGATGGCGATGCTGGCGCCCCAGAAGGCGACGACGAGTCCGCCCATTAGAGCGAAAGCGCCCACGAACAGCGACAATCCTGTCATGAGAAGCGGGAACCACAGCGGAAAGCCGAGGACGAGCAGGATGACGATCAGAGCCGTATTCTGCGAATCGTTTTTGCGAAAATCCTCAACCTTGCGCTTGATGATCGTCGAGAATGGTTGATTGGCTTGCAGATCGCGAGCGATCGTCTGCGGCGAGCCCAAAGAGGACACAGCGTCGTCTTCGCTCGCACCTTCTTCCATGCGGTCGGAGATGATCTCCTCGTAGTAGGTGATGGTCTTTTCGACCTCTTCATAAGGGAGATTGCTTATCTCCCGTCTCAACTGGGTGAAGAACTCTTCTCTTTTCATATGCTATCTCCTCTTTTGCCTATTCCGCTGATGAATGCGTAGACTTTCATCACTTGCTCCCATTCGTTTATAAACTCTTTGATTTTATGCCTTCCCCCGTCGGTGATGCGGTAGTATCGGCGCAGCCGACCGCTGTGCTCGATGGAGAAGACGCGCAGGCACTCGCTCGCTTCGAGGCGCTTCAAAATCGGATATAAGGTCGACTCGGATATCTCCACGATGGGGGAGATATCCTTGACGATTTGGTATCCGTACGAATCGCCTTTCTCGAGCTCGGCGAGGACGCACACTTCGAGAAGACCGCGTTTTAGCTGTATATCCATGATTGTTCCCGACAATACTATATACCGCATAGTATTATGTGTCAACATGTATTTAAGCAATTATTTATACCCGCCTCATCCGACAAAAAAGCCCGATATAATCGGGCTGATAGTTGATTGAAGGCGATTAGACAGGAGTGGTCGATTCTGAGGTAGCTGCCGTTTTCTTCTTGGTGATGGCAATGAAGACGAGGTTGATGGCCACGAAATAGATGATCATGCCACCATAGGAAATCCACAGCGACCATGAGTCTAGCCCTCCGCCCTCCGAATAGATGAAGCCGGTTATCAGCAATAGGGGGAAGCCGAGAGCGATGGCGACGGTGCTGCCATAGACGAGAGCGTCAGCGGATGGGGTGGCGAAGTTCGGATCGATCTCGCGAAGCAAAGCGATGCCATCGGAAGCCGTTCCCGTCAGATTTCCGTAGAAGACGACAAAGCCTTCGTGCTTATATTTCGGAAAAGCCCGGCGCGACATCCAGAGGACATAGAAGAAGGTGGTAAATGCTCCGAGGACGCATATGACGATCAAGGTGACGATCAACCCTGGATCAGCGATGTTGCGGATATCGATCGACATAATCGATGAGATGATCATGATATCGAAAGCCATCCCCGTGATGCGATCGAGCATAAAGTTGTTGATGTACTGCCTCTTGATCAAACGCCTCTTGCTCAAGCCGGCGATAATCTTCTTGATGATCATCGCCATGATCGTGGCGAAGATGAAGTTGAAACCATATAGGAGCGGCACCAAAGTGTTGATCAGGAAAGCGACGCCGGAAAGATTGCACAGAGCCTCGATGCCAGCGATGATTCCATACGTGATCAGATATGTGAAAGCGACGAGTGCGACTTGGACGGTGAACTTGTCGATCGATTCGGATAGCGGAATTTCGCCGCGCTTCTCGATCTGCTCGACGCTCGAGGGAGCTAAGTCGTTTTCGTCGCGGCGCTTGACATAGCCCTTTTTGGCGGCGTAGTTGAGGTAGATCACACCTCCGACCGCCGCTGACAGAATGCCTAGGGTCGAGATGGTGACGCCGAAATCGACGCCGCCTTCAAATCCGCCGCTGCTTTCGAAGATGCCGCCGATGTTCATGGCCTGTCCAGGTCCTTGTCCGTAACCCATGGGGAGGAGAACGCCAGAATAACTGGCGACCGAGCTCCAAATCTGGCTGAAGAAGATGGTGATGGTCAATCCGAGGATGCCCTGAATCAAATATGTGGCGATGATGACGATCCCACTCTTGAAACTGTCGCGGGCCAACTCCTTCGATTTAGCCCGCTGGGCATCGACGATTTTGAGCCCTAGCGAGATGAAGCCGATGGCGAGGGCGTGGTAGGTGATGATCTGGAGCATGGATGATAAGTTGTCGACCAGAGCAGCGCTTCCCGTCAATCCTTCCTCAGCGTACTGGAAGGCTATTTTCAAACCTAAACCGATAGCTCCACCGATGAAAGCGGCGGGGAGCAAGGACTTTTTAAGAAATGGGATGATGCGCCTGAGAAGGTTGGAGAAGAGCAAGAGGGTGAGGACGATCAACAGTCCTAGGACGATGCCCCATGTAGCTTCAAAATCTTTGGCGCTGAAAGCATCCGCGCTAGAAACTAAGTTCTGAATGGCCGAGGTAAACATAGTTGTTGAATCCTTTCCGCTTGACGTTTTCGAAGACTTTCATGGTTATACAATACTGGTAAATCGAAGATGAAGGTCGAAATTTGACGATGATCGTGGGCAGAGTGTAGGAATAGAAGACGAGCTTGCTCTTCTGCTGACACCCATAACCGCGCAGATTATCGAACGGGATGGAGAAATCGATCTTTTTGCCGATGATGGTTATTCCATCGCGAGTCAGTGAGAAACTGCAGGCCGGATAGAAAGCGCGCTTCCTATCCCCCCAGCACACCTTGACGCTGACGCTTTCCGAAAACTTCTCGTTGATGTTTTCGATGACGTATTTTTCGTATTCGTCGATCATGGGGCGAGAGATTTCGTGAAGTCGATATTTCGTCCCAGCGACGGAGAGATAGCCGTTTTCATCGTAGAAACCTTCGTAGTCGCAGTTCGTGCAGTAGAGGCGGTCGCCGCGCGATTCGAGGACGTGGTGGTGGTGGCACTTCGGGCAGAAGAAGATCAGCCGCTCGAGACCTTTAGCGATGAATTCGCCTCGGAAAGGCTTGGGCTGATATTCGTACGAGTCGACGGCGAGGTTCTCGGCGATGAGCCCCTCCAGATGCTCGAGGGGCATGCTCTCGACATCGCTTTTGGAGATGACACGGCGAATTTCTCCGCGCGTCGCGCCATGCTTGCGAAAAGCGCTCCACCGCGGGTTAGAAAAATATGCACCGCGAAGATTGTAGATGACGAGTTCGACATCGAGCATCTTGGCGAGTTTCCCGGGGTTGTGGAGGTGAGAGCAGGTCAGGCCATCATACGTCGAATTCGCTTCGGGGAAGACGGCGACCGAACCGCCTTCGGCGATGACGTCGCGCATCCTGCGGATCACCTTGATGTCGATCGTGCCTTTTTTGATGGGGATCGGATTCATAAAGTGCTTGAGCAAGAAACCATAGTAGGGGTTGGTGACGATCTGCTCATTGGCAACCATGTAAAGTGGGGCTTTGTAGACGTAGTAGAGAAGAAAAGGATCGAGCTCGCTCTGGTGATTGCACAAGATGAGCTGAGGATGATGATGCTTCCTTATCCTTTCGCCTATGAAGCGATAGCGAGCGCGGATGATATTGGCGACGACGAGGCGATTAAACCATGCATAAAAGCGATGTCGGCAACGCACTTCGCGGTTGAATCGGTGACGTTTTAACATGGCAAACAACATTATATGTTCTCGCGGCGAAGAAAAAAAGACCAGGAAATTAGCACTGACCGCGCAAGTCATCATATTATCGGCGCGCGCGGTTGTGCTATACTACGATTTATAGAGGTGTTTCTATGACAAGAAAAATGCTTGTTCTGCCGCTCATGAGCATCTTTTTAGTGGGATGCAATGGTTCATCGAGCCCTTTTAGCGAAGATAGCTATATCCCTAGAGGGATGGAAGTCAGCCACCCCATCATCCGCGCTTTGAAAGCGGAGGAAATCGAACTTCTCGACACGCTTCCGGATTCCGACAAGGTGATAAAGGAGATGGTGGTGACGGGCGAATACCGAAATCTGAGCTTGGAGCGCATGGCATCGCACGCGAGTTCCGAAACGCCAAACGAGCGCTTTTCGACTCGCCGCGAGATAAAGATCTATGAAAACGATGTCAGGGTCGATAAGCAGATGCAGCTTCAGCACACCTTGCTCAGAGATTCCGATATTCGCTTCTCAGCCACCCTCGACACCTACACCGCCCTCAACGACGAGGAGACAGAGGTCGATATCACCAGCGATTTGACCGATGCCGCTGGCGAACGCAGCATCGAGCTCACCACCAGTCCATACGTCGCTCTCGACGATCACGACACCTATTTCGCCCTCGAATGCTTCACCTATTATCGCAGCCAGTTCACCGACGAGATAATCGGAGCTGCGAGCGATGGTTTAGCAGCCATCATCGAGGTCGAGACCGCGACTAATACGCGCGCCGCGCCATTCACGTTCGATGACGGCAGCCAATTTTTGACTGAGTACAACACGTTGATCGAAATGTATTTAGCTAGAGGCGTCGACGCTGATACCGAAGAAGAATACTACTATGTAGATTACTTCCGCATATATGAGGAATTGTCCATCGTCTCAGAACCGATCCCGACTTTGACCACCACCCCGGTCACCTACCTCGATCAGCCGATCTTGCTCGAGTATTCCGAAATGGTTTTGGAAACCAGCGTCGAGACAAACGGCAATTTCGTCACATCGGGCATACCGGTGCCCGAGGAGGACTGAGCATATGAAGAGCAAAAGCTTGTTGGCTTTCATCCCGATGATCAGCCTGTTATCGGGCTGCAGCGTCGCTCCTATCAGCCCTTTCAAAGGCGATGTCTACACTCCTGTCGGCTATGCCACCGAGGCCATCGTCCGCGGTTTTAACGATGAGGAAACAAATCTCTTGGCTGCGAGCTATCCGTCATCCGATCAATACCTGACCAGGCAGTTCATCACGAACGAGGCAAGAGACTACTCGCGCACCTATTTCGGCGCTTACGCTCCTCATGGGGGCGCTGCGTCAGACACATCTTACTCCGAGTCGTTCAAACTCGCTTGCTACACCAACGACGTCAAGGTCGTGGAGCTCGTCGCCGCATCTCATCGCATGTACGATTATGCCGACGTCACCTCTTCCGATGAGCAGACCGATTGGACTTTTCTGCCCACGACGACGACTTATGAGACGCGCCGCGCGGCGAGCACCGATGGATCCGAAGACGTGGTCAGCACCATCGCTGAGGGGGCGTATGATCCATCCTCTCATCCCACTCTATTCGGGCTTGCGACTTCTGCGTTTTTCTCCGGTATGTCTCCCGATTATTACGGCGTTTCGGCAACCGATGAGCTGATCTATCTCGATTTCGCCTCAACTCGCGAGGTCTACGCCTTGAGCCGCGACAGCGCATGTCTTCTATTGACCAGTATGGTCAGGGAAGCGCATTTCACACTCTATGAGCCCGAAGACGAATCGCCTTCATTCTATTACCTCGCGCAATACCGCGAATTCGCTGATTGCCGTATCATCAGCGAGATCTACCAAGTCGGGCAGAACATCGTCTACCTCGATGAAACTGTGAGCATCGGCTATCTCGAAACCACCTCTTCGTGGGACGTCGCCAGCAACGGCGTCTACGATATCGGCAGCATTCCCGATGTGACGATTTCCGCATAGACGATCATATGAAAGTCCTGCTCCTCATCTTTTCGGGAACGAACAACACATACGAAATCGCTCGCCTCTTGGCCAGCGATTTTTCGAAGCGTGGCCACGTGAGCGAAATCATCAGAATCGACGCGGACACACCGGTGATCGACCTCGCCGACTACGATCTCATCGGCTTTGGCTATCCGATCTACGCTTTTAACGAACCGCGCTTCTTCCTCCGCTACTTCAGGCAGTTGAAACTACCGGCGGACAAGAAATACTTCGTCTTTAAGACATCGGGAGAGACGCTGAAGCTGAACAATGCCTCGAGCCGGCGCATCCTCCGCCGGCTGCGCCATCATGGATGCCGCGTCCTCGGCGATTATCACTTTGTGATGCCCTACAATATTCACTTCCGCTTCGAAGATGCGTTCGTGAAGGAGATCCTGACCTATGACCGAAAGCTCTCGCGAGTCGCGGTTTACGATATCCTGAGCGAGCGGCCCAGATTTTTGAAGACCAATCTCTTCTACGATGCTTTAGCGTGGATGATCGGTATCCAGCGCCCGGGAGCGACGATCAACTCCTTTTTATACCGCGTCGACGAGGATAAGTGCAGCCGATGCGGAAAATGCGTGCGCGAATGCCCGACCCACAACATCGTCCTCAAGGATGGGAAGATTATCTTCGGACATCGCTGTGAGATGTGCATGCGCTGCTCTTTCTTCTGCCCGAGAGATGGCATCAGAATCGGCTTTTTGAACCGCTGGAAAGTCAATGGTCCTTACGACTTTGAGCGCATCGCCGATGACGAGTCGCTCGCGACGCCTTACATCACCGAGAAGGCGCGCGGCTTCTATCGCTGTTTCATCGCCTACTTCCGCGATGTCGACGCTATGTATCGCGACTATCTCGATGAAAACGCGAAGCAAAAGTGAGATGTGCATTACATTTTCTACGCCTTATTTACCCTTTTTGATATAGTTATGATATGGAATTTTTCGCCGGGGTCAAGTCTGCGATCATCTTGCCTCTTCGCACGAGGAGCGCTCATGCCAAACGCATCTTCGAGATCGACCTGCTGCGCGGCGTCATGATCATCTTGATGGTCTTGGACCACATCGCCTACGACTTCGGCTTTCTCGGCCCCGACCTTTTCGACATGGTCGGTGCCCCTCAATGGCTCGCATCCTTCTCTTCATGGTGCACCCAATATTGGAATTTCTCGTGGCGGGTCAACATGCGCTACACCATCCTCGCCCTCTTCTTCGCCCTTTCTGGGCTGAGCGCATATCTCTCCCGCAACAGTTTGAAGCGTGGTTTGATCCTGATCGGCTTCGGAGCGATTATCTCCGTCGTCTTCTACTGCCTATCCTTGATCCTCGAGACCAACATGTTCATCTTCTTCGGCATCATCTCTTCTTTCGGCGTCGCCCTGATCGCCTATTCCTCGCTCCGCTGGCTTGTCGTCAAGGCGACGGGGAAGCGAGGAGCGTGGAAGTGGTTCGCCCTCTTCTTTGCCGCGCTCTTTTTGATCTGTGGCTACTGGATGCGCGTCAGCATATCCTCGAGATCTATGACGTCCGACAATTGGTGGGTCATCATCAATAGTGGATATCGCGAAATCATCCCCACCTTCCACATCGTCGACGGCATCTTTACCCCCATCCATTTCGGAGCGGGGACGAAATTGGCAATCATCCTTGGACAGCTGTGGTACGGTGTCGATTGGTCAGGCATCTTTCCCTACATCGGCTACGTTTTCTTAGGTGGTTTTATCGGTGAGACTGCATACGCAAAAAAGAAGAGCATCGTCATCGATGACGGATCGGCGCACGTCGCCGGAGTTGGACGAACGATCGAGAAGATCTTCCGCCCGCTGACATACGTCGGCTCGAAGACTTTGTACGTCTACCTCTTCCACCAGATCGTCGTGGGAGCCGCGACGATCCTCGTCTTCCTGCTGGCTGGTCTGGCGTTTAAATAAGGAGATCACATGATAAAAGAAAGCACCCTCTACATGTCTTTGCTAGCGACGAGCAAAGAGTTTCCCGATCGCCCCGCCCTCATCTACATGAACAGGAAGATAACGTATGCAGAGCTGATCAAAGACGTTCATCGCCTGGCCCGCGGTTTAATTGAGCGCGGCGTCAAAAGAGACGATATCGTCTCCGTCTGCCTGCCCAACATCCCCAGCGTCGTGCACCTCTTATACGCGATAAACCAGATCGGGGCGATCGCCAACATCGTACATCCCCTCGTCAAGCGCCCGCAGATGGAGACCATTTTGATGGAGACGGGAAGCCGGCTCCTCTTCTGCCTCGACACAACCTATTTCGAGTTCATGAACCTAGCGACTTGCGGCGTCGAAGTCGTCTCGTGCTCACCCGTCGCCGAATTGGCCTTTCCGCTTCGTCTGATGTACCGCCTCGCCAACCGCAAAAAGCTGAAATCTCTGCAGAAAGGCGTTGTGGTGAAGGCAATCGCAGAGTATTACGACGCTCGCGAAAACCGCGAATTCGATTGCGACATCCGCAAAGACGCCTTCTATCTCCACAGCGGCGGGACGACGGGAAAGCCCAAGGTCATCGCCCTGTCATCCTCCGCCGTCAATGCCTTGGCTTCTAACGGCCTCAGAATTTTGAATCTCACCCAAACCAAGGATAAATACATGCTGGCCGTCCTCCCCATCTTCCATGGGTTCGGCTTGTGCATGGGCATGCATGCATGCTTAGCTTTCGGAGCGTGTAACACTTTGATGCCAAAATTCAATGCTGGGCAGGTCGTCGCCTACCTTAAGAAAGGCAAGATCTCTTTTATCATCGGCGTGCCGATTCTGTTCGAAGCTTTGCTCCGCAATCCGAAGTTCGCGGGCCGCATGCTCGAGAACCTCGACGTCGCTTTCGTCGGCGGAGATTTCGTATCGCCCTCTCTGATCCAGCGCTTTGACCAGCGGATGAAGGAGAATGGTTCCCGAGCCAGGCTCTGCGAAGGTTATGGCTTGACCGAAGTGGTGACCGTCTGCACCGTCAACACGATCGCCGATCACCGGATGGGAAGCGTGGGGAAGATCCTTCCTAACGTCATCATGAAGGTGGTCGATTGCCAAAGCAAAGAGGATTTGCCGCCCATGGAGTACGGCGAGCTGTACGTCAGCGGCGAGACGATGATGAACGGCTACCGCTTCCTCGCGAAAGGCGAAGCGCAACCATTCGTGACGGATGGCGATGGTCGGACGTGGGTCGCCACCGGCGACTACGGCGCGATCGATGAAGATGATTTCGTCTTTTTCCGCCAGCGCATCAAGCGCATCATCAAAGTCAGCGGCATCAACGTCTTCCCCAGCGAAGTCGAGAGCGCAGCCATGGAAGTGAAAGCCATCCACGAATGCGCAGCTATCAGCGTCAGCGACGAGCAGCTCGGCAACGCCATCAAATTATTCGTCGTCCTGGATCGCGCCTACAAAGGGGATAAACCCGATGTGGCTATCCGCGCGTCCATCGAGAAACGATGCGGCATCTACGCCGTGCCGCGCCACATCGCGTACGTGGAGTCGCTCCCGAAGACGATGGTCGGCAAAGTCGATACCAAAGAGCTTAGATAGCTCACTTTCCGACTTCTGCGCTTATCCATTTTGGCGATGGAGATAATGCGCTATAATATACGTAATTACTAGGAGATTCATATGCAGAAGTATCGGTGCTCTCGCTGCGGTCAAATCGTCGTTCCCAACGAAGATGGGAGCTGCCCCGTCTGCGGGGCGCCGAAAGAGAAGCTTCGCCCCCTCACAGAGGCGGAATCACGGCAGAAACTTTGATATTTGACTATGACGAGCAACTCATGAAATCAGGAGGCAGGATATGAAGATACTGTTCGCGGACGCCCGCATTCTAGCTATGAACGACAAAGCCATCACCCGCGGCGATTTAATCGTCGAGGACAAGCGCATTGCCTACATCGGGCAAAACGGCAGAAAGCACGGTCCCTTTGATCGCATCGTGGAGTGCGAGGGCAACGTCTTGATGCCGGGCTTCAAAAACGCCCATACCCATTCAGCCATGACGTTTCTCCGCAGTTTCGCCGACGATTTGAGTCTGCACGAGTGGCTCTACAACTGGGTCTTTCCCATCGAGGCTAAACTCCGTCCAGGCGATGTCTACCATCTTTCGAAAATCGCTTTTGCCGAATATCTAACCAGCGGGATAACGGCCAATTTCGACATGTACTATTCTCCCAAGGAGACGGCTAAAGCGTCCTCGGAGTTCGGAATGCGAACCATCTTGCTCGGCACCCCAACATCCTTTAAGGAGTCGATGAAGGATCTGCGGGATAATTACTTGTCCATCAATGGCCAATCCGACCTCGTCAGCTTCCGCCTCGGTTTCCACGCCGAATATACGGCCACCGAGGAGATGCTCGTCGCCTTGTCCAAGTTAGCCCACGAGTTCAAAGCTCCGGTCTTCACCCATATCAGCGAGACCGAGACCGAAGTAGGCGGATGCCTCGAGCGCCACGGCACGACTCCAGTGGTGTACTTTGATCGTTTGGGTCTCTTCGATTATGGTGGTGGTGGTTTCCACGGCGTCTTTCTCAGCGATGAGGACATCGCCGTATTTAAGCGTCGCCACCTCCATCTCGTCACCTGCCCGAGCAGCAATACCAAACTCGCCAGCGGCATCGCGCCGATTCAGAAGTTTATGGAAGCCGGCCTCAATCTATCCGTCGGGACGGATGGTCCCGCCAGCAACAACTGCCTCGACTTCTTCCGCGAGATGTTTCTCGTCACCGGCTTAGCGAAGCTCAAAACCTCCGACCCGACCTCTGTCGATGGCTACCAAGTTTTGAAGATGGCCACCGTCGGCGGAGCCAAGGCGTTAGGTCTCGGCGAAGCCGATACCCTCGAAGTCGGCAAGCTGGCCGACATCATCATGATCGATCTGCATCGCCCGAACATGCAGCCCATCAACAACATCGAGAAGAACATCGTCTACAGCGGTTCGAAAGAGAACGTCAAACTCACGATGATCGACGGACGGATCCTTTACGAGGATGGCAAGTTCTACCTCAACGAGTCCATCGACGACATCTACAAGAATGCTCAGATGGTCACCGACCGCATCAAGAGCGAGATCAACCAGCGCTAGTTTTTGGCAGCATATCATTAGGCGATATGGCCTTATTATCATATTATCTACTAGGAGGTTGTTCACTATGGAAAACCGCAAAGTAGTCATCATCGGCGACGGCATGGTCGGCTCATCGACCGCCTTTGCCTTGCTGCAAGGTACGACCGTCAACGAAATCGTCATCATCGACATCAATAAAGCCAAAGTCGAGGGCGACGTCCTCGACATGCAACACGGCATCTCTTTCGTCTCGCCCAAAATCGTCAAAGCCGGCGATTACTCGGATTGTCGAGATGCGCACGTCATCGTCATCACCGCCGGCGTCGCGCAAAAAGAGGGCGAGACCAGAATCGACTTGCTCAAGCGCAACATCAAAGTATTCGATGCGATCATCGATGCCATCAAGCCATATCTCGATGACGAGGTGATCATCCTCGTCGTCACCAACCCCGTCGACATCTTGTCCTACTACGTCTACAAGAAGCTCAACCTCAAACCGGGGCACGTCATCGGCAGCGGGACGGTCCTAGACACTTCCCGCTTGAAATACCTGATCAGCGAGGATACCGGAATCGACGCCCGCAACGTCCACACCTATGTCGTCGGCGAGCACGGCGACAGCGAAGTCGCCACCTTCTCGGTGACCACCATCGGCGGCGTCGCCCTCGAGGATTACTGCACATCGTGCAGGCGCTGCTCCTGCCATGGCAAGTTCAAGTTCGAGGAATTGCTCGCGAAAGTAAAAAGCGCCGCTTATGAGATCATCGCCAAAAAAGGCGCGACGTATTACGCGGTGGCTCTCGCCGTCAGCCGCATCATCGAAGCCATCGTCAACAACACCAACAGCATCCTGACCGTCTCCTCGTTTATCGACGAAGCATATGATGGGCGGATAAAAGACGTTTATCTCTCCCTGCCGGCGATCGTGAGCCGCGATGGGGTCGCTCGATTGCTCAACCCGAAATTCTCCGCTGCCGAAATCGACGATCTCGTCAAGTCGAGCGACGAGATCAAGAGCAAGATTAAACTGCTGGAGATTTAAAAAGTGCAGTATAACTGCACTTAAATTCAGTTTTGATATTTTGAATCAAACGGGAAGTATCTTTTTATCGATGAGTAGAAAAACGGTTCAGTCGATGTCTACGCCGCTGGGATGCAATCATACGTAATCTCAAGTGAATTGAGAACGAATATCGCATCTGGCGAGGCTGCATAAGTGGAGACTTGAAAGGCGATATTCGATGACTTATACGAATCGCCGAAATCGGTGCGAGTAAATGTGTGAGGCGAAGTAAGTCCCTCGAAATCGACGAAATTGACGACATCCATGCCGCCGCCTTCCGCCGGTGTGCAAAACAAGATTTTGATATTAGATGGATCGAGGCCATTCAATGCGGTCCAAGCGACTGTCATCTCGACGACGCCGGTGATGAGCGATGTATTGAGGTTTCCAAACTGCCTTGTGTTAGGGTAGAGATCGCCGATTGCAAAATGGGCGTTTTCATATGTATACGAACCTGGTCCATATAACCATTGGACGCTGCGGCTCGGAGCAACAATTTCATATACTCCATCAGCTGCAGGTTCTGAACTCAAGACGGAAGGTGTGTTCGTCGAATCGAGGCGGACTGTATATTCCGTTATATCGGCTTTGACACCGTCGATTGGAAAAACGTAATCGGAATCAAAGAGGACATCCGCGAGTGGAATGCATAGAATCGTCAAAGCCGCCACTGCGATGATCAACTTCATTTTTCTCATAGAATATCTCCTGCATTATTAAAACATTACTTCTATTTTATTATTTAATTATCCAAAATTCAAATGCGCTTTGTCGGATAAAGCATGTACCCTGATTATCGAAAAGCGTTTGCTTTCGATGTTTTTGACTCACCACATCAGATTGCGAACAGCCTTTTAAAGTGCGATTCTACTCGCATCTGCGACCATCGTGACTGTTAGGATTATTCGGTGATTATTATTCTGGTAGATAGGTAGCCAGCGGCAAGGAATAATCGAGGAACGCCATGAGCAAGAGGTCGTGGTAGACCGCAGCTTTTTCGCTGGACCAAGCGACGATGTCGCCATCGGGAACAACGTCGGCTTCGGGCACTTTGAGCCCGACGAGAACTTTCGTATCTTGATAAGCGGCAAGATGCGGTAGGTTGGCGAGGCGTTCGCTAGCGAAATAACTATCGGCGATCTCGTATTCGCCATCGACAGGAGCGGTGGATAAGATATCGTTTAAGTACACTGAAGATGTAGCGATTACTGAGTCGATCTTGTCGACGCCATTTGGTGTGACATAGAGAAATGTCGGGACGACGCCTGCGCCATAACCGCGAGCGTGGTTATCGAGATCGGAGAGGCCGTAGTCATCTTTGAAAGCTCGCCATTGGGTTTCGTCATAGGCGCCACCAGCACTCAATTTAATACCTGAGACGTTGCAATCGACAGCGTATAGTTTTGACATCTGGCGATGGCTGAGCGAATAATCTTTCAGCATTCTTTGATTAAGAAAAGACGATTGAACATCTTCATCGTAGAAGTAAATGGCGAAACTCGATGTTTGGGCATAGAGCCCTTCAAGCTGAACCTCGTCGACATTGATGATGGTGGGGAGAGTGATCAGCTCATCTATGTAAGCCTCGAAGGCTAGGCGTTCGGACCATATCGCGTATTTGGAATCGTAGACTTCGACGGTCTTAGCCTCCCCGTCTTTAAAAAGGGCGAGAGTTTGGCGGTCGCTATAGATATCGATGCCAAAAGAGTCGAGCAGTTCGTTATTCACATTATAAAACTGGCGGAAGTTGATATAAAAAGCTAAGACATCATTCTCTTCGAGATAAGGAGGTAAGACCGAAGTGCGAAAGTTCGCCCAGCATGTGCAGTTGCCCGTCGGTGTCGAAAAGACCATGAAGTTTTCCTCGGCCTCGACTTTCGCGCTCAACTGCGCATAGTCGATTTCGACGAGTCCTCCGCCCAATTGGCCATAGATGAGGGGAGTGACGTTGGCGCTTCCATCGCAGCTATTTAAAACGGCCGTGAAGGCCAATGCGGCGATGAGAGTGGCGATGCGCAGCTTCTTCATAAATTACCTCGTCAATTAATTATATTCAACAAGGCGCGCCAATGCGACAACAATTGTCTTCTCCTCAATCGTCTATGGATAAAACGCTCGGCATGATGGATCGCGAAATAGGTGGAGAAAACACCTCGGAATATTCGTTTAGTTAAAATCGCTTAAAAAATTAACCTAACTGCCAGCAAATAGCGGATGGTTATTCTGCATGTGGCCATATCGTAAAAGATGCGCGTTCATCGAATGAAAGCTCGCAAAAATCGAAACGTCAAAACGAGGCGGAAACCATTTTGAAAATCTTTTTGCAAAAAATGTTGTGTTTTCCTCTGCGATTGTCTATATTTTTATTCATGAAATTTTGTGTGCAAACACGCCACGAGATGACATGATAATGTGCGAGGTGAGAAAATGACCAACACTGAAACGATCATCAGCCTGAAGAACGTCTCTAAACAATTTGATGGAACCATCGTGGTCGACAATTTCAATCTCGATATCAAGCGCGGCGAATTCGTCACCATCCTTGGTCCTTCGGGCTGCGGGAAGACGACGACCCTGCGCATGATCGCCGGCTTCGAGATGCCGAGCCAAGGTCAGATCCTGCTCAACGGCACGGACATATCCCCTCTTCCTCCCTATCAAAGGCCGGTCAACACCGTGTTTCAGAGATACGCTCTCTTCCCGCATCTCGACGTCTACGATAACGTAGCGTTCGGCTTGAAGATCAAGAAGATTCCCGAAGTCGTTACGAATGCCAAGGGCGAAGTGGTGACCAAGATGCGTCATCTCACGATCGCCGAGATCGACGAGAAAGTCGCCAAAGCTCTCAAGATGGTCGACCTCGAAGAGCTCGAGGACCGCGACGTGCAAACCCTCTCCGGAGGGCAACAGCAGCGCGTGGCTATCGCCCGCTGCATCGTCAACGAGCCTAAGATCCTGCTCCTCGACGAACCGCTCGGCGCTCTCGACTTAAAGATGCGCAAGGATATGCAGCTGGAGCTTAAAGCCATGCACGACAAGCTAGGCATCACCTTCATCTACGTCACCCACGATCAGGAAGAGGCTTTGACGATGTCGGACACGATCGTCGTCATGAAGGATGGGCTCATCCAGCAAGTCGGGACGCCCATGGATGTCTACAACGAGCCGACCAACGCTTTCGTAGCCGATTTTATCGGCGATTCCAATATCTATAACGCGACGATGATCGGACCTAAGATCGTGCGCTTCATCAACGCCAACTTCCCGTGCAGCGACGATTTCCCGCTCAACGAAAAGGTAGATGTCGTCATTCGTCCCGAAGACGTCGAAATTCTACCCGCTGGCAAAGGGATGGTCGAAGGCAAGATCATCAACAAGATCTTTAAAGGCGTCCACTTCGAATACGTCGTCATCGTCGGCAAGAACGAGGTCATCGTCCAGAGCATCAGAGATCTCCCCGTCAACGAGACATGCTCTTTGAGCATCGTTCCCGAGAGCATCCATGTCATGAAGAAGGAATTCACGCTCAACAGCTACTTCGATGCTTGGATCAACAAGAGCAACCAGGTGGTCATCGGCAATGTGGCTTTCGACTGCCGCATTACCGATTTAGTTCCCCAGTCCACGCTCGACGATGGCTACGTCATCTCCAAAAAAGGCGTGAAGTACGACTTCGATGATGCAGAAGTGGTGGCGGAGATCCACCTCGGCGACATCGAGCTCTCCGATGACGTCGGCCAAGGTCAGACGACGGGCACCGTCATCTCCTCCCTCTACGTCGGCGACCACTACCAGTACATCGTCAGAACAGAGGAAGAAGAGGACTTTGTCGTCGATACCCAGTACCTATTCAATGAAAATGATGTTGTCTCCATCTCCATCCCCCCAGAGAATATTCGCTTGCGGATCAAGGGAGACATTTCGAAATATGAAATTTAAGCGCAAATACCTCGCCATCCCCTATGGCTTGTTCCTCGCGCTCTTCGTGATCATCCCGATCTTGCTCATTTTGTATTACGCTTTCTCCAACGCCGGCGGGGAACTCTCGCTCGATTCCCTCATCCGCTTCTTCTCCTCGACGACCAAGCTGAGCGTCCTCATGGTCTCGGCCTTCGTCGGCATCCTCAACACCGCGATCTGCCTGATAATCGGCTATCCGGTCGCCTATTTTTTAGCTCGTAAACAGTACAACACCAACACCATCCTCGTCCTCCTCTTCGTCATGCCCATGTGGATTAACTTCGTGTTGCGCACCGGCGCGACCCGCGATTTGCTCACGTGGATCGGGCTGAGCGGTGGCAAATACCCTTATCTCGCCACGATGATCGGCATGGTCTACAACTTCCTGCCCTTCACCATCCTCCCTCTGTACTCGACGATGCTCAAGCTCGATCAGAGCCAGATCGAAGCAGCCGCCGATCTGGGCGCCAACCCCATCCAGGTCTTCACCAAATCGATCTTCCCTCAATCTCTACCTGGCATCGTCTCCGCAGCCACCATGGTCTTCATGCCCACCATGTCGAGCTACGTCATCTCCGACGTTCTTTCCGAAGGAAAAATATCGCTCTTTGGCAATTCCATCTATCTCAACTTCTCCAACTCGCAATGGAATGATGGCTCGTTCATGGCGCTCATCATGCTGGCGATCGTCGGCATCACGATGCTCGTCACCAGGCGCTTCAACAAGGATGAGTTCGCCTCTCGGGGTGGCAATTTATGGTGACGAGCAAGAAGGTCTTTGCCGGCGTCTATGTCTACTTGATCCTCTTCATCATGTACTTGCCGATTTTGGTGCTGATCGCTTTCTCCTTCACCGAGGCGACGAACGTCGGCGTCTGGACAGGATTTTCCTTCAATCTATACGCGCGTCTTTTTCAGAGCGAGGAGATCATGGTCGCTCTCGGCAACACCCTCATCATCGCCGTGGTCAGCGCCGTAATATCCACCCTCTTGGGCACGATTGGCGCCATCGGCACTTTCTATAGTCGCAAGCGAGTTAAGAAAGCCATCGAAGCCGTCACCCAGATCCCGATCGTCAACGCCGAGATTGTCATGGCCTTGTCGCTTACCGTCCTCTTCGTCTTCGCTGGGACGTTCTTCTTCAGCGGGCAGTCGATCTTCGGCTTCTGGACCTTGCTCGTCGGCCACGTCATCCTGTCGCTGCCATTCGTCTACATCTCCGTCAGGCCGAAGCTCATGCAGCTCGATCCCCATCTCTATGAGGCCGCCCTCGATTTAGGCGCCACGCCCCGCAAAGCGTTATGGAGCGTGATCGTGCCGCAGATTTTATCTGGCATTTTCTCCGGCTTTCTTCTGGCCTTGACGCTGTCGCTCGACGATTTCATCATCACGGCTTTCACTCGCGGGACGGGCTTGCTCAACGGCGAGGGCACGATCGAGACGCTCTCGACCTTGGTCCAAGCCAAGATCAAGCGGGGTCCTATCCCCCCCGAGATGCGGTCCTTGACGACCTTCATCTTCCTCATCGTCCTGCTCATCGTGCTAGGGATCACGCTATATCGCAACAAGAAGAGTCATGTAAAAAAAATCCGAAAAGGGAGGGAACATCATGAATTCTAGAAGAGGTTTTGGCATCGCGTCGACACTATTGCTTTCCGCCGTCGTCTTATCCGCGTGTGGTGGAGGCGGAAGCGAAGGCGGAACAGAAGTGCTCCGCATCTTGAACTGGGCCGACTACATCTATTTAAACGATCCCGAAAACGGCTACGAGGAGAAGGATCTCATCGACCAGTTCGAAGATTTTATCCTCGAATCTGAAGGTCGCGATGTCGAAGTCGTCTATGACACCTTCGAGACCAACGAGACGATGCTCAACTCCGTCCAGACGGGCAAGTCGGTCTACGATCTCGTCTGCCCCAGCGACTACATGATCCAGAAGATGATCGTCAACGATATGCTCGAGCCACTGGACAATCCAGCGCTCAACATTCCCAACTATGGAGCATATGCCTCTCCATACCTAAAAGGGATATTCGATTCCATCTCGGCTACGAACGGCGTCACCGGCGTCACCCACGATGTCAGCGAGTACGCGATCGGCTATATGTGGGGCACGTTCGGCGTGCTCTACAATCCCGAATACGCCCTTTTTGCCGAGCGCGGACTATCTCCCGAAGTCATCATGGAAGACATGACCGATTGGGATTCCTTATGGGACAGCAAGTATCAAGACACCATCTCCATCAAGGATTCGATGCGCGACACGTATTCGATCGGCATCATGCGCGTTTTCCACGGCGAGATAATCGCCCTGCAAGAAACCTATCTCGATGCTGAATCCGCAACGTACGACCCCGCGGCTTACAACGCCGAGCTGACGGATATCTTCAATCGCTGCGACGCCGAGACAGTGGCTTTGGTCAGAGACGAGTTGCTGGCTTTAAAAGAGAACATCTACGGCTTCGAGAGCGATTCCGGCAAGCAGGATATCGTCACCGGCAAAATCGGCATCAACACCGCCTGGAGCGGAGATGCCGTCTACGCCATGAACCAAGCTGAAGAAGAGCTCGGCATCAACCTCTACTACTCCATCCCCAAGACCGGCGCCAACGTCTGGTTTGACGGCTGGGTCATGCCGAAGAGCGACTCGCTCAACAAAGAACTTGCCCAGAAGTTTTTGAACTTCGTCTCCGACCCTGCTAACGCCGCCCAGAATATGGATTATATCGGCTATAGTTCCTTTATCGGGGGCGAGGATATCAACGCCCTCATCCACGAGTGGTACGACGTGCGCGGCGAGGAGTGGGAAACCCCGCTCGCCGACCCCGAGAACTACGTCGCTTACGATTTATCGTATTTCTTCGGCGACACGATCGAGAGCGAGGCTGTCATCTACATCGAAGCCGAGAGCATGGGCCGCCAGCTCTACGCCCAATATCCGGAGGCGGATATGATCGATCGGCTGTCCATCATGCGCGACTTCGGCGACAACAACCGCTACATCCTCTCGATGTGGGAGGTGGTCCGCTCCAGCGTCCTGCCGGTTTGGGCTATCGTCTTGCTCGTCCTCGGCGGGCTGGCCGTCATCGGCTTCGTGACGATCTTCATCTACCGCAGACGGCTCACCAAGAAGAACCGCAGCCAGCGCCGGCAAAACGCCTCTTCCGCAAAGCGCTAGACGGCTTTCAAGTAATATATTACTTATTGAACGCGCAAGTGCCTTTTGCTATAATATGCTACGCTGGTTCCTTAGCCAAGTGGTAAGGCAATTGACTGCAACTCAATGATCGTCGGTTCAACTCCGATAGGAACCTCCATTTTATTTCTACTTGTATAATTTAATCCTCAGGGGTTATATTATATGAGCCGCCATTTGGCGGACACGCGCCCGTAGTTCAACTGGATAGAGCGTCAGACTACGGATCTGAAGGTTACGGGTTCGACTCCTGTCGGGCGCGCCATTAGTCGGGATGTAGCGTAGCTTGGTATCGCGTCTGCTTTGGGAGCAGAAGGCCGCAGGTTCAAATCCTGTCATCCCGACCATCCTTAACATGGCTCGGATCATGAGTTCTGTCGAGGGGTTATAGCTCAGTTGGGAGAGCGCCTGGTTTGCAACCAGGAGGTCAGGGGTTCGAACCCCCTTAGCTCCACCAAAAAATGGCTGCGTAGCTCAGTTGGCTAGAGCAATCGGTTCATACCCGGTGGGTCGAGGGTTCAAATCCCCCCGCAGCTACCATTTTCGGACCAATAGCTCAACGGTTAGAGCTCCCCGCTCATAACGGGTAGGTTCTAGGTTCGAATCCTAGTTGGTCCACCAACGTGGAGGCTTACCCAAGCGGCTGAAGGGGTCGGTCTTGAAAACCGATAGGGGATGCAAGTCCCGCTAGAGTTCAAATCTCTAAGCCTCCGCCACCTATCTTCATAGACCACATTTGTGGTTTTTTTCTTTTCTAAACGTCAATTGCGCTAATCATCGCTCTCGGCCTTTGCTAAAATAGAGGGAGCATCGAGGAGGACTTTTTATGCAACATCAGCTGAGCGCCGGTCCGCTTCTGGACGAAAGAGGCGACCTCTGCGAGAGCGGTTATGCTTTTTCGCTCGTCAAAAAATATGCGCGCGAGGCGATAAAAGCCCCCGAGCTGCGCATCAAAGAGTGGGATTACTACTACATCGGCAATCGCCATCGCGGGGTCGCTTTGACCGTCGCAGATAATTCGTATATGTCGTTCGTCGGGGCGAGCGTATTCGACTTCGATAAGGTCCAGGAGAAGAGCAAGACGGTGATGGGCTTCCTGCCGCGTGGGAGAATCGGCTTTCCCTCGTCTTCAGCTTCGGGCGACATAATCTTCAACACGAGGAAATTCTCTTTCCATCTCCTTCACGAGAATGGGAAGCGCCACCTCGTCTGCGAGATGAAGAACTTCGATGGTGACAAGACTTTCCGCTGCGACATCTACCTCGAAGAGACGATCGCCGACTCGCTGGTCATCGCCACGCCTTTCGATAAGCCAAAGCACTTTTACTACAATCAGAAGATCAACCTCCTCCGCGCGAATGGATACGCTAAGATCGGCGATGAGACGATCGATCTCTCGGATGATACCTGGGGCGTGCTCGACTGGGGGCGGGGGGTTTGGACGTATAAGAACACTTGGTACTGGTCGTCCATGAGCGGCGTCTACCGCGGCAAGAAGATCGGCTTCAACCTCGGCTATGGCTTCGGCGATACGTCCATGGCCACCGAAAACGCTTTTTTCTATGACGATAAGGCTTATAAACTCGAGGACGTGAAATTCGATATCCCTATCGCTGGCGATGGGAAGGATGACTTTCTGAAACCGTGGAAATTCCGCAGCAGATCGGGCGACATCAGCCTGACTTTTGAGCCAATCATCGACCGCTTCAGCTACTCCAATGTCGTGCTCATCAAGTCGATTCAGCACCAAGTCTTCGGCCGCTTCTCGGGTTTCGTCGTCATCGAAGGTCGGCAGATATATTTCGAGGATATGCCTGGATTCGCCGAAAAAGTCCGCAACGCTTGGTGATCTACCTCAACCTGGCGTTGTTTTGGGCGGTGACAAAGCATAGAATGAAAATAAACAGGGAGCACATAAATGAGAATCAATGACACCTTCACCGGCGATATCGTCCCGCGTAAGACCAAGTGGATTTTTACCGCGACGGCGATGGGCCGAGATGCCGCTTACACGCTGATCAGCCTCTTCTTGCTCACCTACATTCAGTTCACGGCGCCGATCGGCTACATCGACGGCGTGCGCAACGCGGATGAGTACGCCCTTCAGTTCGGCGTCATCTCGCTGATCGTCATCATCGCCCGCATCTGGGATGGGCTCAACGATCCGATCATGGGTTTCATCATCGAGCGCGTCCACTTCAAAATGGGCAAGTACAAACCGTGGATTCTCATCGGCGCCATCAGCAATACCGCCGTCATGCTCGTCTTGTTCCTGGCTCGCCCCGAAGGCTGGGGATACGTCGCCCTGTTCGGCGTCTTCTACCTCCTCTGGGATATCACTTATACGATGAACGACATCGGCTATTGGTCAATGTTGCCTTCCTTGACCAGCAACGAGAAGGAGCGCAACAACATCACGACCATCATGTCGATATTCATCAGCGTAGGTGCCTTCAGCGTCGGCGGGCTCGTCCCGATGCTGGTGGCCGGAGATGCCGTTTCGATGTACGCCTTGATCACGATCGTCGTCGCCGCCGTCTTCCTCCTCTCGCAGCTCATCCTCGTCTTCTTCGCTAGCGAGCACGCTCGCGACGAAGAGCAAGAGAAGATTTCGCGGAAGACGCGCTTCGGCGATATGTTCCGCCTCCTGAAGACCAACGATCAGCTGCGGTGGATAACCATCGTCATCCTCATCTACTACCTCGGCTCGAACATCCTCAATGGCCTCGGTCTGAACTATTTCTACCTGACTTTCGATTACACGACGGGCGGCAGCGTCCAGTTCATGTTTACGGTGATGTACGCCGGCGGCACGATCTTGGCTCAGTTCCTCTTCCCGCTCCTCATCAAATACCTCAAGCGCAACACCCTATTCCTCATCAGCTTCGTCATGATGGCGGTGGGTTACTTGGCTTTCTTTTTAGTGGGGACGCCGTTCACTGATGATGGCGCCATAGGCACCAGCGCGCCGTGGATGCTATACGTCATCGGCATCGTCATCTTCTCGGGCGAAGGCTTGTTCTATCTCATCTTGCTCATCATGATGGAGAACACCATCGAATACAACGAGTGGAAGAGCGGGGAGAGGAAGGAAGCCGTCGCTTTCTCCTTGCGCCCTCTGACCGCGAAGTTCGCCAGCGCCGCTCAGCAAGGCATCGTCTACTTGACCTTGCTCGTCAGCGGAGCGTTCACGATCACGTCCTACATCTCCGATCTCGAAGTCGACATGGGACTCGGCAACGTGCTGACATCCTTCGATGGTTTGAGGACCTTGGTCGCCAGCAAGGAAAACGTCCAGATCTTCGCCAACGAAGCAATCGGAATGGGCGGCAACGACATGGTCATGCTCTCCGCCATCATGTGCTTGTCCCCGCTGCTCCTGTTCACCGCGGCTTTCCTCATCATCCGCTTCCTCTATAAGATCGACGAGAAGAAATACGCGACGATGGTCAAGGAGATCGAGGAGCGAAGAGCGGAGCACGCCCAGAGTTAGGCAGCCACAACTATCAAAAAGGCAATCACTCGCTGATTGCCTTTTTCATTTAGCGTACTTCGAACTCTATCTTCGCTCCGTTCACGTCTGATGATATCTCGAGCGCGGCTTTGCCTTTTCCTTCCAGGCTTCGCACGTAGACGGAGATGCGACCGGCATAGAGCGGGACGATGCTCGGGCCGATGACCCTTATAGGGCCCTTCGCTTTCAAGGTGAGCGGGAGGCTCGAGTACGCGCAGATGGTGTCGTACTGGTCGACCAGCGATATCTCGATGCGGGCGACATCGTAGGTCTCGGCGTTATGCAGGATGTCCTTGCTCGCTTTGGCTTTCAAGACGAATTCGGTCGATTGCCCCATCATTTTCGTCGCGACCAGCGCGCCGCCTCTATATGCTTTGAACTGGAAGACGGTCAATTTGTTGCCCCACGAGGCGACGTACTTGTTCCACAGATCGACCAAGTCCTCATATTTCATCTTGTGGCGGAGCATGACGAGGCCGACGCGAACCTTGTGCTTAAACGGCAGCTTGTTGAGGCCGTGGAGGGCGACGTAGGCTAAGGCATCCTTGATGCGAGATGCGTCCTTCGCCTTGAAGCGCGCCTCTTGAAACGAAGCGCCGATGTAATCATCGATTTCGACGAGAGGATGCTTCATATGCGGGTATTTCAGGCGGTTGGGATAGAAAGTGGCCACGTAGGCGTCGTTGCGGTACAGCTCGACATAGTCGGCGTTGGTGGCGATGTGGGTGACGCCGATGATGGCCTCGGAGAAATCGCCGGGCGCCATGGTGGATAGCACCTCGAAGACCGATCTATCATCGCTCTGTGATGCATAGACATAAGCAGCTAATTTGGGATTGCGGAACATATCGAGGACGCCGTGATGGCAGACGTGGTCGCCAGAGCCGAAATCGCGGTGCGTCTGATAATCGCTGAAGCACCAGCCAATCGCTCCGGACAGCCCATCGTAGCGATGAGCGTCGTCGATGACGACGGCGTGGCGCAGGGCGTGCTGGACGCGCCGCTCGATCGAGTCGGTGGCTTTGGTGGGATACATGTGGCCGAGATACTCGGTGATCAGCACTCCGGCGCCTCTCGCCTCGATCGCCTTGGGATTGTCGAGACCGTGAGAAAGGTCCTCGCAGGAGAAGTCGTTGTAGGCATATACATCTTCGAGGATCTCGCTATTCTTGAAATTGCGGACTCCGAGAGTCGGCCTCGTCTTGTCGAAAGCGCGGGCGATGCGGTTGGCTTCTACGTATAATTCGCGATCATCCTGGCTTTCGTCGATGCGCACGCCGTGGGCGATGAGAGAAGGATGATTATATTCTTCGCTGATCATCGCGCTTAGAAAAGCGAAGAAGGTATCGCGCCAGATCTGCTCTCGGCCGATGTACTGCCAGCCTGGCACCTCGTTGATGAGCAAGAGGCCGATCTCGTCGCACCGCGCGAGGAAGTGCTCCGACTGCGGATAGTGGGAGGTGCGGACGACGTTGACGCCTAAGCGGTATTTGAGGATATCAGCATCGTCTTCCTGAGCGCCTTTGGGCATGGCGTAGCCGACGTAGGGATACGATTGGTGGCGGTTGAGGCCGATCAACTTGATCTTCTGGCCGTTGAGGAAAAAACCATCTTTGCTGAAGCGGATGCTGCGGAAACCGAAGCGCGACTCGACGATGTCGGTGCCGCTCGAGGTCTTCAAGATGGCGATGAGCGAATATAGGTTAGGATGATCGATGTCCCAGAGGCAGGGACTGGGAATCGCGACTTCCGGGGTTGCGAATTCCTTGATGAGTCGACCATCGCGGACGATTTTGTAGCGGATTTCGTGCTTGAGTTTGAGATCGCCCTTGATGATGGGGCGGATGTGGACTGCGCCGTCGGCGCCAGCATCGACGAGAACCCGATCGAGGTAGACGTTAGGTTTGACGTCGACCTCGACCTCGCGGTAGATGCCTCCGTAGGTCAAATAATCGATCACGCCACCAAAAGGTGGCACCATCCTGTCCTCGCGGGAGTCGACGATGACGACGAGCCGATTGCCTTCAAGATGGGCGATGCCGGTGACGTCGATGGTGAAAGGGAGATATCCAGAGATATACTCGCCGAGGAAGGCGGCGTTGAGATAGACTTTGGCGCGGAGCATCAGACCATGGAATGTCAAAAGGACGCTGCGACCGGCGATATCCTCGTCGATGGAAAATATCTTTTCGTATGAAGAAATGAATTGGTAATCATCTTCATCGAAGTAATCGCGGGGCAATATCGCGTTGGCGTGTGGGATGTCGATCTTCTCAGCGTCATCGGGGAAGGATGCTAGATAGCTCTGACGATAGTTCGGCACGTAGCGCCAGCCATAATTCAAAGGATGTTTCATTATCGCGTCCTATCTTTCGTTATGAACCTCATTTCCATATTATATAATATATCCGAGGACAAACTATGATAACCTGCAAGGACAACGTCTTTCATCTAGCGACGGACAAGACGAGCTACGTCATGCGCGTCGACGCCATCGACCACCTCGTCTTGGAATACTATGGCGCGCATCTCGGCGCATTCGAGGACGTCACCCCGATAATCGAAAAATGGCCATATGCTCATGGCAACTCCGTCATCTTCGACGCGGAGAAGGACAAAGCTTGCTCCTTGGATCTGATATCCCTCGAAGCTGCGACGAGCGGCAAAGGCGATTATCGCGAGCCGTCGCTCAAGCTCAGAGGCGAGCGAGGCTACGTCTTCGACTTCATCTATGATCATCACGAGATCAAGACGGCGATCGAACCGCTGAAAGGGCTGCCGAGCCCTCACGGCGCGGACGAAGAGCTGATCGTGACCCTCGTGGACAAGTGCGCGCTCGCCACCATCGAGCTGCACTATCTCGTCTTTGCCAAAGCCGATGTCATCGCCCGCAACGTCGTCTTGATCAACGAAGGGAAAAACCCGATCCGCATCGAGAAGATCATGTCGCTGCAACTCGACATACTCAACCGCGATTTCGCCCTCATCAATCTGTATGGCGGCTGGATCAGCGAAGCTAATAAAGCCGTGCGCAAAGTCGCTCCAGGCATCTATCTCAACGACTCCAAGACGGGCAACAGCTCCAACCGACACAATCCGTTTTTCATGCTCACCGAAGAAGGAGCGACATTGAACAGCGGTGGTGCCTACGCTTTCAACCTCATGTACAGCGGCAACCACCTAGAGCTCGTCGAGCTGAGCAACTATGGCAAGCTCAGGATCCAGATGGGCATCAACCCTTATTGCTTCGAATATAACCTCGGAAGCGGCGAGAGGTTCGTCGCGCCTTATGCAATCATGACCTACGGAAGTCGCGGGATCAACTCGGCGTCTCAGAACATGCATCGCTTTGCGAATGACCATGTCATCAAGGAATCGTTCCGCCACCGGCTTCGCCCTATATTGATCAACAACTGGGAAGCGACCTACTTCAAGTTCAGCGAGAGCAAACTGCTCTCCATGGCCAAAGAAGCCAAGAGATTAGGGATCGAGCTCTTCGTCCTCGACGATGGATGGTTCAAGAACCGCGACGACGATACAAAGGGTTTGGGCGACTATGGCATCAACGAGCGCAAATTGCCCCATGGTCTGAAGTCGCTCTCTGAGCGGATCAACAAGCTCGGGATGAAGTTCGGGCTGTGGTTCGAACCGGAGATGGTCAGCGAGGATTCCGATCTGTTCCGCGCTCATCCCGACTGGGCGATCTGCGATCCCGAGCGCCCGGCTTCAAAAGGCCGCAACCAGCTCGTCCTCGATTTGTCGAGGGAAGAGGTTAGAGACTACATAGTCTCCGAACTCGATCGCGTGCTAGGCTCGGCGAATATCGACTATGTCAAGTGGGACTGCAACCGGCATATCTCCGATTATTTCTCTGTGCACTCAGAGCCGGGAGAATTGCTGCATCGGCAAATTCTCGGCCTCTACGATGTCTTATCGCGGATTACGGAAAAATACCCGCACGTCCTCTTCGAATCTTGCTCCAGCGGTGGCAACCGCTTCGATCTAGGCATGCTCGCCTACATGCCTCAGACTTGGGCGAGCGATGACACGGATGGCTACCAGCGGCTCATTATCCAGAGCGGTTACGCTCTCGCTTATCCTCTCTCGAGCATCGGCGCGCACGTCAGCGCTTCACCTTCGCATCAGCTGCTGCGCCGCACGCCGCTCGACACCCGCTTCAACGTCGCCGCTTTCGGCTCTCTAGGCTACGAGCTGGATCTATCGCATCTCGACGTTGTCGAGAGCAAGGCGATCAAAGAGCAGATAGCATTCTACAAAGAGCATCGCGCTCTGCTGCAGTATGGCACATTTTACCAGATGCAGCTCGTCGACGAGGGAGGAAAAGCGATCTGGCTCGTCCTCAGCGAGGATAGAAAAGAAGGCATCATCGGCTATTTCAATGGCCTGCAGAAAGCAAATCCCGCGACGACGTCTCTACGCGGAATCGACTTTCTCGAAGGTCGCGACTACGCGATGAACGTTCGCCATCAAGAGCACAACATCAAGACTTTTGGTGGTCTCATCAACATGGTTTTGCCGCATCGCGTCAATGAAAACGGATTCCTCGTCGATCAGGTGTCGCACCACAAGACGATGAGCGGAGAAAAAGAGAGCTACCTCGTCTCTGGCGAGATGATCAACAACGGAGCCATAAAACTCAACCCCGAGTGGGCCGGCGTCGGATACGACGAGAGCGTGCGAGTCTTGGGCGACTTCGGCTCGCGATTGTACTATTTTTCCCTCATCGCGAAATGAGAAGCATGGTGTTGGCTAAACCGAGCGCGATCAAGACTTGCCCGGCGAGCAGAAAAGCCATGATGTAGAAGTCGCGGCGCCTGATATCTTTTCCGTACGCCGCATAGACGAGCAATATGTCGGAGACGAGGTAGAGAGCATAACCGATCAAAATCATCGTGGAGATCATCGGTTTGCCATCGATGAGCAGCATGATGGCGAAGATGATGTTGACGAAGTGGAGCGACAAATACAGGTTGACGGCGTAGGCGATCTGCCCGAAGATGTGGCGGGTGAGAGGGAAAAGAGCTAAGGCCAAGAGGGGAATACCGCCGGCGATAGCGAGAAAAACCCACCATTCGATATGGTAGCTGAGCATCGTCGCCATCACGTAGGTGTTGAGGATGTGGGCGACGATGAAGAAGATGGAACCGGCGACGAAGAGAGGCCGCGATTTGACCTTGGAGATAAACAAGTTGCCGATCACCGCGAGGAAGAGGGCGATCCATATGGCGTGCTTGGGGTAGGGCATCTCGGGGTAGGTGATGACGAGGATGAGTATGCCGACCATCAAGAGCAGCGTGCAGAAAGGTTTGGTGGCTCGGCGAAGTCCTTCTCTCTCCAAAAGGCAGGAAATGAGGTGGATGAGAGAAGTGACAGCGAAGGCGCCCATGAGGGCGTAAAAGGCAATTTCCATAGTTTGACTATCATTATACTAGCGGTGGTAAAAAAGTGGAATATATAAATATATCGCTTGCAAAAGAAATAGGGCGTTGGTAAAATAGTTGGGCTGTTGATACATATCGCGGGGTAGAGCAGCCTGGTAGCTCGTCGGGCTCATAACCCGGAGGTCGTTGGTTCAAATCCTTCCCCCGCAACCAATCATGCATTTAGGCTTCTTATGAAGCCTTTTTTATTATCAGCTGTGATCTTTTGCATTAAGTAGGTTGAATTATGCCTACCTTTGTGCTAAGTTAGTAAAAGGTAAAACTCATGAAACTTCGCATCGAGCAGTTAGTCAGCCTCAAAGAAGCGAATCAAAACTTCTCGAAAGTAGCCCGCAAAGTCGATGAGGAAGGCTACGTCCTCCTCCTGCGCAACAACAAGCCGGCTTACCTTCTCTTTGCATATGATGAGAAGGAAGTGGGCCCAGAGGGCGACGACGTCATCGACATATGCCATCGCTTGCTCGCTAAGAAGCACATCACCAAAATCAGGGGAAACGGGAGGTAGAAGCATGGACAAGAAACAAATCAGAGAGCGCAAGAGACGCTTCTCCATCTTAATCGAAGATCTGTATCGCGATTCGCGCAACTCCACCAAGAGCTATGTCGAGTCGCTCACCTATCCCGATGGGAAGGCACATGTCAGCGTCGACCTGACGAACGTCGACGAACTGTATTCGCCCTATTCATATAAGCAGGATCTCAACCCGGCTATCTTCGCCTACATCGATGAGAAGACTTATTACACGCCTGCGGAGATACCCCTCGTCATCAACTTCGACGTCGGCGAGGTATCCGAGACCAGAAAAGCCCGCATCAAAAATTCTTTTCTCGATCACTACCGCCTCATCTACGAAGACAAGAGGCACGAGCTCAAGATCAACAAAGGTGTCGCGTGGCTCTTGCTCGGCGTCGGGATGGCGGCCCTCCTCGTCTCGACCATCGCCCGAATTGCCATGGGGGGTTCCGACATCGAGATCCCGCTGGTCTTCGAGATGCTGCAGATCTTCTCGTGGATCTTTCTCTGGGAAGCCATCTCCAAGTTCATCTTCGAGAAACGAGAGAAGCAGATCCAGTGCATGAACTCCGGTCAGCTCGCCCTCGCCGAGGTCAAATTCAACGAACCCGAGCCCGATATCATCTCTGGCGATATCCAATCCTGACGACTTGTTTGGCAAACGATTTTTTAAAGGCATATGATGAAATTGTCATAAAGATTTATTTGTGTTATCATTTCCCAAGCGTTCAGCGGAACAGGAGGTTGTGCGCATGATCGTTACGATCGTCGCCGACGTGCTCGGCACCGAGAATAACGGAACCACTATCGCCACCGTTAATTTCATCAATAGCCTTAAGGCTAAGGGTCACGAAGTTCGCGTCGTATGCCCCGACAAAGATAAGACCGGTCTACGCGGATATTATGTCGTTCCTTCGCTAGATCTCGGGATATTCAACAACTACGTAAAGAAGAACAACATCACCCTGGCTCGAGCCGACACGGAGATCATCACCTCGGCGATCGAAGACGCCGACGTCGTCCACATCATGATCCCTTTTTTTCTCGGGCGCAAAGCCGCTCGCATCGCTCGCAGACTCGGCAAGCCGATCACTTCCGGCTTTCACGTCCAAGCCGAGAATTTCACCAACCACATCTTCTTGATGAACTACCCGATCGCCAACTTCCTGACATATCGTATTTTCTATCGCGCGCTATATCGGCACGTCGATGCCATCCACTATCCGACCCAGTTCATCCGCGATGTGTTCGAAAGCCACGTCGGAAAGACGAATGGCTACGTCATCTCCAACGGCGTGCACCGCGAGTTCTGCGTGCGCCCTTCTCGCAAGCCGGATAGTCTCAAGGATAAAATCGTCATCCTCTTCACCGGCCGCTACAGCAAGGAGAAATCCCATCGCATCTTGATCGAAGCCGTCAACTATTCGAAGCACAAGGACCGCATCCAGCTCATCTTCGCCGGCGATGGACCGCAGAAGGCCAACATCATCCGCCAATCGACGTCGTTGACTAACCAGCCGATCATCGGTTTTCACCCTCGCGAAGAGCTGATCGACATCATCAATTACGCCGATCTCTACTGCCATCCCGCCGAGATCGAGATCGAAGCCATATCGTGCCTCGAGGCTATGTCGTGCGGGCTCGTCCCGATCATCGCCGACTCCCCGCGCAGCGCCACGCGGCACTTCGCCCTCGGGCCTAACAACCTCTTCGCTTTCAACAATCCTGCCGACCTCGCCATCAAGATCGACTACTGGCTCGATCATCCCGCGGAGAAGAAGGCCTGCCACGAAGCATATGTCGAATACGCCAAGCAGTTCGATTTCGACCACGCCATGAACCAGATGGAGCAGATGCTCTTCGACGCCATAAAGATAAACGATGAAAAGCAAAAGGCAAAATCCTAAGAAGACCATCTATTATCGCGATTTGCTGAACGATGACTTCGCCGGGACGAAAATCACCACCCAGCACCTCGATGAGAATTTTGTCTATATCCATCGCAACATCTTATGGAGGATCGCATCGTTCTTCATCTATTACTTCGTCGCCATCCCCGTCTTATTTCTGACCGCCAAGTTAGCTCTGGGCGTCAAGATCAACAATCGCAAGGCCATCCGCAAAGTGCGGGGCAAAGGCTATTTCATCTATGGCAACCACACGCAGACGATGGACGCCTTCATCGCCCAGGTGCTCATCGCCAGGCCGCGGCGCACGTACATCATCGCCAACCCCGATGCGGTTTCAATCCCCGGGATCAGGGCTTTGGTCATGATGCTCGGCTGCCTGCCTCTGCCCTCGACGGTGGGGGGAGCGCGCCAATTCCTCGAGGCGGTTAAGTATCATATCGACAAGCGCCACGCCGTCTTGATCTTTCCCGAGGCCCATATTTGGCCTTACGCCACTTTGATCAGGCCGTTCACCTCCAACTCCTTTCGCTATCCAGCCCAGCTGAACGCTCCCGTCGTCCCCATCGCGACGACTTATAAAAAGCGCTCGGGGCTCTTTCGCCATTGCCTCCGACCCAAGATGGTCATCACCATCGGCGAGCCGCTCTCGCCCGATCTGAGCCTCTCGCTCAAGGACACCATGCAGCGCCTGCGCGACCAGACCTTCGATTTCATGGTCCGCCGCGCGTCTAGCGCTGACAACGTCGAATACGTCCGATACGCAAAAGCCGAAGAGAGCGTCAGCGAAACGCTGGAGGATAAGTAGTTTTTCTTTGACTATCAAACCGACATTTTAGATAATTGATTTTGGAGGACGACATTCAATGAAACTCAAAGGGACGAAGACCGAAGAAAATTTGAAGATCGCTTTTGCGGGCGAATCGCAAGCTCGCGTCAAGTACGGCTACTATGCCAGCCAAGCCAAAAAGGAAGGTCTTGAGCAGATAGGGAGCATTTTCGAGGAGACATCCGATAACGAGAAAGAGCACGCCAAACTGTGGTTCAAAGCCCTTCACGAGGGCATAGTGCCTCTGACATCGGACAATCTGCTCGATGCCGCCCTAGGCGAGAACTACGAGTGGACGAAGATGTACGCTGATATGGCCAAGACCGCCGAGGCCGAAGGCTTCAGCGAGATAGCTCGCCAGATGCGGGGCGTCGCCCTCGTCGAGAAAGAGCACGAGAGCCGCTACCGCAAGCTCATCAAGAAGATTCAGGAGCAGAAAGTCTTTGAATGCGAAGAAGTCACCGTGTGGAAATGCCGCAACTGCGGGCACATCCACATCGGTAAGAAAGCTCCTGAGGTCTGCCCGGTGTGCGCTCACCCCAAAGCTTATTTTGAACTGAAAGCCGAAAACTACTAGCCCATAGATAGATAAAAGGTCCCTCACTTTGTGAGGGATTTTTTTGTTTAGGCGAGCAAGTTGTCTCTTGATTTTTTACTTCATCTCGAAGATAATTAATAAGCACGTATCTGGATCAGTGGTGTAGCGGTTAACATGCCTCCCTGTCACGGAGGAGATCGCGGGTTCGATTCCCGTCTGATCCGCCAGGTGCTGGCCCGGTAGCTCAGTTGGTAGAGCAACGGACTGAAAATCCGTGTGTCGCCGGTTCAATTCCGGCCTGGGCCACCACGTAAAAAATGCTGATTGTGTCGGCACTTTTTTATTAGTTAAAAATCACATTCTCCGATGGTTAAAAAATGTCCGTGTGTCCAAATCAGGTATCAAATCTTCGTTTTTCTTGATAAATCGATCATATTGATTGATTTCATTTAAACTCTTAGTCACGTTAATTAATAGTTTTATTTGACTCCATTTTTAGGTCATTTATAATATAAGATAGTATTAAAACATACAATAGTACAACGAGTTTTTATAACAATATCTCTCTAACCCGACAGCATTTATATAATAGTACTTTTGGAAGGAGGTGAGAAAAATGACAAGAAATTATGGAACCAACATTTATGGTGTCCCATTTGATCAGAGCACAAAAGATGCAGTTTGGAGAAAAGGAAGCCCAATTAGTGGCCACGATCCAAACAAATGGCGTAGGGATACTTGCGGCCACGCACTCGATTACTCAGCCTATGGCAATATCGGCAGCAACAATGGATGGGAAATAGATCATATTCGTCCTCAGTCAAAAGGAGGAACAGATGATTTATTCAATCTTCAGCCTTTATTTTGGGAAACAAACAGAAATAAAGCTGATACTTATCCATGGCACTGTGGTCAATAGTGCTCCTCCAAAAAACAAGACTAGTCAAATTTTAATATTTGGCTGTCTTTTTTTAGAAATAGGCTTTAATGGTCGAACAAGAAAATGAAGTCAGATAGGACTGAAAACCCGCATGTCGCTGGTTCAATTCCGGCCTGGGCCATCACGTAAAAAATGCTGATTGTGTCGGCACTTTTTCATTTTTGTGGCGCATGATTACTCAAGAGCGCGGAATAGCTATTATTAAAAATTGGATAACATTATTTTAAAAGCCATACCCAGCGTTATCTGCCGCTATATTGTCGCGCTTATACGCGATTTAGGATGTGCTTGCATTTTTTGCTGAACTCGTCAGCGAATCATGCTAACCGCCACCAAGAAAGTGGGTGAAGATGACCTCGTCGCCATCTTTTACTCCGCGCGAAAAGCGATTGTTTTGCGACATACGAATCTGGTTGACGAACAGGATGGCTTGGCCAAAATCATCCCTGTCGATCTCGGGATGAACTCGGACGATTTCATCGAGGATATCGCTTATTGTTCCGGGGTGAGCGGAAAACTCTTCGATGCCATATTTGCTTCTCAGAAGATTCAGGAACACTACTTTGATCATCTATAAACCTCAAACTTCTGCGCAGGATGCGCTCATCATACCTTCATGACGATCCGGGAATCGTTGTGGAGCATGTCGACCATCATGATTTGATTGGCGAGATTGGGCGAGCGCCCTAATAGGTATTTAACCATCTCGGCTACCATGATGTTAGCGATGATCGGCGGGACGAAAGTGGGGCACCGCAACGTCCTTTCGAGACCGTCGTTGGCGCCTTGATAAAAATTGTGGAGAAGATTCGAGTTTGGGAGGGATATTCCAACCTGTCCGTACCATCCGCCGATCGCGCCGTGCAGCAACGGCTTGTTGTGCGCTTGCGCCACCTTCTCGAGCCATAGTTTGGTCTCGATGGTGTCGACAGCGTCGATTATCATGTCGGTTTCGTCAAATGCGGAAATGTCGATCTCTTGGACGGGAACATGATAAGCGATGATCTCGCTTTTTGGATTGATTCCCACCAGATTTTCGATGATGACATCGACCTTGTGCTTACCGATGTTCTCGAGCGAGGAAAACAGCTGGCGATTCAGGTTCGGAACGGTGAAGTGATCGAAATCCACGACCGCAATCGAGCGGACGCCCAAGCGGACGAGGCTGTTGGCGATGTGCCCTCCGAGGCCTCCGAGACCGACTAAAAGAATTCGGGAACCCGCTATTTTTTCGAGTTCGATATCGGACATGATACCTCGATTGCATCTGAGGAAGTCGCCTGAGTCATGAACCATGTGCATCTCCTGCCCGCCCTACTGTAGTCAACTTCATATATCATTTTATCAAGCGAAAGGTAAAAGCAGTAGTGAGGAAGGTAGGATCTTGCCTGCGACAAAAGAATGTCTCGACCGCTAATTAGCGGCGTATCAGATATTCCCGCCTCTAATTATCGCGCTGACGGGCTATTGAACTTTTGATCCGCCGAAAGAGGAGATGAGCAGGAAGATCGCTCCCGAGCCGACCAAGCCGGCCGAGATGTAGAAGACTATGCTGTCGGTGAGAAACGAGAGAAGAGAGCCTAAATCCGCTCTTGTCAGCAAGCAGAAGAACCCCAAAACGATCAAGACGATACCGAGATGTTTAAGAAATTTCATATGTAGATGTCCTCCTAAGCATATGTCTATAATGCATTTGCGACGAAACTTTTTCAAGGGCGCTGATAGATGTCGGATAAAATGTGCATCCCCGAGCGACCTACCATCATCGATCTCGGGTCAATCGACACCTTACCCTACTTGCAGTCTTTCGGCATCAATGCCATCATCCTTTGCCACCTGATCGACAGCAACGTCTATGTCGAGTTTCAAAGGCGCTTTTTGAGCGTCAGCAGCACAAAAAATGCCGCGCTTATCTCCAAGGAACATGGTTTTGCCTTTTGCGCATGCAATTGAAATATCGATGGTGATATGTTCTAATATGAGCATGAACGTGCCATTTCAGGAGGGCATATGGAACTAAAAACGAACCGTGGTCTTGTAAAGTATTTCTTTTTCAATCTCTTCACCTTCGGTATCTACGGGATGTACATCATCCACGCAGCGTCCGTCGAAACCAACGAAACCTGCCGCGACGACGGCAAGCGGACGAGAGGATTCTTCCTCTATTTGCTCCTCACCATCCTCACCATCGGCATCTATCACTGGGTTTGGTACTACAGCGTCATCGAGCGCTGGGGCAAGTACATCCGTAAGCACAATCAAACCCCACGCGTCAGCGGTGGCACTTTCTTGCTTTGGCAGATCATCGGTGCTTTCCTCGCCGGCATCGGCGTCTTTATCGCCCAATACCTATTCCTCCATTGCTGGAACGACGTCAACGAAATCTACAATCAGGAGAGCGCTCCGAAGAAGATCGAGAGCGAAGCGAAATAAGCTGTTTGCGACCAATGAATAAACGGGCTTTGCCCGTTTTTCTTTAGGCAATTTCAAACGCGCGCTGAACTTTCTCACCGCGATGTGGTTAAATAGTATGTAGTTGACCCGAGGAGCAAACCATGCCATCGATCATGACGCATTACGCCTTTGCCCAAGTTCACGTCGGCGACGAGGTGGACCGCGATGTCGTCTTTTTAGGCGCTCAAGGCCCGGATGTATTCTTCTTCTACGGCTACACGCTCAAGAGAAGGCCGAATGTCAAAGCCATCCAAAACTTTGGGACCTACCTCCATCATATCGATATATCATCCTCTTACTCATTTCTGCTGGACGATGCCCATAAGAAAGAGGGTCGCGAACGAGAGATCCTTCTCTCCTTTATCCGCGGATTATTCCTTCATTACATCCTCGATCGCAACTGCCATCCTTACGTTTTCTATCGCACCGGTTTTGCGCGCGAGGAAAAGGACGCGAAACACTTCATGGCCTCGCACGCCGCTTTCGAATCCCACATGGATGTTCTGATCGCAGATGAGTATGGTATCAGCATCGCACCGATCAAGGCCATCGAAGCCAGCTCATCGAAAGTTGCGCTCATCTCCAGAATGTTCGGGCGTCTGGCCAGCAGCATGTTTAAAAACGAAGCCATCGATGAGATGTCATACTATCTGGCTTGGAAGGACATGAAGTTCTGCGAGCGGACCTTTCACTCGCCTCTCGGCATCAAGAAGGCCCTGTTCCGCGCCTTCTTCCCTGAAGGTCAGGTCAACGCCATGTCCGCCCCGCGCACGATTCTCGATGATGATATCTTAGATATCCTGAACGAGAAGCGGGCGACGTGGAAAGATTGTGTGAGTGGCGAAGAGCGCCATGAGTCGATGAATGATCTCTTTCGCGCCGCCACGATCGAAGTCGGCGCATTGGATGGCATTTTGGCCAGCGGTGGTAGCGAGGCGAGCTTAAAGGCTTTCGTGCGCAGTATCGACCACGATGGCTTTGCCATCAACGCGACGAAAAAGTACTTTGTTTCTGCTTGGGATTTAGTCCCTGATCATAGGTGGTGAAAATATGAATCGCGTCGGCACAAGAAATTGGTTCTCCTTGATCGTCGCTGGGCTGATTGGTCAGCTAGCCTGGACGATCGAAAACATGTTCCTCAACCTCTACGTTTTCGAGCAGACCGCTGACGCCTCTTTCGTCCCGTGGATGGTGGCCTTGAGCGCCGCCGCGGCGACGATAACGACGCTCTTGATGGGGGCTCTCTCCGATCGCCTCGGCAAGCGCAAAGCCTTTGTTTCATTTGGCTATATCGCCTGGGGCCTCTCCGTATTGTCCTTTGCTTTCATCACCACCGAGAACATCGCGATAGTCTTTCCAGCTGCCAACGCCGCCTTCCTCGCCGGTGTCTTCATCATCCTCCTCGACTGCATCATGACTTTCTTTGGCAGCACGGCCAACGACGCCGCGTTCAATGCTTTCGCCACCGACATCTCCACGCCTAGGACCAGCGGAAGAATAGAGTCCGTCCTCTCGGTTTTACCTCTCATCTCCATGCTCATCATCTTCGGCGGGTTCTCGTCCATGGCCATCGGCGAGGGGTGGTTCGTCTTCTTTTTGATCTTCGGCCTCCTCATCTTGGCTGCCGGCGTCGCTTCCATCTTCCTCTTTCCCAAGGATAAAGCCGTCGCCAACCGAGAAGAAGCTTATATCCGCAACATCTTCTACGGCTTTCGCCCGAAGGTGGTGAGAAGCAATCCGCTGCTCTACATCGCCCTCGCCTCGTTCATGGGCTTCAGCATCGCCATCCAGACATTCTTCCCATACTTTTTGATCTACATCCAGCACAACCTCGGTTTTGTCGGACTGGACTTCACGATCATCATGGGTTCCGTCCTGCTCGTCGCCTGCATCGCGACGATCATCGTCGGCTTGTTCATGGACAAGCTCGGCAAGATGCGCATCATCATCCCTTCCCTCGCCGTCACGTTTGCGGGCATGATTCTGATGTTCTTCGCCGATGGGATGGCGATGATCATCGTCTCCGGGATCATCCTCATGTCTGGGTACATGATCTCGACGGCGGTGCTCGGCTCCAAGATTCGCGATTACACGCCGCGCGAAGAAGTCGGTCTATTTCAGGGCATCCGCATGATATTCGTGGTCCTCATCCCGATGGTCACCGGACCTTATATCGGCGAGCTGGCCTACATGTCCACGGCCGCTTCCTACGAAAACGAATACCATCAGATGGTCAAACTGCCAAACGAGTACATCTTCATCGCCTCCGCAGCCGTCTTGCTCTTCGCCATCATCCCCGTCGCTTTTTTGATCATCAAAGAAAAGAAGCATCAGCTCGGGCTCAAGCGCGATGAAAAGTAACGACCACATCCCTCTCAGCGAATATCCGCGCATGCAGCTGGAGCGCGATTCATATTTTTGTCTCAATGGTCTATGGGATTACGTCATCGATAACAAGGATGACATCCCCTCGACGTTTCTAAACAAGATCCTCGTACCTTACGCTCCCGAAGCCAAACTATCGGGCGTGGGGCACACGCTCTTGCCAAATGAATTCTTGATCTATCGGAAGATATTCGCGCTCGAAAAAGACTTCAATCGCGGTCGCGTCTTCCTCCATTTTCAAGCTGTCGACCAGATTGCGAAAGTCTATCTGAACGGCCATCTCTTAGGCGAACACGTCGGAGGGTTTCTGCCTTTTTCCTTCGAGGTGCAAGATTACCTCGAAGCGACGAACACCCTGCACGTCGTCGTCCAGGATCTGAGCGATACCTCGTATCATAGCCGCGGCAAGCAGAAGTTGAAACGCGGGGGAATATGGTATTCGCCCCACAGTGGCATCTATCTCCCGGTGTGGATGGAGAGCACGCCGCGCGACTACCTATCCGCGCTGAAGATCACGCCTCATTTCGATGAGAAGCGAGTGGAGATCATCGTCGCCTCACCATCTTCTAGAGAAGTGGCGATCACCATCGAGAAGCGCACGACTATCGGCTCGGCGAACACCTCTATCATCATCGACTTGCCCGCGATGCATCCTTGGTCCCCTGATGATCCTTATCTCTATCGGTTTATGGTAAAGCTAGGCGATGATGTGGTCCGCTCCTACTTCGGCATGCGCAAATGCGCTATCGAAGTGGGAAAAGATGGCAAAAAGCGCATATTCTTTAACAATGCACCCCTCTTCCAGAGCGGGCTGCTCGATCAAGGATACTATCGCGATGGCCTTCTCACCCCAACTTCTGACAAGGACTACATCGACGATATAATGTTTGCCAAAAATCTTGGTTTCAACGTGCTTCGCAAGCACATCAAAATCGAGTCGCCGCGATGGTATTATCACTGCGACCGCTTAGGGATGCTGGTGTGGCAAGACTTCGTCAATGGCGGTGGACCATACCACATCCTCACGATCAACCTTCCGCTCATCAGCCGCCACCACATCAAGGATAGCGACTACCGACGGTTCGGCCGCGAGGACGAGAGAGGACGCGAGGAGTTTATCCGCGAGGCGAAGGCGACAATCGAGATGCTGTACAATGCTCCCTCGATCGTCCTATGGACCATCTTCAACGAAGGTTGGGGTCAATTCGACGCCTTGAAAGCTTTGAGCGTTCTTCAAGAATGCGATAAGACGCGTCTTTTCGACCACGCTTCGGGCTGGCACGACCAAGGCGGTGGTGCGATCAAGTCCGAGCACGTCTACTTCCGTCGATGCACCTTAGGCAAAGACGAGGCCGAGCGGGCGAGAATCCTCTCCGAGTTTGGAGGCTATCAGCTGCGCATCGAAGACCACGCATTCTCCAGAAAGAATATCGGATATCACCGATGCGCTAGCGTCGACGAGCTGAGCGCATCGCTCGATAAGCTATACGAAAGGGAGATCATCCCGGCATTTAAGAATGGCCTCTCGGCTTGCATCTACACGCAGCTCAGCGATGTCGAAGACGAGCTCAATGGCTTGATTACCTATGACCGGCAAGTCGTCAAGGTCCGATCGAACATCATCCGCAAGTTTAATTATAAATTAACAAAAGGCCTGTGATTCATTATAGTAGTAGTATGACTAAGAAAACAGACGGGTGGAAATTCGCCCTCTCTCTTGCTGGCGTTTTCGCTCTAGTCGGTATCACTTACGGGGCCGCCGCCCTCTTTGGTCGCAACATCGATGATGGCCCGGTGCGCAACAGCACTGATGAGATCGCCAATAAAGTATTGCTCGCCAGCGTCGAGTTCAGCAGCGACCACCTCGATAGAGGTTGGTCACTAAGCTCGCAATCCCTTCCTTCGCTTGGTGGCGGAGCGATCCTCTTCGACGACGTTGGTCAGGGTTTGATATCTCCAGCGCTCAACAACCATTACGGCAAATACGTCGAAATCGGCATATCCTCCATCGCTGGTCTCGATCAGGATGCTCCCGATCGGATCGTCGCCCTCGCTGGATATGAAAGTGACGGATATGATTTAGCGCGCGGCTACCTAGGCGGCATCGACGGACCAGGCCAATACACCTATCAGTTCTCTTTCGACCACGTCTTGATCGACAAGATCGCGATTCTTTTCGAAGGGCACGCCACCGCCATCAGCATTGAATATATAAGAATCTATGCATTACAATAATAGGCGAGATCATCATGGCTAAAATCAAAACCATCTATTACGTCTGCGGCGTCATCCATTCCCAAGGCCGGATTCTCGTGGTCAGGCCTTTAGCCTACAACCACCGACCATATACACCTTTCTTTTTCCCCGGGACAAAGCTTCGCAAGCTGAAGGATGAAGTCGCAGTCTTGGCCTCAGCCATCAAGGGCAAGTACAAAGGCGAGATCAGCGTGGACACCTTCATGGGGGAAAGCGTGCGGGAAGTCTTGAATACGCGCTTCGTCCTCCGAGCCTATTATTGCTCGCTGGAAAAAAACTTCTTCCTGCCTCGCAGCCGCATCGACTACCGCTGGGCGAGCGACGAGGAATTGAAGGACCTGCGCCTCGATCCTAACGATCGCGAAATCGCCGATCGCTACCAAGTGTTCAAACGAGTCTACGATGGCGAGCATCGCGATGGCGGCCGCGACGATAAGGAGAGTGCGGAAGTCTGGTTTTACCTCGATTCATTCGCTTACTTCAAAAACCGCCTCAACAATAAAGATGTCGCCGACTTCAACGATTTGGCGAGGACGATCGCCAGCATCGCCGATCTGCGAAAGGCATATAAGCTCGTCATGCGCCTCAACGATGTCGACTACAACGAGTTCATCGACTATCACGCGAAGATCAACGAGCCTAAGGACGCGATCAAGTACCGCCCGACCAGCGATGAGCTCGACATCCCCGATCGCCCTTCGATGCAGAGACCATCTGGCGACAGCATCGAGCTGCTCGACGCGCGACATCCAGAGGCCGAGATGCGGCTTGATGCAGGTGCGACCAAATGTCTCTCGAGGGTTCAGGTGGTCGGCATCGTCATCCTGTCCACCGGTCTGCTCGTCGAAATCGCCACTCTCGTCATCGCCGTCGTCCCGTTCATTCCCAATTTCTATTCCACCGTCTTGGGAACGATTCTGCTCATCGTCTCATCTCTTATGTTCCTGACTGGTGTCATGCTTGCTTTCTACGCTCGAAAAGAGGGATAACATGGATATGTTCAAGCGTTTCGGTTACCGGTTGTACCAATCGGTCCTCTATGTAGCCAGCTACTTTTTGAATTTCCGCGAGCCGAGGGTCCTGAGCGGCAGCCGCTCATCGGGCAAGATCGCCAGCATCCTCATCGAGAAGCACATCAAGCACGTCTTGATCGTCACCGACGAGTCACTCTTTAAACTCGGCCTTCTCGACCGCATGATAAAGAACCTCGAAGATGACGAGACGGAATACGCGATTTACAAGGGTGTCGTGCCCAACCCGACGATAGCCAACATCGAAGAGGCGCTGGCGCTCTACAAGCAGAGCAAAGCCAAAGCGATCATCGCTTTTGGCGGGGGCTCGAGCATCGACACCGCCAAGGGAGTCGCCGCCCGCGTCGCCAATCCGCGCAAGAGCATCGAGAAGATGAAAGGCATCCTGAAAGTCGGCGGCAAGATCCCCCTTCTCATCGCCGTGCCGACGACGGCAGGGACCGGCAGCGAAGCCACTGTCGCCGCCGTGATCGTCAATCCCGAGACGCGGAGCAAATACGCGATCAACTCTCCTAAATTGATCCCGCACTACGCCATCCTCGACCCCGACCTTCTAGTGGGTCTACCCAAGAGCATCACGGCCACGACGGGCATGGACGCCATGACGCACGCCATCGAAGCCTACATCGGGCGCAGCAACACGTCCAAGACCGCCCTGTGCGCCATCTCCTCGATCGAGCTCATCGACAAGAGCCTTCTCCAGTCGTACGAAAACCCGAGTGATATCCACGCTCGCAAAGACATGCAGCTAGCGGCCTTCCAAGCCGGTTTGGCTTTCACTCGAGCCTACGTCGGCTACGTGCACGCCCTCGCTCACGCCCTAGGAGGCAAATTCAATGTCGCCCACGGGCTGGCTAATGCGATCATTCTACCTTACGTTCTGGAGCGTTTCGGCAGCGCGATCCATCGCCGCCTCGCCGTCTTGAGCGACGCTATCAAACTGACGAGTGGAGATGTCGATGACGCGTCTAAAGCCGCGGCTTTCATCGCATACCTTAAGAACCTCAACCACCGGATGCAGATTCCGGATAAGTTCGTCGGCATCTACGAAGAGAAGGATATCGCTGAGCTAGCTGCTCATGCCCTCGAGGAAGCCAACCCTCTCTACCCCGTCCCGACGATCATGGACCTCGACGATTTAAAAGCCATCTATCGGAAGATGATATAGGTCTTCTGCCTCGCCGATAGTCATTTCCTATTCTCTAGCTGCCGAGGAACGCATTTCCTTTTGTCATGTCGTATAACATTTATTTGCTGCTTCATATATAATATATGAGAAAAGGAAAAGCCTTTATGATCGCCAAACTGATTGAGAAATTGCTCGCTTATGCGTCGGCTCATCTATACTTAAATGATATCGACAAGATTTACCTGCGCAACGCCTTGCTTCGCAAGCTCGGCGCCTCCGCCCCTTATGAGGGCGAGATCGACGAGCGGGAAATCGCTTCGCTTCCCGCGCCTGATACGCTGATCGCCGAGCTCAGCTCATACCTCGTCCACGACCTTGGCTACGATGAGCTGAAGGCTGAGCTCTTCATCGAAGAAATAATGGGAGACCTGCTGCCTTTGCCATCCAAAGTGGCGGAGGCGTTTTGGGCTCTTTACGACATCGCGCCGAAGGAAGCCACCGACTATTTCTACGACCTGTGCATCAAGGGCAACTACATCCGCAAATCGAGCATCGACAAGAACATTAAATGGGTATCGTCCGATGGGCTCGAGATATCGATCAATCTGTCCAAGCCGGAGAAGGACAACAAGGATATCCGCAAATTGGTCAGCGCTCCGAGCACCGGCTATCCTAAATGCGCCTTGTGTTTGGAAAACCTCGGCTACATGGGGCGGAGAGACCATCCTGCCCGCGAGACATTGCGGATTATTCCGCTCGATCTCGGCGGCGAGCCATGGTTCTTCCAATACTCGCCCTATGGCTATTACGACGAGCATGCCATCGTCATCAAAAATGAGCACGTGCCGATGCTCGTCAGCCGCCAGAACATGGAGAAGCTGCTGGCTTTCATCGATTATTTCCCTCATTACTTCATCGGTTCCAATTCCGATCTGCCCATCACCGGTGGTTCAATTTTGAACCATGAGCACTTCCAAGGGGGGATGCACACCATGCCGATGATGAAGGCTGAGGTGGCATTTCACATCGCCAACACCAAGTTCCCGGAAGTCGAACTCTCCTACCTCGATTTCTTCAACAGCGCTTTCAAGCTGGTCTCCAATTCCAAAAGCGCCATCTTGGATTTGGCCGAGCACATCAACGCGGTGTGGAAGGCTTTTGCGGACGAGACCATCGACTTGCTGCCATCGAGCCGCGGGGAGAGGCATTCGTCGATCACATCCATCGCCGCCAAAGAGGATGATCGATACGTCATATATCTGATCTTGCGCAACAACCGCTGCGACGAGAAGTACCCAGATGGCATTTTCCACGCTCACCCCGAATACCATCACATCAAAAAAGAAGGCATCGGGCTCATCGAAGCGATGGGTCTCTTCATCCTGCCACCGCGGCTGAAGAGGCAATCGGCGCTGATCGAGGATATAATCGCGAAAGGTACCGCGGTCGATGATTATGTCGTCGAGCACCCCGATCTGCTCTCTTTCGTGCCCATGATCGAGCACCTGAAGAAGAGCCATGGCAAAGATATCGCCCAAGATATCCGCGAAGATATTTCGGATGTCTGCAAAAATATTCTCATCGACACCAGCGTATTCAAGAGCGATGCGAAAGGAAGAGCGGCTCTGATGCGCTTCATCTCCGCTCTCGGGGTCAGTTAATATGTCCTACCGCGAGTTGGTCATCCGCGAGTTCGTCGACATCTTCGGAGTCGAACCGACGCATTATTTTGAGAGCGGTGGACGTTTGGAGCTGCTCGGCAACCACACCGACCACAACCATGGTACATGCCTCGTCGCCGGGTGCGACCTCGGCATCTACGCCGCTGTCAAAAAGACCAGGGACAACATCATCCACATCGTCTCCAAAGGGTTTGACGAGATCTACATCGACCTCAGCGATCTCGACGGTCGCAAGGAGGAATTTTTCACTTCCAAAGGAATCATCCGCGGCGTGGCCGCCAAATTCGTGATCGACCGCCGCAATATCGGCGGCTTCGATGCTTATCTGGACTCTTCGATCTTCATCGGAGCCGGAGTATCATCGAGCGCCTCCTTCGAACTCCTCATCGCCAAGATCCTCAGCGCCTTCTATAACAACGATGCGCTCTCGCCGCTAGAATTGGCCAAGATCGCCCACTATAGCGAGACCAAGTACTTCGGTAAGCCTTGCGGTCTCCTCGATCAGATCGGCATCGCTTTCGGCGGCGTCAACTTCCTCGATTTCAAAGATGACGTCAACCCTATCATCGAACCTCTCGATTTCGATCTTCCTCTCCGCATCTTCCTCGTCCATACCGGAGCGAGCCACGAAGGTCTCTCTCATCTCTATGCGTCGATCAAGGACGACATGCTGCTCGTCGCCAACCGCGTCTTTCACAAACCTTTTTTGCGCGATGTCTCCAAAGATGATTTCTTTCGCCTCATCGCCTATCCGATCGATGGCGTCAGCGAACTGCAGAAACTGCGCGCTCAGCACTTCATCGACGAGCTGGACCGCGTCGAGAACGCCAAGCAGGCCATCATCCACAAAGACGCGATCGGTTTTCTCACCGCCGTCCGCCAATCGAGTTTCTCGAGCTCGGCTTTCTTAAGAAACACCATGTACGGCGATTATCTCACCTCGCCTCAGCGCGGCCTCGATATCGCCTCGTCCTTGCTAGAAGAGGGTGCGGCGCGGATTCACGGCGGGGGATTCGCCGGAACGATAATCTGCTTCCTCAAGGATTGGGAAGTCGATAGATTCGTGGCAGCGATGTCGAGTATCTTCGGCGAGGACAAAGTCGTCGAGGTGAAAATCCGCGAGGAAGGAGTGTCTTGCGCTTGCCTAGCATCGCCCTCCAAATAGTCCTGAAGATAGGGTTTAACGGCTTATATATCGCGATGATTCTTCTCCTCATCGCCACGTCCGTGCTCGTCGTTTTGTGGATGCGCCACAAGAGCGAGGATTTCGCCCACAAGTTCATCCTCGTCCTCCTCTTCGCCAACTTCGCCCTTCACTTTCTCAAGATTTTCCTCCCGTCGTACTTTGGGGATTTGCCATATTCGCTCAAGAAGATATCGCCCGATAATATCTGCGCCGTCTCGGTGATCTTCTTTCCTTTTTTTTACTTGTGGGGCAACAAGTACTTCAAAGACTACATGTTCTATCTCGGCATAATCTCCGGCTTTGCCGTCTATCTCTACCCCGCCTCCTACGATGGCTACATCATCGATGGACTGGACGAAGTCGTCGAGATCGCCCGCTTCTATCTTTGCCACATGCCGCTCGTCATCGCTCCGCTGGTGATGATCTCGACGGGGCTGCATCGCCTCGACCATCGCCGCGTGTTCGTCACCCCTTTGATCTTTCTCGGCATCTTGACTCTCGTCGGCGTTAATGAAGTACTGCTCAAGCTGAGCGGGATCGTCGACTGCACCTGGCAGGAAGTCTTCAGCAATAATTATCGCAACGGCGCCTTGGTCTTCGGGCCGATGAGCGTCCTCGATTCCTCACTCGGCTGGCTCTATTGGCTTATTCCTTCTTTCTTCCGTTACACGTGGCCGGGAACCAGCGCTGTCTACTATGTCCCTGTCTTGTGGATGGCGATTCCCACCTTCGTCGTCATGAGCCTTGGCTTCTATGCGATTTCCCTTCCGTGGACGCATCGCGAAGCGTATGTTGATTATGTCGCCTTCATTCAGCGCTTGACGATGAAAAGGATGGCCACCCCATGATCAAAAATGATAAGTTGCGGACATCGAAAAGCGTCGACCTAAGGGTTAGCACCGCCTTTTACATCTCGCTTTTCTTCGCCTCAGCTCTAGCGATATCCTTTTCTTTTCTCGCCTTCATGGACTCGTTCACCGTCGTGAGCGAGACGCTAGAAAACGTCTATTACTCTTCGATCGAAATCGCTTTAGGCACGGCGGGCATCGACCTGAACGCCTTCTTCTTCTCCGGGCTCACCGCGGGGGCCATCGCCTCGGCATTCACCCTGATCGCCGCCATCATCTTGGCATCGACCAAGCGCTTCTCGCCGTGGGTCGCTTCGCTCTTAGCCTTGGCAGTCGCCCTCTTCTCGATCGCCCTGGTCATGTGCGTCTTCTTTCGCAGCATCATCTCTTCCTCGCTGATCGATATATCCGATCCGACCGCTACTTTAGTTGCCACTTGGCCTATCTATCTGATGAGCGCCTTTTCGGGAGGAGCTCTGCTCATCGATCTCGCCATCTTGCTCTACGCTGCCATCGATGCCTACGCAAGAGGCCCGGAAAAGGCCGCGCCGAAAAGTTGAATATGACACCCTCACCAAATTTCTTTCTCGACCAGCGCCGCGCGGGAATTCTCGCGCCGCTAGCCTCGCTTCCGAACCGCCATGGAATCGGCGACTTCGGCCCAGAGACTATCAGTTTTTTAAAGCTGATCGAGAAAGCTGGCTTCAGTCTGTGGCAAGTTCTGCCGCTCAACCCCATCGGCTACGGCCATAGCCCCTACCAACCCTTTTCATCGCTAGCGATGGACGAGATGTACATATCCCTCGATTCGCTGAGAGCGGATGGCCTCATCGACGAGGTCAAGGGCTACCACGCCAACCGCGTGAGAATCGCCTACGAAAAGGTGTGCGCTCACAAAGAAAAATACGTTCGCAAAGCATTTAAAGAAGCCGTCCGCCGCAATCCCAATCTGAGAGATTTGCTTCACAAGGAGATGGCGGAGTACTATTCCTACGCCGTGTTCATGGCCTTCAAGACCACTGAAGGTAACAAACCATGGAGCGAGTGGGAAGAAGCGAAGAGATCATGGGCGGATAATCGCCATCTCGACCTCGTCTCTTACCAAGATGAGATCGACTATCGCCTCTTCGCGCAGTCGCTTTTGCGCAAGCAGTGGCGGAGAGTGAGAGACGAAGCCCATCGCATGGGTATCCAAATCATCGGCGACCTACCCTTTTACGTCGGTTACGATTCCGTCGATTGCTATATGAACCAGCGCTTCTTTCTTCTCGATGAGTCGGGATTGCCAAAAAAAGTTGCCGGCGTGGGGCCAGACTACTTCTCCAAAAGCGGTCAGCGGTGGGGGAACCCGATCTATGATTTTCGGGCCTTAAAGAACGATAACTACAGCTTTTTGATCAATCGGATCGCCGATTGCGGGGATATTTACGATATCGTCCGCCTCGATCACTTCCGCGCCTTCGATACTTATTACGAGATCGACGCCGCGAGCGCGACGGCCGAACACGGCCGGTGGCGGCTGGGGCCGGGCCGCGATTTCTTCGACGCGCTGTTCAAACGACTGATGGATATCAAAATTATCGCCGAGGACCTCGGCGAGTTGCGAAGCGAGGTCTTGTCGCTCCGCGAGCATTACCACCTCCCGGGGATGAAAGTGCTGCAATTCACTTTCATCGACGAGGAGATAAATAAAAAGTCACCTCTTTCGCGAACTGATCTCGTCTCCTACATCGGGACGCATGACAACGACACTTTGCGAGGATGGTACGGTCAGCTCGCGCCGACGATCAAGAAGCAGATCCGCCGAGCTTTGTCAAAAAAGGGTTTTCGCGATCGCGATGTCTGCGAGCGCCTGATCGCGTATGCTCTGAATGAGAAGAGCGCATTCGTCATCCTGTCGCTCGCCGACCTATTGAAGCTCGGGAGCGCAGCCCGCATAAACACTCCGGGCATCATCGATGACAAAAACTGGACATTTAGAGTACAATCGCTATCGGATTTAGAATCTAGAGTGCACGCGGTTCACGCGCTGCTCGATGGAAGCGGGAGAATATGCAAAAAGTAGGGCTCATATCCTTAGGATGCGCAAAGAACCTCGTCGACAGTGAGATAATCCTCGGCATGTTTTCCGCGTCGGGTTTCACCATCGTTAATACCCCCGAAGAGGCCGATATCATCGTCGTCAACACCTGCGGTTTCATCACGCCGAGCAAAGAGGAGAGCATCGACACTATTCTGGAGATGGCCGCGCACAAGAAGAAACTGATCGTCACCGGCTGTCTAGCCGAGCGCTACTACGAGAGTTTGAAGAGCGCTCTTCCCGAAGTGGACCTGCTGGTCAAAATCAGCGATTACCCGAACCTTAACGTCATGGTTGAACGCTTGCTCGATGACAAGGTCAAACTCGTCGCCATCGAGCCGTTTCGCCGCGTTTTGGCCACATCGCCCTTCAGCGCCTATCTCCGCATCTCCGAAGGATGCGACAATAAGTGCACTTACTGCGCGATCCCCCTCATCCGCGGATCCTTCCGCTCCCGTCCTTACGACGATTTGATGCGCGAAGCGACCGCTCTGGCGAGAAACGGCGTCAAAGAGCTCATCGTCATATCTCAGGACACCACCCGTTACGGCACGGATCTAAGAGAGGGCAAAGACATCGTCTCATTGCTTGACGGCCTCTTGCAGATCGAGGAATTAGCTTCCATCCGCTTGCTCTATCTCTATCCCGACGAAATCAGCGACGAACTGATCGCGATCATCCGTGATCATCCGCGCATCGCCCCCTATTTCGACATCCCCATCCAGCACGCTTGCGATGATGTCCTCGCGCGGATGCATCGGCGGAGCAGAAAAGCGGGTTTGGTGAGGCTGATCAACAAAATCAGGGCGGAGATACCTCACGCGATCATCCGCTCGACCTACATCGTCGGGTTTCCCGGCGAGAGCGAGAGCGACTTTGAAGAGCTCGTCGCCTTCACCGAAGAGATGGCGTTCAACCACCTCGGCGTCTTCGCTTACTCGCGAGAGGAAGACACTCCCGCGCATAATTACCCCGACCAGGTGCCGGATGAGATCAAGCAGCAGCGGCTGGAGAGGATCATGGAAGTCCAGAAGAAAATTTCCTATCGCAACAACCGGGGTTTGGTCGGTCGGATCATGGATGGCATCGTCACGTCCTATGACGAAAAGGCGAAGATCTACGCAGTGCGCACCTATTTCAACGCTCCCGACGATATCGATGGCAGCATAACGTTCGCGAGCGAAAAGAGGATTCCGCTCGGCAGCGATGTCCGCGTCCGCATCATCGCCCCGTTCGTCTACGATCTCTGTGCCGAACTAATCGATTGAATATATTGCTAAAGATATGAGCGACATCCGTTTTTAATATTATAATTAAGAGCATGGGTACTATGAACTTCGTCATTATCTCACCACATTTTCCGAAGACGTTCTGGCAGTTTGCCGAGGCATTAAAAAAGAATGGTTTTAACGTCTTGGGAATCGGCGACGCTCCTTTTAGCGAGATCGACGTCAATCTGAAGCGCGTCCTGAGCGAGTACTACTACTGCCCGAAGATGGACAATTACGACGAACTATATAAGGCCTTCGCTTTCTTCGCTTTCAAATATGGGAAGATCGACTGGGTCGAATCCAACAACGAGTACTGGCTGGCGAAAGACGCTCGCTTGCGGAGCGACTTCAACATCCGGACCGGCCTCGATGGCGACCACATCATCGCCTACAAGTCCAAATCGGAGATGAAGAAGTATTATTCCGCCGCCGGGGTCAAGACCGCCCGCTACGTCATGGGCGATGATATCATGGCAGTTCGCGAATTCGCCAAAGTCGTCGGCTATCCCCTCTTCGCCAAACCCGACATCGGCGTCGGCGCCAACTCGACATATCGCATCGCCTCGGAAGAGCATCTCGTCGACTTCTTCGCCAGGAAAGATGCGCAGCGCTACATCATCGAGGAGTTTCTCGACGGCACCATCATCTCCTTCGACGGCGTGTGCGATTCGCGCTCGGAGCCGGTGCTCTACCTGAGCCATCTCTTCCCGGTCCCCAACGACATCGCCGTCAACGAGATCGCCGATGACTACTATTACTCTCTCTACGATGTGCCCGCTGACCTCGAGGCTTTGGGCAGGGCGACGCTCAAGGCATTCGATGTCGGCAAGCGCTTCTTCCACCTCGAGTTCTTCCGCCTCAACAGGGATAAGCAAGGGCTGGGTAAGGCAGGCGACATCGTCGGGCTGGAAGTCAACATGCGCCCGCCGGGAGGCTATACCACCGAGATGATCTCCCATTGCCTCGGCGTCAGCTGCTATCAGGCTTGGGCGGACGTCATCGCCTACGATGAGAACCGCCAGGGGATGAAAAAGGATCCGTCATTCGTCGTCGAGAGCGCGCGGCGGGATAACCACGTCTATGCTCATACCCGCGAAGACATCCTCCAGCTCTACCAAGCCAAGATGATCATGGAAGGTCGCTATCCTCCGATCATCAGCGTGGGCATGGGCGATTCATTCTTCATCGCCAAGTTTTCGACCTTCGCGGAGGCCGACCTCTTCCGGCATTACGTCCTCGAAAGGAAGTGAATTATTCTTTTCTCTTTCCATTCTCCGCTGTTTCTGTTAGATAATATACGTATTGCCGAGTAGCCAAGTGGTAAGGCATGCGGCTCTGAACCGCAGATACAAAAGTTCGAACCTTTTCTCGGCAGCCATGCGCTTAATTGATGACCGATCGCTTCCCCATGGGAATTGCCTCGGTCATTTTTTAACGCCGAGCGGGCTGGCATGTGCCAGCCGGAACATTGCTTTTTCTCATCGCCATTGTATAATGGTTTAGAAATTGTCGCGGAGAAAACACATGAAAATTTCCGACGTCGTCTACAAGAGCTACGAAGAAGTGAAAGCCATGCCTCGCTTCGACTTCAAGAAGCGGACGCGCAAACCAAGCGTTTTGCTCAAGCCGCTCATGCTCCTCCTCTGCCTCCCCGAGGTCCTCAAGCGGAAGAGCAAAGTAACGAAGATCAACTGCAAAGGCTTGAAGCCTCCCTTTTTTATGCTGTGCAACCACAATTCCTTTCTGGACTTTAAAGTCGCTACCATGGCCATGTTCCCGCGCGTCGGCTGCAACGTCGTCGCCATCGACGGCTTCATCAACCGCGAAGGCTTGCTGCGCCTCTGCGGCTGCATCGGCAAGCGCAAGTTCACCAGCGACCCCGACCTCATCTTCAACATCATGCACATCCTGCGGCACAAGAAGGGTTTCATATCCATCTATCCCGAAGCCCGCTACTCGCTCGTCGGCACGCAATCCCCCCTTCCCGATTCCTTGGGGAAGATGGCCAAGATGTTCGAGGTGCCGGTGGTGGTTATGCTCAACCACGGCCACCATCTAGCGCAGCCGGTCTGGAACCTCACGCCCCGCAAGAACCGCGTCGAATCGACGATGACCAAGATCCTCGATGTCGACGATCTGCGCACGATGAGCGTCGAAGCGATCAACGACAAGATCCGCGAAGCTTTCGTCTATGACGACTACCGTTGGCAAAAGGAGAACGATATCCATATCAGCGAGCCTTTCCGGGCTGAGGGGCTGCACCTGCCGCTATACAAATGCCCGATCTGCGGAAGCGAAGTCGACATGGGTTCCAAAGGCGCTGACCTCTTCTGCGGAAGATGCCACACGACTTGGCACATGAGCGAACTGGGAGAGCTGGAGTGCGAGAAGAAATCGTTCACCCATATCCCCGATTGGTTCGAGTGGCAGCGCGCGGAAGTCCGCAAAGAGATTGAGTCGGGAACGTACCACTACGAGCAGGACGTCATGATCGATTCCCTGCCTAATGCTACGGGTTTTTACCGCCTCGGCAAGGGCAAGCTGCTCCACACCTCCCAAGGATTCTCTCTCACCGGCGAGTTCTCTCCCGATTTTAAGCTCGTCAAAAAGCCCCTGGAAAACTTCGGCGTGCACATCGAATACGACTACTTTGGCAAGGGCAATGGCCTGAGCATCTCGACCAGCTCCGACACCTATTACATCTATCCTCTCGATCAGAAGCAGCCGGTCACCAAGCTGCACTTCGCCGCGGAGGAGCTTTATGACTTCACCAAAGGGCAGATCAGCGACGAGAAGAACCTCGGCCTTTAGGAGCTGACAGCATGAAAGCGACGGTTCATCCTAATTACCGCGACTGCATCCTCAATATCTCCAACTCGCTGCTGAAGCATTATGGGGCCAAGACCTTTTACGGCGGGCAGGTCGAACTCGACGAGATCTTGGCGCGCAGATTCCGCCACATCGCGGTCTTTTTGATCGACGGCATGGGTTCGCGGATCATCGATCGCCACCTGAGCGTCAAATCGTTTTTGCGGAGGCATCGCATCAAGGACATAACAACCGTCTGCCCTTCGACGACGTCCGCGGCGACGACGGCTTTTCTCTCCGGGACGTCGCCCTTGCGCAACGGCTGGTTTGGATGGCAGCAGTACTTCGAGAGGTATAATCGCCATGTCATCCTGTTCAAAAACGAGGACTATTACACTGGTGAGCCTCTCAACATCAATATTGCCAAAGATGATCTGCCTTATGAGAGCATCCTCAGCATGATCGAGAAGGCGAGCAAAGACACCAAGGCTTACACTAGCATCTTCGAAGAGCAGAAGCGGAAATTCATGCGCTTGGGGGAGCTGTGCCGGCTCGTCAAGAGGAATTTCCGCAAGGATGAGAAGAACTTCACCTATGCCTACTACACCGAGCTCGACTCTCTGATGCACGAAGTCGGACCCGAGCATCGCCGCGTCAGACGCCTCCTAAGGAAGATCGACCGCAACCTAGCGCGCGTCCATCGCGCGATGGGCGACGACTCGCTCGTCATCGTCATCGCTGACCACGGGCAGATCGCCGTGGAGGAGATGAATCTATGCGAGCATCCTGATCTTTTGAAGACTATCAGCGGCAAGCCATCGCTCGAAGGGCGATTCACCAGTTTAAACGTCATCGATGAAGAGGCTTTCCTCAGATATTATGGCGAGCACCTAAACCCATACTTTGACTTGTATACCAAAGCTGAGATCATCAAAAAACATTTCTTCGGACCCGAGGACGAGACGGCATATGCATCTTTTCTCGGCAATTACTTCCTCGTCGCGAAGGATCGCTACATCATCACCTATCACGACGGGCCGATGAACATCCACAAAGGGCATCACGCTGGGCTCACCGAAGAGGAGATGCTTATCCCGTTGATCGCTTTCTGAACAAGATACTTGAATTTGCGAGTTAAATATAAGAACATATAAATGCTGTCTTTTGTAAAAGACATGCCGCCCCCTTAGTTAAGTGGTATAACGGATCCATGGTAAGGATCTATTGGTAGTTCGATTCTGCCAGGGGGCACCACTGGGTAAAAAACGCCGACGCCATCGGCTTTTTTGATAGTCATAGTTAGAAAAACGTATAAATTCTACGTGTTGATCCGAAAAGGACACTTCGCTGTTTGAGAGTTTTCTTTCAACGTTTAATATGAAAATAACAAATTTTAGGCATAACTAAAAGCAACAGCAAAGTTGATTCCGCTGTCATAGTTTTCTTTAAAGTGACTTCTATTCCTGAATCAAATCCAACTTTCGAAGTGGGTTTGAAAAAGCAACCAGAGTCTCTGATTCTTCTTGATATTACTTATATATCAAACAGAAAAGCAGGACTGAATCAATTGTGAAACGGAATTTGATTTAAAGAAGAAATGTGGTAGAATAAAAGCAAATTATCCTAGAACAGTTGCGTTTAATCCTGATTTCTTATTCTTAGTCTACTGAGTAATCGGGTTAATCGCTTATGATTCGCAACATAAGACATTGGTTTATTTATTGATTGTCAGAATTGCGGGGGAGATTATGAATGTTAATCGCAAAAAAGTACTATCATTAGTATTTGCTACTATACTTTTTCTTGGATTATCGTCGCGTAACTCAATTTCAAAAAACATTTCAACAGACTTTTTATCTTTTAGAATTAACGCAATAGAGAGGCATGCCAAACTTCGAAAGATAAATAAACTAGGAAAAGAACAAGAGGCTTTCGCTATTCCTTCGACTCTTGATGTTTGTTATTTCCAAGAAAAACGTTCCGCTTTATGGGATAATCAAGTCCCGATATCAGAAACCGAAATATTGACGTTTCATGCTAAGTGGACATAAGTTATTTCGCTAATACTATAAAATATTCATATAGAATGGGTAAAACTATCAAAAAAGGAGAAAAATTGCATATGAGCAAATATATTAAGTACACTTCATCAATTATCGGGTTGGTACTTGCCTCTATTTCACTGACTTCTTGCTCCGATTACGGGTATGAGTTTCATTTTGCCGTGATTAACGGAAACGGAAATCTTACTGTCAGTCACCCAACCATTGATGTCGAAGATTTGGATATCGAATTGTGCAGCGAGGTTCCCTATCATAAAAATCATTGTCCTGAAGGCTCACATGTATTTTACATGATGGGTGGGAAGAACGATTTATGTGAGTTCACTTTCATCGCTGAACCCAATGAAGGATATGAGGTCAAACAATGGCTTTTCAACAACGATATTGTGGTCGACAATACAACGAATTCATTTTTGGCAAAAGTATCGAGAAGCACCTCATATCAAGGATTTATCGCTGTCGAATTTGAGCCGATTGTCGAGTGAATTTAATAACGGGGGAATTGAATATATGAACAAAATATCGATAATAAGAGCGAGTAATATTGGATTTTTGCTTTTTCTTACGACAAGTCTTGTGGCCTTTTTACACAATAGCGAATCTAAACCTGAAAACGATAATGTTTATGATTCTGCTCATACTGCCTGTGAGCATGGAGACAAAGATAAAACGCGAGCAGTGGTTACAAACGGGTCGCAGTATTATCATGATCATTCTGCTCCAAAAGATACATATGATTTGCAAGAAAGTATAGAAGGTTTCGGTTGCGATTCATCTCACATTCCTGAACGTAAAAATGGCTATTCAGAAGACTATCCTGAAGGGTGCGGGAATTGGCAGGCTATGCCAGTAGGATTATATAGCCCGCATTTTAAATATTGTATTGATGAATCCTCACTGAGCCCCCTATCTGATGAAGAAAAAGAAACATTTATTGATAATGTTGATGCTGCTGCAGCTGAATGGAATAGCGTTAGAATTAAGGACTACTCTTCACCAATTGTTGAATTAGTAAAAGAATCTTGTCGTGGAGCAGACGTTGTTCCCGTTTCATATGATGCAGACCTTCCTGTTCTTGGTCGTTTTAATCCAATTCCATTTGATTATTGGATTAAATTGAGAGTATTTACCGGAAGAACCCCTCTTCATGAATTTGGACACATGCTTGGTTTACAAGATCTTGATATGGGCGACGGACCGAATGTTCATGATGTATTAATGGGATACACTGGAAAACCCCTTCAATATCAGGACATCCAAGGACTTGCGGTTCGTCACTATAAGCACCAAATTCACGACTATAGAAAGTATTATAAAGTTGGTTTAGAGTACAAATATGTTTGCTTTTACTGCGATTTGACCGATTCATTGTTAATAAATTTGAGCGGCAGTTCACATTTGGTCGAGACTTCAAATTGCATTCATTCGTATCAGGAAATAGTTTCTGCTGGAAATAGGATATGGCAAAAATGTACCGGATGTTATAAAGTCATCGAAAGCGAATTCATCGTAAATGGAATAGACACTGATTCGGTAGAGATTACCGGTTTAATCGGAAATCCTACTAGAATTACGATTCCTGGTCAAATTGGCGGACAAAACGTTATTCGCATCGCAGATAGTGCTTTTGCTCAGAAAACTAGTATTTCGGAAATTGTATTCGGCACCTTGTGCAATATTGTCCATATTGGAGACCACGCCTTTTCTGGTTTGACCCAACTGACAAGTGTTACCATTCCTCATAGTGTACAGCATATTGGTTCCTACGCTTTTGCCGGTTGTTCTAATCTGACGTCAATTTATTTCTCCAACAATACAAATCTTAATCGACTCAACGAATATACTTTTCTTAACTGTTATAATCTGACTCACATCACAATTCCGTCCTCTGTAACATGGATTGGAAATAGTGCTTTTGGTTATTGCACTGGTTTAGAAACAGTGAGTTTCGCTTTCAATAGTCAGTTGGAGGTAATAGACGACTTTGCCTTTCAATATTGTTCAAATCTTTCAATTGTTCAGATTCCAGCTAGTGTGTATCGTATTGGAAGAAGATCTTTCGACCGCTGTTCCAATCTCGCTTCTTTTACATTCATACCATTTGGACAATTGTCTTTGCTTGGCAGCGCTGGGTTTGCATCTTGCGAAAGTTTGACAAGGATTGTGATTCCTGAGGGGGTCAAAACTATTCCGTCAGGTCTTTTTGCGGGTTGCACCAACTTAGAAAGTATTACTTTTGAAGGACCAGTAGAAACGATTGAGAGATCTGCGTTTCGTAGTTGCACCAGCCTAGATAATGTGATTCTTCCAAATAGTTTGACAACTATTGAGGATTACGCTTTTGAATTTTGCACGAATCTTTCATATATTCTAATCCCGTCATCAACCGTCCATATATGGCCGAATGCATTTGCGGGTTGCACTAACTTAGATATCGATTTCGAAAATATTCCTCAAGACACGCTCTTGCCAAATCAGTATGAATTCGCTAATGAGTACAATAATGAATCTATTACAAAAACTGTAACTTCTTCGCAAAAAAACGATGTAATAACTAGGCGGCTGAGAACTGGCTACATTAATGCCAACGACGGAACTGGAAGAAAGTTCATTACAATGTCTGGTAAAGCGGCAGGTCAGTACGAAGCCTATTTGGAATACGAATATGATTATCCGATTGAATCAATTGATTACCAGCTTGCATTATGGGGGCCAAACGAAACCTTAATCAGGAATTCATCTATTAGACTAGAAGCCAAAGATGGGTCTGGCAGTTGGCAAATTATCAGGACTTTCACTGCAAGTCAGATGGGGCAAAACAAAGAATCACTTGTTGATTATGAATCTAACATAGGTTTTTCAACTAATACATTTAGATTCATTATTCAAACAACACACAACATTACAAATCCCAACAATGTTGGCCGAGTTGTAATTGGCGATGTTATAGTTGATGGCCAGCACGTTTGCAACCACGACACATCAAACGCACAAGTTCCATACGATGAAGCTTACCACATGACATATTGTTATTGTGGCATTGCTCAGTTGATGCCTCATTCAATCTTTACATATACCCCAATTTATACTAGTTATATATATGACTTGGTTAATCACGAAAAAAGATGTAGTTGCGGACAATTTATCGCTAACGAACCGCATTCATGGGTTTTGTCAAGTGATGTTCCTGGACCCGGATTCTTATACTGTGCAGACTGTCTTCTAGTGCTTATTCCTTAAGAACCATTATTTGGTTAATATTTCCTAATTCGAAGCAATAATTACGTTTCTCAATGAAAATAGTTCTTTTCTAGAACGCTACGATAATACTTCTTTCATCATTGCATATATAATGCCGATTCTATCAGCATTTTTCGATATTTAACGCTGAAAATACGTATAAAATGTATAAGAATGCAATCAAAATGTCGCCAAAATGCGAAAAGTGGATATATGGACATAATATAACGCATTTTTCTTTGCTAATTGTCATCTATTATCGCATCCGGACTTCTTGCTGCAGAGGCGTCAATAATTGGCTACATAGGTAATGTTTATAGCAATAGTTAAAAAGACATTCAAATATCTCTTGTTGGTGTAACACGGATTTTCGGTCCAAAATCGCTCGATTTCTTCTAATGCAGTAAATTGATTTAGGATTTTTTTAACACGAAAAAAATGGAAGTTATTCATAAGTGTTTTGTTCCTTTATCTGAGCGCGTAATATATTCAAATTCGTGGTATCAAAATACATCCAAAATGCATCCGCAGATGGAAGATGGCGGAAATGAACGGCGATGAGCTTTTCACAATAAGCGGCAATACATCGTATAAATTCCCGCTCTTCATATCATTACGGAATATTGCGGATAACGGTAAAAGTTTTCTGCCAGGGGGCACCACGTATTAAAAAACGCCGATACCGTCGGCTTTTTTTATATTTGTTGTTGGAAAAACGTATATAAACGTATAAATCCCTAAAAATCTATACAAAAAACATTGTGTTTTAAAGAATCAACTTTGATACAGCAATACAAAGATAATAGGTGCAAGGCGCGACTCCTAACTACATTCATTCCATTTTTTCTGATTATATTAATACCCGTTATGTTTCTAAACTAGCTTCCACATCAAAAGCTAGATTTCCACAAAAAGATTGGAAAGGCGGCGGACGAGGTCCGAGAATGCTTCCGTCAAGCCATATTATCTAATTAGTCAGAAGATTCTAACTGATTGCTACCGGACCGGCTGTTATGCGAAGTATTTCAGCACACAGAAGCTGCCTCTTGAAAATGTGTTCCTGGATGCACCAGTATCTACATCAACATTCGCAAATTACACTGAACTCGAGCTATTAGGGAGCCATTTTCTTGATTCACTCAAGGCTGAAATAATAAGCGAAAACAAAAACGATAACAGCGATGGCATTGATGCAAATACACAATATATGGCCTTTAGACTCCAACATAATACTTAAGAAGAGCATTCTTGAATTCTGTGAGTAATCAATTGGTTAAACTCAATTGTAATAATTGTTTCAAAAAGAATACCAGTTCACTTCGATGAATAACTTAAAGTATACTCGTCAAATTTTTTGACTCAAAATAATATCAAGAAGTGTTTATTAGTAAAAAGAGAAAAGCAATTTGAAAGTATGTTAACTACTTGTTAACCAGTACTAATAATCGATAAACTATGTATCAAGAGTTTAAATCAGTTTAATCAATTGCATAATTTGTCATATAATACAAGAATGAGAGTTGATTTTCATTGCCATACTATTGCAACAAAAAAAGATGAATGTAAATCACGTAACGTTTCGGTTGATGTATTTAAGTCTAAAATCGAATTAGCTTCCGTGAATATGGCTGCAATAACGAATCACAATCATTTCGATAAGAGACAGTTTATTCTTTTTCAAGAAGCTGTGAAAGATACCTGCATCTTATTGCCTGGTGTTGAAATTGATGTTAGGGGAAAGTTTGATCATGATCATGCCGGTCATGTTATTGTTATTTGCGATCCTAATCAAATTGATTCTTTTTCTAGCGTTGTGTCAAGTATCATAAATGGACACAAAGCTGATGATTTCTTTATTGATATAGAACCATTAGTTAGCGCATTCTCATCTTTAAACGTTATTTACTCCGCTCATTTTAACAAGCCAAAAAGTTTAATTATTGATGATATTAATTACTTGAGAGATAAGTTGAAAGATGGAAAAAGACTTTTTCTGGAACCGTCAAATCCTAATACAATCGATGTATTTCATAAACATGGTTATAGAGCATTCTTTGGATCAGATGTCATAGACTGGGAAATCTATGAAAAATCACAGTTTGGTGAATTGAGATTCTATGTAAACAATTTCGATAGTCTGATTAAACTAGTCCAACAAGACAAATTGCTACTTAAAGACTTATTAACTCCCTATTTCTCTAAAACCATCAAAGTATTCGGAGATTCGTCAAGGAGCAAATATCCTTTCGATATTCCAATTTATCAAGATGTGAACGTTATTTTTGGAGATAAAGGAAGTGGGAAAAGCGAAATTTTAAAATCGCTAAAAGATTTTTATAGTCGAAAACCGGGCGATCAAGTTGTCTATTTTGAAGCAGGCAAAGAAGATGAATGGTTTAATGAACAAACAAAGAATACTGATGGAGATTATTTATTGCAGAATCTCAATATAACTGATGACTGTTCTAGCGAAATTAAGTGGATTAAAACATACAAAGAAATAACACCAACAAATTTATCGGACTATAAGATGTATTTTTCAAAATCTATTAATAATAAGGCATTTGAGCGTATGTTGATTAAAAACACACCCTTAACTAATACATACGATATAGAACTAAAGAAATATAAACGGTTATATGCTGAATATAAAACCATTTATGATTTCGAAAAGTCATATAAAACATTCGAATCCTTTAACTCGCTCGACGATTCTGAAAAAGATGCTCTTTCTTCAATTATTAATAAATTAATTTCAAATGCATTTCAACTGGCAAGCGATGAATGGATAGTTCAAAAAACCTCATATTTCTTTGATGATATGATAGAACATATAATAGAGTATGCGTCAGAGGATATAGCGTCTCCCGTTATGCCTACTAGCACTAAATTCGTTGAGTTCTTTAGAAACAGACTAGCTTTAAGAATTAATGCTGAAAAATTATTGGATGCCATAAACTCTCGTAAAATCGAAAAGTTACTAAATATATAGGCAGTTTGTCATCGAAAGGCTCATTGTCTCTTTGGTGCACCTATGGTTTTTTTCTCAGGATTACTATGATTCTTTGCGGGATTATGAAAAGAAGAAATGTCTTAAAAGAACTATGACCATGACTAATTTGAAAGCTTGCATTGAGGATTTAATAAAAATCAAAGGTAAATATACCGAACCATCGATTGGCGATTTATTAGAAAACACGAAAACTGACTTTAATGAAAAGAGTATTTCGTCTTTGAATGATTTCTTGCTGGTTGTGAAAAATTTGAGATTAGACGGCGACAATTACGAACCTTCAAAAGGTGAGAAATCTATCCTCGCGCTACAATGCAAAATCAATGAAGGTACTGCATCTAAAAAAAGTGTCTACCTTATTGATGAACCAGACCTTAGCTTAGGAAATACATACATAAACGACATCATTGTCCCTATGTTTAGATCTCTTGGGAAGCAAAAGAAGATTGTTGTGATTACGACTCATGATGGCAATATTGCCATAAGAACAAGACCGCTAAATTCAATATTGAAATTGACTAATAATTGTGTTTACAAAACATATACTGGTAATATGTTTACTGATGAACTTATCAACATCGATGATAATGAAGATATACTAAGTTGGAAAAAAGAGAGCATTAAATATCTCGAGGGCGGAAAAGATGCTTTTGATGAAAGGAGCGTTGTTTATGAGTAGAGAAATAAAAGTAATCATGAAGAAAAATGGAGACAAAGAGATGCTGGAATTTCAGTTTTCTACTCCTATTCAAATTGAAATGACTAGCAATGACCCCAAAATGATTCAAAATGCTTTTGCTGCGATTCTTAGAGAACTATTAATTGATGATTTTTCGTTAAATTTTGACAAAGAAGGGCGTTCTGATTTATTCGCAAATGTTGCTGAAAAGTATATTCAACATTTAAGTTCTGAGATTAGTACTATCCTTCCAGATATACCCAAAAAAGAATTGTAAGGAAACAAGTGAGCGCTTTTTTCCGCAAAACACGGGCTATTTTCATAACGTGGTTGCTACAATAAGCCTCGTTTTTAGTTAGTGTTTACGTTTATATCGAACTATCGATTCGACTGAATTCATATTTTTCGATAGTATATTATCACTCTTCATAATATTTGTTTGTTTTTGCTTTCCAGTCTATCCTATTGCCATTAGAATCTTTGATGCCATATCCATAGTAATTGTCTGTTTTAACGACATTGTATGATTCTTCGTTAATCTTGAAGCCTGGGAAGTTATCAAGTTTTTGAAGATTGTTTTGTCTATGCACGGGTTCAAAATTGTTACGAAAATTGGCATCGTTTTCATTTTCGAAGCTCGATATTGGCCTTATATGATCAATGTTCCAACTATAATCGTAATCACAACCATAGCCTGGTCGCCTCATACTAACAATCTCATTGCTGTATGCATGTACATTCATCCAGGTTCCAAAGCAATCTTGAGCCCACTCAGCACTGCCAAAAGCTGCACGCCAAATTGAAAGCGCGATATTTTTGTCAACAGTCATTTTCATTCCCCCCTATATGAATCATTTAAGCATTAATCATGTATGTTATCAAAATAATTAATTCGTCATAAAAAGTCAAATTGTCAGAGACTTAGCTCATTCTATACTAAATCTCGCCATATTCGTGGTATAAAAATACATCCAAAATACAGTCAGAGGCGGAAACTGGCGGAAATGAACAGTGACAAATATTTCGCAATAAGTGGTAATGCATCGCATATATTGTCAATTCGAATATCATTGGGAAATATCACGGAATACCTTAAATTTTTCTGCCAGGGGGCACCAAATTGAGTGTTTGTTTATTCGCTTGATAAATAGTATCAAAAGCGACATAGAATGACATAAACCAGCATAGAATGCCCCTTGTCCTAGATGACTTGGGGCTTTTCATTTGCTTTAAATTTGTTTTAAACACTTGGACACTATGATTCTGAACCTGCAGATGGTCGTGGAATTTAGGTATTCCGAACTCAGGCTAAGAAAATGAGAGATCAAATTTGTTGCCGATGATATTGCTTTTTGATATAGCAAAGAAAACATATACTTCGTCCCAAATCTAGATGTATGCACATATTTGTTGATACAATTCTAAAATAATACTAACCACATCGTGTAGCGACTATTTCACGCAACCTTAGCGCATGTGCAGACAAGTGTGGTATAAATAATGTATATAGAGGTGCAAAATTCCTTCAAGTCAAGGAGGAAGAAATTCTATTCTACAAGTTTTCAGAATAATTGATGAATTGGAGGATTCAATGATGTTTGAAGCAATTATGAAAAACGCGATAGACAAAAGGCTGCTTGTTAAATTGACATTCATGGCAAAAGAAAAAGGTGTAATCACTAGAAAATGCATTCCTTTCGATATTGGTCCCAGCAACAAATCAGGTGCAGACAAGTCAATTATATATTTTTACTTCTATGATTTGGGGAGTCCCGATGGTAATCATACTTTAGGAGTATTGCCAATAAACATAATCAATCTAGAAATGACAGTTGAGCATTTTATACCTGGTGATTATGTTAAATGGACACCTCAGTGGACCTACAAAAGAAATTGGTAAATCTATTCATAAAATGAATTTTCTAGAGGAGCGTTTTTGAAGTGGTCTTGAGTCATTATACTATCGCGGAAGATGTCAAAAAGTTGAATAGCAGAGCAATAAATTCAGTTTTATAAAGAGGCAAATGATATGTCAAAAATCAGGGTCAGCATTGTGAATTCGTCCACTTTAAAGTTGGAACAAAATGGAGAAATGGGTGACATTGTTGATCTTCAAGAACTTCAAAAAGTCGATAGTACATTAATCCTTGACGCAATCAACAACGCCAGAGATGAGGCTTATAATTCATTGTTGGCGAAAGAAATTCAACAACAAGAATCAAATAGAAAAATAGCTCTTAATGAACTAGAAAACAAGCTCCGCCATGAATATGAAACGTTAAAAGGGGAGAAAGAAAGACTATCATTACTCGTGGACTCTTTTGATACTAAATTAAAAGAGGCAAAAGAATCAACCAAAATAACTTTAGCGGCGGAATTTTCTGTCGAAAAAGGCAGGCTTGAAAATGAAATTTCTGAATTGCATCGTTCAATCAAAGAAAAAGAAAAGATAGTCACTCTTGAAATTGAAAAAAGGAAAGACTATGAGTTGGGCCAAAAAATTGAATATTTTGAATCTCAACTATCGGAAAAGCAAAAGACAATCGGTCAACTATCCATCGATATTCAAAATGCGAACTCACAATTTAAAAGCACAATAGAATTATTAGAAGAAAAAAAGAAAGCAGAATTGTCTGGAGCCATTTCTGATCTTGCTAGAGAAAACGAGAAACTCAAAGCGCAACTTATGGGTGAATCTGATAGAAAATCTCTTGCTGTAAATGAGGCTCTATCGAAAAGCGCAGGTCTAATTAATGAAAAAGAGAAAGCCATTGTTAATCTTCGGTCAGAACTCCAGCAAGCAGAGTTCGCGAAAAAGCTTAGTGAACAATCACTGAAAGGTGACTTTGAACGACAGCTTAAACAAAAACAGGAACAAATCGAATTCTATAAAGATCTCAAAGCTAGGGCATCCACAAAAATGCTTGGAGAAACATTAGAACAACATTGTGAAATAGAGTTCAATAAGATAAGATCGACAGCGTTTAAAAATGCTTATTTCGAGAAAGACAATGATGTCAAAACCGGAAGCAAAGGAGACTTCGTTTTTAAGGATTTCGAAGAAGATGGAACTGAAGTAATATCGATAATGTTTGAGATGAAAAACGAGATGGATACAACTGCTACGAAACATAAAAACGAGGACTTCTTGAAGGAGTTAGACAAAGATAGACTAGAAAAAGGATGCGAGTACGCGGTTCTTGTTTCGCTGCTTGAAATAGAAAGTGATCTTTATAATCAAGGAATTGTTGATTTATCTTATCGTTTTCCAAAAATGTATGTTATAAGACCTCAGTTTTTTATTCCTATCATCACAATGTTAAGAAATGCAGCGCTGAATGCCACTCAAATCAAACGTCAACTGTCAGAGATAAAAAGTCAGAATCTTGATATATCAAGTTTTGAAGATAATCTAAATGAATTTAAAACAAAATTTGCGAACAATTATCGATTAGCGAGCGAAAAATTTATTAGAACTGTTGAAGAGATCGACAAAACTATCGACCATCTAATAAAAACAAAAGAATCGTTGCTCTCTTCCGAAAATAATCTGCGACTTGCAAATAATAAAGCCGAAGATTTAACAATTAAGAAATTGGCTAGAAATAGTCCCACAATGCAACGAGCATTCTCCGATTCGAAAAAAGACGATTTATTATAAATGCGCATCATGGTTTTGTTATATAATGGTGTGTTTCGTCACTATATGAATGTTGCCAATGCCATCAATAAGTTTTTAATGAAGTATTTAGACACCCCGAGTTTCATAAACAAAAACGAGTTAATTATCTAACAGAGTCATAGGTTGTAGTTCGTTATTGTGACCCACGAGATAAACATTATAATCTCGGACGCAGATTACCAAATTATTAGCTGACTGCTATCGTTTAAAAAGAAGGAATTATGAAACTGGAAATTTACAATTCAATCACAAAACAGAGTATTGCTCTCAATATTCTAAAAACTAATGTGGATAATAAAAAAAACATTAATGTAATCTATGCATCAAATGGTGTAGGGAAATCTTCTCTTGCCAACATAATTGACTGCGCCTTAACTAGCAAAGGCGCAGATGTCGTAAATAGGTTTGATAACGAAGTATCTTCAGTCAAACTTATTGAAAATCTCGAAAACATTAAGAACATATATAAATACGATAGAGCTTATGTCTTAAACAGTTCTGATATTTACAATGAGAAGTTGATTGTCGCTCCTAAAATCGCACAAAGGTTTGTGGAATTATCGCAAAAAAACGATAGTGTGAAGAATGAATTTGTTAAGAACTACAAAAGTTTGAGAGAAATTACTGATATTTTGAGTAAAAAGAAAGTACTGCTCAGTAAAACTAGACTAAGTAATTTAACTACAAAGACGACGGATCAAGAAAAAGTTGGTGGAATACTGAATGAGTTAGCTAAGATTTCGGAAGACAAATTGAAAGACACAAGACTAACGATAGTTGACATTTTGGAAATTAAAGAATATCTAGATGACGATTTGCTTTCAAAATTTGATGAATGCAAACGGCAAATTGATGATTTGATTAAGGAACAGATACCGGAAATATCAAGTATCGATTTCGATTTATACGAGGCGATCTATGCGTTTTTAAAAGGTAACGAATCATTTGTTGGCAGCAAATGTTTAATGTGCGGAGATACGATATTCACAGAAGGCAAAATTGCTGAAAGATGCATCGAAATTAAGGGCATTATCGAAATGCATAATAAAAAATCCTCAAATCAAGTGTTTGCCAAATACAAGTCGTTTTGTGGCAACGACTATGAATCACCCATACTCAATAAACTCAAATGTTTATTGAAGACAGTTAATGCAAACAACATTACTGACATTAGCCTTCAAGCATCAGACGTAATCTCTGACATTGACGCATCATTAATACGCAGCAGTTACGAAGAGCACATATTGAACCTTGTTTTGGCAAAAAATGGCATTTCAAAATTAGTTGGTAGTTATAATGAAAATCTTCATGCATTGGCAAAACTTGAAAAGGATTATGAAGCAAGAATAAATGAAAACATTATAATTAAGTTTAAAAACTTAATGCAAATTTTCGGATTCAAGTATTTTGAACAAATGCAAACGATATTGAACCCTGGCGGAATGATTGAGATTACTTTCCATAAGATTCAAATTAGCGAGTTGTACAATGAAATTCTTAGTGAATCTGAGAAAACCATCCTTTCGCTTTCATTGTTCTTAGCTATAGCCGACACTTCGAATGCCTTAATAATTATTGATGACCCAGTCGATAGTCATGATCAAAAAAACAAATATTTTATTATCAATCAAATATATGATTTTGTAAGCACCAGCGATGTTTTGGCTTTAGTGTTGACTCACGATATGAGTCTGTCTCAAATTTGCTCTTACATTGGCGCGTCACTCCTTGTTAGCAATAGCCTTTTAACAAGGAATGGACTAATTCCTATTGTTCCACCGAGTATTTATTTTGAACCAATATATAGTTATATCTATAGTGTTTCTGAGTGCATTCGGAGTGTTGGCTATGCAGATACGAAAAACCTAATTATACCAATATCTATTCTTCTGAGATATCTCTCGAACTTTCAAAAGAAGTTTTACAAGGATATAATAATTTGTCAGATCGACCAAGCGAAGCCTCTCAACGCATCAATTATCATTAATAGAAGTCGAGTAAGAGAAATTGGTTTTGATAAGGTTTCAGAACAAGTATTACATTATAATGATTCGTTTAATGCTAACGATTTAATTGTCGAGATTGGTGAATATTTTCAGATGGATTTTTGTGGCAACGTAATGTCCACATTGAGCACAAATATGGACACAATTGGAATGCTCGTTATAATACGACAATACTTGAATAATCCAGCTAATTATCCTTTGAAGAACATTCCTCAATTTGCAAAAGAATTTTCACTGATGATACATGGAATTATCTTAAGAGTCGGTCTTGAGAAAAAAATGCTTAATGGAGCGACAAGAACATCGAGACAGGAACTTGATGATATAGCTTTGAGTTTCAGAGCAGTTAATTCATCTGACCATGCGTTGTATCAATTCTATAGTAGAAATAAACCAATATTAAACGATTTCTGTCATTTGGAAAGCGGCATCGAAGTGATGTTTGATTATCATGATGAAGATATAAAAGAGCTTATAGACGAACTTAATAGTATTAGTGTGTAGCTAAATTCTTATTGACGCAATCTAAGTATGACACAATTTTTCTGATATTCTAGAATCTATCAAATCAGCGGGATGAACCCTTCCTTTAATGTATTTTCTCTTTAAGCTTTAAATCAAAATAGTATTTAATGAATTGGCGATTGCGCCCTATCCTTTGACAGGCTAAAAGTGGAACAAATCAATTTTCGTTTGCACTCGTAGAATGATGAACGGATAACAAAAAATGCAAGGAGTATCTGTTCTCACGATTGACCATGTATTGATTAGAATAACGCTCGCTGCCAAAAACGGACGAATGTTGTCAGTCCTTGCTAAATGTTGAATTTATGCGAATACCTATTAGTCATAAGACGCCATAAAGTGAGTCGACCCAACTGATATTGGGTCTTCGATTCGTTTATGGTTAAGCGCTGGCGCAGAACAAATTCGAATAATGGGCAGGCGATGTACTGCTTAAACATTCCTGCTATTCTTTTGGCTGTTTGCGGATCTTGCGGAAAACGAACCAGAACATGGCGAGGATCTCGATGGGGACGAGGGAGATGAAGATGATCCACATGTGAGGGTAGATATTATATAAGGATAGATAGACAGACATGCATAGTCCCACCGCGAGGGCGCTGACGACGACGAAAGATAAACTGTTGTTGCCCCACAGCAAAGAGAAAACCAAAAGCACAATTGCGGATAGAGGGATGGCGTAGATGAAAGCGAGCCACATATAAGTCAGAGTTGGGTCGATGAGAAGGGCGAGGACGAAGACAGTAGTGGCGACGAGCCAGACCAATCCAGCTGAGAGGATGGAGATGAGAAATCGCGCTTTCGTGGTTATCGGAGTCCGCGGCTTGCGCCCGGTGGTCGCGAAGTCGTTTAGCGTCACCCCAAAGAAATCAGCGAGGATGTTGAGCGTGTAGATTTCGGGGAGCGATTCAGCGCGCTCCCACTTGGAGATGGCCTTGTCGGAATAATTGATCTTCTCGGCCAGCTGCAGCTGGGTGAGACCCATCCTCTTGCGGTAATAGGCGATGTTCTCGGCGACGGCCTTTTTGAATTCTCGTTCTTCCATGCTGAGATTATCATAAGGCAAAAATGGCAAAAAAGAAAAGCATTAGTCACTGATTCCACCCGGAGTAGAGCCTCACTTTCCAATTCTACTGGAGCGTCACGAAGCGTTTAGTGACATTTAGCCTAAATAATCTAAATTGTTATTATCAGATAAATATTTTGGAGAATAAAGTATGAAAATTGCTATTTCGACCGAGACGACTGTCGACATTCCCGCCGAACTGCGGGAGAAGCACGATATCCACGTCGTCCCCTTCACGATCATCATGGGGGCGAAGGAAGTCCCCGATGGGGCGATTCCGCCCGATGAAATATTCGCTTTTGTCCGACGCGAAAAGGTTCTGCCCAAGACGAGCGCTGTCAACGAATTTCAGTTCGAGAACCATTTTCAATCGCTTCTTAAGAAGTATGATCACGTCATCCATCTTTCACTTTCGAGCGAGCTGAGCGCGGCCTATGCAAACGCCACTGCTGTGGCGGGAAGGATGAAAGGGGTGACCGTCATCGATTCGCGGAGTTTGTCGACCGGCATCGCCCTCCTCTGCATCTACGCCCATAAACTCGTCGCGGCCGGCGAGACGCTGGCGAGCATCATCAACCTCATCGGTGAGCGCATCCCCTACGTTCAAGCTAGTTTCGCCCTCGAAAAAGTAGACTATCTATTCAAAGGCGGAAGGTGCTCGCGCCTATCCTTCATCGGAGCGAATATCTTAGGTATCAAGCCGCAGATCATCGTCAAAGATGGCAAGATGATTCCGGGTCGCAAGTACCGCGGCAAGATGATCCGAGTCGTCAAGCAGTACGTCGAAGACACTCTTCTCTACTACGACAATCCTGACCTCGAGCAAGTCTTCATCACCTACACGACAGCCGAATTCGAGATTCTCGACATGGTCAAAAGCATCCTGCGCGGCAGAGGTTTCAAAACCATCGACATCACGAGGGCCGGCGGCACCATCTCGTCGCACTGCGGCGAGAATTGCCTCGGCATCCTCTACATCAATGATGGCGTCAGACGGTAGCTTTCACCGTCTGCAGAACGATTGATATTTACTTATACAACACCGCGATAACGCGGTGTTTTTGTATATGGATTTCCTGAGTAGACAACAAAAAAAGGGATAAATCCCTTTCTATGAGTAATTGTTGCTGATCAGGCCTTTTTGATCTCGCTCGGAGCAAAAGCCATCAGGCCTTCGAGGACGCCGGAGACGATGAGGAGGACGCTCATGGCGATGACAGCGCCACCGAGCTTGACGCTGACGGGATAATTGGGGTTGACGGCTTTGACGAGCGTCGGCATCAAAAGGAAGATGATTCCGGAGGCCACGAAGAAGACGGCGATGACCGCCAGATTAATCCGCTGCAGCTTGTTGGGGATGAAGGCGGGGATGACGAGCAGGGAGCCGACCGATAGCAGGATGAAAGCGATGATGACGATGATCGAGGCGTTGTTGGCGCCATAGCCCCAGACGACCTGGTAGAAGTTGCCGATGTTGCTGGCGACGCCTGTCCCTGAATAGTTGGGGATGTAGAGGGCCACGGCGGCGCCGAGAGGCCACACGATACCCAAAAGGGCGAGGACGAGAATGTTGACAAATGGGATGACTCTTTTCATTTTTGCGACTCCATTTCTATGAAAGACAAATAAATTGTATGCGATACAATACTATCTTGGCAAACACATATTTTCAATAGAGAATATTCTTTCATCGGCAAATCGCATCAGCGATCGCTGCTTTGGCGGAGACGAGAGATGACACTTTAATTAGGTGGCGTTTCTACATATAATATATGTATGCGAAAGGAAGCAATATGAGAAGCATTTGGAAAGCGATTGGCTCACTTCTCGTCACGGCCGCCATCTCGTCATGCGCGGGTGGCGATGGCCCTCACGAGATCGTCGACTACAGCAAAGCCGAGCTCGATTACGTTCAGGATTACCGCATCCTCCAGCTGACCGACATCCACTTTGGTCTGGCGACGAAGTTCGCCGAGGAGTGGGACTACTTCGATAAAGTCATCGCCTCGGCGGATTCGGACATGATCGTCCTCACGGGCGACATGTTCATGAACGCCTCCGCCGACACGGTCGAGAAGCTCTATTCCTACATCGACGGCAAAGACATACCTTGGACCATCGCTTTTGGCAATCACGACCGGCAGGGTTTCTACACGCCTCAATACATCGAAGGGCAATCGACCATACGATAAGTACGATAATTGCCTCTACATCGACCCCGATGACGACATCAGTGGCCATGGCAACCACTTCGTCGACATCACCTCGGGTGGGCAGCCCGTCTGGCAAGCCATCATGCTCGATTCCGGATCGTATCACCTGAGCGGCGCGACATACGATTACGACGTCATCCACGCCGATCAGATCGCGTGGTACGAAAGGGTCGTCACGGAGACGAACGAAGCGAAGTATGGCTTACCTTTCGATGCGCTCACCGCTGATCAGATCATCCCATCGGTCGTCTTCTTTCACATACCCTTATACGAATATCAAAACGCTTGGGACGCCTGGGTGGAATCAGAGAAAGATCCAGCGATGGGCAGCGGAGAATATCGCGAGACCGCTATCTATTATGGTTATTATAACAGCGGATTTTTCGATATCGCAAAAGCGCTCGGATCGACGAGAGGCATCTACTGCGGACACGACCACATCAACGATTTCGCCATCTATTACGAAGGCATTCAGCTAAGTTATGGTGTCAAGAGTGGTCGCGGCATATATCACGACCAAGACATGATCGGCGGTCAAGTCGTAATCCTAGCGGACGATGGTTCGGTCAGCGTCGAACGCATCTTCGAGGCATATTAGGAGCCAATCATGAAAACGAAAACACTATTTGCCATCACCAACCTCCTGATCTATCTCTTCGCCGGAATATCCACTTTCTATCTCGTCGTGGTCCTCTTCACGGACGCGATCAACGGCTTTCGGATGGCCCTGCATTACCTGCCGCTCTACTCGACCTTGATCGTCCCCGCCTATTCGCTCATCGCCCTCAATCGCATCGCCAGAGCCGACAGTGATAATCGCAAGGTCGTTAAGGCGAGGATTCATTCCATCGTCATCCTCACCTTGAGCGCGACCAGCTTCGTCTATCTCTTCGCTGATACCTTTATCTCATTCGGTGGCAACTTCATCAGCGGTGGACCATCGAAGTACTTCCCTTTGACTTTCCTCCTCCTCGACATTCTGTTCGTCTTCATCTTCGCCTATATTCTCATCGTCTTTCGCCGGGTCAGGACCGTGCCTGAGGTCTTACCTCAAAGAAACGTCGGACGGGTCATCGCCGATATTTTCAAACACCTGTATCTGCTCTTCGCCCTCTATTGGATGGGGACATTCGCTTTCAGTTTATACAGCGCTGATCTGAGCATGATCCACGTCCTGGGGACGATACCAGTCTACCTCCTCTTGATCTTGCCCAGCATCTCAATCTTCATCTATAACCCTCTAAAGGCTAAGTGCGAGGGCAGAGGATGCAAACACTTCGATCTGCTGTATGGTCTCGCGTCCATCGCCAAGGCTGTCCTGCTGAGCGCGTGGGTGTTCATCTACTTGGCTTTCGAACCCAATTTCCTCGTCGAGGCCATGACCGGATCCTTCCCCCTCGATTACGCCATGTCGCTGAACCTCGCTCCAATTCTCCTCGCTCTGATGAGCATCATCCCTCCTTCTGTTTTTGTCGCTCATCTCCTCTTGAAAAAGCGCGATGCATAAGGCGGCGATGCTCAGCGCGGTTTTGAAGGCGGGCAACCGCGATCTTGGCCTCTCGTTTAGCGAGTGTCAAAGCATCGAACAAAATCGCGCAATTATCTTGCATTTGTTCGCGCGTGGCATTATTATGACTCTGCAAATAGTTTAGCTGTTTGCTCTCGGGTTTTCCCGGGGAAACTCTTAACAAGAGTGGCCGTGAGACCACTCTTTGTGTTCTAAGGAGGCTGTAAATGGCAGTCAGAGATAACGTAAAAGCTCTCATTGAACCAGCTTTGAAGGTCATTGGCTACGACCTCGCTGACGTGACGTTCCGCAAAGAAGGCAGCGATTATGTCCTCAGGGTCATCCTTGATAAGGATGGTCCCATCGGCATGGACGATATCGTCCGCGCCAGCGATCTGATTAGCCCGCTTCTCGACGAAGCTGACTACATCAAGTCGCGCTACTTGCTGGATGTGACTTCGCTCGGCGTGGAAAAGCCTATCGACCCATCGCGCCTCGAGCGCTACATCGACCAGCGCATCAACGTGACGCTAGCCACCCCCCAGGATAAAGAGAGTTCGTGCGAAGGGATGATCCAGAGCATCGACGAGGATGCGATCGTCCTCGAAGTCGACAGCAGAAAGAAAGGGACGATGGTGACCATCGAGCGCAGCAATATTGCCAAGGCGCGCCTCGCCATCAAGATTTAAGGAGAAAAACGATGATTGATGCAACAAAATTTTTCGAGGCTCTCGACCTCCTCGAAACTCAAAAAGGAATTACCAAGGAAAGCATTTTGGCCGCCCTCAAGGAAGCTTTGAAGAAAGCCTACATGAAGTATCTTGGCGGTGGCGATGACGCCGTCGTCAACGTCGACATCGACGAGAAGACGGCCGCGATTGAGATGTACCAGATCAAGAAAGTTGTCGAGGAAGTCCAGGACGACTATCTCGAAATCGGTCTCGACGAGGCGCAGAAGAAGAGCAAAAAGTACAAGATCGGTGACGATTTCGTCATCTCCGCTTCGATCGACGAGCTGACCAAGCTCACGGCCATGACCGTCAAATCGGTCTTGCACCAGAAACTGGCGGAAGCCGAAAAAGCCGCTCTCTATGTCACCTACAAAGATAAGATCGGCGAGATGATCACCGGCGTGGTCGAGAAAGTCGATGATCGCTCGGCGATCGTCAACATCGGCCGCACATCCGTCTACCTCAGTTCGCGCGAGATGATCGGCGAGGAGCACTTCGATATCGGCCAGTCCATCCGACTCTACGTCTCCGATGTCTCATCTTCGGAAAAAGGCGCTCAGATCTCCGTCACGAGGAGCGACGCCGGGTTTTTGAAGCGGATCTTCGAAGAGGAGATCCACGAGATATACGATGGAACGGTCATCATCAAGAATATTGCCCGCGAAGCGGGAATCAGGAGCAAAGTCGCCGTCTTCAGCAACGATCCCGATGTCGATCCGACCGGCGCCTGCATCGGCCACGATGGTGGGCGCATCAAGAAGATCGTCGGCCAACTCGGGAACGCCAAGGACAAAGAAAAAATTGACATCATTCAATATAACTCCGATCCAGGTCTATTCATTGTCGAGGCTCTGCGCCCGGCGACCGTCATCGGCATCAAACTCGACGAAGCCGAGCGCTCCGCGGTAGCCGTCGTCAAGAACGAACAGCTTTCGCTGGCGATCGGGCGCAAAGGCGCCAACGCCCGCTTAGCCGTGAAGCTCACCGGATGGAACATCGACATCAAAGAAGAGTCGGTGGCCAAGGAGCTCGGCATCGAATTCGCGACCATTGAAGGTCTCAACCAAAAGGCTAATGAGCGCGCCAGGATGGAAGTCTACGAGAAATATCTCGCCTCGATCAAGCCGACTGAGAAGGACATCATCCCGGTATCGACCTCAAAAGTCGGCGATGACGCGGCAGTTAAGGCTGAAGAAGCAGCGGTGGCGAAACCTGTCGAGGACAAAATCATCATCCCCGAACCCGTCGTCGCGGATATCAAAATCACCACCGACCTCGAATCTCTCGAAAAAGAGCTCGAGATCCAGAAGATCAAAGACAAGCGCGAGCTCGAGAGCTTGAAGCAGAAAATCTCCAAGACTAAGCGGCCGCGGAAGATTTCTGATGATGAGGTAAGGCACGAGATCAAAACCGAAAAACCCGTCCCTGTCACCGAAGCCGACAAATCAGCCTACATGCAGATCTATTCTGAACAGGAGCTCGCCGATCTCGAAAAAGAAGCGCAGCCAGTTCACGAAGTCGTCGAGGAAGATGTCGATTACGATGAGTACGACAAGTACTACAACACTGAGGAATAGTCGTTTTTGCTAGATCAGGAAGGATGTGATGCGATGAAGAAGATTCCGCTGCGCCGCTGCCTGGCCACCAACGAAATGTGCCCGAAGGGCGATCTTCTCCGCATCGTCAAGACGCCTAGTGGCGAGATCAAAATCGATCTCACCGGAAGAGAGAACGGGCGTGGCGCATACTTGAAAAGAGATGCAACCGCTCTCGCCCTCGCCAAGCGCAAACGCCTGCTCGACAGAGCCCTTGAATGCAAAGTCCCCGACGAAGTTTACGCTCAGTTGGACACCTTGCTATGAACACTCGCCTCCACGGCTACTTAGGTCTTGCCAATCGCGCGCGAAAAGCGCTCGTCGGCGAGGCTATCGTCAAGACGTGGGAAAAAGGCAAGATAAAACTGCTCATCATCGCGCTCGACGCCAGTGAGCGGAATGCCGAGAAGCTGACGCTCAGAGCGCTTGATAGCCACATCGCCACTTTGCGGTTGATGAGCAAAGCCGAACTTGGTTCTGCTCTCGGCCTAAGCGAAGTCTCAGCCGTCGCCATCACCGAACCGGGTTTAGCCCGCCGCATAATCGAAGTCATAGAGGAGGAAACACCATGAGCAATGACTATAAGAAACGTTCGCACGTTCCGAATCGTTCGCGCGTCGCAAACGCTCCGATCGTCAACGTCAACAAGAAGGTCGAAGGGCCAAAAGTCAACAAGGGCGTCTTTACCTACACCGGGGCCATCTCCGTCAGCGAGCTGGCTAAGCAGCTCAGCGTCAGCCCTTCCGAAATCATCAAATACCTGTTTCTCAACGGCAAGATCTTCACTATAAATCAACTCCTCGACGATGAGACGATCGGGACGATCTGCTTGCAGTTTGGATTCGACTTTCACAAAGAGAAAGTTGTCGAGGAGCAGAACTTTGAGGACTTTGAGATTCGCGATGAACTCAAGGATCTCAAACCGCGCGCTCCCGTCGTGACCATCATGGGCCACGTCGACCACGGCAAGACGACGCTGATCGACGCGATCCGCTCTTCGCACCTCGTCGACAGCGAAGTCGGCGGCATCTCGCAAGCCATCGGCGCCTATCAAAGAGATTTCAACAACCAGAAAATTACCTTCATCGATACTCCTGGGCACGAGGCGTTCACCGCCATGCGCTCGCGCGGAGCATCGATAACCGACATCGTGGTCTTGGTCGTGGCAGCCGACGATGGCGTCATGCCGCAGACCAAAGAAGCGATCGATCACGCCCGGGCGGCTAACGTCCCCATCATCGTCGCTATCAACAAGATCGACAAAGTCGGAGCCGATCCGCAGCGCGTGCGCAACGAGCTTTTGGCCCTCGACATCATCCCCGAGGAATTCGGCGGCAGCAACATCTTCTTAGAGATCTCTGCCAAAAAAGGCATCGGCATCGATGATCTGCTCGAGAACATCCTCGTCGTCGCCGAGATGCAGGAATTGCGCGCCAACCCTTCTCGCTATGCCCTAGGCACCGTCATCGAGGCCAACCTCGATAAAGGCGAAGGCCCCAAGGCTACGCTGTTGGTGCAGAATGGCACCTTGAACTTCCAAGATTATGTCGTCGTCGGCACTGCCTATGGCAAGATACGGCGCATGACCAACGAGTACAAGAAGATCGTCAAGACGGCAGTTCCGTCTACTCCTGTTTCCGTCATCGGCCTCAGCGAAGTGCCAAATGCTGGCGATCACTTCATGGCTTTTCCCACCGAGAAGCAAGCTCGCGACATCGCTACCAAACGCCGCCTCGTCCGAGTGACGAGCGAGCTATCAGGCAGCGCTGCCGCCTCCCTCGATGACCTCTACAACCGCATTCACGAGGGCGAAGTCGAGGATATCAACGTCATCATCAAAGCCGACACGACCGGTTCCGCCGAAGCGATTAAAGGCGCTTTGGAAAAACTCGAGACCGAAGGCGTTAAAGTCAAGGTTCTCGCGTCGAGCGCCGGTGCGATCACCGAAGGTGACATCCTTCTGGCCAGCGCTTCGCACGCCATCGTCTTTGGTTTTAATGTGCGCCCTAATGCCTTGGTCAAAGCCAAGGCCGATGAAGAGCACGTCGAGATTCGCCTCCATCGTATCATCTATGCGCTCATCGACGAGATGGAAGCGGCGATGCGCGGAAAGCTCAAAGTCAAGATGGTGGAGAGCGTGAGCGGCCAAGCTGAAGTCCGCGTCATCTACAAGGCCTCCAAGATCGGCACGATCGCCGGATCTTACGTCATCAACGGCATATTGAAGAATGGCGAAGACGCGCGGGTGATCCGCGATGATGTCGTCATCTACGAAGGCAAGATCGCCTCGATGAAACGCTACAAGGATGATCTCAAGGAAGCCCGCGAAGGTTTTGAATGCGGCATCATCTTGGATAACTTCAGCGACGTCAAGGAGAAAGACATCATCGAAGGCTTCGAGATGGTGGAGAAAAAATAGCCTATGGCCAAGCGCACCGAACGAATTCAGAGCATCATCGCGAAGAACATCTCCGAGATTTTGCAGTTCGAAGTAAAAAACAAGGCTGTTGGCTTGGTTTCGGTCATCGAAGTCAAAGTATCGAGCGATTTTTCGTACGCGAAGGTCTACGTTGCCTTTCTCGGCGCTGACCAGCCGCTGCGCAACCTCGAGGCGCTGAACGCCGCCAAGGGGTTCGTCCGCTCATCTCTGGCTCAGAAGTTGGACATCCGCAAAGTCCCGGAGATATCATTCGTCATCGACGACTCCTTTGACAAGAAGCAGAGACTTGATAAGATACTTAAGGAAGAACGAGAAGCGCTCGAGCGCATCAAGGGGAAATAGCGACATGGAACTCAATGACGACATCGTAGTCGAAACCTATAATCTGACGAAGAAATATCGCAACACGCTCGCTCTCGATGCGGTAAATATCAAAGTTCATCGGGGCGACATCTATGGTTTTGTCGGCCGCAACGGAGCCGGAAAGACGACTCTCATCCGCCTTCTGACCGGCATCGCCAATCCCAGCTCCGGCCATTTTGCTCTCCTCGGAGCCAGGACCAAGGCCGAGCAGATCGACGCTCGCCGCAAGATCGCAGCGATGGTGGAGACCCCAGCTCTCTACATGAATATGTCGGCCCGCGACAATCTGCGGACGACGCTCATCCTCAAAGGCCTTCGCGACGATTCGCTCATCGAGGAGCGCTTGCGCGAAGTCGGGCTCGTCGACGTCATCCACTCGACGAAGAAAGCCAAGGATTTTTCCTTAGGCATGAAGCAGAGGCTCGGCATCGCCATGTCCCTCCTCGGCGATCCAGAGCTCTTGATCCTCGATGAACCGACGAACGGACTCGATCCCGAAGGCATCCGCGAGATGCGCGAACTGCTCGTTGGTATCAACAAATCCCGCAATATCACCATGATCATATCGAGCCATATCCTCGGCGAGCTCTCGAAGCTCGCGACGACGTATGGCTTCATCGACCACGGCAAGATCATCAACGAGATCGCAGCGGATAAATTATTCGACAGCGTCAGCAAATCCCTCATCATCAAGACCGATGATAACGAAAAGGCAACGAGCCTTTTACATAGCCAGTTTCCTGAAAGCGCCATCGCCTCTGACAACGGATCTCTCCACATCGATGGCATCGCCAACTCGAGCGACGTGGTCAAGCTTCTCATCAACTCCGGAATCAACGTCTTGAACTTCCGCGAGCAGGAAAACGGCCTCGAGGACTACTTCATCAACCTGATCGGAGGAAAGCACAATGGGTAGACTGCTCAAGCTTCAACTCTTTCGCGCCGTAAAAGATAAAGGGACCATCGTCTTTGCCATCGTCACCTTAGCTCTGGGCGTTCTATCGACGCTATTCTCGTATGTGATCATGGAGAATTCTGGCGGCATGGGCGGGATGATGGACGAGATGTTCGCCACGACGACGCTCGTCAACTCCACTTTCTCTTTGACTTCCACGCCTCTGCTCTTACTCATCATCATGGGCGTCGTCTTGCTCTACAAAGAATCAGGCTGGGGCACCATCCGCAACCAAGTCGTCGCCGGCTACTCCAAATATCGAATCTACTTCGCTAACTTTTTCGCGATGCTCATCGTCACCTTTACGATTTTAGTCGCCTACCAGCTAGTCGTCTTTGGCTTCGGCAGCATATTAGGTTTCGGCAGCGGCGTCTCGAATAGCGCCGATTTCTGGAATTTTGCCCGAATCTATGGACTCAACTTGCTCGTCTTCATCGCCGAGATCGCTTTCATGACCTTCATATCCATGCTCTTCCAGAATATTATCGCCCCTGTCTTTTTAGTCATCATCCTACCCGTGTTCGTCTCGACGATTTTGATGACGTTGATCCCCGTGTTCGTCCTCTTCAGCGAAGACGGCACGCTGATCGTCGCCGGTTTCGAATACATCATCTGGTATCAAAACACCGCTTTGACCATCAGTGGCTTTTCCTATGAGCTCATCAACAGCTTAGGTTCCCTGCTCGATATCAAAGTCTACGATACGGAGTCGGTGGCGTTCGTCCTCAAGACGATCATCACCAATGTCGGTCTATCGGCCATCTTCCTCGGGCTAGGATCATACCTCTTCGCTCGCAAAGATCTGAAATAATTTATTCGTCGGCGGTAAAGCGCATGTGGAAGTGGGGGATATTCGCCTCGGCGAACTCATCCCCTTCTTTTTTAAAACCCAACTTCTCATAAAAACCCACAGCTCGGCTCTGGGCGTGCAGCGTAAAAGCGAGCGGGCATGCTTTCGCTTGGAGCATCGCCATCAGATGCTGCAGAGCGGCCTTGCCATAACCTCGATTTCGATAAGGGGCGAGGATGGCGAAGCGGGAGATGTGGACACTGCCTTCGCCGCTCATGGCGTAGCGGATGGTGCCGATGGCCGTCTCACCCTCGTAGATGAGAAAGTGGATGTTGTCTTTATCGCTGCCATCGAATTCGAGAGCGGGATCGACTTTTTGCTCGACGATGAAGACCTCGGTGCGTATCTCGCACATCGCGAGCGTATCGCTCTTGGTGATGACCGGCTTAAGGGACAGGCGGGTACCCTCAATTTTGTAGCGTAATTCCTTGCCCCATGTATCTTCCCGTTCATAGTTGTAGAGCATCGAGAGGAAATTCTTCCGAGCGCTGGGGTATTCGGCATATAGACCGGCGAGCATCGCCTTGATATCCTCACGCGTCGTGCACCCATCGCTCGGGCAAGGACTTGGCATGACCGGAAGCTTCTCTTCCTCGGCGCAGCACTTGATGTCGCGCTCTCGAGCCAGCGCCAAGGGTCGGATGAAATCGATCCCTGCCTCTACGAGGCGCATCTTCGGGGCAAAAGTGGCTATCCTCCCGCCATAGATGCCGTTCATCACCAACGTCTCGATGGCGTCCTCGGCATGATGGGCGAAAGCGACTTTGTTGCAGCCGAGCTCTTTAGCGATCCGATTGATGGTGGCCTTTTTCATCCGCGAGCAGATGGAGCAGGGGAGGTGAGGAGCCGCCTTTTGATGCGCCACGAGAATCGGATAGACGTTCTTGGCGTCAGCGACAAAGAGATCGAGGCCAATCGAGGCGAGATAAGCGCGGGCTGGTTCAGAATCAAAGTGCGGGAAGCCGAGGTCCATCATAACGGGTCGGAGCTCGAAATCGCAGCTAGCGAATTTGCGGTAGAGATTCAGAGCGTGGACGAGGACCAGCGAATCCTTCCCGCCCGATACGCCGACGACGATCTTGTCGCCCGGAGAGATCAGGGAAAAGTGGCAATCGGCACTGCGGATCGACGCTAGAATTTTTCGGATGGCTCGCATTTGGTTTTTCCTTAATGGCAAGTTAGATTATAATATCTACCATGGTAAGTGTGAACAACAAAAGTGGGATCGTCCTCGTCGATAAAGAGATAGGTGCCACTTCTCGGCAGGTCGTCAACCGCGCCTGCCACATTCTATCCATCAAAAAAATCGGCCATATCGGAACGCTTGACCCCTTCGCTACCGGTTTGCTGATTCTGATCATCGATCAGGCTACGAAAATCGCATCCTATCTCGAAGTCCTAGATAAAACGTATGTGGCAAAACTAAAACTCGGCGCGAAGACGGTGAGCGGCGATCTGACAGGCGAGGTCGTCGCGACGAGCGAAGTCAAATCGAATCTCTCCATCGGGGAAATCTCCGCAGCCTTGACCTCTTTTGTGGGAAAAAGGACGCAGATTCCTCCGATGTACAGCGCTTTGAAGCGCGATGGCAAGGCATTATACGAATATGCGCGAGCAGGCATCGAAGTCGAGCGCAAAGCCCGCGATATCGAAGTGTTCGACATCGAGCTCATCTCCTTCAGCGATGGCGTGATCGAATTCGCGGTTCGCGTCTCCAAAGGAACCTACATCCGCACGCTTGGTGAGGACATAGCTCTTTCGCTCGGAACGCTCGGGCACCTCATTTCGCTACGTCGTCTCGCCATCGGCCGCTTCCGCGTCGAAGATGCGGTGAGCATCGAGCGCATCGACACCTCGGCGATAATCGACATCGAGCATGCCCTATCTCATCTCGAGCACGTGGAGATAGACGATCGCGACGCGGCCTACGTCAAAAACGGGCGGGCTCTCAACTTGCATTCCTCTGAACCCATCGTCCTCGTGACGAATCGAGGTCAGCCACTAGCTATCTACGAAAGGCGAGACGATGGTCTATACTATTGCCGAAGAGGACTTATGTAGATGAAAACCATTTTGCTCGATATCGATAACATCGAACCATTTGCTGCGGAAGTGGACATCTGCCTAGGATATTTTGATGGTGTTCACCTCGGTCATCGAAAGGTCATCACCCGAGCCGTCGCCGACAGCGACCGCCAAGTCGCAGTTTTGACCTTTGATGCGCCGCTCGGCAATATCATCGGCGGTCGCAAGGCTCGCGAAGTGCTCACGTCGGTCGATGATCGCTTTCGCCTGATACATCGCTTGGGCGCCGATTACCTGCTCGTCTTGCATACCGACGAGAAACTCTTGGCGATGAGCGCCGAATCATTCATCGACACCATCCTTAAACCGCTCAACATCGGGACGGTTTACGCCGGTGAAGACTTTCGCTTCGGTCGGAAAAAAGCTGGAGACATCGCTCTCTTGCGCAAATTCTTTCCAGTCATCAGCATCGATCTGATGGATTGCGATGGTCAGAAGGTATCGACGAGCGAGATAATCCGCCTCCTGAAAAGTGGTGACATTTCTCGGGCCAACGTACTGCTAGGCCGACACTACCAGATGAAAGGAACTATCACCGAAGGTCTGCACAACGGGAAAACCATCGGTTTCCCGACTGCCAACCTCCGGCCCGATGCTCCATATGTCGTGCCGAAATACGGCGTCTACAAGACCATCTGCTACATCGACGGTTTGCCGCATCTATCGCTCGCCAACATCGGCTTGCATCCCACGATTCAAGAGCTTCAAGCGCCATCGATCGAAGTGCATATTCCTGATTACGTGGGAGAGGATTATGGCAAGGTGATGTATCTGGAATTCATCGCTTTTTTGCGCGAGGAAAAACGTTTTTCCTCCACCCTCGAACTTCGAGAGCAGATCGCTCGCGATATCGCCTCGTTGCAGCATTTGACAAAATAACCTTTGCATTCATTTTCCTCAGACTATATATTTATATAAGCGACTTGATCGATGAGCAGTGAGTCTCCGACGCTGCCCGCTGGTCGAGCTAAGAAACAAGAAGGAGGAAAAGAAAATGGCACTATCCAAAGAAAAGGTCGCCGAACTAGTCAAGACGTATGGCAAGAATGCCAACGATTCTGGTTCGACCGCTGTGCAAATCGCTTTGATCACCGAGCAGATCAACAATTTGACCGCTCACCTCAAGGCAAACAAGAAAGACCATCATTCCCGCCGGGGTCTGCTCGTCTTGGTCGGCAAGCGCAGAAGCCTGCTCGATTATCTCGATCGGACTGACCGCGAAGCCTACATCAAATTAATCGCAAGTCTCAGCATCAGAAAATAACCGACGTGAACCGCGAAATGAATTCGCGGTTCTTTTATTCTTTCCGATATGTTTATTTAAAAACATATGATATAATTGCAAACGTAAAAATGAAAAGAGGAAAAGAAGAAATGAAGAAGAGATTCGAATTGGAATTCGAAGGAAGAAAGCTTGCTGTTGAACTGGGCGAAGTCGCCAAGCAAGCAGATGGTGCCGTTCTCGTCCGCTACGGAGATACAGTCGTCCTATCGACTGCAGTGGCATCCAAGGAACCGAAAGAAGGGGATTTTTTCCCGCTCACGATCGGTTATGAAGAAAAGCAATACGCCGTCGGTAAGATCCCAGGTTCATTCCTGCGTCGAGAGGGTCGTCCGAGCGAGCACGCTACTTTAACCGCTCGCCTCATCGATCGCCCTATCCGCCCGATGTTCGCCGAAGGATTCCGCAATGAAGTCCAAGTCGTCAACACAGTTCTCAGCGTCGATCTCGACAACAGCCCCGAGATGTCGGCGATGTTCGGCTCATCGCTGGCCCTCTCGATCAGCGATATCCCTTTCGATGGTCCAATCGCCGGGGTGCAAGTCGGTCGCGTCGATGGCAAACTAGTCCTCAACCCGATGACCGAGCAGAGCGATAAGTCCGACATCCATCTGTCCCTCGCCGGGACTAAAGAAGCCATAAACATGGTCGAAGCCGGAGCCGATGAAGTTCCGGAAGCAGATATGCTCGAGGCTTTGATGTTCGGCCATAAGGCCATCGTCAAACTATGCGAATTCCAAGAGAAGATAATCGCCGAGATCGGCGTCGCGAAGCGCGAGATCGCCCTTTATCACGTCAGCGAAGCACTCGAGAAGGAAATTGTCGCCAAGGCTCAGAAACGCTTAGTCAAGGCCATCTCCATCTTCGATAAGCTCGAACGGCAGAACGCCATCGACGATATCGAACAAGAAGTTATCAAGGATTACGAATCGCGCAAATACGAGACCGAAAAGGACAAGAATCAAACTGTTGGCATGGTCAAGGAAATCCTCGAGACCATCGTCGCTGACGAAGTCCGCCGCCTCATCACCGACGATAAGATTCGCCCCGATGGACGCCGCGTCGACGAGATCAGACCTCTCGACGCGCAGATCGACCTCTTGCCGAGGACGCATGGTTCTGCCATGTTCACCCGCGGTCAGACCCAGGTCCTCTCAGTGACGACCCTCGGTGCGCTCAAAGATGAGCAGATCATCGACAACCTCACCTCGGAAGACACCCGCCGTTTCATGCACCATTATAACTTCCCACCCTACTCCGTAGGAGAAGTTGGGCGCATGGGCAATCCTGGCCGCCGCGAAATCGGCCATGGCGCACTCGGCGAAAGAGCCCTCTCCTACGTCATTCCGGACGAAGAGGAATTCCCCTATACGATCCGCGTCGTCAGCGAAGTTCTCGAATCGAATGGTTCGTCATCGCAAGCCAGCATCTGCGCTGGATGCATGTCGCTCATGGCCGCCGGCGTTCCTATCAAAGCGATGGTGAGCGGCATCGCCATGGGCTTGGTCACCTCGGGTCCGCTCGATGGTAAGCACCCATACACTATTCTCACCGATATCCAAGGTCTCGAAGACCATTTCGGCGATATGGACTTCAAAGTCGCTGGCACAGCTAAAGGTATCACGGCTCTGCAGATGGACATCAAGATACGCGGTATAACCAAAGAAGTACTCGAGCAGGCGCTAGCGCAAGCTCACGACGCTCGCGCCATCGTGCGCAAAGCGATGGAAAAAGCCATCAGCGAGCCGCGCAGCGACGTCGGCCAATATGCCCCGAAGCTCGACAAGATGCGGATCGATGTCGACAAAATCCGCGAAGTCATCGGAACCGGAGGCAAGATCATCAATGACATCATCGCCAAGTGCGATGACGTCAAGATCGATATCGACGATGATGGTTTCGTCGTCATCTACCACATGAACCGCGAGTCGATCGAGAAAGCCAAGCAGATGATCAACGATATCGTCCGCGTGGCCAAGGTCGGCGAGGTTTATGAGGGAATCGTCAACCGCGTCGAGGATTATGGTTGCTTCGTCAACCTCTTCGGCAACGTCGACGGCTTATGCCATGTCTCTCGCCTCGGCTGGGGTTATGTCGCCAATGCCAGCGACGTCGTCAGAGTCGGGCAGACGCTGAAAGTCGTCGTCAGCGAAATCGACGATCACGGCAAAGTCAAGGTCTCTCATCGCGAATTCACCGAGAAACCGGAAGGCTACGTCGAGCGCCCTGAGCGCCCATCTTCGCCCCGCCCATCTTTCAACCATGGCGGAAGCGGCAAAAAGCCATTCCACAAATAGTCTATCTTCACCACACCTGTCCAGCGAGGTTCATCAATGTATGATGTTCTGATCATCGGAGCTGGCGTCGTCGGGGCGTTCATCGCCCGCGAACTGTCGAGATATCGCCTAAAAGTGGTAGTTATCGATAAGGAAAACGACGTCGGCAACGAGACATCGATGGCGAATTCTGCCATCGTCCACTCTGGCTACGATCCCCTTCCCGGGACGCTCAAAGCCCGTTTCAACGTCGAAGGCAATAAGATGTTCGACGAACTTTCGAGCGACCTGGATTTTCATTTCGGCCGCGTCGGGAGTTTGACGTTAGCCCTCAGCGAGGCGGAGATACCAATTCTTTTGGCACTGAAAAAACAAGCGCGCCTAAACGGCGTCGAAGTCGAGCTCTTGACTCCTGAAGAAGTCCTAGCGGTGGAACCGAACGTCAATCCTGGAATCAAGGGGGCGCTGCTCGCCAAGACATCAGGTATCGTCGATCCGTTCAACATGTGCGCCCACGCCATCGAGAACGCCGTCGACAACGGGGTCGATCTCCATCTAGGCGAAGAAGTGACAGGCATCAGCGAAGAGCATAAGAGCCAGCGTTTCATCGTCACGACGAGCAAAGATCGCTACGTGGCCGATGTCGTCATCAATTGCGCCGGTATATATGCTGATCGCATCGCCAGGTTGCTCGGCGATATCGATTTCGAGATCAAACCGCGCAAAGGCGAATATCTCATCCTCGACCACTACGCTCCAAATCTGGTCGGTTCGACCATATTCCCGCTGCCTTCAGAAAAAGGCAAAGGCGTGCTCGTCTCCCCGACGACGAGCGGTAATTACATCATCGGTCCCAGCAGCCAGTTCGTCGATGAAAAAGATGATTTGGCCACCGATCGCGCGACCATCGAACAAGTCAAAAAATCCGCGCAAAATCTCGTTCCTTCCATCCCTTTCAACCAATCGATCCGCGTTTTCTCGGGCTTGCGCGCCTCATCGTCGACGGGTGATTTCGTCATCCGGACAATGCCTGATTATCGACGCTTCATCAATGTCGCGGGCATCGACTCGCCGGGTTTGGTCTCCGCGCCCGCCATCGCCAGATATGTCGTCGGCGACATCGTCGGCTCGCTGATCAAACTATTGCCTGATCCCAACTTCAATCCTCGCATCAAGAAGTACGTCGATCTCAAAGCCCTTTCGCTTGAAGAACGAAATGAACTGATCAAGAAGAATCCCGACTACGGAGTCATCATCTGCAACTGCGAAAAGATTTCCCTCGGCGAGATCGAGGACCTCATGTCTCGCTCTGTGCCTCCGAGGACTCTCAAAGCCGTCAAGAAGCGGACTAGAGCGGGCTTCGGCAAATGCCAAGGTGGTTTTTGCCAGCCCAATTTAATCAAATATTTGAGCAAGCATTACGGCGTCGACCTCACGGAAATACTCTATGATAAAGATGGCTCGAACATTTTGAAATGCTCGACCAAGGTGTGCAAACTATGAGCGAGCGCGAACTCGTGATCATCGGCGGTGGTTCCGCTGGCATGGCGGCCGCCATCTCCGCCTATGATAATGGCATCAGCGATATTTTGATCATCGAAAAGAATCGATATCTCGGCGGCATCCTCAACCAGTGCATCCACAATGGTTTCGGGTTAGCCGAGTTCAAAGAAGAGCTGACTGGGCCGGAGTTCATGAGCCGTCTCGCCAAGCAGGTCAAGGATCGGAAAATCGAAGTGAAGTACCAGACGAACGTCATCGGGCTCAGCCGCGAGAAGATCGTCACTTACTCCAGTGCTCGCGACGGCGTGGTGGAGGTCAAAGCTGAAGCTATCATCATGGCCTGCGGCTGCTATGAGCGCAGCGCTGGCGCCATCCAGATACCGGGCGATCGTCCCAGCGGCATCATCACCGCCGGCAACGCTCAACTCTACCTCAACGAGATGGGTTGCCTGGTCGGAAAGCGCATCTTCATCCTCGGCAGTGGCGACATCGGCCTGATCATGGCCCGCCGCCTCACGCTCGAAGGCGCCGAAGTCCTCGGCGTGGCGGAGATAATGCCTTATAGCAACGGTCTGAATCACAACATGGTGCAATGCCTGCACGATTTTAACATCCCCCTATTCCTATCTCACACCGTCACGAAAGCGATCGGCAAATCGCGCCTCGAGAGGATCGAGATCAGCAAAGTCGACGAGAAGATGACGCCGATTCCCGGCACGGAGAGAACGTTTGACGTCGACACGCTGCTTCTCTCGGTCGGCCTCATCCCAAATAACGATCTGCTCAATAAGCTCGGAGTCCCAACCTCAAAAACCAGAGGCGCCATCGTCGATGAGCACATGATGTGCGACATTCCCGGCATCTTCTCGACCGGCAACGTTCTGCACGTCCACGACCTAGTCGATTTCGTCGTCGGCGAATCGCGCAAGACCGGTCGAGGAGCAGCCCTCTACATCCAAGGCAAACTCATTCAGAACGCTCCTCATTTCGTCACGAAAGCCGGGGACAACATCCTCTATGTCATCCCGCAAAAAGTCGCCTTGGTCAATGTCGAGGATCACTTGACGATCAAATTCCGAGTCGACAAGCCGCTCAAAGACCAGAATTTGGTATTCACCTATAATGGTAAGATCATCCGCAAGATTTTTAAGCCTTTCATCATGCCTAGCGAGATGCAGAACATCCGCTTAGCTAAAGAGATCTTCGATGGCGACCAAGGGGAACTCGTCGTCTCCGCGGAGGCGAGAGCATGAAACGCGAACTCATCTGCATCATCTGCCCGCGTGGCTGTCGCCTCGAGGTCGACGACGAGCTGAATGTCACCGGCAATTCTTGCCCACGAGGCAGCATCTACGGCAAGAGCGAAGTCACCAATCCTACGCGAGTGCTGACTTCGACGGTCAAGATCAAATCCGCCTCGAGCGTCCGCTTGAGCGTCAAGACGAGGACGGCGATTCCAAAAGGAAAAATCTTTGAATGCATGCGCGAACTTGATAAAGTAATGGTAGAAGCACCAATTCATATTGGTGATGTAGTCGTGAGCAATATCTGCGACACGGGCATCGACATCATCGCCACGAAAGATATAGAGGAATGAAAACTATGAAAGTTTTGATTGCCAGCGACATCCATGGATCGCGGTTTTACGCCGAGGAGCTCAAACGAGTTGTCGAGGCGGAAAAGCCTGATCTCATCGCCCTTTTGGGCGACCTACTCTACTCGGGACCGCGCAATCCGATCAAGGAAGATTACGACCCCAAAGCAGCCTATGCCATTTTGAACGCTCTCGCCGAGCGCGTCGTGGCGGTGAGAGGCAACTGCGACGCGGACATCGATGTGGATGTTCTGGCCTTTCCTCTGCCGCACCGCAACGAGTTCATCATCAACAATCGACGCGTCGTCTTGATCCATGGCGACGACATGGATTTGTCGAAGTTGAATCTCAAGCGAGGCGACATCTTGCTCTACGGACATACGCACCTCCCGCAAATCGCCGTTTCTGACGGCGTGACGATCCTCAATCCCGGATCGATCTCCTTTCCCAAAGGCGACAATCCGCATACCTACATGGTCTTGGACGAGAAGGAAGTCCGCTTGATGGATCTCTCTGGTCGCATCGCTGACGTTAAAAGCATATAGGAAGCAGGTAAAATGGAAGATAAAATCAAAGCGTTTGCCCTCGGCGGTCTCGACGAGGATGGCAAGAATCTACAAGTCATCGAGATCAACGACGACATCTTCGTGATCGAGTGCGGGATCCGCTTTCCCGACAAGACGACGCCCGGGATCGACTACGTCATTCCCGATTTCGACTATCTGCGGAAGAACAAGAAGCGCGTCAAGGCTTATATTCTGACGCACGGCCACGATGATGAGATCGGCGCTTTGGCATACATCCACAAAGAAGTGCCCGCGCCGATTTACGGAAGCGACGTGACCTTGATCATGCTGCGCTCCTTTTTCGAGCATATCCACTTCGATTCCAGCCGCCTCGACCTGCGCGTCGTCAAACCGACGAGCGATGTGGAAATCGCTGGGCGGATGGTCCACTTTTTCCACACGGCGCACAATATCGCCGAATCGATGGGCGTAGCCATCGAGACTACGCTAGGCAATGTCGTCTTCTCCGGTGACTACGTCGTCGAGAACAACGCTTCGGACAATTATCTGCACGATATGAACGCCATCGCCCGCATCGCCGAGAAGGAGACCATCCTCCTCATGACGGAATCGATGTATGCCGACCGGCTCGGATACACGGCTCCAAAATATAAGATCACGCCGCTTCTCTCCCAGCTTATCGAGGATGTCGAGGGCCGCGTTTTCGTCGCTCTCTTCTCACGCAATATCTACAACATCGACGAGGTCATCAAACTGGCTGTCAAAGCTCGCAAGAAAATCGTCTTTTACGATGCGGAGACGGCCGATATTTTCAAAGACATGCAGAAGGTCAACCAGCTGATGATCCCCAAAGCCAACTACGTCAGCATCGACGACGTCAACCGCATCCGGGCTAACGAGACGATCGTCCTGATGTGCGGATTTGGCGACCGGCTCTTCAAAAAGATGAAGAAGCTGGCCAATGGCCTGCAGGAAGATCGACGCATAATCCTCAACCCGAGCGACACGTTTGTCGTCGCCGCTCCCGCAAGTCCTAACGTCGAGGCCATCGCCACCGACGCCATCGACGATCTGTATCGCAGCGGTGTCCACGTCAAGGCTCTTTCGAAAAAGGACATACTTCGTATGCACGCTTCTGAGGAAGATATCAAAATGCTCGTCGCGACCCTCAAACCAAAGTATTATTTCCCCGTTAAAGGCAGCTACCGCCACCTCCTCGCCAACGCGCAGTTAGTCCTTGGCATGGGCCTTAAGTTGACGCATCAAAATGTCTTCGTCATGGATAACGGCATGGTCTTGGATATCACCAAGGAGCGGGCTCGCATCCTTCCCGAACCCATCAAAGTCGGGGATTTGCTCATCGATGGCAAGGGGATAGGGGACGTCGAGGGAGGCGTCATCGGCGATCGGCAGAAACTGAGTGATGATGGCGTCGTGGTCTTGGGTCTCACCATCTCCAAATCATCGCGCCAAGTCGTCGCCGGGCCCGATGTCCAAATGCGCGGTTTCGTCTTCTTGAAAGATGCTGACACGATCCTCAAGGAAGTGACCAAAATCTTCCTTTCCGTCGTCAGCGAGCACCTCCAGCGCGGGACCTATCGGCTGAAGGAGATCGAGAGCGCATCCTGCGAAGCTATCCTCCGCTACATCCGCCGCGCCAACGGCAAAAATCCGATGGTCTTGCCGTTAATCATCGAAATTGACTGAGACAAGCGCTAGCGCTTATAATCGACAATAAATTCTTTTAATCTTTTTGACGCGCAAGTATAATTACATGTGCAAACGCTCATGAAAAAATCACGCGAGATAAAACCAATAGCCCGCGAGTCGATTATGGGTGTCATCGGCCTGATGATCGCCCTCTTGGCCGTCGTGGCCATCCTATCGCCGCTTCCCCAGGAGACGAGTTTCATCTCCGTCTTCTTCGTCAGCGCCTTCGGTTTCGTCGGTTTTTGGGTCTTCTTTGCCGCTCTCTTCGTCTTCGGCATCTACATCATGTTCAACCGCCGCCTGATGAAGGTTCGCTTCGACATCACGATGGGGGGAGTGCTCGCCATCGTCATCGCCGTCTTGATCATCATCTCCAACTTCGCTTCCACCGAGACGACCTTGAGCCTCAATAACTTCATCGATGTCTTCAAAGCCATCAGCTCCGATCTCGAGAGTTCGGGCATCATCTACGACTGGCGAACCGGCGGTGGTTACGTCGGCTTCTTCCTCGCTGGTCTTTTCAACTCCGTCCTCACCTATGTCGGTTCCTTGATCTTGACCTTCCTCATCTTGCTGAGCGGTCTCGGCCTCGTCATCAACCGCGAGATCAAGAAGTGGTTCATCGCCTTCAAGAAGCATCGCCAGCTCAAGAAAGAGCAAGGGACTTACTTCCGCTCCATCAAGACCGAAAAGCCTTTGGCGCACGACGACATAACCTTCCAGACCAACGTTGATCTCCCCCTTCCTGCGAAAGAGGAGATCGCCCCGATCATCGCCAGCAAGCCGCAGAGCGTCATGGCCGCTTCCGCACCGCAAGGTTTCGATAGCTATCGCTTCCAAGTCAAGAGCTTCGATGGCGAGAAAGGCCTGCATAAGGCGGTCTTCGTAATGGACGGCGATATTCCCAAGGCTGATGATAAAGAGATCGGAAACGATATGAGCTCGCTCAGGCCTACCATAGAAACAGCGAAGGAAGAAACCATCGTCCAGCCGGTCATCAGCAAGCAGGATGGAGTAAGATCGGAAGGCGTTGTCAATCCGCTGATCAAAGAGAAGAAAGCCGAGATGGCTCCTGAGATTTCTAAACCCGTGCCAATCAAGGTGCGCAGCTACACTTTCCCGCCTCTCAGCTTGCTGCAAGAGCACGAGTCGAATGATGATTTGATGAAGAATGATGCCTCGACTGCGGAGCGGACCGAGCTGATGAACACCATCTTTGATGATCTAGGTGTCGGCGCTAGCGTCATCGGACACACGATCGGTCCCTCTGTGACTCGCTTCGACGTCAAGATGAACAAAGATGTTTCTGTCACTTCGATGAACCGCTACATAAGCGACATATCCATCCGCTTGGGTGGCATACCGACCAGATTTGAGCAAATCGTCATCGGCAAGACGACATCCGGGCTCGAAATTCCGAACGAAGTCAGGACGAACGTCGGCCTGAAAGAGGCTCTCGCCAAGATGCCGACAGGCGAAAGATACAATCGCGACGTCCCTTTTGGCAAGAACATCTCCGGCGATTTAATCTATGCCAACCTCGATGACTTGCCTCATATGCTGGTCGCCGGGAGCACCGGGAGCGGCAAATCGATCTTCGTCCACTCGCTCATCATGTCGCTCATCATGCGCAATCGACCGGATGAACTCAAGATCATGGTCGTCGACCCAAAGCGCGTCGAATTGTCTAATTACGCCGATATCCCCCATCTCTTGTGCCCGATCATCGTCGAGAGCAAGAAGGCCAAGGTCGCGTTCAACAAATTGGTCGATGAGATGGAAAAGCGCTACACCATCTTCGAGAAAACCCGCGTCAGCAAAATCTCTCAGTACAACCGTGTGGCGCTCGAGAATGGGCTGCCAAAAATGCCTTACATCGTCGTCTTCGTCGATGAATACGCTGATCTGAGCGACACGTGCCGTGATATTCACGAACCCGTCGTCCGCGTCGCCCAAAAGGCCCGGGCCGCCGGCATCCACCTCATCATCTCCACCCAACGCCCGACGGCCGATGTCGTCAATCCTCGCATCAAGACGAACTTGCCGACCCACATCGCCTTGATGATGGGCAATTTTACTGACTCGACGACGATTATCGGTGAGGCCGGCGCTGAAAAATTGCTAGGCAATGGCGATATGCTCGTGGAGTGCGCCGCCATCTCCCGCACGAGCAAATCGCGCCTGCAAGGCTGCTACGTCGACATCGAAGAGATCAACCGCGTCGTCGACTACCTCAAAGCGCAATGGACTGTGGAATACGATCCAAACTTCATCGATCTGGAGGAGAAGGTTCCCGATTTCGTCCCATCTAATGGGGCGAGCGTCATGACCGATGGTTCCTCAAAAGAGATGGAGGAGGAGGAGCTGTACCACCAGCTCGTCGAGGACACGATGCAGCGCGATTTTTCGTCGATAAGCTTTATTCAGCGCACCTATGGTGTCGGCTTTCCCAAAGCCGGTCGCCTGTTCAACCGCCTGCAAAAGGACGGGATCGTCTCGACCATCAACGATAGCGCTCGTGGGTGCAAGGTCATCGCTCACGATCCTTCGTTTAATGCTCCGAGCGTCAATCCTGGCTCGAGCGAGCTCGTGAGCGAGAAGGACAACGAGTGATGGGCATCGGCATCGATATCGTCGACATGCGGCGCATCAAAGATCCCGAGCGCTTCGCCGAAGGAATTCTGAGCGAGCGCGAAAGAACCCTTTTTGCACTGAAGAAGGATAAGATCGCCTTCGTCGCTGGTCGTTTTGCGGCGAAAGAGGCTTTCATGAAAGCCATCGGTAGAGGCATGGATAAGATCGCACCTCGGCAGATCGAAGTCCTATATCGCCAAGGAAGCGAAACCCCGATCATCATCTATCGCGGCGATGAATACGATGTCTCCATCGCCCACGATGGTGATTACGCCATCGCGGTGGTAGCGACATGAACGAGGCGCTCGTCAATGCTACGCTGCGCGCGCCGACCCTGATCGAGGTCGTCGTTTTTTCGCATGCGTCAGCTGATGACCTCACCTTCTTGCTCGATGAGAATGGTGGAGCTAGCCAGCCGCTGATGAATATCGAAAATCGCAAGAGCGATGAAGCGACCATTTATCTGCTGCAAGCGGCGAGCGAGATCGTCTTGGGAAATCGCTACGAAGTAAATATTCCTAGCTTAGGTTCATTCCCGCTGAACGTCGAACGAGCCACAGAGTTCGATTCATTTGATGAACTATATGTTTATCGCGGGAATGATTTGGGCAGCACGTATCATCGCACTCACACGGAGTTTGCGCTGTGGGCGCCACTCGCTTCCTCGGTAGAAGTGAAGTACTTAGTCCGCGGAAAATGGATTCACCTCGCGATGCAAAGAGGTGGGAATGGGGTTTATAGAGTTTCTATAAAAGGCAATCTCGACGGCGTTTTATACGCGTATGTCGTCACGAATTCCGGAGTTGCCAAAGAAGCAGTCGATCCATATGGGCGCCTATCCACGCTCAACGGCTCGGCGTCCGTGGTGTGCAATCCATCGCGCGCCGATATCGACCTGCGCACTGATCGCTTGACAAAATTGGAGTGTTACACCGACGCCATCATCTACGAAACTAGCGTTCGCGACATGACGAGCGACGAGGCGTCGAACATCGTGAGCAAAGGCACGTTCAAAGGTCTCTATGAGAAAAATCGGCGGACGAAAGGTGGCAATCCCGCTGGCCACGATTATCTCAAGTATCTCGGCATAACTCATCTGCAGCTGCTTCCGATCATGGATTTCGCGACCATCGACGAGGAAAATCCCGCCTCAAGTTACAACTGGGGTTATGATCCGGCTCAATATTTCGTTCCCGAAGGTAGTTACGCTTCCGACCGGAGCGATCCTTATTCCCGCCTCGTCGATCTGAAGAAGATGATCTCATCGTTCCACGAGGATGGAATGCGTATCAACATGGATGTCGTTTTCAACCATGTCTATCGCCACTCGTCGTCGACCTTTGAGAAAATCGTCCCCAACTATTTCTTCCGCCGGGATTCAAAGGGCGCCATCTCGAATCATTCCAGCTGCGATAACGATATGGCCAGCGAGCGCCCCATGGTCCGCAAGTTGATCGTCGACGCCTGCCTTTACTACGTCAGAGAATTCGGGGTGGATGGGTTTCGCTTTGACCTCATGGGCCTCATCGATATCGCGACGATCGAGGCAATTCGCGATGAGATCATCAAAATAAGACCCGATTTTATGTTCTATGGCGAAGGTTGGGAGATGGGTCATGGTGCGGATGAAAAGCTCAGATTCGCCAGCCTTGCCCACGTCAGAGAACTTCCTGATATCGCTTTTTTTAATGATTGGTTCCGCGATACCGCCCGCGGGAGCACGTATCATGACAATATGTCGCCGCGAGGCTATCTCCTCGATGCCAGCGAGCATCGCGAGGGTTTCAAATACGTATTTGCAGGATCGGTAATCGATATGTGTCTGCCATCGCGCTTCCTCTCGCCCCGGCAGAGCATCAACTATGTTGAATGCCATGATAATGGCACTCTTTTCGACAAGCTCGAGGTCGCTCTAGGCGAGGAAACCATCGAGCAGCGCCTCGAGCGGATCAAGCTGATCAACTCCGCCGTCATGACCTCGCTCGGAGTCCCCTTCTTTCACATGGGCCAGGAGTGTGGCCTATCAAAGAACGGTCAACAGAATACCTATAACATCGGCGATGAGCTCAATCGCATGGATTATCGATTGGTCGATGAGCGGATGTCGATGGTCGAGCATTTTCGGGAATTGGTCAAGCTCCGCAAAGGGCTGAATCTCCTCCGCCTGGACGATGTCGATGCGATCGAGCGACTCATCTCCTTCCGCGATTTAGGATCCGATGGCGTGATGGTCAGTTTCGCAGATGTTTCGGAGATTGCGCCTTTTAGGCGCTGCCAAATCTTTTTTAACCCGAGCAGAGAGACTATCTATCACGATTTCGATGATTACTATCAATTCTATTTCGCGAGCAGTGGCAACGTCGAGAAAGCCATGATGTTCGCCAAGCATTTGATGATCAAACCTCTCTCCATGGTTATTTTAGTTTTAAAATAATACTTGAGAAACTACCCTATGTCACCCGTTTACAATGAAGTGGGGGTGATATATTATGATGTCCGATGTCTTTATCGCTGGGCGGTTAGCCGCGCCGATCAACGAGACAGTGCGCTTTGTCGAAATCGACCGCTCTGTACCCGAGCAGGGAAAATTCGTCATCGACAAGATTCCCGTCTCGTATTGGAGCAAGGAGCCCAGCTCGCGATTCATGAAGCTTTCCGAGGGGATTCTCGTCGTCATCCGCGGCCGGATCGAAGCAGAAGCCAAGCTGGGGATATCATCGTCGCTGAGCAACTTGCAATCCTCGGTAAAAATGTATTAAATGAAATAGGAGGCTAGACGCACATGCTTAAGTACTTGAGGCTGATTCTCATATGTGGGCCACGGATCATCTGGTCTTATTTTGCGTGGATGATCAAGTATGCGCGCCATCCCGAGAGATATCCTCTGGCGGTCCGATATGCCCGCATCCGCAGCTTGAGCCTCTTCGTCTTCCGCTCGATACACGTCAAAGTGAATATCGAGGGTGAGGGAATCATCTCGAACCAAAAAGGTCCGTTTGTCTTGTACGCTAATCACTATTCCGATCTCGACCCGATCATATTGGTCGCCCTATCGGAAAAGCCCATTACCTTCGTCGCCAAAAAGGAGACGCTCTCCTATCCTTTCATCGGAAAAGTCGTCAAGCTGCTCGAAGGCGTCGCCATCGATCGCGGCGATTTGAGATCGCAGCTCGTCGCCATCGATCGCGCCGTCAAGATGGTTGAGAGCGGACGCAGCATAGCCATCTTTCCTGAGGGCACCCGCAACCGCAATCCTGAGCTGCCGATCGGCGAATTCAAGCCTGGGGCCCTAAAAATTGCCTACCGCACTGGCGCCCCGGTCATCCCTTGCGCCTTATATGGCACGTTTCGGCCGTTCAGCATGAAGAGCAGACTCAAGGTTTATCCATTATGGGTTCGGTTTTTCAAACCGATTGAAAAAGAAGAGTATCTGCAGATCAACACCGTCGATCTCGCTCCGATGATTCGTGGCCAGATTCAATCCGAAATCGAAGATGTGATGCGCGTCGAGGACGCTGCTTTTCTCAAAGGCGAGACGCCTGCTAAATAAGTCACGATCATCTCTCCGTCGACCCTCAGCCGAGATTTTTTTGTTTGGCCACGAATCAAAGCGGAAGTGGTTATGTAGATTTCATAAGGAGTATCTAGATACTGTCTCATCATGATCATTCTTTGAATGATGCTCGCTAGAAAACGTGCGTGATCGACCAAGATATTTAGGGTTTGCCACCTCGCATCAGCGCGCCAAAAAGATATTTTAAGATATCTTTCGCGTGCTATACTATTTAATGAGGTATTTTATTATGAGAATGGTCGATATCATCTGTAAAAAGCGCGACGGGAAAGTCCTTTCTAAGGAAGAGATTTCTTTTTTTGTGAAAGGCTACGTCGATGGCTCGATCCCCGATTACCAAGTCAGCTCTCTGGCCATGGCTATCCTATTTCGCGGCATGAGCAAAGAAGAGATCACCATCCTGACCGATCTGATGATGCACAGCGGTGACATAATCGATCTGAGTTCGATAAAAGGCGTCAAAGCCGATAAGCATTCGACCGGCGGTGTCGGCGACAAGACAAGTCTTGTCCTCGGACCGATGGTGGCGGCCTGCGGCGTCAAAATCGCCAAGATGAGCGGCCGCGGTCTCGGCCATACGGGTGGTACTCTCGATAAGATGGAAGCCATTCCGGGCATGAAGATTTCAATTCCCGAAACCCAGTTCATCAAGCAGGTCAACGACGTCGGTTTGGCGATCGTCGGACAGACTGGACACTTGGTTCCTGCCGACAAGAAGTTATACGCCCTGCGCGATGTCACCGGGACGGTTGAATCTATCCCCCTCATCGCTTCTTCCGTCATGTCGAAGAAACTCGCCAGCGGCAGCGACACCATCTTGCTGGATGTCAAGTTCGGCAGCGGGGCCTTCATGAAGAATATTTCCAGCGCTCGCGAACTGGCGCGGACCATGGTCGATATCGGCGATGGACTCGGTCGCGATACACGCGCTATTCTGACCGACATGGAACAGCCGCTCGGCCTCGCCGTCGGCAACGCTCTCGAAGTCAAGGAAGCCATCGACACCCTCCACGGCAAAGGACCTCGCGATCTCGTCGAGCTCTGCCTCGAGGCTGGATCGATCATGCTCGAGCAAGCCAAAGTCGTCACCGATTTGAAATTGGGGCGCGAGATGTTGAAGAAAGTCATCGCCGATGGATCGGCTTTTGCCAAGCTCAAGGCCATGGTCGCCGCACAAGGCGGCGATGTTTCCTATTTAGATCATCCCGACAAATTTCCGCTGTCTCGCCATATCATCGCCATTGAATCCCTAAAAGAGGGATATGTCAGACGCATCGAAGCTCTGCAGATCGGCGAATCAGCCATGCGCCTCGGCGCTGGTCGGGAAACATATGACGATGTCATCGATATGTCGGCCGGCATCATCTTGAACAAGAAGGTTGGCGACCACGTTGAGATCGGCGAAGTTTTATGCACTGTCCACACCAACAAGGATAATTACCAGACGATTCTCGAGGACATCCGCGATTCGTTCAAGATGTCCAAGAGTAAACTCGAGCCACTTCCCATCGTCCACGATTACATAAGGTAAGCAGATGCGCATCGTCGTCCAAAACGTCACGGAAGCTAAGCTTTCTATATCCACTCGCATCATCGCCTCCATCGAACGCGGATATGTTTTGTTCGTCGGCTTCACCGCTGGCGATGGCGAAGAGATCGTGCGCGAGATGGTCGATAAGGTCCTCAGCATGCGCGTTTTTTCGGATGATGATGGCAAAACCAACCTGTCGATAAGCGACATCGAAGGTCAGATCATGGCGGTGCCGCAGTTTACTTTGTACGCCGATCTCACACGTGGGCGACGCCCATCGTTTATTAAAGCCATGCCTCCAGTTGAGGCTGAGGGGCTGTTCGACTATTTTGTCTCGCGGATAAAATCGCTGTACCCTCGCGTCAGCTCTGGCCTTTTCAAAGCCGACATGCAGGTGAACCTCATCAATGATGGACCATTTACGATAATCCTCGATTCTGCGGAGCTTTTCGTGCGATGAAAGAGCGGATCATGATCGGCCTCTCCGGCGGTGTCGACTCCGCTGTCGCAGCATATTTGCTCAAGCAGCAAGGCTATGACGTCGTCGCCTGCTTCATGCGCAACTGGGATGCGCTAGCCAACAATGATTATCTAGGCAATCCCACAGCTGGCGATGATCGATGTCCACAGGAGAAGGATTACGAAGACGCTCGAGAAGTTGCCAAGGCTCTCGATATCCCTTTGCTACGAATCGATTTCGTCAAGGAATACTGGGACGATGTCTTCGCGTATTTCATCGCGGAATATCGAGCTGGGCGAACGCCGAATCCCGACATCTTCTGCAACAAGTTCATCAAGTTCGACGCTTTTTATCGATTCGCTCTCGAGAACGGATGCAAGCTCATCGCGATGGGCCACTATGCCAAACGCATCGAAATCGATGGACATCGCTATCTGGCCAAGGCGCTGGATGGCAATAAAGATCAAACCTATTTCTTATCGCAGCTCAGCGAAGCGCAAATTGCTTCTTGCCTCTTTCCGCTCGGCGATATCACCAAGCCAGAAGTGCGATCGATCGCTGCCAAACTCAATCTGAGCGTGGCCACGAAAAAGGATTCGACGGGAATATGCTTCATCGGCGAGCGGAACTTCCGCGACTTTCTCCGCAACTACCTTCCCGCCCAACAAGGCGACATCGTCGACATCGCAAATGGCAGGATAATCGGCCATCATCATGGCGCCATGTATTACACGATCGGCCAGCACCGAGGTTTGGGGATCGGTGGTCTATCCGATCAGGAATCGCGTGGCTGGTATGTAGTGAAGAAAGACGCCGAGCAGAACATCGTCTATGTCACCAGCGGAGATGAAAGCCGATATCTCCTCTCGGATCACTGCATAATCACCAACCTCAATCTCTTTCCTCATTTCGATGTCGATGGCAAGGTTTTGAAGGCCAAGTTTCGCTATCGATCCGCCGATGTCGAAGTGGTCGCCAAACGCTTAGGTGACGATTCTTTGCTCGTGAAGTACCAAACCCTACAAAAAGCCATCGCGACCGGTCAAGGCGCCGCCTTCTACGATGGCGATGTCATGGTCGGCGGTGGAGTGATCTCTGAAGTATATCGCGGCGATAAACGCATCGATAGATAAAAAAATAGCGATTTGATCGCTATTTTCAAATAATCGCGCACTATCCTAGGATGAGTGAATCGGGCAGTACGGCCCCCGATGATAACTCGCCGAACTTTTTGATTAACTCTTCCACCGTGAGCCGCATTTTTTGCTCGCCGCAGCAATCGAAGACAATTCGGCCGCTGGCCATCATGATCAAGCGAGTGCCATAGCGGATAGCGTCCTTCATATTATGGGTGACCATTATGGTCGTAAGCGCTTGATCGCGGACGATATCATCGGTGATGGTCATGACCGTCTTGGCCGTCTCGGGATCGAGGGCGGCGGTGTGCTCATCGAGGAGGAGCAGGCGGGGGTTGTTCATCGTCGCCATGCAGAGCGTCACGGACTGGCGCTGGCCTCCAGAGAGAGTTTTCATGCGCTCGCCGAGGCGCTTCTCTAAACCGAGTCCCAATGGTTCAAGCATGCACGCAAATTGGGCGCGATAGCGTTTCTTAAGACCCCACGATAAGCCAGTAGGCTCGCCGCGCCTCGAGGCGAGAAACATGTTCTCCTCGACCATCATATCCCCGATCGTGCCGACCATCGGGTCTTGGAATACGCGGCCGATAAAGCGCGAGCGGGTGTGGTTCTTGAGAGCGACGATATCTCTGCCATCGAGCAGTATCTTCCCGCGATCAGGGGAGATTGACCCAGCGATGAGGTTGAGCAAAGTCGACTTTCCAGAGCCGTTTGAACCGATGATGGTGACGAACTCGCCATCGCCTATCTCGAGGTTGACATCGACGATGGCGCGCTTGTCGTTTATCAGATTGCCATCGAGGGAAAAAGTCTTGTCCAGACCAATTATTTTAAGCATTGCTCAGGCCCTTCCTTTCCTTGCTTTTCTTTATCGCATCACTGACTATTCTCTTGATCAAGGGAATGCACAAGATGAGGACGAAGAGCACGGCCTGAACAATCTTGAGATATCCAGTCGGCAGAGCGCGCATGGCGATATTGATGACGACTTGGTAGGCGAATGATCCGACGACGACGCTGATCAGCGCCAGCCAAAAGGTTTGCTTACCATAGAGCATGATAGCTTCACCGAGCAAGATGCTGGCTAATCCGATGACGATGGTGCCTTGACCAAAGGTCGAGTTCGAGCTGAGCATGAACTGGGCGAAGAGCGAACCGCCGACGGCGACGATAGCGTTGCTGATGACGAGACCCGTGATCACCCGAGTGTCGGTATTGATGCCTTGAGCCCGGCTCATGATCTTGTTCTTGCCGGTCGCGCGAATCGTTATGCCGATCTCCGTTCCGAAGAACCAATACAAGAGGGCGATGACGAGGCCGACTCCAATCGCGCTCGTGAGGATGATGCCCCATTCCCCAAGAAAACTTCGAAAGAAGGAATAGATGGTCGTCGTGGTCCGCATGGTCACCGAGCCGACGAAATCGCCGATGTGGCTATAGCCGTCGACATGGTTGGTCAAGCCATTGAGGAGTTGGGAGAGCGGTATGCAGGCGACCATCGTGATGATTCCAGCGAGGAGAGAGGGAATGCGCAGCTTGGTGTGGAGAAGCCCGGTGGCTAACCCCATGATCCCGCCGGCTGCCATCGCGATGAGGATGGCGATGACCGGCGGAACCTCGAGCGCGATCATCAAGATGGTGATCGCGCTGCCGAGGGGGAAGACGCCTTCGGCGCCTAGATCAGCGATGTCTAAAACGCGATAGGCGATATAGACGCCTATGCCTAGTAAGGCGTATATCAAACCTAGGCTCAAAGAATTCGTGAGAATATTATAGATGACCATCGCTCTGGTGACCTTATACTTCGTCGACTACTTCATCGGCGGCGTCGATCAACTCCTGAGGAAAGGTCAAACCGATCCCTTCAGCATTGTCGACGTTGAGGATGAGTGGCGTGTCGTCCAATTTTTGGATGGGGAGCTCGGTGATAGGAGTGCCGTCGATGATTTGCACGGCCATTTCGCCGGTGAGCTTTCCGAGCTCGAAGTAGCTGATGCTGAGGGTCGCTACGGCGCCGAGGTCGAGGTGGGCTTCTTCCCCACCGATTATGGGTATATTGGCTTCATTCGTCTTCTCCGCGACGGTCGAATAGCTCGAGACGAGCGTCGAATCGGTCGGAGTGTAAAGGCCTTGGATGCCATCTTCGATCAGCGCGTCCATCGCCGCCGCGACTTGCCCTGTTTCGGCAAATGTCTGGATAGCTAGCGTCAGGCCAAACTCATCGCAAGCAGTTTGCGCTAACTCCGCTTGGCGGGCGGAATTCGTCTCGGTCGAGCAGTAGATCATGCCGATCTTCTCAATGTCGAGTCCCAAGCGCGTGAACAGCTCGATCTGCTCGCGGACGGGGTTCATGTCGCTCGTTCCGGTGATGTTGTTGTCCGGATGTTCGCTATCGCTGAGCAATCCGGCATGTTCGGGATCGGTGACGGCTGTGAATAGTATGGGCACATCGCTCCCTTTGGTCGTCCGAGCGGCCAGAAGTCCAGAGGCGGCAGGAGTGGCGATGCCGAGGACCAACTCGTTTTCGCCGACGAGTTCAAGAGATGATGAGGAGACGAGGCTGCTATCGGTATTGGCGTCTTTCAAATCGATGTCGTAGTCGATGCCGGCTTCGTCGAGGGCAGCGACGAAACCATCGTAAGCATCGTTGAGCGGAGGGACGTTGACGAACTTGAGAACCCCGATTAAAACGCCGCCGCCGCGGCAGGATGAGAGCGCGGCCGTCGAGAGGACGGCCAACGTCGCGAGAAGCAGATGTTTGATTTTCATGATGTTTCCTCCTTCTGAAAATAAAACTCAGGTGGCGAGCACCTGAGTTTAGTTGCACTATCAGCTTTTCAGGTGTTCACGAACAGTTCGTTTCCCACCTCTAAGCTATTATCGCTAATAAAACTTATCGCTATCGAGAAACGACTCCTAAGTAATAATAGTAATAATAGGAAAAATAGCTCTTCGTAAGGCATGAAATGTGATTAGCGGTTTTCATTGTTTCTTCCTGGAAGGCCCTTTTATGAGTAGCATTATATACGAGAAAAGAGAATGTGGGAAGTAATAAATCGCACAATTATCGGCCAAAAGATTTGAAAGGATATTTAAATATGCTATATTTATCACATTCGATAGAGGAACTAAGCTCATCGAGCGTGCCACTCCTCTGAAGCGATTAATCCTCGCCGTCGGCTGCGTTAAGGCCTAATTGAGTGCATTATCTTGATAATGAATAAGGATGGTACCGCGAGTCAGTCGTTCCTTAGGGACGATTTTTATTTGTCTGGAGGCAAACCCATGAAGAAGATGACTGGCAATGAGATTCGCAAGACGTGGCTCACCTTTTTTGAGCAGAGAGGCCACAAGATCGAAAAAGGTGCATCGCTCATCCCTTATAAAGATCCGACTTTACTCTGGATCAACTCCGGCGTCGCCGGCTTGAAGAAGTATTTCGACGGGAGCGAAGTTCCTCCGTCGCGGCGGATCGTCAACGTGCAGAAGTCCATCCGCACCAACGATATCGAGAATGTCGGATATACGGCTCGTCACCACACTTTTTTTGAGATGCTCGGCAACTTTTCCATCGGAGACTACTTTCGGGATGAGATGCTTCCGTGGGCATATGAGATCTTGATCAGCGACAAGTATTTCGGCATGCCGAAGGATAAACTGTACTTTACGTATCTGCCGACCGACCTCACCACCCGCGACTTATGGCTCAAGTGCGGGGTCGCTCTCGATCATCTGATTCCTCTCGACGGAAATTTTTGGCAGATTGGCGAAGGTCCTTGCGGGCCAAACACCGAGGTCTTCTTCGATCGCGGCGCGGAATACGATCCGCTCGATAAAGGAATCGCCCTTTTGCGGGACGACATCGAAAATGATCGCTACATCGAAATATGGGGCATCGTCTTCTCCCAGTTCAACGCCGTCGCTGGCAAAAAGCGCGAGGAGTACAAAGAATTGCCCAGCAAGAACATCGATACCGGCGCTGGTCTCGAACGCATTGCCTGCATCATGCAACGCACGCCCACAAACTTTGAGACCGACCTCTTCTATCCGCTTATCCTGGCGACGGTAGAGCTGGCCGATAAGCCTTACGAGGCACCTTATCTGACGGCTTATCGCGTCATTGCCGACCACATCCGCACGGTCGTCTTCGCCTTATCCGACGGCGAACCTTTTTCCAATGAAGGAAGAGGTTACGTCCTGCGCCGCGTGCTGCGCCGAGCCATGCGGTTCGGGCGCAAGATCGGCATCGAGAAACCCTTTCTTTTCACTCTCGTCGCCACAGTCATCGCTATCATGAAGGACTATTATCCCGCTCTCGTCGATAGACAGGATTATATCGAGCGGAGCGTCAGAGCCGAAGAGGAAAAATTCCTCAAGACTCTCAAGATGGGAGAAAACATCCTACGCGATCTGCTCAACAATCGTTCGACGCTCGATGGCAAAGAGGCGTTTCGCCTTTATGACACCTATGGCTTTCCGGTGGAACTAACGGTGGAGATCGCTTCCGAGAGCAACGTGAGCGTCGACCTAGAAGGTTTCGAGCGCGAGATGAATAAGCAGAAAGAGCGAGCGCGCAGCGCCCGCTACGATGGATCGAGCATGGGCCGTCAATCCAAGGATCTGCTCGATTTCGTCAAGCCGAGCACTTTCATATATGGAAGCGCCAATATTTCTTCCCGCGTCATCGGCCTCTTCCAAGAAGGGAAGACTGTCAACGAATTGAGCGGCGAGGGCGAAGCCATTTTTGAGCGCACGCCCTTCTATGCGGAGAGCGGTGGTCAGATCGGCGACCGAGGCCGCATTTATAATGCATCCGTTGAAGCTAAGGTCACAAACACTCGACGCGCTCCCAACAAGCAGCATCTCCACGAGATCAACGTTTTGTACGGCGCGCTCCACCTCAGTGATGAACTCACCTTGGAAATCGATGATCGGCGAAGGGAAGCGACGATGCGAAATCACTCCGCGACCCACCTGCTGCACAGCGCTCTCTACGAGATGCTGGGCAGCCACATCGCTCAGCAGGGTTCGTTCGTTTCCGATGAGTACCTGCGCTTCGACTTCTCCCACGGCGAGAAGATAAGCGAGGAACAGCTCGCCGGCATCGAGAGGCGCGTGAATGAGCTAATCGCTCTTTCCATTCCGTGCAGCGTCGATGTCCTACCACTTAAGGAAGCTGAGAAGCTGGGAGCAAAAGCCTTTTTCAGCGAGAAGTATGGGGACGAGGTTCGCGTGGTCGGCTTCGGTGATGTCTCCAAGGAATTCTGCGGAGGAACGCATGTCGCTAATACCGAGCAAATCGGACTATTCGCCATCGAATCCGAAGAGTCGATCGCCACAGGCACAAGACGCATTCAAGCGCGAACGTCATTCGCCGCTTATGAATTGCTCAAGCGGAGAGAAAAACTCTTCGGCGAGGTCCGCACCCTCGTCGGCGCGAACTCGATCTACGAAGTGAGCGACCGCATCAAGGTTCTCGTTCGCGAGAGCGATGATATCAGGCAGCAGAATGCTCGCCTTCTCGACAAAGTGACGCTCACCCTAGCTGAGAGTTTGCGCGACGACTTCTGCATCTTCAATGGTTATCACGCGCTGTTCAAGCATCTATCCGGCATCAAGCACGACGCGCTGATCAAAGTCGGAGATGCCCTTAAGGCTTATCACAATGACTATGTCATCATCCTATCCGGCGGTGGTGATGGGGATCTCCCCTTAGTCGCTTTCGTGGGCGGTCTCGCCCTTCAAGACGGCGTTCGCGCCGGAGAGATCATCAAGAGCCTAGCGCAGAAGTTAGGCGGTTCAGGTGGCGGTCGCCCCGAGATGGCGCAGGGCCAAGGTAAGGCTATCAAGCAGCTCGACGCCGCCTTCGAGATCATCAAGGAGTCGCTGAAGTGAAGCGCATCATCGCTCTCGATTTAGGCACGAAGACCTTAGGCGTCGCCATCTCAGATGCTCTGCACATCGCTGCGCATGGCTACGAGAACTTCGTCTTCGAATCAGGAAATTATAAGAAAGCGCGGGAGCACGTGCTAACTATTTTGGATAAGGAGGGCGTCGACGAACTATGCATCGGCCTTCCTCTCCACATGTCGGGTGAGCGCTCTGAACGCTCGGCATCATGCCTTCGCTTCCGCGATGATCTATTGCTCGCCAGGCCTGATCTTAAAGTCGCGATGGTCGACGAGCGGATGACGACGATCATCGCCAATAGGCGCATGCTAGAAGCCGATCTGTCGCGCCTCAAGCGGAAAGCCGTCATCGACAAGATGGCCGCGGTCGTCATCCTCGAGTCATATCTAGCAATGAGGGAAAAACAATGGAACAAACCGACAAGCAGCTGATCATCGAAGACGAGGACGGCAAGCGCTACGTCCGAGAGATTCTCTTCACCTACGAAAGCGCAGAGAGAAAAGCCAAATATGTCTTCTTTTTCGATCCGGAAGACAAGGCGGGCGAGGTCCAGGTTCTGCGGTATGCCGATGATGGCTCGCTCGAGGAGATCATCGACGACGACGAATACGCTGAGGTCGAGGAAGTGTTCAATTCATACAGCGATGAGCACGAAGAGGAATAAGCGCTTTCTGACGACGCAATTCTATATATAGAAATGTCCAGAAACTATTTGTGGAATTATGCGAGTGATGTTGCTATAATCTATTTCGCTAATTGAGGTGATATGAATGGTTGACAATAAATTGATCTTGACGAAAGACGGCGTCAAGAAACTGAAGAGCGAACTCCGCCACCTAATCGATGATGTGCGCCCCGAAGTGATCGAGCAGCTCACTTTTGCTCGCTCGCAAGGCGATCTCAGCGAAAATGCTGACTATGATGCCGCCCGCAGCCGCCAAGCCGAAGTCGAGGGTCGGATCAAGCAGATCGAAGACATTCTCGCCACGGCCAAAATAATCGACGAAAAGCCTAAGAACACCAAATTCGTCTCCATCGGCTCAAAGGTCGCCATCCTCGATGTGACTTCTAGCCGCGAAGATGTCTACACTATCGTCGGCACGGTGGAAGCCAATCCTTTCATCGGCAAGATTTCCAATGACTCGCTCCTCGGAAGCGCCCTCATCGGCAAGCACGTCGGAGACAAAGTGCTCGTCAAGACCAACACCCCTTACGAAGTCGAGATCGTCCGCATCGATAACGCTTAATACGCCGTCTGGTGCATAGATGAATGGAAGCTTAATGCTTCCATTTTTTTAATGTTCGGACAAAAAGGCCCGCGATTGCTTATAGATAAGGTAAGGAGGCACATATGTTCAAAATCATCATCGGCGTCATCGTAGCCGCCATCATCATGATCGTCATCATGCAATTCATCGACCCCAATCTCATCACCAACACTTCATCGAATACCAGCGTTGTCTTCGATATGCTGACCGTATCTGTGTCGGGTGAAGTCATCAAGCCTGGCACGTATATCATCGAGACCAATTCCACTCTTTCGACCCTTGTCGAGGCCTCTTCGGGATTGACGAGCAATGCCGATGAGCTGGCATTTGATCTCTCCTACCTTTTGGAGAACAACCAGTCCTTTTACATCGCGCCTAAATACGACATGAGCGATGTCTGCGCCATCGAGCCCATCGCCAAGGTGAACATCAACACCGATAGCAAGGAGACCTTGATGAGCGTAAACGGTTTTGGTTCTGCCATCTCTGACGCCGTCATCTCGTACCGCGCGAGCACCGTGTTCAAAAGGCTTGAGGACATCAAGAATGTTTCAGGCATCGGCAATGCGACCTTCGAGAAAATAAAGAATTATATCACCATCCGCTCCGCATGAGTTCCGTCCTCGCCCTCGCCGGTGTGATGCTCGGGCTATATCTCGCGCGCCTCCATCCAGCTTGGGCCCCCTCTTCGATAGCCGCTGCATCTCTTTTCATCATCTATCGATTCAAGTTAAAAGGACTCGCAGTATTCGTCGCCACCTTGGCCATCGGCTTTTCCGCCTCTTTCCTCGACGACCTCGCTCTTTCGGAGGACGCGGTTCATCGAGGAGTGGTGATAGCGGGCAAAGAAAACTATTTTCTGTTTTATTCTGGCGGTCGCAAATTCTATGTCGCGGAAGAGGAAAATCGTCGCGAAATCGGGGACATCTTGCTGATCGATGGCGTTGTTGAAGAGACGAGCTTTGCTCGATATGAGAGCCGTTTTGACTTCAAAACGTATCTAGAAGATCAAGGTGTCAACTGGGAACTAAAAGTCAGGACTATCGATGTTGTCTTCGCAAATCCTCTGCGCTTAAATGAACGCAAAGCGGATTTCCTCGCTAATTTCGACGAAGGGACGAGCGACTTGATCGATGCTCTGCTCTTCTCTCGGAAAAACTACGATTCGCCAACCATCGTCGCAGCTGACAGCCTCAATTTGATCTTCCTCTTCGCTATGAGCGGCATCTACCTGCGCACGATGATGGCGATGGTAGAATATCTGCTTCGATTGCGGTTGTCGGACAAGGTCTCGCGCATCATCACCTTTCTTTTCTTTGCTCCTTTCTTCCTGATCTCGATCGAGCGAGTGGCGGCAAACCGCGTCGCAGTGTGCTACTCAGCTCGGATAATCAACGATCGCTTTCTTAAAAAGCGAAAGCATTCTTATCTCACCATTCTGTCGATCGTGGCTCTCTTCTTTTTGCTTGTCGACTATCACCTCGCCTACCAGATGGCTTTTCTCCTCGGATTCGGCCTCTCGTTCCTCGTCACTTCATCCCGCGCGGCCTTCCGATGTTTTAAGGAGAGGAAAAGACGTTTTCTGACGCCGCTCGCGATCTTCGCGTTTATGGTGCCCATCCACATTTCCCTGACCTATGAAGTGCACGTCATGCAATTCATCTTCCAAGCGTTCGCCATCCCCATAAACTCTCTCTTCTCCACGATGGCATTCCTATCCTTTTATCTAACGCCGATGGTGGGTTTGATGTCTTTTCTAGGCAGAGGGCTGACCGCATTTTATACTGGTATCTCGCAATTCGATGTGACGATTGCGATCGGCGAGATCCACGCCATTTTTCCGCTCGTATACTATAGCCTATATTTCTATGGTCTCTTCCTCCTCGAGAGCCGGCGCTTCGCTCACGCTCGCCTCGTTTCCTTGAGCCTCGTCTCCTTCGTTCTGATGGCATCCTTCCCTATAGGAAACAAGCTGCTCTGCGCCGTTCATTTCATCAACGTCGGCCAAGGAGATGCCATCCTCATCCAGAACCGAGGGACGAACGTCCTCATCGATACTGGTGGCAACAGCGGATTCGACATTGCCCAAAAGGTCCTGATCCCGTTCTTCAAAAAGCAGAGAGTCTATGCCCTAGATCTTTTGATTACGACGCACGACGATTTCGACCACGATGGTGGTGTGACCTCCCTCATGGAGAATTTTCCCGTCCGAACTTTCGCCGATGATCCATCGTTTTTTCCCATCGCGATCGGAGGCATGAAACTGGACAATTTGAACATCTGGAACTACGATGACGAAAACGATCGATCGCTCGTTCTTCGCTTTGCGCTGTTGGGAAGTAAATGGCTGCTGATGGGCGATGCTTCCACAGCGATCGAAGGCGAGATGATAAAAGCGTATCCCGATCTCGACATCGACTACCTCAAAATCGGGCATCATGGCTCCTACACTTCGACATCTGCATCTTTCATCCGCTCCACGACGCCGCGAGAGGCCATCATCTCCGTCGGCAGCAATAATTACTACGGTCATCCGCATAAATCGGTCTTGGAAACGCTCATAGATTGTGGCGTCATCGTCCGCCGCACCGATCTCGAAGGGACGATTTCCTACAAGCGATATTCGTTTTGATATATAATCAAAGATATGGTTTTTCTCTTCGCTGGAACACAGATGCCGATCATCAAAAAGCATCTCGCCAAATTGCTCGTCGAACGCCTTGGCCACCTCGATGATTTCAACGTTTCGCGAATCGATGCTCGCGAAGTCCTCATCCAAGATATCGTCTTCGAAGCGTCATCGCTTCCGATCGGGACCGATCGCAAAGCCGTCGTCGTCGAAAACGCCTACTTCCTGCTCAAGGAAAAGGGCAAGGTCAAAATCGACAAGGATCAGGATTATCGCTCCGTACTCGATTTCATGGCCCACGTTAATGAGGAGGTCGACCTCATCTTCATCGCTGAAAGCCTGGACTTGGATGAGCGCAGCGAAGTGCTGCGCCTGATCAGGCAAAAAGGCACGGTCAGCGAAATACCGGAGCTCAGCAAGGACAAATGGCTTGATTACGCTCGCCAATATTTTCGCAACAACGATACCGAGATCGATAACGATGCTCTTCGCGAAGTCATATCGCGCATCGATGGGAATCTCAGCGCCTTCATGAACGAAGCTAACAAGCTGATCCTCTACAAACAGCATATCAACTTGATCGATGTGACCTTGATGGTGTCCAAGCCTCTAGAGAGCAACATCTTCGCTTTGACGAGCGCCCTTTATAAGGGTGACAAGGCTCTGGCTCTCGATATCTTCCAAGATCTAAGGACAAATAATGTCGAACCGATTGCTCTCGTTTCGATGCTGGGGAATCAATTCCGGATGATGAGCCAGGTGCGCTTCCTCGATCAGCGCGGCTTCTCCCAGCAGATGATGGCCAAGGAGCTGGGAGTGCCTGATTTTCGCATCCGCATGTCCTTGCTCGATTCGCGACGATTGTCTAAATCAGCTCTGCTCGGCAATCTCGATGCTCTCCACCGGCTGGATCTAGATATAAAAAGCGGTCTTATCGACCGCTACTACGCCTTTGAGATGTTCGTTTTGAACTTCGCTTAAGCTTTTAGAGTTTTGACCAGAGCCTGAAGATGGCTCTTTTGCCTACCGGCAGCATTGAGGTGCAAGACATTTTTGGCCACGGCTTTGTCGATGAGCGAGAAAGCGGCGACTAACTCAGCTTCGGCCTTGAGCAAATCCTTAGCCTCGACAGCAGCGGCGATGCGCTTGGTCTGCGTCTTGACTTTGCTTTTAAAAGACTGATTGCGGAGACGGGCTTTTTCGTTCGTCTCGATGCGTTTGATCTGCGATTTGATCTGTGCCATATGTTTATACCTCTTTGACCTTTCAAAGTTTAACAAATAGTGGTGGTGATGACAATATAAATATTGTTATTTGCCTTTTTTGCCGCGATAAGTGAGGACCATCTCCGCAAAATCGTTGACGCAGACGAGCAGCCCATACTTCTCTTCCGCGACTTTGATGCCGAAGCATTCCTCGACTTCGCCGACGAGCTGAACATAGCTCATGGAATCTCCGCCGAGCTCGTTGACCCAATGCTCGCTGTCGCCGACTTTGAACGTCGGGAGAAGCAGCACCTTCGAGAAGATCTCGCGGACGGAATTGACGACTGGCTCGACGACTCCTGGCTCAAAGCCGCTGAAAGTCTTGATGGTCTTCTTCTCGTTGATGTCGAGAAAGGATTGAATTTTGGTCGCCAGCAATTCCTTGACTTGGAAGCGGCGGACCTTGAGGTTGTTCGAGATCGGGAGTTTGTCCTTGATGACGAAGACATCCTCGACCCACTTTTCGTTGGCGAGCCCGATGTTGATCTGATCGACCTTGCTCTTGAGAGTGGTGAACTCCTCGGTGGAAATCTCGTTGTCGATCTCAAAGATGAGAGTGATCGTCTCATCCATCGTCTTGCCTTTTCTGACGCCCATCACGCAGGTGTTGGTAACATGAGGGATCGATTTGAAATACGACTCGATCTCGTCAGGGTAGACGTTCTCGCCATTGGCGTTGATGATGATGTCTTTGATGCGACCTTTAACGAAGAAATTGCCGCTTCCATCGCGGAAAACGATGTCGCCGGTGCGGAGGTAACCATCTTCTAAATCTGGAGCCTTTTCGACGCCACCGACAATTTCGCGGACGTGTGTTATCCCCGATTTAATCAATAGTTCGCCGAGGTTGACGCCACTAACTTTCTCGTCGGTCGGATCGATGCGGTAGGCGATGCCTTCGAGCGGACGTCCGATGGAACTCTTGAGGCGATTCTCGACTTTTGGCGAGAGCTCGACGCTGGTGATGCCGACTTCAGTCATCCCATAACCATTGTAGAGCGGGTAGCCGATGCCGTTGATGACGTTCATGGTCTTCTCGGAAATGTAGCCGCCTCCGGATATGCAGTAGCGAACCTTCGTTCCGAAGATGTTGCGCTGAACAGCCGCCGAAGCGAAAGGAGTGGCGGCGATTCCAGCTTCAAAAGCCGATATTTTGTGAGCGTTGTAGGCGATCATCTTGTCGAGCAGGGCGGCTCTTTTAGGACCTTCCAGAGCGGCTTTGCGGATGATGTTCTGCGCCAGCGAATCCCAGAAGAGCGGGACGCAATAGATATGGGTGGCGTTCAGGCGTTGAGTCGCAGTGAGCACTTCGTTGGGAGCGAGGCTCTTCACGAAGATGATGTTCTTGCCGAAGAACGTATACCACAAGAAGACGGCGACGAAGCCGAAGATGTGGTGGAATGGCACGAGGGCGACGATGTTTATCGCGCCAGGATTCATGATATCGCGAGTCGTTTCGGCCATGCCATAGGCAGCGTATATCTGATGGCATAGGTTGGAGCCGTTAAAGACCATCATCTTGGCGTCGCCTGTCGTTCCGCTCGAGCAGAAGATGACTTCATTAGCCCACATCTCGGCGAATTTGAAGTCGGGGTTTTGCTCTTCGATCCTCGCGGGAGTCAAGCGGAGGACGCTATACTCGTGGATCTCATCGCAGATTATGGCTTTGGCTTTCGCTTGCTTGATCAGGACTTCGGAATTCTCCTTCGGAAGCCGAGCGTCGATCAGCAAAACGCGGTAGCCACAACTTAAAATAGCCCAGAACAAGTGAATCCACTGAGGGGAATTCTTCATTTTCAAGGCTACTATTTCCTTCTTGGGCACATCTACGAGAAGTTGGCTGAGCTTAGACGCGGTTTTAAAGGTGATCGTTCGATACTGCTCGTAATTGTACTTGACGACATGGCCTTTGTCGTCGAGGTAAGAGACAGCCGTGTCGTTGCGATGGGTTTCTATCGCCATTAAAAAAATATCTTGCATCGTCTTCGAAGTCTTCATTAGATCCGCAGCCGATTCAAAATAGCGCTTTACTTTGCTATAGTCCGAGTACATTTGGTTGATGCTCCTTTCGAAAACAGCATATCAACATTTTATTCGAAATGAGCAATAAAGTATATTACTTTATGATTTTGGCGCCTGGGAGGACATCATCGCGCACGACGACGTTGGGGCCGATTCGCGCCCCTTCGCCAATCGTGATGTTACCCAGGATTTTGGCTCCCGCGCCGACGACGACGCCGTTTTTGAGTGTCGGGTGGCGTTTCTCCTTTTTGAGTGAGACGCCACCTAAGGTGACTTGATGATAGAGCGTCACGTCATCGCCGATCGTCGATGTCTCGCCGATGACGACTCCAGATCCATGATCGATGAAGAGATTGCGGCCGATCGTCGCTCCGGGGTGGATTTCGATGCCGGTTCGGCACTTGACCATACACATGATCCACTCCCCGAGGAACTTGAGATGCAGATTGGTCCATAGCCAGTGAGCGAGCCGGTAATAGCGCATCGCGATAACCGATGGGTAGAGAAAGAAAATCTGCGCGTTGTTGCGAGCAGCGGGATCGCACCGCTTGATGGAGGCGTAATAGCCTTCTTTCTCATCTTTCCGCTTCATAAGTTCCAGTCGAGATGTATTTGGCTCCACCATCGGGGGCCACGGTGAGGATGATCGCGTTTTTAACTTCGCTGGCAATGATTTCGGCAGCGAAGATGGCCGCGCCGCTCGAGATGCCTAGAAAAAGACCTTTCTTTGCTAGCGAGCGCACTTTGTCCATGGCTTCGATGCTCTTGACGGCGATGATGCGATCGACCTGTTCGATTTCGAGCAGTGGTGGGATGAATCCGGCGCCGATGCCTTGGATCTTGTGCGGACCTTTTGGAAAGCCTTCTAGCACTTTTGATTCCTCTGGTTCGACGGCGATGATTTTGAGGTTCGGATATTGAGACCGAATTATGCGGGCGACACCCGTCAGCGTTCCGCCAGTGCCTACCCCGAGGACGAGATAATCGAGTTTAGGAAAATCGCGCATAATCTCCTCTGCGGTAGTGCGCATGTGGGCTTCCGGGTTAGCCTCGTTGAGGAATTGGTCGATATAAAGGTAGCCTTGCGCCTGCAGTTCCTTGGCTTTTGCGATGGCACCAGACATGCCGAGCGCAGCGGGGGTCAAGATGATCTGCGTCCCATACGCTCTGAGCAGATCGACGCGTTCTTTTGACATATTCTCCGGCATGACGGCGGTGAAAAGGATATCCATGCTGCCTAAGACAAGGGCTAAGCCGATCCCGGTGTTGCCCGACGTCGCTTCGACGACACGTGAACTTTTAGCCAGCAGTTTCCGATCGATGAGGTCCCGGACCATGTTCAGAGCGATTCTATCCTTGACTGATCCACCTGGGTTGAACATCTCCAACTTGACGAAGAGTTGATTAGCGTTGACAGCATCCAATCTCAAGTGTGGCGTATTGCCAATTATCTCAGTTATATGATTGTAAATCATTGTCTACGCATCCTCCATTGTTTATAATGATATAGAATTAAAAGTTGTTAGGCAAACGAAACGATAAGAGGTGCTTTCTTGGATAAAAAAGAATATCGACTCGTGTTCATGGGAACTCCCGAAATCGCCGCGAGCGTCTTCGAATCTATGATCCGCGATGGTTATAATTTCGTCGGTCTCATCGCGCAGAGCGACCAGCAGATCGGCCGCCGAGGCGTTTTGAGTAAGGTTCCGACCAAGGTCGTCGCCGAAAAGTATGGCATCCCGGTTTTCCAACCGGAGAAGATTCGCCTAGAATACGACTTTGCGAAAATCCTCGCTCCCGATTTGATCATCACTTTCGCCTATGGGCAGATCGTGCCGCAGGGCCTTCTCGACATACCGCGCCTCGGATGCCTCAACCTCCATGGATCGCTATTGCCTAAATATCGCGGTGCCGCGCCAATTCAGCGCGCCATCATGAGCGGTGAAAAAGTCACCGGCATCACGCTGATGGAGATGATCGACAAGATGGATGCTGGGCTGATGTATGCCAAGTGCGAAGTCGCCATCGATGAAAAAGACAATTTTACCACGCTTTCCAAAAAGATGGCGGACGCCGCAACCAAATTGGTCATCGAGAAGCTGCCGCTTTATCTCGCTGGCAAATTGGAGGGCGAGAGCCAAGACGAAAATCTCGTGACCTTCGCCAACAAGATCAAACCCGAAGACGAAAGGATCAATCTGGCGATGAAGGTGCGGCCGATGGTCGACTACGTGCGCTCGCTCAGCGAAACCCCGGGAGGTTATCTCCTTCTAAACGATCAAAAACTCAAGATTTATCAGGCGCGCTTCCACTCGAGCTCCATCGGAGGTAAACTCGGTGAGATCATCTCCTTGAAAGACGGTATTATCGTTCAGCTCAGCGACGGGCAGATCGCCCTTCTCGACGTGCAGCTAGAAGGCCGCAAACGTCTTTCGTACAAAGATTTTGCCAATGGTCAGAAGAGTTTGATTGGACAGCTCTTGTCTTAATATGGACAAAAAGCTGAAGCTATCGGTTCACCAACTGGTCGATTTCATGCTGCGCACCGGAGACATCGACAACCGCATCTACAATCGCAGCTCGATGAACGAAGGGACGCGAATCCATGCCTTTTATCAAAGCAAGCAAGGCAATAATTACTTGTCGGAATACTTGCTTGGTGCGACGCTCGACGTCGCTGAGTTCACAGTTTTTCTCGAGGGTCGTGCCGATGGTATCATCGTGGATGGAAATCGCGTCGTCATCGATGAAATAAAGTCGACTGTGGTCGATTTGGAACGGTACTTCGAAGAGCAGGAAGCCTGGCATCTCGGACAAGCTAAATGCTACGCTTTCATGTACGCACGCGAGAAAGGATTATCTGAGATTGGCGTGCGCCTAACATATATTCGACAAACCAACGATGAGAAGATGATCAAGGATTATCTGTTCGACGCGGCGAAGTTGGAAGAGGACGTGCGTTCGCTCCTCGCTAGATACTTGGACTTCTACCGCACGATCTCGGCGCACATCGCCAGGCGCAACGAGACATCTAGGGATTTGAGTTTTCCTTTTCTCAGCTTCCGCAAAGGGCAGCGCGAACTGGCGAAGTATGCCTATGGCATAGCTAAAAATGGCGGAACGCTGTTCGTCGAAGCTCCCACCGGCATCGGCAAGACGATATCGACCCTCTATCCTTTCGTCCGCTCCTTCAGCGACGGCAACAACGAGAAAATATTCTATCTGACCGCAAAGAACTCCGGTAAGGAAGCAGCGCGACAAGCGGTGGAACTGATGAAGGAAAAAGGCGCCGCCTTGAGCGAAGCCATCATCACAGCCAAAGACAAAATATGCTTTTCGCCAGGTAAAGCATGCAATCCAGACGAATGCCCATATGCCAAGGACTACTACACGAAAATCAAAGATGTTTTAGAGAAAGCTCTCGACCGTTATGACGCGTTTGATATACGTCGCGTCGCGCGCATCGCCGCCGCTCACCACATCTGCCCATTTGAACTGCAGCTCGACCTCTCGCTCTACGTCGACATCATCATCTGCGATTACAACTATCTGTTCGATCCCCTCGTCTATTTTCGTCGGTATTTCGACGACGACGCTTCGCACATGCTCGTCCTCGTCGACGAAGCGCATAATCTGGTCGATCGCGGGCGCGATATGTATAGCGCCGCAATCGATTCGCAGACGTTTGAAAAAGCCCGGAAAGCTATGCGCCGCCTCGATCACAAAAAGATCAAGAACGCTGTCAACCGCATCGCTAAACTTTTTAAGAGCCTTCGCGATACGCTCTCCGAAGGAGATACTATCATCGAGGCGATCGATGACAAGACGATCCGCGCCTTGGAAGCGTATCTTCTCGCCTCGCAGGACATCAACCGCAACCACCACGAATACGTCGACGAGCATTTTCGGCAGTTCTTCCTCGACGTCAACAGCTTTCTGAAGATCTACGAATTGCTCGATGACTCCTTTACCATCTTTGCGACCAAGTCAGGTGACAAGCTCATCAAGTTAACTCTCTTCTGCCTGGACCCGAGCAAGCATCTGCATAGCAGCCTCGCCAAAGTCAAGGGGCGGATCCTCTTCTCCGCGACCTTATCCCCACATCGCTACTATGTCGATGTTATCGGCGGAAATGACGATGATCCCGTCTTGCTTCTGCCGTCCCCTTTCGATCCATGCAATCTGCTCTTGATGATCGCCCCAACTGTGTCGATCAGGTACCGAAACCGCGATGCCACATATCAAATCGTAGCCAAATACATCACCCAATTCGTCGCTGGAAAGCTCGGTAACTATCTCATCTACGCCCCGAGCCATGCCTACCTAAACGAACTGATGAAAATCCTTGCGTTCCCCGATGGCTGCGATGTCCTAGTTCAAGATCGGGAGATGAGCGACGCGGACAAGGAACGTTTCTTGGCGCGCTTCGTCCTCAAGCCGAGCCGGACGACCATAGGCGTCGTGGTGGCGGGAGGAGTTTTCGGCGAAGGCATCGATTTGGTCGATGACCGCCTGATCGGGGTCGTCGTCATCGGCGTCGGCCTTCCGCAGATCTGCTTCGAACGCGACCTGATACGCGATTATTATAATCGAAATGGCGACAGAGGATATGACTACGCCTATGTCAACCCAGGCATGAACCGCGTCATGCAAGCTGTCGGCCGAGTGATAAGGAGCGAGCGCGATCGCGGAATGGCTCTCCTTATAGACGACCGCTTTCTCAACGCACGCTACCGCGATCTCTTCAAGCACGAGTGGTCGCATTACGAAGTGGTCATCTCACCCGAAGATATGGCCCAAGACATCGAAGCTTTTTGGAAAAGAGCGTAAACGCGCCTGCTTATTGATATAATATCACCCGAGGAATATATGCCTTACGATCAGAAGCACATCCGCAATTTCTCTATCATCGCCCACATCGACCACGGAAAATCGACCTTGGCCGATCGCATTTTGGAGATGACTGGGGCGATCGAAAAGCGCGATATGAAAGAGCAGCTCCTCGACGATATGGATCTCGAGCGCGAGCGCGGCATCACCATCAAGTTGAATGCTGTCGCCATAAAGTATGCTGCCGACGATGGTCAAATCTATGATTTCAACCTCATCGACACCCCGGGGCACGTCGACTTCACCTATGAAGTATCCCGATCCCTAGCAGCGTGCGAAGGGTGTCTGCTCGTCGTCGACGCCACTCAAGGAGTGGAAGCTCAGACGCTGGCCAATGTCTACCTAGCCGTCGACAACGACTTAACGATTCTTCCCGTCATCAACAAAATCGATCTTCCCAGCGCGATGCCCGACGTGGCTCTCGACGAGATCAAGAACCGCATCGGCATCTCGACTGAAGACGCCGTCAAAATATCCGCTAAGACGGGTTTCGGGGTCAAGCAGGTCCTCGAAGCTATCGTCGAGCACATCCCCTCCCCGCAAGGAGATAACGATGCTCCCTTGCAGGCGCTGATTTTCGATTCCTACTATGATTCGTATCGCGGTGTCATCGCCCTCATCCGCATCAAAAATGGCACGGTAAAAGTCGGTGACCGCATCAAGTTGATGGCGAATGACAAGGAGTATCTCGTCACCGAACTAGGTGTGAGAACACCTAAAGAAGTGAAGCGCGACACTCTAAAGACCGGGCAAGTCGGATACTTGGCCGCACAGATAAAGGATATCAAAGATATCTTTCCCGGCGAGACGATAACTCTTCTCGACAATCCGGCTCGGGAGCCGCTCCCCGGCTACCGCCGCATTACCCCCATGGTCTTCTGCGGGCTCTATCCCGTCGATAGCGAGAAGTACCTCGATCTCAAAGATGCTTTAGAAAAGTTGTCCCTCAACGATTCTTCGCTCGTCTATGAACCCGAGACATCGCAAGCGCTCGGATTCGGGTTTCGCTGCGGGTTTTTAGGTCTGCTCCATATGGACATCGTCCAGGAGCGCCTCGAGCGCGAGTACGATTTGAATTTGATACTCACAGCGCCGAGCGTCGTATACCACATAAATATGACTAACGGCACTTCCTTCAATCTCGACAACCCGTCGAAGCTGCCAGATATGTCCGGCATCGAGTCGATCGAAGAGCCATATGTCAATGCCTCGATCATGACGCCGAAGGAATACATCGGCCCGATCATGGAATTGTGCCAAGACAAACGCGGGGTCTACGTCGACCTCGAATACTTCGACGAGACGCGGATGATCCTCACCTATCAACTGCCTTTGCTCGAGATCATCTACAATTTTTTTGACAAGTTGAAAAGCTTTACTCGAGGCTATGCCTCTTTTGACTACAGCCCCGGTGATTATAAACCATCGAGCCTCGTCAAGATGGATATCCTCCTCAATGGTCACGTCGTCGACGCTCTCTCGAGCATCGTCCATCGCACCTCGGCTTTCAAGCGCGGCAACTCCCTCGTCTCGAAACTCAAAGGCATCATCCCTCGTCAGCAGTTTGAAATACCCATCCAAGCGGCGATCAACGGCAAGGTCATCGCCCGCGCGGATATCAAAGCGGTGCGCAAGGATGTACTGGCCAAATGCTATGGTGGTGACATCAGCCGCAAACGCAAGTTGCTCGATAAGCAAAAAGAAGGAAAAAAGCGGATGAAATCGATTGGAAATGTCGATGTGCCCCAGGAAGCTTTCATGACCGTTCTAGCAATTGATGATGATTGATTTAGCATTGGTTTAGTAGTAATTTAGTAAATATTTATTGCCATGACTTTTTGGGTGATATATCATGGTATCGAGGTATAAAGTTATGGCAAATGCAGATCTCTCGGTTCGCTTTACTGACGAACAGTACGCGAGCAAACTCGACGTCATGCGTGCATTGAATACGAGCTTGATCGATTCCATCTGGCGCAACATCGAAGAGTATCGAGGCCGTTTCGCTCGGCTGCTCTCCCTTCGCGACATCGCCAAGAGCCCTCTTAAAATCACTTTTGCTCCAAATATTGTCGACAAGATTACGAACATGGAGCGCAAATTGACCCGCGCCATGATCCAATATGGTCATCTCGAGATGGACTCTCCTGAGCGAGATGTCATCAAAAGAGATTGCTACGTCTCGATACTTCAGTGCGTGGCGCGAGAGATTAATTTAGAACCTGGGGAAGACGCCATCCACCGCCTTATCGACGGGGAGAGCGGCGATGCCCGCTTGGCGCCTTTGGAGAATTACTATCGGGCGCTCGTGCATTTTGAGAAGCATCACCTAGATCCCATCGATGAGAATTTCTTGGCTGATATCTACGCCTTATTAAAGGGCGAGAGCGAACTGGTCAGCTTCTATCGCGAGAGGGATTTTTCCCGCCCTACCCAGGTCGTCATCGGTCGCGAATATAACTTCGCACCAGTGGGCATGATCGAATTTCTGATGCGCGACCTGCTCGATTTCATCACCAACAGCGAAATCAGCTTCGTCGTCAAAGCCATCGCCGCTTACTACTTCATCGACTATGTCAAACCATTCGAGATGCACAATGAGGAGATAGCCATATTTCTCATGAAGAGCGTCCTGTCCCATAACGACATAGCTGAAGTCAGCGCGTTTATTCCCTTGGAAAGCTTGCTGGTCATGCGCAACGAGAACTTCCGCAAAATCTTCCTCGAAGTGCAGAAGACCAACGATCTGACCTATGCCCTGATCGCCGCGACCGACCTCCTGCTAGCCGAGGTCGAGAAATTCCTCGATAAGGTAACGCGCGTCAAGGTGACGGCGGCCAAAAAGGAATTCAACGCTATCGATATCCAGGCGCCAGTGGAGAAAAAGCCGGAGCCCAAAGCCGCGGTGGTGGAACCTAAGAAAGTCGAAAAGGCTGAACCCGAACCCCGAATCGAAGCCCAGCTGTCAATTCCAAAGTCTCCAGCTGTCCTCGATGAAAACGGGATACAGCAGATTGCGCAGAGCCTCCTTGAATCCGATCCTCATCTCCGATCGAAACAAGCCGAGTTCTATGCCCGTCACTGCACGATCGGGAAGTATTACACTATCTCCCAATACAAGAAAGAGATGGATGTCGTCTATGAAACTGCGCGAACATCCATGGACAATTTAGCAAAACTTGGGTATTATCGTCGTGAGATGATAAAGACGAAATTCGTATATACCCCCATCGGAAGCAAATAGATAGGAGAGAACCATGATCGATATCCTCACCACGTTAGCGTCCTCGGGATGGGAAACCCCCATCATCCTTTTCTCCCTCTTGGGGTTTTTCGGTCTCATCGTCCTCGCCGTCATCATCGCTAAGAAGCACATCAAGGGCTTACAAAGTAAGGATGACCGACCTATCGATGAGGAAAAGGCCGTCGAAGAAGAGCTGAATCGCGTCCTCGAACCGATTAAGGACGAGAAGATTAAAGAAGAAATGCTGAAGGCCGATGAGAAACAAGCAACTGGCGAACACAAAGACGACAAGGATAATTGATTCGCTGTACATCCACATCCCTTTCTGCCAGCACATATGCCACTACTGCGATTTCCCCAAGATGCTTTTCGACGACAATTTTGCTCGGCAGTATCTCGAGGCGATGTTCGCTGAGTTGGACTCGTACGCCATCGAGCGCGTCGCGACCATTTACGTCGGAGGAGGAACGCCTTCCTCACTTCCCGTCGATCTGCTCGAGAAGCTGCTCGCTAGAATCGCCACCCTTCTTAAAGAAGGCGGTGAGTTCACCTTCGAGGTCAACGTCGAAAACGCGACGATCGAGAAGCTCGAAATCCTGAAACGCTTTGGTGTCAACCGCTTATCCGTCGGCATCGAATCGACGGATGATGATATCCTCAAAGATTTGAATCGCCACCATACTTTTGCGCAGGCAGTCGCACTTATAGAAGCGGCCCGCCTCATCGGCTTTGCATCGATGAATGTCGACCTTATCTATGGTCTTCCCGGCCAGGATGAAGAAGGGCTCAAGAGAGATCTCCGCAACTTGATAGCGCTCGGAGTCGAGCATATTTCGACTTACGCGCTCAGCGTCAACCCCGGAACAGTCTTCTTTGCTCGCGGCGTCAAGGAGCAAGATCAAGACGACTCGCGGCGAGACTACGACCTCATCCTCTCGACGCTTCGCGAGGCGGGCTACGAGCGATACGAAGTGTCCAACTTCGCCAAGGAAGGTTTTCAGTCCCGTCACAACCTCACGTATTGGCGCGATGACGAATACTACGGCGTAGGCCTAGGTGCGTCTGGCTATATCGCTGGCGTCCGATATGATAATACGCGCAGCCTCAAATGCTATTTAGAGCGCAATTACCGCTCAAGGAGCGAGACGATCAGCCTCGATGAGGACGAAAAATACTATCTGATGCTGAACCTGCGCCTCAGAGATGGCTTCGAGAAAGCGGATTACCTAGCGCGATACGGATATCGTTTCGAAGAAAAGCACGCTTTGGCGATCAAAAGCGCCATTAGTGATGGTCTTATGTTAATAAGCGATGATAGAATTAGGCTATCGGATGAAGGATTGATGATTCTCGATCGCATCCTTCTCGAATTGATATAGATATGGAAATCGCGCGCTACGAAAAACGTGTCATCGCCTACTTCATCGATTTGATGGTCGCTTTTTTGCCGTGCCTGGCAATCGGCATCAACATCTACCTCGATGTCCCACTCACCCAAAACATACCAATTTATTTCTACGTTTTAGGCGTGCAATTCGCCACATATATCCTCTTCGTGCTCCTCAGCATCTTCTTCGTGATGGTCAGCAATGGATATACTCTGGGAGCTCTTATCTTCGGCATCCGTGCCGTGCACCTCGATCGCAGCCGCATCACTTTTCGCGACGCCATCATCCGTTCCATCACCATCGGCGTTCTGCCCATGGTTCTCGTCAACGCCATCTATATGATCACTATCCACACGGAGCGGACGATATTCGACCGCATCACCGAAACCGTGGTCGTCGACTACCGCCGGCGCGGATAATCGCTCGGTTCATGTCGCAACTAACCATTTATTAATGGTTTTCTCGTCTATTCTCTTTCTTTTCACATATTTAGCACTTTCTTGTTGACAGTGCCAATCGGATGTCTATAATATAGTTAGCACTCAAAAAGCAATGGTGCCAAAAGGATCAGACATAACACATGAACCGCCGTGATATAATTCTTAAATTAATCGTTGACCACTTTATTAAAACCGCGCAGCCTGTCGGTAGTCAGACGCTGCTCGACGAGTACCATCTCGACTATTCTTCGGCGACGATCCGCAACGAGATGAACGCCTTGGAAACCGATGGTTTAATCGAGAAGACGCACACGTCCAGCGGCCGCGTTCCCTCGAGCAAGGGCTACCATTACTACATCGACAATCTGCGCGAGAAATCGATCGACGAGGAGATCAAAAACCGCATTCAGATCGTCCTGGATCAAAAAGTCCAGTCAGCTGAGGAAGTCATACGCGAGTCGTGCGAGATTTTGTCGCACATGACAAATCTCGTCAGCATCGTCCTCGGTCCGAACGCCAGCGAGGAGAAGCTCGTCAGCTTGCAGATCATCCCGATCGGCGAGAAGTCGGCGACCGCGGTCTTCGTCACGGACACAGGCTATGTCGAAAATAAAACCTTTAACATCGATGAGAAAATCAAAGTCGACGACGTCCAGTCCTGCGTTCGCCTCCTGAATGAACGCCTGGTGGGGACATCGATTTCTGAGCTCGTCCCGAAGATGCAAGCCATCAAGCCGCTGATCGCTGATCTAGTGATCGGCAACGATATCCTCTATCAGGCGATGCTCGAGACTTTCTTGCGCTTCGCCAGCGACCGCCTCAGCCTCTATGGACGCGACGGACTGCTCGATCAACCTGAGTATTCGAAGGATGTCGGCAAGCTGAAGAAGATGCTCAGCATGCTCTCATCTCCTGAGATCTTCCGCGATATGGCAGACAACTGCAGTGGCGCACTGAACGTCAAAATCGGTGAAGACGACAATCAATACGACGATATCTCCATCATCTCGGCTCGAGTCAAAATGCCTGGGCAGAAGGATGGCAGCATCGCCATCGTCGGACCGAAGCGCATGGATTACGACAAGGTGATGAGCTATCTAGAGTATGTCGTCGGAGCGATCGAGAAGCACTTCGAGAGCAAGGAAGACAAGGCATCGACATCTGAATCTGAGGAGGAAACGACGTGGAAAAAGAATTGAAACCAGAGATCAAACCAGAAGAGAAAGAAGCCGTGAGCGAGGAGAAGGACAAAGAACCCAAATCGTTCCGCCACCGCCTCGAGGCCAAAGAGGCCGAACTCGAAAAGTGGAAAGCCGATGCTGACCACTGGAAGAATGAGTACTACAAGGCTTACGCCGACACCCAGAACTTGCGCAAGAGCATCGAAAGAGACCTAGGCGAAGCTCTCAAGTATCGAGCTGAAGGGTTCGTGAGCGAACTCCTGCCGATATTGGACGGCTTCTACTTCGCCCTCTCGACAGAGCCGAATAGCCCCGAGTTAAAAAACTATCTCGTCGGATTCCAGTACATCTACAAGAACATGCTGAGCGTCCTCGAGAAAGAAGGCGTGGCAGAGATCGCTCCCAAAGAAGGCGATGCCTACGACTTGAGAATTATGCACGCTGTCGATTCCGTCGAAAAAGAAGGTAAACCCAACACCATCGTCCGCGTGATGAGCAAAGGCTATAAACTGAAGGATCGCCTAATTCGTCCAGCGAACGTCATCGTCAGCAAAGCGCCACCGCGCCCTAGCGAGACGACAAAGGAAAGCGAAGACTTGAAAAGGGAAGAGAGCGCCAATAAGGACGCTTGATATAGAAGGAGAACATATTATGTCAAAAGAAGTAATCGTCGGTATCGACCTCGGTACCACCAACTCCGTCGTCAGTTATCTTCAGGCCGATGGCAAAGTGAAAGTCATCCCCAACCCCGAAGGAACCAATACGACGCCGTCTGCCGTAGCTTTTAAAGCTAACGGTGAAGAAATCGTCGGCAACGCCGCCAAGAGGCAGGCTGTTACCAACCCCGACACCGTCTTGTCCATCAAACGCAAGATGGGCACTGCGGAAAAGATTTACATCAACTGCATCAGGAAGGATTTCACACCTCAAGAGATCAGTGCCAAAGTCCTTTCCTACATGAAGAAGTATGCTGAGGACAACCTCGGACGTCCGATTACGAAGGCCGTCATCACCGTCCCCGCATATTTCAACGACGCTCAGCGCCAAGCTACTAAAGATGCCGGCGTCATCGCTGGTCTCGACGTCGTCCGCATCATCAACGAGCCGACAGCGGCTGCCTTAGCCTATGGCCTCGAGAGCAAGAAGTCTGGTAAGATCCTCGTCTACGATCTAGGCGGAGGCACATTCGACGTCTCCGTCCTCGATATCGGCGACGGAACATTTGAAGTCATCTCGACCGCAGGCGATAATCGCCTCGGTGGCGACGACTGGGACAAAGTCATCGCTGACTGGATCAAGGCTCAGATCAAAATCGTCCACGGCGTCGATTTGACGGACAAGATGGCCGGGCAGAGATTCATCGATGCCGCCGAAAAAGCCAAGATCGAACTTTCCGGCTCTCTCGAGACGACGATCTCCCTACCTTTCATCGGCATGTCGAGCAACGGCCCAATCAACTTTGAGACCAAGCTCTCGCGTGCCAAATTCCAAGATTTGACCAAGCACCTGCTAGCGCGGACCGAAGCTCCTCTTAAGAGGGCCTTGGCCGATGCTAAACTCACGAGCAACGATATCGACGAGATCCTTCTCATCGGCGGCTCGATCAGGATGCCCGCCGTTCAAGAGCTCGTCAAGAAGATGACGGGCAAGACACCCAACCTATCGGTCAATCCCGATGAGGCCGTCTCGGTCGGCGCCGCCATCCAAGGCGGCATCGTCGCTGGCGACGTCAAAGATGTCGTCCTGCTCGATGTCACGCCTCTCACCCTCGGCATCGAAACCTTGGGCGAAGTCATGACTCCGCTCATCCAGCGCAACACGACTATTCCGACCACCAAGTCGCAGATTTTCTCGACGGCCGCTGACAATCAACCGGCTGTCGACATCATGGTCTACCAAGGCGAGCGGCCGATGGCTAAGGACAACAAGCTGCTCGGCCACTTCCAGCTGACAGGCATCAAACCTTCAAGGCGGGGCGAACCGCGCATCGAAGTCACTTTCTCTATCGACGTCAACGGCATCGTCAAGGTAACCGCCAAGGATCTCGATTCGCAGAAGGAACAGCAGATCACGATCTCCGGCACGAGCGGCTTATCCAAAGGCGACATCGACCGCATGGTCCACGAAGCCGAGGAAAACCGCGATGCTGATGAGAAGCGCAAAGAAGAAGTCGAGCTCAAGAACAAGGCCGAGCAGTACATCGCCAGCATCGACCAAGCCTTGGCCGAAAAAGGCGAGAGCCTAGAGGCCGCGCAAAAAGAGCAGACGACCAAACTGCGCGACGAGTTGAAAGCGGCTCTCGATGCCAACGACATCGACACGCTCCGCAATCGCCTCGGCGAACTGGAAAGAGCAGCGGCCATGATGGCCGGAGCTGGAGCCGGAGCAGCTCGCAAGAGCAGCGCTGGACCCGAGCCGGAGAGCAAGGCTGACGATGGTGGCTCATCCCAAGATGATGTCATCGACGCCGACTTCACGGAAAAGAAGAACTAGCATCGATATCGTTCATAGCGAAGGGGCACCTCGCCCCTTCGCTTTATAGTAAAGGAGAATTATGGCCACCAAACGTGACTATTATGAAGTTCTCGGCCTGAAGAAAGGGGCGAGCAAAGACGAGATCAAGGCGTCCTATCGCCGCTTAGCGAAGAAATACCACCCCGATATCAACAAAGAGCCAGGCGCCGAGGCCAAGTTCAAAGAGGTGCAGGAAGCTTACGATGTCCTCTACGATGACACCAAGCGTTCGACCTACGATCAGTTTGGGCACGCGGCTTTCGAACAAGGCGCTTCCGCCGGTGGCAACCCCTTCCAAGGAGGCGGATTTTCCGGAGCTGGATTCGGCGATATCAATATCGGCGATATATTCAACTCGTTTATGGGCGGTGGAACCCGGCAGCGGAGCGATCCGAATGCCTCCCGTCGCGGCGAGGACACCCTGATGCGGCTTCGCATCGAGTTCATGGACGCGATCAAAGGCCGCAAATATGCCATCCCCGTCTCCTACGACGAGACGTGCGGCAAATGCGGCGGCACCGGCGCGCGTAGTCACAGCGACATCCACACTTGTTCCAACTGCCACGGCAATGGTTTCGTCCGCACTCAGCAGCGCACCTTGTTCGGCATGATGGAAGGTCAGACGACCTGCCAAGTATGCGGTGGGAGCGGCAAGGTCATCGATGCTAAATGCGATAGCTGCGGTGGCAAAGGTTATGTTCGCGTCAAGCGCGAAATCGACATCAACGTACCATCTGGCATCAACTCAGGCCAGCAGATCCGCATCGCCGGCAAAGGTTCGCGCGGTACAAACGGCGGGGTGAATGGCGATCTCTTCATCGAGATCATCATCAACGCTCATCCGCACTTCAAGCGCGATGGCAACAACATCCACATCACGATTCCGATCAGCTTCATCGATGCCGCTCTCGGCACGACGATCGAAGTGCCGACCGTCTACGGTGACGTGGAGGTCAAGATTCCACCCGGCACCCAACCGGACAATATCCTGAAACTCAAAGGCAAAGGCATCAAGGACATGCGCAGCGGAAACCCAGGCGATCAGTTCGTCCACCTCGACATCAAGACACCGGTTGCTCTCAGCAAGCGGCAAAAGGAATTGCTCGAGACGTATCGCTCCGATGAGGTCAGCGGTGACTCCACCTTCGCCAAGTTCCGGAAAAGCTTCCGTAAATAAGATCGATAAGAGGCTCGCAAGAGTCTCTTTTTTCATGGCTAATGATAGCAACTATGTTAGAATATTGGTGATCGTGAGGAATTATTAATGAACAAATTCATGCACATGGCCATCGCTGAGGCCCGCAAAGGAATCAGGAGCGGGCACGGCGGTCCCTTTGGCAGCGTCATCACCAAAGACGGCAAAGTTGTGGCCAAAGGGCATAATCAGGTCGTCAAGAATCAAGACCCGACTTGCCATGGCGAGATGATGGCCATCCACAAGGCCTGCAAAAAACTCGGCACTTTCGATCTCAGCGGGTGCGAACTGTTCACGACGGCTGAGCCTTGCCCGATGTGCCTCGGCGCCATCCTATGGGCTAACATCAAAAAGGTCTACTTCGGATGCAATATCGTCGATACCGAGCACATCGGTTTCCGCGACAAAGTCTTCTACGAGATCAACGAGTCGGGAAAGAAAGACGAATTAGTCATCGAACTCGACCGCAAGCAATGCTTAAAACTATTTGAAGAATACCAGAGTATCCAAGATAAAACCAATTACTGATATGAAGAAATTTTTCATCAGCATCGCCTCGATGTTTCGCAACGCGAAGACCGAGCATTTGTATAGTGTCAACGGCCGCGTTCCCCTCTTGAAAGCCATCCCTTTCGGCCTCCAGCACGTCCTGTCGATGTTCGTGGCTAACATCACACCCGTCATCATCGTCTTCGGGCTCTTCGGCGATCCTCAGCTCACGACGCAGGCCATCCGCGGCGCGATTTTCTTAGCCGGTCTAGGAACCATCGTCCAAGTCATGTTCGGCTCTCGGCTGCCCGTCGTCGTCGGAACGTCGTTCACTTTCGTGACCGCCCTCGTCGCCATCGGCGATCCCGGCACCATCTTCGGTTCCCTCATCGCCGGTGGTCTCATCATCGCCATGCTGGGGATCTTTGCCAAATACTGGCGGCGGTTGATCAAACCGATCGTCCCCGCCGCGGTCGTCTTGTCGATCGGCCTCTCGCTCTTATCCGTCGGAGCCGCTCAATTCTTCGGCGGAACATCTTACCTGCAGAGCGTCGTCGCCGGCAGCGCCAGCAACGATTTGCTCTGGCAATATGCCTTAGTCGGTTTCATCACGCTCGCTACCGCCATCAGCTGGAATATCTTCGTGCGCGGAGTGTGGAAGAACCTCGCGATCCTCGTCGCCATGATCATCGGGTATCTAGTCGCCCTCTTCTTTCCTGGGATGGTCGATCTAGCCGGCATCGGCAGCGGTGGAATCATCTCCCTGCCGAGCTTCATCGACTTCGGCATCCTCAAATTCGAATTGGTGCCGATTCTGATCGTCACCCTCTGCTATATCGCCTCGTCGGTGGAGTGCATCGGCGATACGACGACGCTGTCCCGCATGGGCCTCGGCCGCGACCCGACGGACCGCGAGATCGCCGGCGCCATCACCGCTGATGCCGTCAACAGCGTGGTGGGAGCACTGTTCGGTTCGCTGCCGCTCACCACCTTCTCGCAGAACGTCGGCATCGTCGCCCAGACTAAGGTCGTGAACCGCTTCACGATTTTCGTCGGTGCGCTGTTCTTGCTCGCCGCCAGCCTATTTCCGCCGATCGCCAACTTCATCAGCACCATCCCCGAACCAGTTTTGGGAGGTTGCATGCTCATCCTCTTCGGCTCGATAGCCATCATGGGCATGCAGATGGTGGCGGAGATCGGTTTCGACGCCAAGACATTGCTCGTCTTGTCCATCTCTCTCACTCTGGGTTTCGGCATCACGTTAATCGGCAATTTCTCTCAGGTTCTCGCCTCCTTTGGGATGACCTATCTCCCCGTGATCTTCGCCAGCCCGATTCTCAATATGTTCATCATCTCGATGATTCTCAGCTATGCGATTCCCGACCGGATCAACCACTCCGATCAGCGCGGTCGGCGGTGGTTTCACCGCTAGAAGCGAATCGACAATTATTGCGCGCTAAGCGCACATTTATGACTTTCATTTTTTAAGTTATGAAAGTCTCTCGCGCAATGTGCTATACTACTGAAAAGAGATAACAACATGCCAACTTGTCGGAAATGCAAACAGCGGATAACGCGCCTCGATAAGGATATCTGCCCTTTCTGCGGGACGATCAAGCCGCTCGAAGGTGTTTCGAGCGAGACTTTGGACATAACCAAGGCTTTCAATCCCATCGATAAGGACTTTGTTTTATATCGCTCAAAATCGCGGATCACCGCCGGATGGCTCTGCGGACTTTTCGGTTTTCTCGGCATCCACTGCTTCTACATGTTAAAGCCGAAACAGGGCTTATTTTTCATCCTTCTCACCTTCCTCCTCGTCGGAGGGTTGGGCACGATTTTCTTCTTCACGCTTCTGCCGATGTCGGCTTGGGCCTTCCTAATACCGTTTTCTGTCGAGGAAGCCATCATGGTCGCCCTAGCTTTCGTCTACCGTTACCGCGATGATCTCAAAGACGGTCGCGGAGAGCTATTGCACTAGTATGCAGCGCTACTTCGGGGAGATCGTCAGCGGGCGCGCCATCTTGTCCGAGGGCGACGTTTTTCATCTCACCAAAGTGATGCGCTGCCAAGTCGGCACGGAGATTCAGGTCGTCAGCGATTATCGCGCCTTTCTCGCCAAAGTGTGCTCGGTGAAACCACTGATCATCAAAGTCGGCAAAGCTCTCATCGAAAGTCGCGAGCTGAAGAGCGACGTCATCTTGGCCATCGCCACCCTCAAGGGCGAAAAGCTCGATTTCGTCCTCCAGAAAGCCACCGAACTAGGCGTTCATGAGATCGTGCTGCTCGACACGTCGCGCACGGTTGCGAAGTTCAAGGCGCGAGACATCGAGAACAAGTTAACCCGTTATCGGCGCATCCTCAAAGAGGCCTCCGAACAATCGATGCGCACAAGGATACCGCTTATAAGCGGAGCACTTGATTTCAAGGATATCG